>Ga0247760_1000130_pt1 | contig 77160 bp, 90 predicted proteins | sample UWRJL171409R4_FD_179936 | JGI IMG/M metagenome (GOLD analysis project Ga0247760, IMG submission 179936) | Plant litter microbial communities from Arlington Agricultural Research Station in Wisconsin, United States - UWRJ-L171-409R-4 | ecosystem: Environmental > Terrestrial > Plant litter >... | reverse complement strand
CCCCCTCACCATCAGCCAGCCCTTCCCCCCCACGCCCCTCCCAATTCGGACGAACAAGAGACTCCCGCCCCAAGCCCCTCCCCATCTCCCTCTCCGAAATCTTCGCCCTCCCCCCCGACGCAACTGGCACCATCCCTCTCCCGCCCTACGGCCCCGCCTGTTCAAAATGCCACGCCGCCTCCAAGCTCCGCCACGTCCTCCAGAAGAACGAGCAGAACAGGTACCGCCCGTACTACAAGTGCTTCCCGTGCGACAAGTTTGTCACCTGGGCGGACTGGCAGGGGATCGATGAGGATAATCAGCTGTGTGATTGTCCGGTGCCGAAGCCCAGTCGCGAGGGGATTGTGGGCGAGGATAGGGGGATGTATGGGCCTAAGTACTATACGCCGGGGACGAGGTTTTGGCACTGCTGGCAGGGGAAATGTGGGTTTTTCTTGCCGGCGCCGGCGCCGGGGGGTGGTGGAGCTAGTGGAGCTGGAGCTGGAGCTGGAGCGGCTGGTGGAGTTCTTGTTCGTCCTAATGCCGCTAGAGCTGGTCCTGGTACTGTGGGCGCTGGTGGTGCTGGTGGCGCTGGTGGAGTTGGATCTGGAGCTGTTGCTGGAGTTGGCACTCGTGCTCGTGCTGGCGTTGGAGCTGGTGCTCGTGCTCGTGGTAGTGTTGGAGCTGATGCTGGCGCTGTTGTTCCCGCTGCTGCCCTTGCTGCCGCCGTTGTCGCTTTTGCTGCTGCTGGTGGTAGTGTCGGTCAGAAATGAGAGGAGTTCCGTGCCTTTTTTCTTTTGCTGGTGATTTTCTTGATATTGTGATCTGGGTTGGTTTTGGATTGAAGTTCGAAAATCTTATACTACAGGAGTTTAGACGAGCGAGTCTGTGATTTCATTCAAGCTTTTCTTGTCTCTAAGTTAGCATTAAGGCACTCAGAGATAGTTAGACCAGCTTGGGGAAGGATACCAGCTGTAAGTGGCACATGCAGATGGCTACTAGAGCCTGCAGAGAATATATTGGGTACTATATGCATTGGATTGTAATTTGTTCACGGTTTGAGTATGACACATCCACTCTAGCGAGAATGCATTACGGAAACCCCACATATTGTTGTTTCGGAGCATGAAGCCCTGGCTTGTGCTGTACAAACACTCCAACTCATCTCCTTTTGTAGACAACTGGGGCCCTCGACGATTATACATAGCTAAACCAGAATGATCTCCGTCATTTCTTTGAAGGCATGCCTCCACCCTTGCAGGAGGGAGCCGATGCCAACCCGCCGGTACCTCGCCGGACCAACCTCACCGGAACTCGCAACCTCCCGCAGCCCCATGAAGACCGGATAACCGGTAAAGTCGGTGAACAAATACAGAAACACCACCTCGCCCGCCAGCAAACTTTCCAAGTCAAAGGCAATATGTCCAATAGATCTTGGCGCCCTTCCCTTTGGAGTTGACTTTATCTGCTTTTTCAAGAGCTGAAGCACCTTCCCCTGCACCAGCGCGTCTGTGTCTCCGAGGTCAACCGCAACAGTGAGCAAGCTCCCTCGTATTAGAAGTTCCTCAAAATTTCCCATCACTGATGGCGTGCGCACGCTGAGAAGTTGGGCCTCTATCTTGTACCGGAGATTGTGAAATGATACCACCCCCTCAATGGAAGCCCATGACCACGACACTGCCCGCGCCGGCGTAGGTTGTCGGTGCTTTGCGGTGCCACACGTGGTCCACAGCAATGAGGACGGTATTTCAGAAGTACCAGGCAAGAACCAGTTGCGGTTAATGTACGTTCTCGTTGTTAGAGGACCTAGCCGGTTTTCGAGGCCGAGAATGGCCGGCAGTCTATCTGTGTCGGTGAACCGACAGGCAGAGTAGTGCTCAATGATTGTTAGCCACGCCTGGAGGAATGCTGGGTCGGTATCGGCGGTTCTTTTGCTCTGGTGGACCGACCTGAGTTTCTTCATGAGACCTGTGAGTGGGAAAACGAAGTCAACTGTATTCCTGGGCTGGAAGACCGCTCCGTTCTGGGCCACGGCATGATGGCTGCATTCCCAGTATATCTGGTCTTTTGCGAAGTGGAGCACTCGGCAGGACAGGAGAAGTTCCTGGAGAACCCATCCGCGTCGGTTCAAAGGGGCGTTCTCAACGTGGTGCTGTGGGTGGGGGGTGCAAAGCTCGGCCAGGAAGCAAGTTCCTTTTTCGGGAGCGTTCTGATCGCATAGTACCTCCAAGTCCCTTGTAGCACGAGCTGCCATGAAGGAATCAGATCCTGTTTCGGCCCCCGTTGCTGCAATTTTCACGTAAGCCCGTTCGTAAAACGCTCCCATCTTCTGGGCCTCTTGCTCCCAGTCGACAATGCTGTCTTGAACGATGAAAAGACAGTCAATCCATATGTATCGAATTCCCAGCGCTTTAGTAACTGTACATGCATCCTGAAGGGTTTCTGGCATGTCACCCCATGGTATTTCAGCTTGGAGTTCCTCGAGGTTGGTCGTGCGAGTCATAAGATGGGGTACCTCCGACCACCGACGGCTTAAAGCAACGTAGTTGCCACAAGCTCCGTTTGGGATAATTAGGCGGGGGCAAATACAGCCATCCGGAGGGCCAAGGCCAACCACCCGTGTAGGCAGGGGTGGGATCTCGGGGCGTAGCGAGCCTTTCATGTCTCGGGAGCAGACTTCGTGAGAGCCGTTGCAATCTTTTAACCACTCCTAAATCAGGAGCACAGTCTCCAGAGTCACGGTGCCCCAGGCTACTCTTTGTTGGATGAGAGACGCTAACAAGGCGGTGTAAATATCGACGTCCGCTGCAATCCTAAAGGAAGTTAATTCGAGAAGTATCAAGGCACCCGTTGTTGCTCGTGATTCAGTTGTACGGGATGAACCATCCACCAGCACCAATTGCCCCAGCTCCGAGGAGGGCCCATCCTTCAAAGTTATGGCCAAATTGGGGACCTGGAGAAACATTGCGTGGTTAAATAGACGCTTTGCAAACCGTTCGTCGTCGATCGATCGATGCCGCGGGTTGGAGAGAACTTGAACTCCAGCGAAAGGAGTGAGCCACATTTTCTCCCCGTTGACATAATCGGGCTGTTGTATAGACTCTGCGGACCAAACGTATCTGCCAATCGGGCAGAGGGCATCGCCTTCGCAACACCGCACGTTCTGCGTGACGTCACAGAGTGTCGATAAGGTGATTTGCCGACAATTCGCGCATGGCACTTCGACGCCGAGATTAATGTGACTGGATAGTTCGCTATTTAAGCGCGAACCTGAGCCTTGTTCCTCGACTCCGGCTTTATCTTTGCCTTTGCCTTTACTGCCGGTTTTGCGTTCGTCGCTTCCGCGGTTGGATTCGGGCGATCTTCCGTTTTGCGTATTCTCTCACCATTTCCACGTTGCAGGACAACCGCGGAAAACTACCAATGTAATAAAGATTTGGCCTAGTTCTGGATAGAGTAGGTACAGGATTAAAATTGAAAATCCAGTTGAACCCCAAATTTTCACTCGACACTCATTCGCTGGTTGCCTCTCCGTCATCACGTGAGCAGTTTCTTCACCCTCTGCCATGGGCCTAGTGCCTTCTTTCCAGCGATCCAATGAGAGACGCCTTAAGCTAAACGGGGCATCACTCTGTCTGCAGGATGGCACGCGGATATCACGACATAGGGCATGCCGCCCAGAGCTGGACGGGGGCAGGAAGGGAAGAAGGGGGAAAAGGAGGAATCTGACGCCAAGAGTGCTAGGGAGTTGCAGTGTATTTGTTTGTTTATTGAGAGCTTGCACAGCTCTGTCAACCACCTCAGCGTAGGTACCTAGGTACTGATCATCAGAGCCTAGAACTAGGCTCTAGTTAGCACCTGTTCTGTCCAAGGCTCATCATTAGGAGTCCAGCCCAGAACGCCTTGGCTGAGAACGCGGTATCCTCTCAAGTCTTGTAATCCCCAAATTGCAGTGTCTTAAAACCCCCCAATGCAGGAACAAAAGCCCCGACTCCAAAACACTGCAGGGCTGAGAACCGATGAACTTCCACAACCCCAAGAGCGCGCTCTGATTCGGCCAGTCAGCCGCGACGATAAGGACATTCAGGTCCTCTCCCGACTTCATTCGCGTGTTCTCCAGTTGCTTCGCATTCATTGCCCCTTTTAGCGCGAGATCTAGATCTGAACAGGGACAATTCCGACGCCGCACAGGGCTTGGCATCGACGATCGGGAATTGCCCTGCTCCAGCCGCAGCTGTGAATATCTCCCTACCCATGTCAACTAACACCAAACTCCGACTCGTGCCTTCAAATTCTCGATTTCCCCTGGCGATGATGGTCGATTCCTTCTCGCTCATCCTCTCTCTCCTTCTTCAGCGCATCTTGCCCCTCACCACCACAAGCCAGCAACTCCAACTCCAGCCCCCAAAATGGCCGCCCACCTAGCCCTCCTCCTCCTCAGCGCCGCCTCCCTCCCCACCCTCGCCCTCGCCGCAGCAGACACCACCGCCGGCCCCCTCGCCTACGTAACCATCGCCTCCGAACTCTCCTACTCGACCGCCCGCCGCTGCGCCGCCAACTGCCTCGCCTACAACGGCGTCCTCCCCTGCAACGTGGCCGGTTACCAAGACCTCGGCGTACACTTCCAATGCGGTTGCGGCCCTCTCAACGGGTGCTATTGCAGCAAGCCGCTGGCGTCGTCGGCGACGGCGTACATCTCTTCGTGTGTGAGCGCGGGGTGCGGAAAGTCGGTGGATAGCTGGCCCGAGGAGGTCAGTGGGATGTTGTCGCTGTATGATGGGTATTGCGCCACGGCGAATGTTGCTGTGAGTACGACTTCGTCGACGAAGAGTAGTAGTACTGCGACGACTACGTCGGGGAGTAGCACTACTGCTAAGACAACGGTGGGGACGGATCCGGGGGAGGCGCCGGGGGGCACGGGGCCGAAGAATACGGCGGGCTCGGGGTCGGGTTCTGGGTCTGGGTCTGGGTCGTCGGGGAAGACGTCGGGGGCTGCGCGGGAGGAAGGGTTGGCGCGGCTTGGGGTGGTTGCGCTGGTGGCAGGACTGGGATTGGTGATGAGTCTCTGAAATATTACATGGTTCGAAGTGTCGTTTTCTTATGGGGGTTGTCAAGCTGTGGGAGAGGAAGTAAGATGGGTCAAAAACAGGGAAGAAGCCGGGGGTCGGGGATTGGGTTTGAATTCAACAACAAATAATATACAGGTTTGATCAAAGCCCGCCCATTGCATGATCAGGTGGCTTGGCTCGCATTCTTATCCAACTTTCACCCCGATATTAAGCCGCTCATTGCAAGAAGGTCGCGGGTACTTCCGGCCCTGCGAGAAAGTTAGCGCTGCCTCAAGCACCATATTTGAGGAGAAAAAGCTTACCCCACACGTGCAGGTTGTCGGGGGCCGCCTTGGTGTTGTGTGTTGGCTCGTTCATGTCGAGCAGGTCACCGTCGACGTAATGCTCAAGAATGAAGCCGGAGGGATCAAACCTAGAAGGCTCTGTCAGTTCTAAGACGACATGAGCAGATCCAAGAAACTCACCAGTAGTCGAAGATTTGGCTGCCCATGACGTGGCGGCCAACACCCCAGCAGTTCGTGTAGCCGTGTTGTCGGAGCCAATCGTGACCAAGAACTTGGGTGTCGAAGTCGTGTGTCTCAAACGAGGAGTGGTGGACATGGAACTTGGGTCCCTCAAAGAAGAAGAAGCAGTGGTGGTCCACGAACTCCTCGCCCCGGTTCAGCCGGAAGAAGACAGTTTTGTTGACGCCCTCATCATTGTGGACCAGCTATTAAGTATGGTTAGCTAGACAGGACTTGCTGCTACGCTCGTCTGAAGTCCTTACCTCGCTGGGATGGAAGTTGAAATAGATCGAGTAGAAATCATAAGCCTTTGCAAAGTCTGTCACGCAGACGCCGAAGTGGCCAAGCTTGTGAACGGGCGCTGGCCGCTTCTTGAAGCGCTGGAACTCATTGACACCGCGGTTCTTCTCGGTAGGCTGCTGGCGTGTCAGCAAATATCCAGACCCCAACGAAAGAGAAGCGAGCTCACGTAGTTGATCTTCAGGGTGGGGAAGTTCGGGTCTCTCCGCTCGACCGGAGTCTGGCCATACACGAGGTGGAAGGGGAAGCCGTCGACGGGGTCATAAAAGGTCACGCCCTTGCCGCCACCTGGTGTCTTGAGGTCGTAAACTTCAGTGGCCTTGGCCTCCTTTGGCAAAGACTTGGACGCGTAAACCAGGTCCTCCTCCGAATCGACTGCGAAAGCAGCGCCGCCGAACTCGGTCTTGGTGGATGCCTCGATGGCGATCACGAAGGGCTCTGTGCCATATCCACGGTAGTACGTCGTCTTCCCAATTATCTCGACCTCGGAGAAGCCGAAATCCTCCATAAACTGCGTTGCCTTTTCGATATCTTCATGTTTGTAGTAGACGTGGGCGATCCGATTCAGCTGAATCTTCTTCAGGTGGTTGTACGGGCTTCCGGACGCCATGGTGGAGGATGCGGGGGCGGGGTGGTGTTGGTGCTGATCGCTTGGCGGGTACTGGGGAGCGGGAGGGAGCAGAAAAGGGAGTCGCAAAAGCTTGAGCAGAGAGAAAAAGGATGGGCCGTCGTCACATATATCACAAAGTGTCCGCGCCCGAGTTTCTCCAGAAAAAAGCGCCCTGGAGATTTATCTGGCGCCCGTGGTAATATCGACTGGAGGCAGTGGCGGAGGGGCATTGGTGTGACGGCGCGCGAACAAGGGAGGGGTGCTAGCGCGCTCGGGGGACCGACGGTGGGGTAACAATTCGACCCTAGCTTTGCGCTGATGACGGCAAATCATGAAATCCCGTCCGAACTGCGGCGGCAGTTCGCACGGCTGGCTGGGCTCTCTTGGAAGATCCACCCAATGGCGGGATCCGGGTAATATTTAGGAGCTCCCATCAGCCCACATCGTCAACTGTCAGGGGATATCGAGGCATGGCGACAGCCTGTGCGGATTATTTATCGACACCTTTGCGCTGGTGCAGGAGCGGGACCCGAGGCGTTCCAATCGGCTGGCGGCCTGTTTCGGAGTCCGGAGTGTCACTAGACATTGAATCTGAGGCGTGGCAGGATCAGCCGCCGGCCGAGCAAAAATGTCCTGTATGTTGTCCGGGATGATGCTCACAGCAGATGAAAGAAGGGCCAGTCCAATTACGCATTGTGAGATGCATCAGAAATTTCGAATGCCTGGGTCGTGATTTCCCCATCCCTAGAACCACTTCGTAACCCTAACCCTTCCAATTCAATCCGCCATAAGTCCCCGCAGCGTTCCCCGCGCGACCCAGACCCTGGGGGGATCCACTGCAGCTCAATATCACACCTCCATTCTGACATCAGCACGACCCCTCCAGCACACTCATCCCTTACATTCCACAGCAGCAGCACCAGAAGCTCCCGTCAGAAACGTGACACACGGGACGGGACACAGCCTCAGCAATTACCCATCCCCCCGGACCACCGCCCTTATCAATCCGCCGCCGGCCGCAAAAATGCCAAGAAAGCTCTCCAAACGCAACACCTCCCTCTCCCAAAGCGACTTCCCTCCCCATCGCAGCAGCCTCTCCAACAACTCCAACTCTATCCCGTCGCACCTCTCCGGCCTCACCTCCGAAACGGCCGCCTCCCTCCCCCCCTGGCTCACCGACACCCTCCCCCTCCCGCGCCTCATCGTCCTCGACCTTGACTACACGCTCTGGCCCTTCTACTCCGACATCCACATCTCCACGCCCGTCCGCGCCGCCGCAAGGGTTGGGCCGAACCCCTCGGCGGTGGCGGACCGCAACGGCGAGACCTTTGCTCTATACCCGGACGCACCGCACATCTTGCACCTGCTGTCAAGCCTCCCGTCGCTGCCGATCCGGCTCGCGGTGGCGAGTAAATCCCCAGTGGGCGAGCTGTGCCGGGAGGTGCTCAAACTTTTGCGGCTGCCGGCGGGGCCACCGGCGGGTACGAGCAGCAGTAGTGTTTTGGCGGGGAGTAGTGAGGAGAGTAGCAGTAACAGCAGTGCGAAGCGGGGGTCGGACAAGGGGAAGAAGGTGATTGAGGTTTTTGATGGGGGGCTGGAGATCTACGAGGGCACGAAGCTACGGCATTTTGAGGTGATTGCGCGGCGGACGGGGATTCCGTACGACCAGATGCTGTTTTTTGATGATGAGCGGCCGAATCGGGAGGTTGAGAAGCTGGGCGTGACGATGCGCCTGGTGGATGATGGGTTGTCGTGGGCGGAGCTGGAGAGGGGGATCCACCAGTGGAGACGGAACAGGGGATTGGTAAGCGGGTGAAAGGGGGATTGTTTTGATGGTGCCCTGAAGAGACATAGTTTGTGAGATACCCGTATAAACAAGCTGTCTGAGTGATTGTTGGCGGTTGAGCTTTGGCGGACCTGCCACACGAGACTCCGGGCCGGATGACACGGGCAACCGGATAAGGGTTTCCGTGCATAGGGCAGGTACCCGGAGAAAATCAGTGGAGGGACTTAGGGGTTACTGTTCGGAGCAGAGTATATTCGTCACAACGACACATCTAATCTACAAACATAGTATAGGGACATAACTGTGCCCCTTTGTTGCCCGAGGCGACACCCCTCTCGCCCGCCCCCCAACATTTGTATCCGGCCGTAAGTCGTCATGTTGCTACGACCGCAGAACAATGAATAAACAATAATGTGATATGGTATATGCAAAAACACTCGCCATAATGCGGGGATATATCTATCGAGAAGAAATGAGCGGAGTCGAATCGGGACCGCTGTGACTGTTCGTGGGTACTTCCGTCCATCCCTTCATGCTGCAACGGTCGTGCTCGCCGCCTTGCCCTCCGCTTCAATAACCTTCTCCGAGATCTCAGGGGTTTCCGCCTTGACGCCCTCAGAGATGGTCAGGTTTTCGATGCCCTGGATCTCCGTTTCCTTCGCAGCACCATTCGCAGTCGAAGGAACAGCCTCTGTTGCCTCTGTTACCGGGGCAGCGACCCCTTCCTTCCTTTCGGTGGAAGTCGGAGGCCGAAAAGTCTTTGGAAGCGTGCACACCCGTGTGTTTCGCGTTTCTCCCTTCACAGTTCCCACAGCGACGCACTCCAGCTCCTTGCCATCGTTGACGGGCCGCCATACCATGGCGCCGCCAGGGAAGTTCTGGAACCCGTTCTCCCAGGTCCCTCGCTCGGCAATGGTGGGATCCAGCGTTGGCTCGTCGCCCCACTTGAAGTCAAGCTCGCCTCCATACTGCTTCGGGATGTTCTTCGGGTCGATGAACGACTCGAGTGTTGGCTTCACCTCGGCTGCTGAAAGGATGAAGATCTTGGAGACGGTGATGGGATCGAACCAGCGCTTGATCCAGCCCCACACGGTGCTGAAGAAATACGGGGCTCCGATGATGAAGATGCGGTCGAGGGTTTCGGGGTAGTGTGCCGTCGCAAGCGTGGACGCGGCCTGCATGTGCGACTTGAGATTCCAGAACTGGCGCAGCGAGACGCCGGTGACATCGACGATGTTGGTGCTGAGCGTGATGGGGACATGGGCGTGGTGGCGATCGGGAAGCTCGGTGCAGAGGGGCTGAGCGAAGCGCGTGAGGTTCTCGTAGAGGGCGAAAAGACTCAGGAGCTTAGCCGGCGTCTTGCCGTCGGTGATGGCCTTGCTGAACGTCACCTCGGCACTCTTCTCGTAGGCCGACACCGTCTTGGAGTCCAGGTGACGAATCTCGAAGAGGTACAGCGGGATGCCCCGCCTGTCTCTCCTCCCGGTCCATTGCGGATACAGCCTCCTAGCCTGCTCGTATGCGTCGAGGTCGATCGTGTCGTACAGGACCTCCAGGTTATTCGCCTTTCGCCATTCTTCCGTGTCGCTAAACTGCTTGCAGGCGTCGGGAATGACCCATCGTCGTGCGCGAAGGAATCGTCTGAAGCAAGCATCATCGCAACGTTAGCATTCACCCGAACCCAAAGTTAAACGCCTGACCTGCATAAGGTGCGTTCGGGAACTGGAAATAAAACGTACAGCAGCGTCTGATCGTCGTGCGAAGCCGGCGGCCCCGGCTGGTACAGCGCCTTCTCCTCGAGGAAAAGCTTAAAGCCGCGCAGTACCTCCTCCTCTTCGGCGTTCAAGTGGCCCAGATGGCCATGTGGGTAGCCGACCTCGTGGCCGGCCACATTAATGCTGGGCGCGCCGCTAGAAGCCGACTCGGTCTTCTGCAACGGCTCCAGGTTCGCCGACGAGGTGCCGGCCATTGTGCGGTTGCGGATCGTGTCGTACAACTGGGTCGATTAAACGCCGTTCCTCCGAGTGCGGGGACGAGGGAGTGGAGAAGATGACGAATTGGACGAGGGAGGCTTGAAATTTATGTACCACTTCAATCTGGGTGTGTAATCCGTTGTGTTCGCCGTTGAAGATGTCCTGGCCGTGAGTGCCCGTTTGTTTTCCTCCTGTCCTGTCGATGCCGATCGCTCCGGGACGGCGCACTCCTGTCTCGAAATAAATCCAGCGATTCGTAATCTCCACTTTTCGCTCCAGGATGCTCCTCGCTGCTAGCGGCCCGCGGCTGCGGGCCCTGGAGAGCCCGCCAACCGCCGCCGAGTCAGTGCGGCTGACGTGAGCGAACCTGCTGAATCTGTTGGCCAAGCACCGCATCAGGTGGGGGGATTCTCGAATCGCGGGTCTCAGCTTGACCGTGGCAGACGGGGATGATCAAAAAGATCAAAAAGATCAAAATGCGTGCCTGGGCCGCAAGATGACGGCATTGAGGGATATTGACTGTCAAACATCGCATATCCAAAGCAGAAGACAAATACTCTTTGCGTTGCATTCATTAGGTGCTGGCCGACACCTTGGAACCTGACATCTTCTCCGACTCAGTCAAGCTGTCTGTAATCTGTAAAGAATCCTTTTTCTCAAGATTTATATCCTCACTTGCCACCAGACGCCGATAATCCCCTACAGCCCTTGGGCGCTCCGTCCCGGGGGTTGAAGGACATAAAACAAGTAGTCGTTGATTTACTCCTCCTCCTCATCCTCATCCGCCGCTTCTGCTTCCTCGCTGTTGGCCTCGGCCTCCTCCGGAGAACTAGACTCGTCAACATCAACAGCAACACCTTCCTTCTCCAACCTTAGGTACTCATCCCATTCGGGGAAAAGCTCCTCATCTTCACCAGGCATACCAATCGCCTTGGCAACGCGTCCCTTCTTCGCCTTCTCCAAGCTGCTCTTCCACTCGCCGACGAGGCCAGCAGTAAGTGAGGGCTGGTATGTCTGGCTGAAGAGAACTGCTTCGGCCAGCCGCCCAGTGTTCTTCAGAATCTCTAAGCATCCTGGCACATCGCCAAGCAACCACTTGCTGCTGAATGCGATGTTGTGTGCCCCAGACGCCACGGCCAGCTCAGCGAGTTCGGCGAGTCCCTTGCGGTTCGAAGTTGAGCTGTAGATAAGCAGAAGCGAGCCAAGATCCTTTGACTTCTCAAAGGACTCGGAAGCTAGCGGGACATCCCACGCAACAAGACCGGCGTCACCAAGTGTCTTCCATTTGTGATCAGCGCCCGACGACTCTGCCAGCTCCCGAGCCGTTTCAAGATGGTTGAGTGCCAGCGCAAGGTCGAATCTGTGCTCTGGATCCGTGGCGACTTCCAGGGCCAAGTCCTTATGCCCCTGTCCCTCAAGGAACCGCGCGATCTTGTTGAGCTGGTCTTGCGGAACCGTGTGGAGCACTTCGGCGGCTGTGTCCATATCCCCGCGAAGAACCAGTGTCTGGTATTCTAGAACGGGGAGGGAGAGAGCAAATGAGGTGGCAGCGAGGTCCTTGTCGGTGAGGTACACGCGGCTATCGCGCTGAAGATAACCAAGAATATACATCGGCTTGTCGAAATGCGCTATTGTGTAGGTCTGGTCACCAACGAGATAATTAAGACGGTTAGTTGCGTTGGTGTAGATGAGAACATCTCCGAGCCACTCCGCGGACCGGATACTGAGAGAAAAGTTAGCAATTGCTACCAGACAGAACCAACGGGAACCTTACCTTTCGTTAATGTCGGTGATGACTTCAAAGGCAGCCTCCACACCGTCATCTTCTTCTTGGCCGGCCTGAACAGCCTCGGCATAGTTCTCCCGCGAGAACCTCAGCACGTAGTAGGTATCTTCACACGCCAATGCCACAAGCTCGCCGCTTTCGCTCCAGTATACCTGCTTAGGCTCGACTTCGATGCGCCGAACGAGACCACCGGTGGCCCAGTCGTAAAATGAGATGCCGCCCTGGCCCTTCACACCAAGGAGAACACCGCCGGTCAGGCCATCGGCAGCAAACGGAACGTCAATTGCCCCCTTCTTTTCTTGGAAGTTCTTGAAGATCTTGATGCTAGTCGCGGATTCACGGATAGCGAAGTCGTTCGAGTTCTCCTTTGATGCCCAGACGAAATCAAGCGCAGACCCAAATGCCTTGTTCCTCCAAGCGAGAGCTGTGTAGATGATGTACTCGCCATCTCCGCAGATGGCCGCAAATCGACCATTGGGAGAATGGATGAGTGTTTGTGGGTAAACTTCAGCCGTACCAAGATCCTTGGTGGGAAGCGAGATGGGCTCGTTATCCTTAACAGTCGCGTCTGGAACTGTTAGTCTTGTCCCCGGCCCCTGAGTTTTTTGGCACTTACCGGCTCCCTTGATCACAGACGATACAATCTCGTTGTGCCTTGCCCAGATCACCTTTCCAGCGCTATCCATTGACACGGCGGGCTCCTCTCGGCCAAGCTTAATCACGACGGAGCCATCGTCAAAGCCAACGGCAACCCCTTGCTTGCCCTTTTGGTAGGCTACACACCACGCTCGCTCCAGACCGTAGTTGAGAGATTGCTCAAAACGATATGTGTTGGCGTTCCATATCCTTATCGTACCCTAGAACATATGTTAGACATGTCCGTAGATTGTAATTTGCAACTCTACTTACGTCCTCGGAGCCCGAAATGATGATGGGTAGTTCGGGGTGATAGCAGGCGAAAGACACGTTGTTGGTGTGTCCTTCCAGAGTTGCGATCAGACTCTTGGTTGTGTAGTCCCAAATCTTAACAGTGCGCTAGAAAGACAATATCAGCGTGAAAGCCGGGATACTCATCTGGGCATTCCCTTACGTCGTCAGATGTGGTAAGCAGGTAAGGCTTGTCACTGTGAGGATAGTAGTCAACATGGTTGACGCCCTTTGTCTCGTGGGCTTCCAACTGAAAGTTTGGTGTGGAGGATCCCAAGCTCCAGATCTTGACTGCGAGTGCGTTAGACAAAGTCATCCACTGTCAGACAACACATCTCTTACCTGTTCTATCCAAGCATGCCGAAGCGAAAGTGTTGGTATCCTTGGGATTAATCGCAAGGGACATCACATAATCTGCACCGCGCATCAGCTTCACAATCCACCCCCAAGCCTGTCGAGGTCCACGTACGAGAGTTGCCCTCAAACACCCTGACATTCTTCCACCCCTTCTCCCAATCCCAAAGCTTGATTGTCATGTCATCACTGGCAGTGAGGACGAAGGGTTGTGTAGGATGGACGACAATCGCTCGGATGTAATCGGGGTGCGCCTCGAACGCGGCAATTCTTTCGCTCGTGTTGTAGTTGTATACCCGAATCTGGCTGCAATTGACTCGTCAGCAGGGCTCCGACTTGACACCGAGCAGTCCATCCAAACGTACAAGTCATCGGATCCGCAGACAATCCAGTTCTTCCGCGCAATGAAGCGACCGGCGCGGACGGGGACATCGGTAAGCTCGAAGGTCTTGACGATCTGCTGCGTCTCGTATGACCAGATGTAGGCATGGCCGCTGTAGAGGGTCGCTGTTCGCACTGGTCAGAATGACATTCCGAGGCTCGAGTGTATATCGCCACACGTACTCAGGATCCACGGCTCGGTCGGGTGGAAGTCGATGCCTTTGACTCGCTGTAGAAATGCTATGTGAGCTAGGAGGTACGTCGGGGTGGGGCAGCTCTCGCGGGAAAGCGCTGCGGAGAAAGACGAACCTCGGAGCGAGCAAAAAGCTGGCGCTGTATTTTCATGTTGTGTTAGCAATGAATCTAATGAGAAGCAAGATGCGGCAGCAGGGACGAGGTCATGGCGAAGTATGAGGGTGACGCAGAGCGAGGAGACGGTGACAGCAACAAGTTGCGCGAAGCCCCGGGTTCTCAGCGACCGCCATCCAAAACCCTGTGACACAAGCCTGGGTACGGAGCTGGAAGACAGGCACACTTGCCTTGACGTCCAGCCGCATATTGGGCGAGGATTAGCTTTGCGCTGGGGCGTGAGCGATCGCGGCGGGTTCTCGAGCTTCGAAGCTTTGGCGGGGTGCTGCGCGGAGAGGAGTTGACCGCCAAAGACCAGGTTGAACCGCAGTGTCGCAGCCGGTAGCTGGGTGCACGCCAATCTGTCTCGGGAGTCGGCTGCTGGCAATGTGTAATGGGGTCTCCAGGCTGGGGATCTGGATCGGTGGAATGGGCAATTCGTTCGGGGCCAAGTCGCCTCTTTAGTGAAGCTGTCCGCCACGTATCTCGATGCTTTTCCTCAATTTCGCGAATGTGGTCTCTCCCTGTAAAGTGGGCCCAAATTAGGTAATCTTCGATATTCTGCCTGAGGCTGCGAAACAGGTCGCTGCAATTCATCTTGCTGACCCCACCACGAAACGCCGAGCATTTACGGATCCATCCAAACTCAAAGAGCGGCGCAGCCACGACAACATCAACCGTGGGATGTATTCAAATTTATTCGACTATTCTTCATCTTTCCGCTTCTAACGACAGAATACCAGCTACCTAGCTGCTGCAATGAAATGATGCGCTTGATACACAGGCGTATTCCAGATATAAATGCCGTCATGGTCCTTCGTGATCCCGACGCGCCTCGAAATTAACGCCTCATCTATCCAAAGTTGAACCTTTTACCCAAGCACCGGATGAGCCATCATGGCCCAAATGCGACAAAAGAAAGACATCAGTCACAACAGAACCCACCCGCAGCCAGGGCACCAGAAAGCACACGCGCCGTTACTCGTCATGCGAATCGGCCTGAACACGCTTGACGATATCGACAACCCTGGGGTAAAGCTTCTCGTTTGGCTGCAGGCCACACACTTCCTGGACGACATCATCTGGGCTCTTATCGCGCATGATTTTGGCAAGCTCATCCGACTCCTCATCACCCTCCACATTCTGGAATCGGAACGCCATCTCAGCAGCATCCAACAGTGCGGAGCAGTCCTGCCCATGTTCAGCAAGCTCGGCGGCCGGGCCAATGAACCGCTCTTTGCGGCTCAGCTTCCGCATTGGCGCACGGCCGACACGCTCGACTGCATCCTCTAAGTGGGGGTTACTGATGCGCTCCACGATGTTGTCGACATATTCCTGTTGCTCTTTCTTGTCAATTCCGAATTTTTCAGTGATGAGGTTCGATGTATTAGACAAAGCCTTCTTGACCTCGTTGCGGATCCAGCGATCCTGCAGCGCGTCGTACACTGTGCTCTTCCGGCGATTGTATCCATGATATGCTGCCGTGGCGTGGCCAGTGTTGACGGTATACAGCTTGCGCTCGATGTAGGGCTTGAGATCCTCTACCCAGTGGATGCCCTCGATGCTCGGCGGCGAGTAGTCTTTGAAAGGTGTGCTTTCCACCACCCACTCGTAGAACTTCTCGAGCTTGACATCCAAGCCAGCATCGGGGTCCTGGGCCGGCACAATGCGGTCAATGGCCGAGTTTGCAAACCTGGCACGGTCGCTGATGTCTTCTACCCTCTCGGCCGGAGTGTTTTGCGGCTCCTTGATATGTGCGGCGAGAGTGTCGGTAGCTCCGATGGCATTCTCGCACGCGATGACGGCCATGGGCGCAAGCTCTTTGGGTCGTTGGTCGATTCCCTTTGCGATGACAGGTGCGATAAACTTCAGGATGTTCGGCCCGACGGAGCAAGTCACCACATCGGCCGTGGCAATCTCTTGGATGAGTTCGGCTTCTTGTGTCTTGGAGTTGAGAGCGCGGTAGCCGGTAATGGCAGACTCTGCTGTGCCTTCGGTCCCGACCTCGATCACCTTGTAGCTCGGTTGGGCGTTGAGCTGGTCGATAAGGGAGCCATTGACATCGGCGAAGATGACCTCATACCCCGACTGATGCAAGAAGCAGGCAACAAAGCCACGGCCTGGAGACAAGGTCTATGTTAGACATCCTGTTCTAGGGTTGCGAAGACAAGGAACAGGGGGACTGTTTGCTCACCAATGTTGCCGGCGCCGAAGTGGACGGCCTTCTTGCCGCCGTTGGTATTCTTTGATGGCATGTTGAAGGTGAGTGGGTGTGGGCGGAACTCGTACAGGACAGCGTGGTTCAGGGGTGAAAGATCAGAGTTTGTGACGTTCAATGAAGTGGAATGGAGGCGCAGGTCAATGGAGACAGCCGATCAGATCTACTCGTGATAATATGGGGACAAAGAAGGAACGGTCGAGACACCATGGGGAGCCATTTCCTTTATACGCTGGTCGGCCACGACGAACTAACTGTCTATTGTGGAAACTTTGCACCCGCCGCCGGGACAGAGGGACGGACGATACCCTGGCCATGGAGCCACGCACTGGGCGAAACGGAGCGGCCTTGGAACCTAATGCCTCCCGATCGTCAGTGTGGGCCCGCGGCAAACGGTTACTGTGGCTTGTGTCTTGTTCCCAGGCCGAGTCGTCTCGCTCTTGCTGTAGGAAGTCAACGAACGGGGACGTAGAGAGGGGTGTGGCCGGCTTGAAGCCCCACCAGCATCCGAACAGTCCTCTATGACTGCATTCATCCAGTGCGGCGGCTCCACTACCATTCTGGGATTTCGGGTGGCGGCACCCCTCTCATGCCTCTGACGTCTCCCTCGAGGAGAAATGATCGCTATGAGACCTCAACAAGGGATCATCGAGTCATACATTTCCGTCTCTCCTTTTTTGCACATTTTGTTTCGTTGCATTCGGCCTTTCCGAGTGTTCGTTTTGGTCCTTGTCTAGACCCCCACTAATGGATACCGAAACAAAGAATCGGTGTTTGACGCAGGGAGGATCCAGCACTGGTGGGTGCTCTGCCGTCATGACTGCTGGGTCGGAACAGAAGGTTCAACGATGCTTCCGGGCCAGCCACCCAACACGCCTATCAGACCAAACCAGGCGATAATGACGCCCTTCACTCACTCACTCTGCGTTCTAGGAAAAGCCACAACTGTCCCAGGTCTCAGGTTTCATTTTACCAGCGACAAACAAAGAGTTGTTCCATTGCGGGTAGAATATTTTCAGCCCATTGTGACATGCAAGGGCTTGGCCGCTCTTAACTGGCCAGCGTCGCTTGCCGCGCTGCCGGCTGGTTTACCAACCCGGAAAGAGCGCCCGGGAAGGAAGCGAGGTGTCACGATGGCTTCCCAAAGTTGGAGAACTTGGGGAAGCGAGTTGAGCCGCTCAATAGCTAAGCGCCGCGTGACTTGATTGGAGTTTCTTCTTCGGCCTTTCCATCGCGCAACCACCACTTCCCTTACTTCCTGCTAATGATGCAAATTTGCATCGTCCAAGTCAACAACACCGCGGTGCGGCAGCTTCGTCATTGCCACTCTCGTCGCGTTTCCTTTCGCGGCATCTTATCTCTTCCTCCTGCCCGTGGCCGGTTTGATGTCCGAGATCAGCGAGTGAGTAAAACGAGACAGTGACGTCGAGCGATCGCGACGAGAAGCTTGCATCTGACCTGCTCGGCCAACAGTTGCAGCCGGTCAACACCGGACCCCATTTAGGGTTTGCTGCAATGCTTCTATCAGACCCAACTGCACGATGACCTGCCACTTTGGCCGATACGCGCCAGGGGGCCACAACCCCGGCTTCTCGGCGATGCCATCGACGGCGGGTGGCTAGTAACGTCGACGTGTACGCCTACTCCGTTACTCCCTCCCCTCACTGTCAACCCCGCCATTTGCAACCCCTCAAATCCCAGCCCTCACGGCGGTACCAAGGCTAACTGTCCACTCGCAGCTCATAAATTGTTTCACGCATTACCAACCACTGAAAGCAGCAGTCAAGCGCCCCACGCCTTTCTTCGGTGTGCACAGCATGCTGCCTCCGGTGGCCGAGCCAACGCTGAGGGAGGACCCTTTTGGCTCTGTCGCGAAGATCGGATCCACCTATGACGACATGGTGGGGCAGCTTGTCGATAACCCCTGCTGCCGTCATACCCGTTTCCTTGGCGGATTTCGCGATATTTGCGGAAGTCGGATGGAAACGCAATCAGGGATCACCGCTTTTCCATCGGCACCACTCGGCCGCCCACACTACAAGACCGGACCGAGGGCATCGCGAGAGAGCTTGGCAGTGAAACCACCATTTGGTCCCTGCGGATCCTGCCAGGACCCTGTCCGCCGCGCCGTTTCACAAATCTCGGCGTGCTCAATGTCGTCGCCAAGACGCGTATCGAGAGCATTTCTTGTTTTCGACCCCCGGCATCGGCTCCGTGTTAAGACCGGGCTCTATCTTTGTTGGGAATATTCCTTGGCCTTGCCCGTCGCTGGATTGAAATTTCCCTTCACTACTCACCAGATTCATGTCCGTCCAGGACCGCATTCGCGATCAATGCACAACGCAGCGAGAGCACATCTGGAGGCTAGGGTTCTGTTACGATGTTCAACAACCCCCTCCTATCTTCACTGCCACGTGCGGACGGTACCCGCTCCGTGTGAGATTCCAGATGGAAGTTGTCGGGGACCCTTGTTTTGCACGGGGATTCAGGGTCCTGCAATCCGTTGCTTTTCCTGATCGCCCACCCTCCTGCTCCACTGATCTAACCTCGCAGGAAACTCCCGCGACGATCTATCTCATTCTCCCAAGTCTGCAGCGGCGTACCTTCCAGCTCCCCGTCCCTGAGCCTCACAGCCCATCATCAACATCGTATACTCCACAGGGCCCGTCAACTTGCATCTCCTGCCTTGGAATTGTACTCGAGTACACGGCTCCCTGCGTTTGAACCTGTAGAAATCGAACCATTCTCCACAGCAGTTCCTGGCATTTTATGGCAGACGCACTCCTTTTTGCTTCGTGGGCATGGTGAGCAACCGAGGATCGACAACAACTCCTTCGGATGCCCTCATCTTCGCACTTCCGACGGCTGCGGTCGCGAGGGGGCGTCATTTGCCGGTGTTCCGTTCTCCTCGGCTCCGTCGCCTTGCCGTGCGGTTGCTGAAAACCCGGCTTCAATGCACTCCCCCCCCTCCCCGTCACGCTGCGATGTTTACCTGTTTTCGTTAGACTGTGGCATGAAATAACCACACACTTTGCCGGTATACGGGCCGCGTTGCTCGCTGTGCAGAAGAACCCAAAGCTTGCGACGTCACGCCCCGCTCCCAGACATCAAAACGGATGGCCGGATTGGTTTGGAGTCCGTCGTTGCGATGGACGGCAATCGCTCAGGGGTTATTTCGGGGCCAGGTGTCCTTTGGGTTAGATGGGCTGTATGAACTCACCAGCTGTGGCTGAAGGTTCACCTCTTTTGTGCCTTTCGCCTTCCCTGTCCATGCCCTGTTGACCGGCGGACATTTAAAAAATGGTTTCATTCCTCGCTACATTTTCTCCCTCTGTGCGCGCTTCGAGAGGGCTCCAGATTAACGCAAGATGATTCATCTCTGCACTTACTACTCATCTGAGGCACAAAACTGCCTGAGCTCTGGTCGATAACCGTCAATACGGCCGCGGCGGAACTCAAACGCCAACCCGAGTGGAGGGCGGGTTTGAAGAAGATCCTCGTTGATCACTTCGGGAGAGGGCGGGAGTTCCCGCTCGTCGACCGCTATTGGTATGCACGGCGAGGTAGGACATTCGTGGATTTATGAAAATCTAGTGATTAGATGAAGTTATTAACCGAGTGGCTGAGCGGATTCGCGAGCGACTTGTTCAAGCCTTGAGCCCAAACCCGGAGGCTTCCTTCACTCCTGTAACATCAGTCTATCGCTTTTGGTAATTCCAAGATGCAACCTCTTCAGTGTGGAGGGACTGCTGCCCCAACCCAATGTCATCCGTCAACTGCAGATACAGGAACGTAGCACATATTTCAAAATGCTGGGACGGCAAAGCTCTATTAGTTACGCCGAAATGCAGCTGGAAGAGCAGTAGAACTGGGCTGAACTCTTGGTAGCAGCGGAGGATCGTGATTCTTCAAAACGACCGCAGTTCACCGCTGCGTCCACGCATGAGATTGGTTACGTGCTTTGGCCAAGCGGAAAAGGCGGGCGAGGGGGAATAATTGCTGCGTCTACGTCCGGGGAACGTAAGCACTTAGTTGGCTCCGTAGGAGCCGTGTGCGTTGGAACCCTGATTTGGTTCGGAAAGCCGGGGATTTCATTGGTCCGTACTCGTTGGATGCGATCCTATGGGCGGCATCTGGGGTCGGACTGCTTTTGGGTGGTGGAATATGCCGGCGAGATTCCAGAAGTCCTCAAGGACGAACACCATGCGGCCGAGCCATACCAGCTGACGCAAAGGGGATTTTGGGAGCCGGAAGATACACCAGTATTAATGTCACTTTTCAATGGCCTTTCATCGGGTCTTGATTCTGGCAAACCCCAGCAACTCCAACGAACAAACAAATTACGATAACTCGAAACTCGAAGTCGGGAAGACAATGGCCCCGAAGTATTTGCAGCATCTGGGGCATGTCGGACGCATCAAGCATCTCGTCATGGAGCGCCGAAAGATGTCGATAAGGCTTACATCTTGCGTGTAGAGCCCCTGACTCTTGTCATGGGATTCTTCGAACTGTTTTCTTCGAACACAAAGGCTCACATCTTTACTAACGTTATTCTGTGTATGACAGGGGCTATGTGTCTCTAGGGTTCTATCTAGATGCTTTCGCTACCAGTGCCGCAGCTTCCAATGCCCAGCCATGAGTTCTGTGTCAAGCGAACCACTCGCCATTTTCCAGCCCACCAAGTTGGGGACGAGTCTTGTGGTATCCGATTGCTGTGTATCATGCAGCCAGCTGGCGATACCTTCTTTCCTTCTCTAGGATGGTTTACCGGCGACCCCTCCAGTGGCCCCCCTTTTCATTTTGCGATCCCTTGCGCTTGGAGCCTGAGACCGATGGACCAGAGCCGGAACCCTGCTGACCAGAGCTAGATCCAACGCCAGGATCCGGTTCCACGTAATGCTTCGGTTCGTCTTGAAGGCCCTGATCAGCGAAATAGGCCGCCATACTTTCGCGAACCTCGACATCCTGGTCACTATTATCCCGGGGTATAAAGTTCTGTGTGTGAGGATCCCTTTCCCAAGTTTCAGCGGACGCAAACCCGCCAGCGACACCGTATGAAAAAGGTGGGGGATATGCTTCACGACGCTGGGCAAGAGGGTCGTGGGCAAGAGGGTGTTGGGTTTGAGTGCGAAAGGAGGCCTGAGCCTGAGCCTGACTCTGAGCCTGAGCCTGGTGGTCTCTGGTCTTGACCCGGTCACGCGATCTTGAGAGGATTTGGGGCAGATAAGGAAGCTTATGAGCATCGCAGGACTCCTTTGGCACCGAGGAAAGCTGAAAAGACCTTCGAACGGAATTTTTGCGTGGCTGCTTTCCGGCGGCCCGCAGCTACCCTTACTGCGTAAGAAACCGAATCCTTGCGATGCACCCCTCATTTTTTAAAAATCACATTGTGCACAGATCGTGATTTAGCACACCGGTTTTCAAAAAGGGGTATGGCTGCGCCGGGTGGTACGGAATTCAGAGCCGCTAGCAAGCTAGTTTCCCACACCTGCACGACCTGATCTTGGTAAAGTCTTCCACATCCGGGCATTTCAAGTGGACGCTTTGACCAATCGCCGATCACCGAATCAGAGCAGCCCTCCCGAATCGTGTAGGTAATGGCGGCAATTACCACGCATGCTTTGAAGGGGGGCGTCGGTCAAGACATTTGCCAGGCACTGCTAGCGCTGCGGCCTGCAGGATTGGTGCCAACAAGACTGAGATGAAAAAGACATACTCAAATCGGAGAACCCCTGTCCCCGTTGGCATCAAAGTTGCAATCTTTCTTCATGCGTTCCGGGCGCAGGGTGGTGGTTTGACTTACGCACGATACCTATATACAGGCGGACAAATTCGCATGATTCACACTCCGAGTGCCGTTCCTCCACTGCGCTACCGTTGGCCTGGAACATGAAGATATTTGGGCGGTCGGCTGACTGATTCATCCACCTCGATAAGGACCAGGAAGAAGAACGCGAAGGAATGGATGCGGAATGGCTCCATAGCGTTATTTCTTGTCCTAAAAATGCCTTTGGTGCTCTTTCCTGGAGTATCGACGCAATTGTAAAGGTTGCGTCCTTAGCTAGAAGGAGACATGGTCTAGATTAGTATAATGTCTCCTTCGTCAACTCAGACACCCAATTAGGAAGTACAGGTCCTCCCACGGCTATGATTACACCAGTGACCTCGCCATATGGGTTGCCGTCCTTCTCACGGTCACCTTGTGGTTGACTAGTTCGAGATCGAGCGTACCGGATGAATCTAGATCCTTGACAAATTGCTCGGGGTAATCTGAAGGTGTCTATGACTAAGGAGGGGCACGATAATTCCTTTTCGGCGGTACCGCTTTGTTGTCGACAGAGAGAGAAACATGAAAATGGAAGGACTCTCCTAGTTTGATGGGCCGAGGGAAGATGATCCAAGTAATAGTAAGTTTTAGCCAGCGGATGCGTATCTATAGATGGTTAACATCCGGTCGCGACGAAAAAAGGCGTATCCGCAGAAATTTTTAAAGACATAGGGTGAAGAACCATGAGTGGGATGGAGAGGCAGGCGGCTCCGTTCACCGAGTAGGCTGAGTGCTTGACAGCTACAAAAGATACATTCGACCTCGTCAGATATAGCTCCGGTAAGCGATGATACCGTGTTCCCTGCGAAAGAGGGCGTGCTTCACCTAGAGAAGGCCTCAATCACCTTCTCTAGGTCCAAGGTGATGATGACGAAGGAATGCCACGCGCCGTATAAGCTTTGGATAATAACTAAAGAGGGCATGACCAACTGATCTATTGTAGTACCTAGGTACGCATCGAAACCCAACAATCGCGTACAAAATAAAAAGAGCATGGCCTATCGACAAATGCCATCCGAACTTCAAAAGTCTCCAGAAATCAGTCACTCTCGGCGCCTGCATCTCCTGAGCAGCCGCACCCCTACACCCCAGCATAGCCTGGATCTCACACCCCCTGGCCGAGATTCCCCGCGGTCGGGAAAGTAAGCCCTCTGACTTACATGGCAATGCCTAGCAAGAAGCCACAGTCCCCTAACGCTCTTTCTACCCTCTGTTCACGCTCATTCTTTTTTTGTTTCTTTTTTTACGGCCGGGGTTAGTGCTGCATACCCACTAGCGACGGGCATCGCCACGACCTGCGCTTTGAGCCAAACGGGGCTGGGTTGGCCGTGTTCTCCTAGCGCTGGGCTGCCGCCATGTCCGTCGCCGCCGACCGCGACATCCACGACAGCGGGCTGCACAACCATGGCCACCCGTTGAAGGCCGCCGCTGCCATTGCCGTGAGGAGATTCGGTGCGCGCCGAGGGCTGCCAGAGACTGATGAGCGGGTCTCCGGCCTCGAACTGAGTTCCGCCCAGGTCTCCCAACCTGACTAGTCTCACTGCGTTGGGGCGCGACCACAGGCGGCAAGAAAAGCGCAGGGCTTCATCTACCATAGCCACCAGATGCTGCTCGCAGCGGTGCTCAGCAACGGTTGCATTGCCCTCCTCCTTCTTCTTCTGATGGTGACGGGGGAGGGGGAGGAGGAAGCGAGCGGGCCCGCTGAGGAAGACGGCCGCTAGCTCTCGGGCATAGCTTTGGCGGCACGCTACGAGCCAGCGCGCTAGTTCGTCGCCGTTCGGCGCGTCCCGGAGGTGCATGCCGCTGCCGGTAAAAGTCTGCATGATTTGCGCCCGCAGGCGGTGCCGGATCAGCGCTTGCGCTGTGGCCGCGCCGGTTTCAAAAGGTCTCTCGGCGTTGCGCTGGGCGCTGGCGCCTGACTGGCCTGCCACGTGCCAGTGAGAAAAGAAGAAGGAGGAAGAGGAGTAGGAGTAGGAGGAGGAGCAGGAGGAGACGGGAAGAGGGGAGGAGAAAAAAGGGCCCTCCTCGGCCTCCTCGCCCTCGCCCTCGCCCTCCCCCTCCGCAACGCGGTGAGCTGCCGCTGATGCCGCTGCTGCCGCAAAGACCCATTCCGGCGATGCGATGGTCTCGGCGCAAAGGAAGTCGGCCAACATCCCTTGCAGAAGCGCGCGGGGCATTTCTTCGCCGCTGCTACCGAGGACCGCCAGCGGCAACCCTCCCGCGTCGGTAAGCTGCGATAGGTCCCCGAGCCTCTGCCGCAGCTCGTCCTGTTCAACGGCAGATAGCTCATCTACCAGGGGACCGAGATGACCCCGGTTAGGTCCGTAGGCTTGGGCCCAGTCGTGCCACTTGCCCTCCTGATCGGCGAACCAAGCGACGATGTTCTTGTCCGACAATCCTGCCGACCAGCCCTCCTGCTCCTCCCCCTTCTTCCGTTTTGCCGTCGTCGCCGCCGCCGCGGCCGCCTCGTAACAAACCCTCCTCTCCTGGGAGGCCGACACCAGCTCCCGCTCGAGCTCGCGCATCTCCGCCACGATCCCGCTGTCGGAGAGCAGGAATGCGACGATGCGCCTGTATAGCTGCCGCTCTCCGGTGGGTTCGGCAGCGCCCCCTCTTCCGCTCGGTGGTAGCTTGCTCGCCTTGGGGGTCACCCCTTCGTGGGGGGGAGGGGCGGAAGCGTCATCGACGGGGAGGATGATGCTCATCATGCTCATGCTCTGATCGGCCACTCCTCGCAGCTCGCCACGGAGGCGCTCCATCAGGCCCCTATCCCACCCCTCGTGAAGCAAAGTTGCGATGAGGGACTCGAGGAGACGGTCGAGCCGGGAGCGGCTGGAAGATAGGTACACGTTCCCAACCAACTCATAGGCCGGCGAACCGGTGGGGTCGATCGCGTCACCGAATTCTGCAATGGTTGAGCTTGGCGTCCCAGGCTCCTCTTCGGGTGAATGGGGACGATGAGGGGCGGTCGACGAGAGCAATGTCAGGGGGTGTTGTTGCTGTTGCTGCTTGGTGTTGGGTGCTGTATCAAGCTCCATTATGTGGCTACGAATCGGGGGCGGGGCGCAGGTTTTCTGAACATGTAGTTTCGACTTTTGCTCTTTTTGTTCTTTCTTTCTTCTTTTTGACTTTTGCCTTTCCATGGGCGGACTAAGACAGGCATTGCTTGGCTCTATCGTTCAGTCGAGGGATGTGGTAGATATAGCAAACCCCCTTTGCCCGCTGGGTGGCTCGGCGGCGGCTGCCGACCGGCGTCGGAGCAGCAAACAGCCTTTCGCGCTCGGCTGTTGTGCTAGTTTTGTCGTGGGCGCTTCGAATCTGCGACATGGTGGGTGGGCGAGCGGTGGCACGCAAACAGGTGATGTAGGATAAAATTCGAAACAAGAAATGCCTTCCCCCCCCCACCTTCGGGATCGGCCTCCCGACTGGACTGCTAACTGCGTTTTAGACGCTCCCTTTCGTACTCGTTAGCTTGCCTGGTTTTGTTTGGGACAACAACGCTCACCGTGTGGCTGCCTCCAAGCGGGGTACACACTCGTATACGTAACTAACCGCTGCGATGCGATCGAAGGGTCGATGGCGCTTTTAGCGCGTGGAAACTGAGACAGATCGGGACCTCTATAGCCTCAATGTGCCCTGTTTGCTGAAAAAGTTTCACCGCGGCATCTTCTCCGGCCATTAGGTCTGCCACATGACAGCAAAGCAATGCGACCCCATCCTTGCTTAACTGCAGGGTTTTCTCTCTCATTTGCTGCCTGCAGCGCCCCTTGGCCCATGCTAGCCGTTGGCTGTTGAGAGGCCAACCCCTCCTCTTGCGCCCACCCAAGCGGATACTCTCGGTGTATCGTGTTGCGCTACAAATCTTTGCAATGCAGAGGGAAACCAAGGCCGTCACCTTGGATGTTGCTGCCAAGGGGGGAGCCGGCTACCACGAAAGCCGCTCCAGTAGGCTGGCGCGGTCTGTCGGGCCAGAGTAGGTGTCGGCGCTGGGGGAGGCGGTACCAAGGTAATTCGGTGTGCCGCTGTACTCCGCATACAAACTGTGCAATAATCTCGGATGCCGACACGCTCCCTACGCCGAAGGTGAGCAACGATGGGAAACAAATCCTGCCAAGCTCGCTGGTCATTGATGGGACGACAGCGAGGGATCAAATTCCGCTTGTTAGAGCGGAGTGGCAGCAAGGGGCAACCTGTGAGGGGACGGGGAGGGGCGATGTTGATGTTCCTGGTGTGGCGGTTGACGGCTATTTTTTTCGGTGCCCAATGCTTGAGTAGCCACCTTCCAGCAAAGTTACGTAAAAACTGTGATTGGCAGGACGCTGATGCACCATCCACCAGTCATGGCGCGCAATGTCTCAGAGTAGCGAGGCCGTCCATCGTGGTGCCCCAAGATCCAAACGCACGAATGTGTCTGCTTCCAGCTCCAGCCGTCCCGCAACATGCATACGCAGAGATGCAACATACTAGGTATTGTTGAGCTGTTTCGCGTGTGTAGGTAGGCTCGCGAATTTATCATTCGGGAACGGCAGACTGCTTGGCTGTGGACTGATACGGTTCATCCTGCAGCACCAAGTTGAGAAAATGCTCGGTGGAAGTGAGCGCAAACAAGTGCCAGAGCTACCGGGATCACCCTTGGGCGTCTGGATGAAGGGATAAGCAAAGCGAAATATGCTGGCTCAACGCCTTCGGCTAAGAAAGGCTGAAGAACTGAAGCCCGACGCTAGCTTCTGAGCTTGGCGACTTCGTTGTTAGTCCGCCGCCATCTGCCGGGGGAAGATTGATAGTTTTTAGCAAACACAATAATAATGTGTCTTTGCGAGCGCCTCCTGTCGGGCTTGTGGCTCCGGTGTCGGCCTTGGGGTTCGTCGTCTTGTGGCGAGGATGCCACACCAGCAACGGACGCTAGATTGAGAAGCACATCCTAACTTGTTAAAGTGAAAGGGCACACCGTCGCAGCGAGCAAGTGGGAGAACCCATGCGGACAGAAACCAAGGGAGGTGCACCGAAGAAAAATATTCTAGAGCGGGTGAACTAGGAACAGCGCGTATCACATGCCGGATAGTTGGGCTAATGCTTGAATACTTCAGAGTAGTTGTCGCTTACTTCCAACGGTTGGGCTCAACTTTGCACGACACCCTCCCTCGGTTCCCACCTCGGTTCCCACACTATCCCGAGCGGGTGGTTCTAGCAATAAGCCAGAATTACAGAAACACAGAAGCAATACAGTCACACAGCTGCAACTCAAACTGAATTTCACTGAATTCAGTTCGCCGTGCTTCTAACCCTAATCACCCCCACACGGGCCCGGCGCACCCAGGCTAGCACCCTGAAAATGGCCTCCTGGGTGAGCCCCGGGGAAAAGCCCCGAACACAAACGCTACGGGACCACATACCATCACCCACTAACTCCACAACCCTGAAGCTTACTCAGTCCATATAACCAAAGTCCCAACTACCTCCTTGTTTTATAGCCCTTGCCGCCACCCGAAGAAGGGGACAGCGGGATCCGCCCCAAAGGCGGACCGTGGACCTGCCTGGGCACGAGGGTCAAGCTTCTGAGCAATGGGACGCGTGCGTTTAATTGTGTGTGGCCGGGCGCGCAGGGGTCGACGCTGATTGGGTTGGATGATGTTTGGGATTTGACTGGCTCGTCGATTGAGAAGTTTGGGACGGGTGTTGGACGGGTGTTGGACGGGTTGGGCCGAAGGGGACGGTGAGGTGTGATGGGGAGGAGATTTGGTGGAAGATTGGGTGGAATTAGGGAGGAGGGGAGGAAAGAGGGGTGGGTTGGAGAGAGAAACGGAGCTGGAATGTGGGCGTGTGGCAGGAATCGGCGGCACAGGGTGAAACTGTTCGTAATCTATGAATTTTTACACCAGAATATAATCATCGAGTAATACAAATGAACCATTCCGTTATTGAACTCATTAGCTATGCACTACACTCCATTCGCCCTGGCTAAGAACACAAGCGACTCGAGGAGCTACGACCTCTTCACCAAGAGCAAAACAGTCTTCATCCCCAACAGCAACCTCCCAAAATCAATCTTTGTGTTCCCCTCTCTCAATGCCTCCTTGGTGTCTTCGACCAGCATCGTTACACAATCCCGCTCTGTCCCCGCTAAGTCCGGATGCGCCTCGCGCCAGCGCGTGACGGCGTCCATGGTATTCAGCATATTTAGGACGCGTTGCCAGACCTGTGGCGCGAGCGGGTCTGCTGCAATTGCCGCTGCAGTTGTGGGAACGGGAGTTGGAGATAGGTCCTTCCGGGAGAGTTCGCGGCGGAGGAAGCTAGCGCGGTCGAAGAAAGGAGCCGTGCTAGCGTCTTCCCACGGCATCAGGAGGTCGCGGTAGGCATCGCGGCTTAACTTGGTGCCGGGGACGGCGTATGCGTCGAGAACGGAGGTGTGGAATTGTGCAAAGATGGCGTGGACTTTGGCTTCCTCGGGGCTCGTTGAATCTGGGACGTGTTAGAGATTTCATTCATGGGCCTGGCGAGTGGGGTTTGACGAACCAACGGCTTCGCGATAGCCTGTCCATAATGCGACAGTACCACCCGCTTTCAGGACCTCGGCGGTAGCAGCCCAGAACTTAGGCATATCGAACCAGTGTGCCTATTGATATCGAGAACAACATTTTTTGTTACTTTCTTTCCTTCTTGAGATATAGTTGGGAGACTCACCGCATAAGCGGCAACCACCAGATCCACCGTCTGCTTCTCAACCCCATCAATCTGGCCAACTTCCTCAGCAGGACAAACCACCCAGCGAATCTGCCCCCCCGTAGCCGTCTGCCCGCCGAGCTCATTCGCAACCTGAATCATGCTCTCCCCAGCATCCGACCCGACGGCGACATCAAAATGCTTTGCCAAGGCGCGCGTCGCAATGCCCGGCCCGCATCCTACGTCGAGCAGCACGTCGGTGCAGCCGCCGGTTGAGGTGTGGTAATCCAGGATCAGCTTGACTAGGGCTGGTGGCGGGGACGGACGATGCTTCGCGTACGTAGCGGCTTGTTCGCGCGTGTACTGTCGGTACGTCGGGTCTGCGGGAGAGTTGGTGCCTTGTTCGGTCGCCATGGTGTAAGTGGGTGATTGCCAAGATGAAGTTGCCAAAGAGACCAAGAGGTTGCCAAGCGATGGAGAAATCTCCGAATTCTGTCGCGAGAAGCGGGAACAACCGGCAATGCAGTGAGAGGGTTCGCTTAGGTCAAGATCAAGTCAGACGGCTCGGGATTCATCCGGTCAAACCCTAGGATGTGCCGCACGTTCATGGAATAGGACGAAATCCAATGCTAGTTACAAAACGGATCAAACACCGGTTCCATCGACGGTGATCCACGTCATGAGCAGTAGAGTATTCTCTCTCCTTTAATTAGCATCAAGCAATGGGCATGTCTTCTCATTGCGACCGCCTGGTACATGTAATGGTTCTGCCTGATTTGTCCGTCGTGCGTCCATGTGCACTTTGCTTTAGCATGGTCTTCCATGGCCCTCCCTTTGCGGGTCGGGTCTGTCGTGCTGGTAGTTAAACCTGCGATCGATTGAGGAACGGAGAATTTAAAGCCTCGATCATTTTGGGAGTAACCCTCGTTTCGTCAAGCGGTCCATCTGTAACACGCCTATCAAGCTGCAGCATTTTAACAGGGCCTATTTGTTTTCGGGAAATTATGTACACTGCTAACGGATACGTTATATACAGAGCCAAAGTCGCCTTGTACCGCTGGTTCTACGACCTCATCCAGTACACGATGAGGCTCTCGGCCATCCGCACGAGTCTAGAATAGCCCCTTCTTCTTTTGATTTGCCCTAGTCCACTACCTATCTGCAGGGATTTCAGTGCTCGTTTCCCATGATATAGGTACTGTTTCAACTGATGCCAAGAGTCGGTGGAGCTGTCATAAATGTCAAAGGGTTTTAAGAAGCAAGGGCAAAAAGAGTCAACCGAACTGGGGCTCGAACCTAGAACCTTTATTATGTAAGGTAGGTTGAACCTCGGTGCTTGGCACGGATCCGCTTAACGTAATGTAACGGCTGTGGGGACCCCTGTTGCGGCACGACTCTCTCTGTGCCCATTTGATAGCGTTTTCTCGAGGCCGGGCCCGATAAGGGGCCTTTCCCGCAGAGGAGAACGAGGCAAAATTGTCGATTTTCAAGAGTCGGGCTTTTCAAACCTCCGAAGCACCAGCGACTCTCCACGCTGCAGCTTGACCACCATGTCCGCAGCAAGCCGCGACTGGGCGGCGACGTCGCCCACGGGCCCCAGGTAGCGTCTCGCGTCCTCATCCAGCACACACAGCGCGGCGACCGACGAGCCCTGGCCCTTCACATTCTGCAGCCCCACCCGGACGGTGGCAACCACGATGCCGCCCAGGAACAGCACGGTGAGAAGCAACTGCGCGGCAAGCAGCGCAAACCACGGCCACCGCACCCGCACCACCGTGCGTGCATCCAGCGCCGTGCCCACCACCGCCCCCGACGAGTTGGCATACGACGCACCGTTCGCCCGGAGCCTGCATTTAAATCAAGTCGAGTCAGATCAAATCAAATCCCATCAGCAGGGTATTTGGGTAGGTAGGCACCTACATCTCCGTCAGCCCATCCCCGATATTCCGCATAATTCCCCTCAACCCACTCCCCTGCGCCTCCTCGCTCGGCATGCCACTGCTCATAAACCCCCCGAACAGCGCCGTCGCCAGCGCCGTCGCGATCTGCCCCGTGCTTTGCAGCACGCCCTTGTCCGTGGCGCGGAGCGCGATAAACGTCGGCAGGTACCCGTTGATGACGCTCGATGCCATCAGGGCCGTGCAGAGCTCCATCTCCAGCCTGGTATTGGTGTTGGCATTGGTATTAGTATTGGTATTAGTATTGGTATTAGTATTGGTATTAGTATTGGTATTAGTGTCTACTATGGGTATGGGTCCGTGTAGTGCTTCTGGCAGGTTGGCATCTGCTGGGGCGGCGAGCTGGATCATCTGGCCGGCGATGCCCGGTTTGCAGGCGAACTGCGGCTGGAGCGAGAACTTGTCGCCGTTCCAGACCGTGTTAAGGGAGGTTGTGTTGCCCGAGACAACCCGAGAAGTTATGGAGTCGGCGAGGGTGGTGGTGGTCTTGATGCCCTCGGCGACAGAGGAGGTGAGTTTCTTGGTGCAGGCATGGAAGATCACCTCGGCGTAGTGGAGGTCTTGCGGCTGCATGGTCGAGATGTTGGCCGCGCGGGCTGGGTAGAGGAGTAATATGTTGGAGAGGGCGGCGGCGGTGCGGTCGGGGCCGAATACGTACGAGGGCTCAGTCATCCAGAGGCCCCCGACCGTGTATGCGAGCGGGAGGCTGACCTCTCCCCGGCGGAGGATGGCGTTTAGGTTGGTGATGGAGGTGTTCGCCATGCCGAAGTATAGGCTCTGCAGCTGACCGAATGCGAGATCGGTGACGTTGGCCACGTCGGCGCAGATGCCGAGGGTGCTGTAGGGAGCCCAGTGGCAGTTTGCCGTGCTGCAGGTTAGGTCTAGCTGGGGGACGGTTCTTGATGGGCTGAGGTAGGCGGCGCTGATGATGGCGTGTTCCATGTCGAGTTGATCGTTTTGTTCTGCGTGGAGAGGTCAGCCCCCTTGGCTCTTCTCGGTGCCGACAAAAATCATGGATGCAACAACTCACGCAGTTGAAACTCGTTGCCATTCCATCTTGAGAAGGTAGACGCCCTCGGCGCCTCGGCTAACAGTTTGTCTGACGGCACCAGTTCGATTTCAAGACCGACCACCTGCTGCGTGACGGCCGATGTGAAGATGGCCGAGACAAGCAGCGCGCTGGCCAGCCACGGCAGCGGCCTAGAAGGGGATGGAAACGAATCATCAGCTCGAGTCCGCAGGAGACAACCCAGAACCTAAGGTAGACATACCACCGAAAAACTCCCCTGAGCCGAAACAACAACTTGACCATCGCCACCAACCCGCCCCGCGTCGCGTCTTCGTAGAGCTCGAAGTCAAGCAAAGGTCTGGGCTCCGATGCAAACCATAGCCATTTGAGATGGTTCAGGCCTTCTATGATGGGCACCACGAAGGCGATTTTTGTGAGCGTCGTGAGGTATTGCAGCGCCGAGTTGATGGTGAGGCCCAGTGGCAGTGCTGCTTGTTCCTTCCCGTCGGATATCTGGAGGGTGACGGTCATTACTTTTTGAGGGGGTTAGTGTGGTGGGTTGGGTGGGGGGTGAACTATTTGGGTGCTCACTTGTGAAGAGCAGAAGACCGATGGCACAGCTCCCAATCTCTGGCAGCCATGCCCAGGCCACTGCTGGGTATGTCGGCCATGCTGTAGAATACAGGGGTGTGGGTGGTTCGCTGTCACGGATGTCGCTTTCCATGAGAGGAGGGGCCAGTTTCCCATCGAGAAACGTGCGCCTCGGTGATGTTGACCTCGGGGAACTCATGTTAGTTGTGGTTTGTATATAACACGATGGTGCTTGGAGTTGAGCGTTCGTTTGGACGGCAAAGGAGAGATTGATGAAGAGGTAAATCGATTATTACGGATGGGGTTAAGTTGGAAAGAGACCACCAGGCCACTGCACAAATAAGTATATTGTAGCAACCCCAACATCACCCCGTGAAACCGACGATCATTCCCGAGGTGCGCCACTCACCCACGTATTTGAGATACACCTCCATCTCGTCAACTCCCGCAGATTGAAGATTGATCCGCGCCGCTGACACATATTACCGCCAAATTTCAGAGTGACCCCGGCACTTGACGCGGCTTGCGATAAGATGTCTGTGGAGGCATACCCCTGTTTCAACACGTGTAGTCCCATGCATCATCTCATTATCCCGTTGGGCTGCGCCGCATGACGCCGTTTTCTGCGCCAAGGCATAGGGCTGTGCCGCAACGTCGCGCGTTGATCCAGTCCGTCCGGGCTTTTTGACTAATACAGGCTGGGAAAAGCTGCTTTCAAGCTGGTACAAATTTGACGAGGGTGCGCAGTTAAAAAGCAAATCATGAAAATGTTAGTGACCAAGTCTAAATCCTAGCTGTTTTATGGGTACCTTATTGTTGGAAGCACTGCACTCTGGATTCTGTGGAATTGAATGGTTTGCAACTGCGTGATTCTTGTTGGAAGCGCGGCACTCTGGATTCTGTGGAGTTGTAGGGGTTGCAACTGCGTGATTCTATTGCTTGTGTTCACTCTCTGTTTCTCTGGCTCTGGCTGGAAGCCAGAGGCTTCTTTATAGACTATTCTGCAGGATTCAGGCTTCGTCACTCTGGTGGCTGAGGCTCACTGGCGTACTGGCAGTGCCAGGTATCCAGTCAGCTCCGCTGACTAGATGCCCAGGGCCTCTGAACCCCCTTCTTTCTGACAATTCTATTGCTGGTTCGGCTCTCTGGCTCAGCTAGAGAACCTTCCTTATAGCTGTGAATAGTGGCAAGCCGTGTGGCAAAGCCACGCGGCTACAATTGCGCGTCTGCGGCAATGGTTACAAATCTATTGTTCTAGTGGTTTCCAGACTCTTCTTTCTGGGCCAGAACTCCTTTCTTTCTGACAATTATTCATAACACCACGCAGCGGATTACAGCCAACACGTAAGTGTCACCTCTAGTGAAAACCAAACTCATCTGCCGACCATATCCTCTCATAACTTCAACCTCACCTTTACCTTCTCCTCCCCATAAGCTTCCCCGCCTCCTCCCTACTCTTCTCCATATCTATAACCACATACTTAAAATACCCTTAGCTTATATTTAGCTTCATCCTCACCATATCCAGCTTCCCCCCTTTAATTACTACTTAATCTGTAACATACATTACTACTACTTACCTAATAACCACATTTATACTTTTAAGTAGTCTATCTCCTAATCATTTAACTGTTAAGTAATATTTATATTTAAACTTAATTAAACTACATTTCAGTATTTATATAAGATTCTTTTTATTCCTTAATAAATATTTACTTTATTCTTTCTCTAACTTTGTAAATTTGGTAGCGTCGCTTCGTTCGCCAGCTCTATTAACCTACGCTGCGCTCTGGTATGTGGCTTCCTCCTTCCACTCCTAGTAATTTTAGCGTGGGGTTTAAATAGTTTTAAATCTCTAGTTTGAACTGGTTTTATTATTGTTTTTATTACAGCCGAGGAGTGGAGTAAGAAAGCAATGGTAACCTGCCCGGAGGAGGAATAAGTGCAAAGATAATCAGAATAATAACTGGAATAATAGATAGAATAATAAATAAAATGATAAACAGTAGAATAAGCCGTGGAATAAGTAGTAGAATAAGTAGTAGAATAAGCTGTAGTGTCGTAAACATATAGCCAGAGGCCACGTGACTAGTCACGCGGCCTATAGAGTGCCTCCATAAGAGGCCCTCTAGGCATAAAGAGACTTAAAGGTCTCTCCATCATCAATCTATTACATTAACATACTCCAGCTATCGCTCCAGACCCAGGGACTACTGTGCCATAAACTCTGGAACGATACTCCCAGATCCATTCTGGACTCTGGACTCTGGACTGCTACAGACTCCAAGGGCACCCACAGACTCCAGCCTTCCAGACTCCAGGGCTCCAGACTCCAGCCCCCACGGCCAGACTCCAGGGCTCCATAGCCCCCATAGGCCTCTGGCTCACGTTATGCGTACTGTACGGCCCTGCCCAGAGTACAGCCTACCCAGTTACGACAAGTAGAATAAGCAGTAGCATAAGCAGTAGAATAAGAAGTGTAAGAATAATAATAACTAAATAAGTAAAGCTAATAATTCATATTACAGTATTATTTTTATTATTATTATTATAAGGTTGTAATAATAATAATGAATCAAAACTGTAATAGAGTAGTGGGAGTGAATAGTGGGGCAGAGTGTGGAGTGGGATTGGCCAGTGGAGTGGGGCTCTGTTCGAAAACAAGAACCATCCACTTCAACTGCGTGCATCTCCACCACCACGGCTCTAATTAACAAACCGACCTCAGTTCTGGATTTGGCTGTCAATTACGCACTGCGGTAAGGTTGGATGGAATATCGGCTGTTGCGAAAGGATGAAGCCAGCACCTTCGTCTGAAGCGTTGTTTCGCATTCAATCCTCACTTGCACCCGATGTGGAATGCGTACCCAGAATTGAACAATTTTCGAAGACAGCTTTTTACGAGCGTCAGTCGGACCGCTCCCTGATCTGGTAGGCCCTGGTAATGATTGGCTGGTGGGGGTCTTGGGGAAGACCCAAAACAGCCCCTCTACGCTGCGGTGGCAGCAGCCCAATGGTCATTGGGCTTGACCATTTGGCCTGCCACGACCTCCTCGCCGACGTGTTGGTTCCTGAGGGGCCCGGCCTAAAGCGGTTGTCAACCGTCGGGCTGCCAGACTAGCAGTTTTGGCGCCACTCCAGCAAAGCCAGGGCTGCATTTCAGGGCCATCAAATGCCCTGCCCCATCTTATTAAGCCCCGTTTTCTCGTTCCGACCCACGATCTGTTTCCGGAATCTATCACCCGAACGATTTGGTACATGGGACTGTGACCGACACAATGGAGAGCCCAAGCGGAGAGTTCGGCCTCTTTGTCGAAAAGTTCCAGACCCAAACGGAGCAAAACTTAGGATGGATGAAGGTTGGTAACCCCCAGAAGTTAGAGACGCATTGATTCCTAACCCTGGACTTTAGGCGTTTTTCGAGCAAGTGTCGACCCTGACACAGCTGTATCGTGATGCATGCCGAGACCTCGAGCGCGAGCGTATTGCAGGAAGGCATGCGCAGGAACATGTTGAGAAGGTGGACATGAAGTTCCGGGCGTTGGAAGAGTCGACCGACCGCAGTGCTTTTGTTCTGGTGTTGATCGATGGGGATGCGGATGCCTACCTGGTACGTCGACTTGGACAAACGAGACAATGAGCCTATATTGCCATCAGCGAATGCTAATGTACACGCGCTTCCAGTTCGACGACAAGTACTACCACGACGACCCTGCGGACGGCGGCGAGCGGGCGGCTATCGATCTCCGAGCTGCAGTGCGGCAGCATCTACAATCGATTGGCGGCGGACTGGCTGGGCTGCCCATCATGGTCAAGGCATTTGCCTCGGGTGAAGGCTTGGCCTACCTCCTTTCGAAGGCAGGTATCGCCAGCCAAGGACAGTCTCAAGATGTGGTGTCTCGGTTCACCCGCGGGTTCTCGCAGGCGGACGACATGTTCGATTTTGTTTTGGTTGGGAAGGGAAAGGACCGGGCGGACCACAAGTTGATGGGTAAGTCTCCGTGATATAACTCGCTCCATGTTACCCTCTCTGACGTGATGTAGCGGCGTTTCGACAGTTTGCGGAGAGTCCCTCGTGTCGGCGGATCCTGCTCGCCGGCTGCCACGACAACGGTTACGTGCGAATGCTAGAGAAGTTTGTCCACAACTCAGCGGTGGCGGAGAAAGTGACACTGCTCAAGTCGTTCCAGACCGGCAGCGAGTATGCTGCCCTCCCTTTTGCATCCACGACGATGGAGACCATCTTTCGAAACCGCCGGCTCTCCATTGGCGGTGGGCAACTTTCGACTTCGATCATGGCAGCGCCGTACGTGTCTTCCACTTCTGTCGGGGGCTCGGTTTCGGGTATACCGGCGCTTTCGAGGAAGGACTCCGGCCTCGGCTACGAGCCCTCCACCCCTGGGACGCCAACGATGATAACCGCGCAGCCCATCTCCAGGAACTCTCCCCCGGTCACATACGCGACACGAGCAGCCGTGCCAGCTTCCCCGCCACCTCCGCTGTCGCGACCGCTGCCGCTTTTCGGAACGTTAGGCAGCAACATCATTCTCGTCAACGCCGATGAGCACCGTATCGATTTCCCGCTGCCGCCAAAGTCAGCTAACGCCGTCGAGAAGCTGCACCAAAAGACGCACATCGGCGGCAAACGCTACTGTAACATGTATCATCTTTATGGCGCCTGTGGAGGTTGTAATTACCTCCACGATCCGATCAGCACGGCCGAGAAGATCGTTCTGCGACATCGTCTGCGCGGTGAAAAATGCCACGATCGCGGTCGCTGTCGTGATCCAATGTGCTTTTACGGCCACCATTGCGCCTGTCCCATGAGTAAAAAGTGCCACTTCCCGGGAAATATGCACAATGTCGACCTGTCGACATGGCGGGAGGTGCCAGTTGGTGTGCCCAGCTAGGGCGGGCAAGTTTGGCGCTGGAAAATAGCTCTCGTTTGGTGTGTCTGTAGAGTGTGACGAATGATTCTCGTTCTTCCGTCACGGGTGGATTTAGAATGGTCTCTCTATCAAGGCCGCCGCTGGCACCTGCTGTTTAACATTATTAGCCAATTATTAGCACCGTTTGACCTTGCGTGGAGAATGAGCAATGGACATTGCTGCCTGTTTCCAGCTGTGCTTACGTAACCATTTTCTCGCGCGACCCCGGCGTGAATGCCACGGCCACACACCTCCGCCCAAACCGTTACGGAACATCATCAGGTTCACGGTCTTCCGAAAGGATGAAAAACAGACTGTGCGATTGATCTCAGAAGTTCTGAATGTCTATTTTATTCCTGACACCGACCGTCACAACTCAGTCCATGTATAACCCTCAGACTGCCACTAACATTTCTGTCACGTGACGCTGTGGAAGCAAAGCCCCAGTTACAAGACTCGGCCATAGTGAGCGGGTCAAGCGACACTCATCACAGTGTCTCCCCCAGGACGTTCATTGTGCGCAGAGCTGACGCTGTTGAACATTGCACTGGCAGCATTGTGGATCCCCGTGTGCCCCACTCTTCAAACTGAGGTGGTGTGGGGTGGACACTGCCAGACTTTGCTCCACCCATCCGGTGTGGGGCGCTGGACACTGCCACATCCCCCCAGCCCACCCTTCCCCCTGCCCCTTCCAAAATCCACTGCTGATTATGTCAGCGTCCAACGACACATCTTGCTTGGCACTCACCTCACCCCGTTACTCCCCGTCCACGACATCTTGATACGCGACCTTGGCCATCCGCGTCCAGAAGTCAACCATGCGGTCGCATCTCAGATATACCTGTCGGAGGTCGAGCCCACGGGTCGCCTTGCCAATGGAAGACACTTGCATGCAATTCCGGTCGGGGCGGCTGCGTCCTGGTGGTGACTTACAGCAGGCCTGGCTTCGGGAACCGGTACCAACCAAACTCCCTCCGTGTTCCACACCCATGATGGGTAGGTATGCGCAAATCTCATTCTCGAAGAGAATCAAGTCCACCGGGTAAAATATTCCATTTTTCAAGTGTTTGAGTGTTTGGGTCGGAAGCCCGGTGGGTTGCAGTCTCGTGGGTTTACAAGCGTCGAACGCCCGCGAACCCCCGGCGGTAGGCACCATGTGCCACCAACATGACGAGGAAATGGAAGGGAACCAGAAACCCAACACACATCTACCCAATCCACCCAATATCATTCACACATCGTGACTAGCACATGAACTTCAGTTGGAACCCCCAGAGATTGTTGCCTTGCCCAGTGGAATGGCCAGTCGACACGCGTCTTGCCAAGGCATCCCCGGGGCCTCAGAAGCCATTCTGAGGCTTGCAAGACATTCCTGACATCTCTGCATTGATTTGAGCGTCTTGATGGAGTTTTTACCTGCTTGTGGTGGAGATAGACAAACGTGGTGCTGGGGGGAGCCGGGAGGGGAGAGGGAGGAACCGGGAGTGGTGGGAACGGCGGAGGTCAGCTTGCCGCTTTGGTACGGCCAAGGAGCCCATCCCATATCGCGCGCACCACGCCCCCCTCCCCCCTTCTCCCGCACTCAGGCCTACAAAACCTGCGAGGCAGCTCTTCCTGCTTTAAAACGTCCCCAAATGACACAGATGCGCTGATGCACACTTCATTCTTATTGGCTGATGCTTTTTGGGCGGATGCACGTATAAGTACTCCCCACCCGCGCACCTTCGGCCCTCGCACTTCTCTCCCTTCTACACCACTCCCCTGTCTGATATTCCATCCTTTCGACCATCTCCCCCCATTTCATCCATCTTGCATCCTCATCATCTCCATCACCCACCCGGCCACACACAACATCGCCAGGACCCCTTTCCCCCCATTTTGGTCCAACTCATCATCACCCACCACCACACTTGGAGTTTTCCATCGCTATCAACTCCACCACCATGCCGCAACCACCACCATCACCACCACAACCATCAACCTGCCGCATCACACATATTACCGATCTACTAGAGACCCGTAGAACGAGGATCGCTTCATTGAGGCTACTCTCCCTCGATGCGGATTTTTTGGACGACCTCGCTGCCGCCGGCGACCTCCCCACACTGGTCCAAATAGGCTGCCTCTTCCAATGCCTGATGGAAACCCCATATATCTGCGGCTTCAGCAAGCCCGTAGACCGTGCAATCACCAGGCTGCTCCTTCACGCCACCAAGGGATGCGATGGTCGGTTATCCCGGCTCCGGTCCCAACACGCCCACGACCGGCTCTGCTGGCTACTGCCGTCCGAGGTCGAGACCAAGGAGATACTAGAAACATATCGCAGCTTCCTGCATTACATCACGTGCCAACACAATAATTCCACACCAGTCAAGGACCCAAGTCTCGCTGAAGCAAAGCGAAGGTTGCAGAAACTGTGTCCCAAAATCAACAACCTGAGCAGCTGGAGTCCCAGTCCCACACGGGAAGCGGCAGGAAACTTCTGGACAGACGCGTCTGCCAGGCGACTGCGCTCAAATCATGGGAATCCCAGCTCCGGGGTGTCCAAATCCCGGTCTCAGCGGGCCAGCGCTCGTCTTGCCAAGGCACCAACACCACCACCCGTCTCCAAGACCATTCCCAACCATGAAGGCAAACTCGCAGCGAGACTCATCACCCCGCCCGATACCATCCCAGGCTGCAATGATTACCTCACAGTCCCAACACTGAGATTTAGTCGACCCCCTGGGCGGCGGGTATTGATACCAAGACGGACGCAAAGAAACCCGTCCCCACAGCTGCGCGTAGTCGACGGCATGGTCGAGGAGGTGACGCAGCCATTTACTGCGCAGGTGGATGTAGTCACAACTAGTAAAGACTCATGCGCCAAGGCAGACGCGCAACTGAAACACGAGTACGCTGAGTGGAGGGAGCGACATCTGCGGCCTTTCTTGCGGTTTTCGCCTGAGGCGTCGGCGGGAAGGGATTCAATCGTGGCTGTTGATGGATGTTGATGAATCTTTTTGTTTCTCAAAGTGTAATGATGAGGTATGAAGGTGCTATGGAGTTATGATCATGTATAGCTTTAGATGAAATGAAAATTTGACGACCCATATGCTGATGTGGTGATGTTGACGTGTTTTTCGGGCGCGGGAGCGTAAGTGGGCAAGCAGGATCGGTCCGGCGATGCACCGTCTAAGAATGGGGGGGAAGGACGCCTGAGACTGGGAAGCACAGCCGCACGGCCGAGACCACCAATCCACCGGTAATTGGCAGCGATAAGACATTTTGTGCTGAGCTCGTTGGCCTGGTGTGGTCGATGGGGGAGGTTCGGTTTGGGGTGTTGTTGACCCCTGCTGCTTAGGTAAGGCAACCGCTGCGGCAAGGGTGGGTCTCCGAGAGGTGCTGTGGGTGGGGCCGGACTGAATGTGGGCCCTGAATGTGGGCCCCTGATTCGGCGCCGTTGTGCCTTTGCTAATCCGTGGCATTTTGTGCCCCCGCTAAAAAACTCCCGGTTCTGTGCATATCGCGTCGTGAGTCACCATGGCTCACCACGGGCCACATTTGTACGAGCTGTGACTTCGTGGTTTGCCCGATAGTAAAATTCTCTCATTTATCAGAAAAGAGCCACGTTTGCCTCGAAAGGACCCTGGCCCCTTTTTCGAGTTCCTCCATGAAAGCCTCCTTTGCATCAGAAAGTATATCTTCGCTCAGAATATCTGAAAATGCAAGACATGTTGCTTCCATGAACTCCCGACTTCGAAAAGCCTGACGACGACTCGACCAGGCCAGAAATCCGGAGGTACTAGTAAGCTTTTCATCCAAGCCAGATCTATCTGCTCCTGTTTCGATATCCCGTGATAACCCCGCCGAGCTCTCAGACTCTGGGTGGGTTGCTGATTTCAGAACTAGTTCCGAGTAGTCGTCGTTGGGCCAGGCGCCTGGCAAATTGAGAGCTGACTGTTTGGCTGTATAGTTCCCCCGGGCTGTCCGCGATGTGCTCGGCCCTGTCCGGCTGGTTGGATCCTCGAGTCCCCTCTTGTCAAGAACATCATCCCACGTGACGCTCAGACTATCCCAAGCCATGATTCTCCAGGATGGTTGTCCAACTGCGGAGAAGATTGAATCAAGCTTCGCCAACCACTCAGAGTACTGCCCAGGCAGCACCGGGAAATCTTCATACAACAACCCAGAAAGACCTTCCGCTCGGAATGATTCCATAAACACCTCCAAATCCTTCTCAGCATTGAGGAAAGCCGTCTTCGTATCTTTTGTCCTGGAAATAGCATCGAGAACTTCAGCCCCGAGACGGCGATACCATCCGAGTAATGCACGGTGTGCATGAAAAGCGACAGCGTCAACTTCAGCGACCACATTACAGTCTGCTAACTGCACACCTTGGACTTGGCGATCAACCTCCGCACAACCTGTTGATGATCCGTGCAATCAGCGGAATCCGTGTTGCCAATGAGCGGTAACAGGGATCGCTCGATTTCCTCAATGTCGGCCTTGCATCTTGACACAATTTGTTCCAACAGTTTGATCGTCTCATTGTCCACTTGAGAATTGCCGATGATGCGAGACTGGATTTGTTACAGAATCATGGTGACAAACTTGGCGTCATCGGCAATTTCCCTAAGGCTGGCCGCTTCAGTACCGAGTTCGACGCATGCTGCCGAGATGGCTCGCGTGATCTTGAATCCTGTGGCCGCGACGGTCCCAATGGTACTGGCAAGACCCGCAGTGTCCATGGCGCCGGGATACTTTAAATTTTAGGGCGGGAAGAGAAAGAACCTGGAATGTTGTTCTTGACTTTGATAAGGAGCACTGGTGGTGTTCGTGAGATGCCCCGGAACTTGGGACGCAAGCCTCGCCCGCACGGTAGCTACGAATCGAGCTGGACTTATACCTACCAGAGCGCCAGACCTTAGACCAGCCCGGGCGCTAGAGCTGGAACTCTGCGCAACCCTCGGCGGAGTCGACTTCCCTCCCTGACGGGAGTTGCTGGGGAAGGTCGTTGGTTCCTTCCTAGCCCCATCGGGAGACCTGAAATTATGCGGTGCCCGAGGCGGCAGGCCGCCTGTCAGCCCAACGGCCCTATTTCCAATGGATCAGAGCGCTCATATTGCAGCTGCAGTTTTCCAGTCACAACATAAAGACCGGTCAACAGTCCTGGAATGTTTGTTCGACGCGCCTTTTTCGTATTCTCGTGTCCCTCATCCGACTACCTCCACTTCACCGCATCAGAACCAGATTCCGACCACATTCTTCCAGACAGGAACGACAACTAAAACGAAAAACTGCGATGGAAGGGGCTTGACCCTTCGTGGTGCGGCTCCCCTCACAACCGTAGCGAGAGTTGCACCACCCGATGTACTGATCAGCCCCGGCTTTTCGGGCACTGTGCTCGGCGCGCCTGCAATCTCTGGGGCGGCGGTAGAGTCTGCACCTCGAACCACGCCCGACGGCTTCCCCGGCAATTCCGAGCTCTTATTTTTACCCTGAGCCGGGCTGTGGCCCTCGGCATTCCTACTGCCACCACCACTGCCTTGATCGGGTCGCTGCGTCTGTTGCGGAGTGGCTGGCGAACCATCCTGGGGTCGCACATTCGATGCAAGACGCGGGTCGCCACCAACGCTGCTCGGAGCGGTGCCTGTTTCGCACGAACTGTTAGATTGGTCTGCACCTGCAGAATTGCTCAAGGCCGAAGTTGCGCTGACCTGTTTCCGAAGCACCCGCAGGCCGCCACGTTTTTGTGAGTTCGCCAGTTGAAAGCGGTCCGCCCAGTGCATGTGGCGCCGCAGCAGCAGTGGGGGAAATCTCACTATCGAAGCTTGTGGACGACACCACAACCGATTCGACGTACCAACTCCTGGTTAGGGGGTCGTAGTAGCCATGGGCCCACTCGTCAGGCACGCACTGCTGAATGGGCTGGTGATCCAAAAATGCCTTTGCATAGAGGTGGTAGAACTTATCGTCCGACCCAGGCCGCTCGCCGTAGTTCATTGTGGCCAGATAGAAGTTGTTCCCGGCCGCGTCTTTAGTAACGTTGGGTCTATCGTACCCGGGACCGCTGACCACCGGTTGTGGGTTGGACATGAGTTTTACTGTGCGAAGAGATCCGTCCCCTTCCACGAGGGAGACGCATTCTTCCAAGCCTGTCCCTGTCTCCATCGCTTCATGGCGCTTGGTCGTCATTCGTCCTTCCCAAGAACTTGCAACGCTGTCAGTTCTTTGTACGCGAAGGTTGTACTTTGAGATCACCTACTAGTACTCGGGCCATTTGAAGAATGTGGCAGGATATGTGCTGTTTCCTGTGCATCAGCGACATTGCAACTTGCGGATGATAGGTAGAAATCAACTCAGTGCAAGTCTTACAGCACAGTAGTTGTGGTGACTGCGGGTACCCCCAGCGAATGAATCTCGTAGGTGATAGTCTCGACCTTTGTACCCGCCTCATTTGTCTTCGGCGGCCTGAACATGTCCGAGACAGGGTTGAATACAGTGCTCTTGGTCGTAAGGTTGCGCGCTGTGTTAATAATGGTAATGATGGTTGCGGCGGTGACAGTTTTAGTTCCCCTATACGACTTCCAGACCCAAAGCGATGGCCCCGGGTCTGCAGCGTACAATGTGCAATTTGCGGATGTTGGTTTATAGCAAGGCACCGAAGCCTCCACGGGCATGGTCACGGTCCCCATGGCGGTATGGACGAAACACGCAGCCACAATGGTATACCACCACATGACTAATGAGTTGCCTTCAGGTCACTTTGACATGGATTGTTCTCAGGGGCAGTCTGGCAGGGCTCTTGGTTCTACTTGTACTGAAGCCTGGCCGATATCTATCTATTACTTGCGGGGTGTCAATGCGCAGCTTGGGTTGCATGCGCACACCACATCCAAAGAGTCCCGGTTGCCTCGACTCAGTCGCAGCCTCGCTATCTCTGCACATCACCTTGATTCAAATCCTTGACCGAACTTGCCATGTTGGAGGTGGCCAGTCAGAGGCGGATGTGATCTGCAGGACCATGGTTCGCTGTGTTTCCGAGGTTCAGCTAGGGCGTGGCGCCGAGCACGGAAAGGGTGTTTTAATAAGGCAGTGGGTAATTCGGTGGTTAAACGGGCAGGTGTCAGTGTATGAGCGTGGCGAAGCACATGTAGCCACACCCACCACCAGCTAAGTCGATACAGACAGAGGAATAATGATGGTATCCGCCGTCAAAGCGCCATTCGAAGCCAAAAGGTGGGGGTTTGGCGGGAAGTTGGATGCCGGGAATAAAACAAGGAGCCCAACGTTGTTGCGCCGCCTTCTCAGGCTCTGTTTCGGATCAGTGTCGATTTTTATACGACTAATAACGTGAACGGCGATGAATGTACTTCCGCACCGAAAGCCCCGGCAGTCGACATTTCAGAAGACAGGCTGGCAGTTTGCCTTGCTTCTTCTCTCATCATCGCTCTTTGTCTCAATTTTACTGGTGATGCAACTCACCTCATGGGCTGACAACGACTCTCGACAAGGCTTGCCGTTGCATACCCGGTTAAAGGTTGATGTCAGCGTTACGCTCGGCCTAATCAGGGTGCTTCAGGGGCTACTCACGGCACTGACAACTTTGGCGATATCGAGAACCCTTCAACTCTTACAATGGGTTCTTGTTTGTCGGCCACGAGGTCTTGCCTATCCTAGCCTTCTTTCGTTGTCGCAGTCCACTTCTTATACCGGGAGCCTCCGTATCATGTTTGGGTCTATGTCACACGTGCCTCCCCGAGCCTTCTCTGTTATGAGGTAAGGGAAAACCAAACAGTGATAGTCAAATGACTCACCTGAACACAACTAACAGCAGTCAGAATCCTGCTGTTGCTGACCCCCTGGCTGTCGGATCTTCTCCTGTATAGTGAGCCAATATTTCCACCCGAGCCCCTCTTGCAGACATTTCAACTGACAAAACCAGTCAATACATCTCTGGTCACCGTCTATGACACCGCCCACTCATACGAGTCATCGGCAGGCGTAGGGCCATTCAACTCCTCCCTCGTCGCCCCATTCATCAAGCGCATCAACACCCTATCACCAGGATACCCCTACCAAGTCCTCCCCTTTTCCATTTACGCCGCCGTATCCAACCTGGTCGCAAACCCTTGGTTTACGACTGTCATGGACCCCGTGCAATGTTCCGGCCCCCACTGCGAGTCCTACCTCCTATCTGGGGGCGCCCTCCTGATGGAGCCATGGATCCCACCTGGGTACGAATCCACCCCTTTCATCAAGATCGACGGTATCCCAACTGTCCAGTTGGAATACACCCCCATCAGCACACCCCCCAACCACACCCATCTCTTATTTAACGACACAGAATGCCAAGACTTCGGCAACCCCTCCGTCCTAATCGCCCTTCGTCTCTGCGTAGCGGCCTCCCCCTCGCCAGGGGCGCTCAACGCAGGCCTCTTCGTCTGCCTCAACGGAACAGACCCCACCACCAACAACAAATGCCGTCCGAACGGACCCGAGCCCACCGTGACCCCCAACATCACCACGACCCTGACCCTCTTCTCGCGCAAAGCAACCATCATCTTCGCCCAATCCAACCTCAGCATCGTCTCTGTATCTGACCTCTCACCACCCACACCCCTGCCAATAACACTCGACGATCTACTCTCATACGGTGCCGCGATGGCGTACCTCCTGAACTTTACCGCCGCAAATATCCCTGCCCCATCTTCGATAGTCGAGAGCTTCTGGAGCGGAAGCGAGCAGCTCCACTCCGGTCCGCTGTCACACAGCTTTCAGAGCATATTGGCGTTTCCGATCTGGCTGTTCAATGCGAATAACTACGGGAACTTGGATATTTGGGATAAGAAGACGAAGATGCAGAACTTGCCGGGTGAGTTTCACACGAAAGCTTCGATCGTGATGCCTTATGTCAAGATCAAGTTTGATCCGGCGATGGTGACTGTCTTTGTCGTGCTTCAAGGGGCGACGTTGGTGTTTCTGTGGGGGCTGTTATGTTGGTCGTGCTTTGTGATGGACTCCGGGTCGATGCCTGTTATTTCGTCGTATCCGTTGTTTGATACGGCTTTTAAGACGGAGGTGGAGGTTCCCGAGGCCTCGCAGGGGGAGATATGGGGTGCACAGAATGGGGATGTTCTGAGGATGATGAAGGGGCGTAGTGTCACGGTGAAGAGGGACTGAGTTGTTGTAATTGTCTTGAAGATTTATGCAAAGTTGTCGAACTAGACCGCTGCACCAAAACACTGCAAAAGTGAATCCACTGATACTAGCATTTAGTAACAGCGACTACATCCATATTGTTCCACAAAAGTAGTATGTACAGAGAATTGAATAGTTGTGACCATTAGGTCAGGGAGTAAACCCCGGGTTTAGGTGCACTGGGAGTACCACTCGTTGGTCCTGCTGCAAGTGGAACCGCTTGCACATGTGGTGCATCCGGTGTAGCCGTTACCCCCGCACTGGCCGTACTTCGCGACGCTGCATCCTCCAGGGGCAGTGGCAGAGGTCGTCGCAACCGACTTGCTGGTGCTCGTAGTCACGAAAGTCGTCTGAGGAGGGGCTACCGTCGTGGTCGGCGGGTTGGGGTTGGGGTTGTTGCCACCCGCGCCGCAAATGAACACGGATGGGCCGGGAACGGTGTAGCTGTTGAAATTGGAGTAGATCTGTTTGGAAACGGTTAGCCTTCTAAATGTCTGTGCTTAGTTCTGGAGGACGAGTAGCTTACGTTGGCGGTATATCCAGGGTCGGTTGCCTTGAAGGCTCCGGGAATGGATACCGTCGAGGGGTTAGCGTTGCCACCACCAGTCACCCTGATCTGGGCGCAGGAGATATAGAACTGGGGGATGCCTGCGGGCCAGGGGTTATGGATGCCCAAAGACTGGATGCGCAGGAGGTACTCTCCGTCGGAGACGCAAGAGGGGATAGTACCCGTATAGTATCCTGATGCATTGTGTTAGATGGTTTACTGCAAAACCTTTGGGTTTGACATACCGGCCATGTTCCAGGATGCTTGGCCGCCGCTCATGGTCGGGCCCCAGTCATAGATCTTGAACCACCCTCCGCTTCCATCGTAGTCAGACGCCGCGCCCGGAGCCTTCGACATGTAGAGGGAAACGGGGCCCTGGTGGTAGACGGGGGTGTCGAGGGAGAAGGTGAACGAGTCGCCGGCCTTGACGCTCAAGGTCTGGGTCTTCTTTCCATCGGCGCCCACGTTGCATCGCAGGTCATTGGAGCTCAGCTCTGTAACGGGAGAGTTGAAGTTGGTGTGCTCCCGGATGTACTGCCAAACGGCGTTCTTGGTGCCGCCAACTGAGAGCTGCTGGAAGATGTAATGGGCCGAGACATCCGTGGCGCCGAGGGCAACCGCCGCGAAAAGAGATCCCTTCATGATGAGGTTCTTGGGGTGGTTTTTGAGAATGGCGGTAGATTCGTGGAGTGGCAAGAGTTGTTGCTGGGTCGTCTAAGCTAAGCGTCAGAAGAGAATAGGCAGAGCGCGAGCCTTATATCGTGAGCGGAGTGACGATCATCGCTGGCCTCGACCAGGGACGTGGTATTGATGTCTCCCCACATGGGCCATGGCACAACGGCGCGCAACGGTCATGGAGGTTCAATGACCGCCCACGGTCGCATTTTTCGTTGGACCGAATGACCGCGTTGCATGGTGTTGTTGCTCGTTGGCTCGAACTAACGGCCCGGTAACCGGCAGCCCTGGCTTGGTTGATTGTCAGGGGGGCAGACCCGGGGCTTGGAGCCCGCTAATCCGGTAATGTCGGACGGGTACCCTCCGGCGAGAGCAAATGCGTGACACTCGCCCGTCGCTTCAGTTGCTGTCACAGCGCGCCCCGCGCCAAGCTAATTTATAGTGCATACTGGAAGCGTTCTGCACCCCACAACCGGGTTGCATCGAGGGGAGGAGAGCCGCTAGCCAGTAGGGGCTCAAAATCTCGCTTTCCCGTGAGCCTCGCGTTGCATTCGTTGGCGGACCGGAAAGCTAATGGAAAGTTGAAAATGTTGTTCCGAGGCAAGTGGATGCCCGTGGAAGCGCCGGAGAAATCACGACTGCGGAAATGGGAAGATGATGCAATGATGTCACCGAAATGCAATTCGGAAGGTGCGAACACACTTGCATCCCAGACGCTTCAACGCCGCTCCAACAGGCCCGCGATTCCATCAAAATAACTTCCAGCACATTGCAGGACCGCTACATACCCAAATACGAACCCGAAAAGCTTTAGCCAAAGAAAAAAGGAACCCGACGAGAGCGTCTTGGCCACACTCAGTTTCACAGGTCGCCTCCCACAATCGGACTACCAAATCGCTCTGCTGCCCGCCGTCACCCGCTGGCAATTTCGGCCCAACGTCTCCATCGACTCGCGTCTTTGCTTTTCGCTCCAAGAAATATCTGTGGAACACCCCCGCGCCGCCATAGATGGAGTCGTCCAGCTCCAAGTGCTCCAGGAGCTCAAACCCGAGCGACTTATATATGCGAAAGCCACCCTCGAAGGCCAAGACGTACATGTCGAGGCCGAGCTGATCGGCCATCTCGACCCCCTTTCCCACCAAAAGACTCGCTATTCCTCTCCTGCGGTGATCCGGATGTACTGCTAAGAATTGGACCTCTGCACCAAGTCGATCAGCTTTTGACTCATAGCATCAGAGGGCTGCACTCACCCATGTGTCCTTGCCTTGTCTCCTTCAGCTTCTTGTTCATCGCTGACACCGGTTTGTCAACAATGGTCAGCTCGACGATTGCCTCCTCCCAGCCAATGGAGCCCTCTGCATGCATATCTTCGAGGTGCCTCCGGTCTTCGTCCGTCACATCGGGCACCTTGGCTTCGGGCCAAGCACCGTGCCACTTTTCGTCCTCGGGGAGCTTGAAGCGCACATAGCCGACCAGTTTTCCGTTCTCATCGACGGCCTTTTGGTACCGCTTTGTGTCGCGGTCCCGGAGGAGGTTTGCGGGCCCGCGCAGCTCGTTGAATCGGGTTACCGTGACACATAGCATCTGAGTCTTTTACAATGGAGCCGTTAGATTCCTTCAAGGAATTTATCTGTTTTACATAGTTAAAAGGCCTAAAGTTCTTTTTTTAAATTTTTTTTAACGGTGCTGGCTGGTTGTTTTAACACTATTATCTACCCCTCTATGACATCAACATCATCCCTAATATCAAACTTAAAAGCCAGCTTCTCCCTCTCACCATCTTTTCTATACAGTTTACTGTCGCCAATCCTTCTATTTTATTACAGGTGATACAACATTTCATACCACGCTGCGGTACTGGACTGCGAATGGTTGATCTATCGAAAGAAGTACAATTTGTTCTATCCCCCCCCTCCTCCTTCAGACTTTAATACTCGTCTGGGGCTAGGTAATACTACAATTTGTCCATCAAATAGAAACACCCTGCTATATCAGCCATCAATGCATAACGGGCAGAGATGCGACGCTCGCATGCCACTCAGCAATCATTCAGCAAGTCGTGACTTCGCGATCCACTGCAGCAGGATAATCCCGCAGCTCCTCAAACGCTCTGCTCTGCGTCTTGTTGCGAAAGAATATCCCAAACGTCACCACCGACCCGACCTTTGCCGAAAGCGACCTTTCATCCAAGATCTTTTCTCCTCGAGTCTCGGTTCTGCCATCCCGCGCAAGGTAGATGCCTCGGGGGAGATGGCGACCTGGATTCCACACGTTCCAGATGACGGAGTTGAGAAACATGAGTGTCGCTTCGAAGACATAAAAGAACCATTCGTACCGTAGGATGGGCGTAAGGGACTTGAGGGCTTCGATATCCTTCAGCTTAACGGTGGTGTTGCCCATGTGCTCCACTAGGCGGTAGATGCAGCGGATGAAGATCAGTGACATGCTAGTGTAGAGCGTTGTCATTGTTGTGGACACGGCCTTGGCGCGGATGTTGGCCTTGACACAGCGCCGATGGAAGATACTGGCGAGAACGGCAAACACGATGATGATTGCAAGTTGTATGGCCAACGAAGCGATTGTTAAGTGTTTTCCTAGATCTTGCGTGCTGTGGGACGAGGTTGGATTGGCGACGAGAGCGACTCCGATAGCGTTCAAGGCCTCGACGAGAGCCATTAAGCCGCCGAATGTCGCGAGGACTCTGCCGGGAGGCAAGGGGGCCATATGAGGTACGTAGTAGAATACGCGGCCGAGAACGTGGTAGTTCGCGAGCTCAAGGAGAGGGCTGTTTTAAAAACTCGAGTCAGCTTGACAATCAAAACAGGGCGAGCACTGGGTGGCTTACGGGCAAACAAATATCAGCACCTGGCTGAGAATGTAGACCATTAGGTTTGGCCTGGTGTATATGTAGTTGAAAGACGCGTATTCTCGCAGTACATATCCGACCGTGAAGAGAACAGCGCAGAGCGGATGGAGTCCAATCAAGGAAAAGCATTTGTAACGACTGAGGAGAGTTAGAGTTGGCTTTCTCGGAACATGAGTGATGGTTCACTTGCTAGCATTGCCAGATGTGGCCGACTGCCGATATTGCGAAGGCGATGGCAAAGAAGATAGGGGCTCCTTGGTTGGGAGCATAGATGAAGAGGCTTCCTGGCACTGGATGTCGCAGATGTTAGCATCACGTAACAGCTGAGGCCCTGTGGATATCCTACCAGGTTCTCCGTCACTCATTTTGGAACTCAAATGACAGAAATGAAGATGGGAAGGTACAAAACAAAAACAGGTCAGGTTCCATCTGAGAGATGTCGATGCTATTCGGGTTCCCTCTCCCAAACACTAACATCCATTTCTTATAAGTCGGGGAGCCTTGGCGGTGAAATGCCCCCTGACGCGTCATTCGTCAGCTCCGTCTCGTTACACGGCGCACGCTAAGCCCAAATAGGAGAATCTCAATGCCAAGACCTCGCCCAGCTCCTTCCGCCGCAGTGCCGAGATTTGGCGCATAAGCACGACTGGGCCGCACACGCCTTCAGTGCTGGATGATCATCCGTCATCAACGTAGCTCGCCGATGAATGGCCAACTTCCCAATTTCACAGCATTTTTCGTCACCTCCCTATACCCCGACACCCCCCAGTCCCTTAGACGGATAGGAGTCGATGGGACACGGAAGCTCGTGCAGCAAATCACAGACCACACTCGCTCGTGTTTCGGGCATTCCCAACTCGCCGAATGGAAGAGACTCCGGAGCGGCATTGCTGGGAGTGTCGCCGACTCTGCTTAGTCTGTGACTCGACGCGTCCCTCATGCAGGAGATGTTCCTCATCTGGCACGCAGTGTCCCGGATACGGTACAAAGCCCCTGAGGCTGAGGTGGGTCGCACCAGGAAAGGTGACGTCCCAGAATCGAAAATCTAAGCGCGGCGTGGGCCGTGGGGGCGCGGGACTCGGAGGGCATGAAGAGGTGCACGACGGCCTGCTACTTCAAGTCCCGCGGTTCAAAATGAAGAGTAGCATCTGTGCTGTGTTCCAGGCTGCCGAGTACTGTAAGTTCCCGACATACAATTGCTGGGGATCATTGATCCGTCTGACTCTTGGCTGCAGACAACTCCTGCATCCACCGAGATTTAGCAGAAATGCTGGCTCTCGGGCCGAACCCACATGTGTACCCTATCCTGCCCATCCATCTCGAAGGCGCAGCTGATCTGCCGGACCATCTCCGCCTCAGCTTGGTCTGCATGACGCTCAGTCACCGCATCAACCGAACACGAAGCGATTCTCGGTGTGGCGATATCGTCAAGACCTTCTATCAGTATCGGGGTGAAGCTCTCCGCTCCCTTCAGGAGGAAGTCGGTACCGAACGAAGCCAGAAAGGGGATATTCTTCTCGCGGGGATTGTCAACTTTTTGTTGATGGATGTAAGTGCTCGAGCCATGTCGTTTTGGGTGGTATGTTGGTCGTCTCCTGCTAAAACGCAACCTGCTACAGATCCAGCAGGGAGACTCAAAAGGCTGGCGTTTCCATCTCGAAGGCATCCAAAACCTGATCCGACTCCGTGGCGGCATCCGAGCCGTTGCAGAGGTGAAAGGACTTGAAGCGTTGCTTCATTGTGTCTTATTGTAGGTTTTCCGTACCTGGGTTCGCTTGAAGGGTACCAGACCTAACGGCTTTGTCGCAGTATCAGTGTCATCGGGGACACGACTTCGCCGGCCTCGGACCTCAGCATCGCCAGTTGGCTCCCCGATGAGCTTGATTTCATCCTGCAACATTGCGGCGCCGATAAAACTCTCCTCCGAACACTGCCCCCGCCGTTATTTGCCGAAATCATCAAGATCAACTGTCTTCGGGCGAGGCATACAGCGTTCGACCTGGGCAGCCTGATCCAGGAGGCTTTTGCAATACTTGCCCGCATCGACGGGTTCGCCGTCGCAGAGTGGGCGAGTTCCAAACCCTCCTCGTCAAGGGAGAATTGGTTCCTCTTGGGCGAAATTCATCAGGTCGCAGCCGCGTTATACTGCATTCGGTCATTGCAAAGTGTGTCACTGTTGCCAGAATCTGAAGTGTTGAACGTCCAATCCAGCATGCTTACACAGCAACTCAATCTGCTCGTGGATCAAACTATCTCCTCTCCGCAGACGAGGATATTTATCCTCTGGCCACTGGTGGTGCTGGGCGCGGAAGCGTTGAACGGCGGCGTGGCGATGCGGGCCTTTGTCGAAAAGTCGTTGCAGAACATGAGCCACCACATTGGCTCGTATGCACCAATTGTCGCGGGTGCGGTCCTCGCCAGATTCTGGGCCTCGGGGGAGAAATATTGGGACGCGTGCTTTGACCGGCCGTACGTCTTCCTGGCGCAGACGGCGGTGGACGTGAGTGGGATAACAATTCCTTGAAGGAAAAAAAAAGTAGAAAAAGAATACCTGGACCGGATTCGAACCGGTGACTCGGTGAGACAAGGTCATAGTGCGTGTTGCATGAACCCGGGGCTCTATGACCACCCATTGGACGTGGAGTACAACATCGTCACCTCGGCGGGGGATACCAGGCTAGAGGGACTAGTTTTGTCGACGACCAAGGGCTTTTTCACCGCGTGATACCACTTCACCACCAGGCCGTTGAAATGGTGACCAGTGGGGCTAACTTATGAACCCTGGGTGGCAGGTGCCGCTCTTGCTCGAGATCAGATGAAATCCTGGTGTCGTTGCCGGTCCGCCAAGGCCCGCCAATCAGGACCGACGCCTTAGGCCCCGACCAGCAAGCCTCGCTTCCAATCACTTGACACATTTAGCGGGATGTCGTCGCAGGCAGATGGGAGCTCTGGTTGGTTGTGTGACATAGACTGATACCGCACCGAAGAAAAGCCGACGCCGAGGCGGAATATTCGGGCCCGACAATGAGCATTGGTATCAATAACGGCTATACGGCGGCAATTCCTCTCCAGTCAAGCCATCAGGAGCAGTAGGAGGAGCTTGAGCCCGAGCTCTGGCCCTAGCTCGCGCTACAGACCTTGCGCTTGGTCCCCGAGCTCTTCAACAGTTTCATTCTTACCCCCGAGGCTTCTCCGCGAATTGAAGTACACGAGCAACACAATCAATAAAACCGCAACGACACTGCCCAAAACCGCACCAACAGTGGTCCCCACACTAGGCGCCGAGGAAGAAGACGAAGACGAGGACGATGATGCAGATGACGATCCAGGCCTAGCCACAGTCTCCGTGTGCGTCACGCCCGCGACGCACCATGTGGTCGTGCTCGATAGCGTGATGGTGGAGTCGCCGCTTACCGAAGTGCTGGTAGACATCTCAACCAAATAGCTCATCGCTGTGAATTCGGTGAAGCTAGTTCTCGTGCGAATGCCAGTTTGCGTCTCGGTCCGGTAGTCGAATAAGGTGACTGTCACGGTGACTATGGCGCGGCGCTGGATTGAGACGCCGCGTTCTTTGAGGACTTTGCCGAGGCTGTCTAGGCTGGGTGCAGGGCGGAGGTTGAAGGTAGGGGAGGGCTGGGCTGAACGCTTCGCGAGTGCTGTTACGGTTGCTGTTCTCCTTCGATCTGGGTCGGCAGTGGTGACGAATGTTGGTGTGTACTCAAAGGCTACTGTTGATGAGATTGTGACCCGGGTTACTCGAGAAAATGTTGTGGTGCGGGAAACGGTATCGATATGCTGCAATAGTAGGGTCTGGTATGTCCAGTGTGTCGTGGTTAGACTGACAGTGGTGGTCACGGTTACCCTTTCAAGGTGCGAGTTGTGTCAGCACCCTCTATTTCTTTGACGGCTGGCAGGCTTGAGGCAACAATGGGTACTGACACCAAATCGAGGCAACTTCTCTGGCCGCATTGTTGATCAGAGTCGCAACACTGGCGCCGAGTCAGTTGACTTTTCACGAGGCGCAATCCAATCGTAGAAAGGCACAGCAGGTTTTGCTCACAAAAGAGTCGCCGGTGCCATCGACAATGCAACATAGCGGGCTATCTCTACAGGCGCAGCCTCCGAGCTGGCGCCCTGAAAGGAGGCGATGCCATGCTTTTGCGGGGATGTTGCGTGTTGCGAGAGCAACTTTCCAGTCGTCAATCAATGTTTCGATCTCTGAGGCATTGCTGATGTTGAGGACGGCTGCCCGTGCTTCCAGCTGCTTAAAAAGGGGCACGACAGCAAGTGATAGGGGGATAAAGTAGTGCCACACAAGCAAGGCGCGCATCAGATATAAGTGAATCATTATGAGGAAAGCAAAAGCGGCTGTCAGAGCATTGCGATGATGTTGGAGCAACCCAAAAGGTACCTCTCGGGCACAGATGGGAAGCGTTGTACTTTTGACCGCTCAAGTGGCGTGGCATTCAAGGTTGCACCGTGGTCCGGCGGATTCCGGGTACAAATATCCATACTCCGAGGAAAAAAGGTCAGAATGGACATAACATCTCGTCATTTTGTGTATGCCAAGTCCCAAGGCAGCCTCGCAAGCGAATCACGAGACAAGACGGCTGGGGCATGGAGAAGAAGTGCGACCTTGGCGTCTTGGGGGTTCGATAAGTTCGGGTAAGCGGCACGTCACGTGTGTGCTTCGCCTTGTCGTAATAGTATTACCTGGGAATCGATAGAACCTTTGGTTGCGTTCTGTCAGCAATGCATATTCTTAGACTAACACGAGATGACAAAGGGGGGAAAGAGGAACAAACTTGTTGTTTTACGGATTGGTGGAGGGGCTGATGAGACATGGACAGCGCCGGATAGGATAAATAACATGGCTGCTGGCAGCCAAATGGTGTTGAGCTCTCCCCAGCATCAATCATCCTACCCAGGTTTGCTTACTGACATCTAGAGTCCTCGTAAATCATCACTGGTAATAGTTTGATACTCAACCTACCTACAATATCAGCCATGGCCCTACCTTTTGACCACGGCTGCTGTTACGGGGGCTGTGACTGTTACATTGGAACGAAAATCTTTCTGTGGGAATGTGAGGCTGGCTGCATCGAACGGGTTCCTGAGAAGATCCTGGCCGACTCTGGCAGAAAGGTGAAGAAGAGCTACTATGATGGATCAGACCCTGACAAGCAGATTCGCTGTGCTGCAGCCATCTACTGACGGCCGCATCTAAGCTCCTGACCCGAGATCGAAAGATGCAAACTGAGCTCTGTGGTGGTTTATCTTACCAGCGGGCTCGCATCACGCCTTACAACGTGCAGCGCTGCAAGTCGCACGAGCAATGCGATTTGGATGACAAGGATGCAGACTACAAGTGGGATTGCCGTTGGTGCTTCCTTGTGAATGCCCACGCAGAGCCGCTCGTCAGTCTGCATCTGGCTCTCAACTACCACGAGAAATATGCTAGCCGGTCGCAGAACCTAGACAGTTTTCTTAGTAGACAGGGCGCCGCGCATTTGCCACCCGGTCCGTTCCTCGACCACCTGTGCCATGGTGATAGCTTGAACAACAACGCTCGAGCCACCTTCGCCAAATATCTGCCTGGGATTGACCAGAATATGCAGCTAATGGCTGCGTTTGCAAACCAAGTCTTCAAGCGGGAGGCGCTTCACTGGGTTTACATCGGGAAGCCCTGCCGGGATGCGATCGCTGATGCCATCGTCGCGTTGAGAGAGTCCGACACCCCAGGGTTCACAAGTTCTGCCTTCAAAATGTTTGAGCGTCAGCTATTTCACGACGTTTCTGAAGCGATCGACCCATTCGAGGAACTATGGGAATGTAATCGCAGGCGGCACTCTAACGGGCGACGGCGCTACGGAGTTTGCAAGCGCTGGAACAACCCGCGCCCCACGCAAGGCAAGCAAACCGTCGGGTTCAAGCTGTCTTTGACGAAGATACCATCACCGACTGGGATACCATGTGTCGCCAGACCGGGGGACTGGACTGCTGCGACCTTTAAGGCGGAAAGCGGCGCTTGTGGTAATGGCGAGACCATCCACTGATGCAAAGCTTGCTGTGTAAAGAAAAATAAATTGACTCTGATTCGAACTGACAATCTGCCCTTTGCTGCGTGAAATTGAAGTTTTTGTGCGTTGTTCCACCCGAGTCTTTGCCGGAGCTCCACGAAGCAGTTGGGCAAGTGCAGCGTGACGGAAAGAGCGATCCAAAAATCTGCACTCAACTTGACATCATCGTAATTTCTACAACACGTTTTCCACCCCCAGCTGAGGTCCTCTGCTTCTATCTTATCAACACTTCTTGCACTCTCACCGCCAAACCGTCCCCCACAGCCACTCGGCCAACTCCCTTTGATATGCAATCGTCTTCATCTCCGAGTCCATCCTCGACTCCTCATCTCCCCACAAGTACTTATTCCTCCACTGCGCCGAATCAAACCCATGCACCACATCCGGCACCAGCAACCACCGCGTCGTGCCTTCCACCCCCGCACTGCCATTCCCACCCTTCGAATGGGCCTCCTCCCACGCAAACTTCGCCGCGTTCTCCCCCCTCCCATCATCCAAACTGCCCCGCCACCGACTCGGCCCCCTCCTCCCCACCAAAACCTCCACATCCGGCACTGCCCTCCCCGCCCACGCGCACGCCGTCCGCCAGCTCTCATGCGCAAGACAGTCCAGCTCCGCGCCCACAACAAACACATGCGGCGGGAGGTCCGCCCTCGACGCATACGCCGGCGACAGTAACGGGTCTGAAATATCGTGTCCATACGGGATATAGCTCCACGCACTGCTCGGCAGCAACTTCGCCATCCAGTCCAGTCCCGGCCCCCACCCCCGCGGGCCGCGCAACGCCCGCTTGTACGGCCGCGTCCGCGCCTTCCGCGCCGCAGGCATCGCAAAGTCGAGAATCCCACACACCGAAATGACGCCCGCCGGAGGGGGGTGCGACCGCGGCGGCGCATGCGCAGGCGGGTAAGGCTGGGAGTTGTACTCCCTGTCGTGGTGGGGGTGGCGCGCGGGGTCGTAGCCGGTCTTGACGGAAGGGAGTTGAGCGAGGCCGAGGGCGAGATTGCCGCCGGCGTCGAAGCCGCAGATAGCGGTGCGCATGCGGTCGAGGGGGAGGGATTCGTCCGAGAGGACGGCATGGTACAGGGCTTCGGCGTCGAGGAGGGGCGTGGGGAACACGGCCCAGGGGGCTTTCGAGTAGTTGAGGGCGATCACGAGGACGGTGTAGGCGTCGGAGAAGGAGCGGTTCCAGGCGTCGTCGTCGGCCGCGGAGCCGACGGTGAAGCCGCCGCCGTGGATGGTGAAGAGCGTGGGGAGGAGCGTCGGGGAGGTGAGGTCGTGGTGGGTGGGGAAGAAGATGCGGACGGGCAAGCGCCGTCGGATGGGGTAGGCTTTGACGATGTCGGGCCGGCCAGGTGGCGGGTAGTAGCTGTCTCGGAGGCCGCGGTAGAGTTCGACCGGAACGGTCAACCCCTGGATCACACTGACGGAGGCGGCGTGGAGGGCTCGTTCGATCACCGGAGGAGCGTCCCACTCGTTCTTTCCGGGGGCGTTGCGGCTGGTGTACCTCTCGCGGTTCTCTCTGGGCCCTTGTCGGCTTCTGCTGCGATGTCTTGGCTGACGAGCACGATGCTCGCCAGGGACGTAGGTTGTTGTCGGGGAGGGCGGAACGTGGACAGCAAAATCGCCTGGACCGTTTCGGTCATTTGTGGAGTACGGATACGGATTAGGGGCTTCGATTGCGACTGGTTTGAAAGGCTCCGCCGCGGCTGAGAGTTGACTCTTTGGAAGCTCTTTGAGGGGGTTTCCGGTGAAGTCTACCTTCGCCAACCGTCGAGTCTCTATGTCGATGGCGGCGGGTTTGGCAAACTCGGGCTCGTAGTCTTGGATCTTCCAGACGTTGTGGTACCGCGAGTCTGTCTCTTGCTCTGGGAGCACTTGTTTCGGTGGTGGGCGGACTGCGTCCCGCTGGGATGGCCATTTCACCTTCGCCGAGGTATCCACATCGCCATTGACGGCTATGCCTTGCGTGGTCCTCTCGGCAGCCGCTTCAGACAGCAACCCGGTTGGAAGATGGAAATTGTCGCCCGCAGTGTCTTCCTCCCAGTCTTTGTCGACAGTGGGCGGGATGTGCCGATATGTCGGCTCGGCGAGGGGGCTTTCTACCGCGCCCTTGGTGGGTGCTACATGAAGCTCCCCGTGGGAAGTCATGGAAGCCAGGTCTCCTCCGAAAGTCATCAAAACGGACGAGTGAGAGCCCTTGGGCCTTGCGGGGGTCGCCTCTGGGGTAAGTGGTGGCTCGGGGACGGTAGCAGCCTGCACTGGTGTTGTGGGCGTTCGCGGTAATGCTGAGCTTTTGTACCCTCCAGGTTCAACATCCTCTGCCAACTTATCATTCCCTCCCCCGTCAACCGCGGAAACCCTGGGCTTCAGCTCAGTTGGCTGCGGCGTGGTGCTCGGCGTTGGGAGTTCGCGTGGGCTGATACGGGTTGGAGTTCGTTCTCCTGAGGGGGGGCTCTGGGCAGCCACATCATCCTGATTCCCAGAAGCCGCGTACGCTGCCTCCGGGGATTGATCTGTCGCTGGCAGATGATCGAAAATGCTTGGCTCCAACCTGGCTTCAGTTTCGGGGATCTCATCATCGTCTTCCAGTGGAAGCGAGCTTTCAATTGACTTGTACTCTCCAGCTCCCCAAGGATCGGAGGCGAGCTCTGAGCCCTCAGCAAACGCTGGGTTGAGATGGGCGGGTGTTTCTGGCTCTTCATCCTCGTCGTCGTTTGGTCCTTCTTTTTGTGCTTCGTCCCCTCCCGGAATCTTCGTGTTCTCTTCCGTTTCAGGGCTCGAGGAATGCTGATATTCCTGCATGATAGACATTTTCGTTTTCGCTGGTTCATCCAAACTCTCTTTGTGTTTTGCCTCCAGCTGGGCAAGTGCTGCCAGCAGTTCGGGTACCTCAGGGACGACGCTTATTCGACTTCCGGCCCCTAGATCCCTTCCCCTGCTCTTGCTGCGTCCTTTGCTCTGACTCCGACTTCTCTGCTCCCACATGGCTATCCGGTCGCGAGTGCTCGCACTGCTATCCCTTCTTGCCGCTGGAACCACTATCGGCTCATCATGGCCCCATGTCGTTCGAATGGGTCGCTCTCCTCGTATTTCTCTGCTTCGACCACGCTCATCGCCATCATCGCCCTCCGATGTGTCAGAGACATGCTGAAGATGCCTCAAGGCATCCGCCAAATCGACCGCCGATGAGTGTGACGGCGTAGGGGGAGGCCCAAAAACAGGAGCTGAGAACTCGTCGATGCTGTTTCTTCGGGAGGCCGACCGCGATACTGTGATTATCGAGAAGCGCCTCGGCGTCGGCTCATAGCTCGGCATCGTTTCGGTGGGTGTCAGACCGCAACTGTGTTCTCTTGTTCTGGTCGATTTCAAACGCTGTGTCTAAATCAAAGCCTCGCAGCCCAATTAGACGAGATGATAGGTACAGCTTGAAGTTATTTAGTCCCTTTACTTCTGTGAGCGACAGTTGAAATTTTGATGCAGATTGGAGCTCTCTGCAAGAAAAATAAACCGTGTTAGCTCCAGTTCGAGCTCGATTTCGGCTGAAGTGCTCGTCTCATCGCATCTTCCGCCATCTTGAAACGCTGTCGATCATGCATCGCGGCGTGAGCTAGCGGCGTCGGCCACTGCAATTGCGCTCGCCCCTGAGTGGTCGATCCGGCTGCAGGCTAATAGGCACGCTTCAGCAACCCGGAGCTCGCTTCCGAGTCACGGGTGGGTTCTGGAAGGCCGCCAGGCACTGCGAAAGCGAGCAGGCTCCTGGTTCTTTCCGTCCTCTTTCGGTTTTGGCCTGAGGTACACCCATTTTTGGCTGTCTCATCGGCCGCCAGCTTTACCCCCGACCAGGAGCTGATTGACATCCGAGGGTCCCGCGTGAGTATTCCCATAGCGAGTGGGGGTCCGAATAGAATAAGCTTCATGGCCGCACGTCGCATGTGACCTCCAGGAGCTGTCTGGAAAATGCGACTCTTGTTTTTCCGCTGACGTGCGCCGTAGGGCCCCCCTCACCGCGGTAATGCGAGTACTTCATCCTTTCTGTCCCAAATCCGAGGTTCGGGGGCGGTTGTTAGATAAGCGCGGTTGGGCAGGCAGGTCCAATTGTTGATTGTAACGGTGACAGAGTATTTAATTGGGTGGGTGCCGCAGCCACAACGCTCAATGTAACCCGCCCGGACCTAACTTCCTAATATCCCTCCTAGCACTAACCGGCAGCATGGGATGCAGGGAGACGACGGGAGGATTGCGGCGAAGCGAGGTCTAGACCGCCATGGCCACTCGACAAACGACGCCAACGACACACCACGAAGTGGTGATAACATGTCCAACGTCGAGTCTTCGGAGCGCCTGGGTAGCGAAACGTTGGTCCGCTGCTCGAGTCGCGTTCCGTCCTCCAGCGCGAACACTTTGCGCTCTAGGGGAGGACAGCGGACTTGTTCTAACGTCCGGAGTGGAAAAAAACAAGAATGGATCTTATAAACACACTAATCAAGTTCACTGGACCCTGGCGAAAAACGGGACCAAAAAGTCCTCGTCTTTGGGCCGATGGCCATGGGCTAACATTGTCCCGCTCGATCGTGAGGGCTACCAAGCGAAGGAATATCACCTCCTCGGGACATCCTGCGCCCTGAAATCCTGTGATACAGCTGAGACGAAGTCCGAGAGCATATGGTAGAAATTCCATTTTCCGAGCTCCAGCACCGACAGCACCACCTAATTCGAGGCAGTTATCCACAGACACTCTCTCAACAAGCCACAAGCTCTGAAAGTCGCACTCATGTCACAAACGATGTCAATTCCTGCTTAGTATGTGTCAATATCGTCAGCGTACCCGCTCAAGTTATCTCACGCGCGCGTGTGTGTGCATGCAGCAAGGTTGTTAGTCAGCATAACTCTCTGTTGGAAGAGTTAGATTCCTTGGTCTCTACGGAGTATGTGTGCGCCAGCCGTTGGTCTGTGCTCCTCATCTTAGTGGCCGCTTTCGCACTCAGAACGAGCACAAGGCGCACCTGTGCCTCCACCATGCATCTATGAACATTAAATATCGAATTATGCATGTGTAACTAAACCCCGAGCTGCTCACACGACCACCTTCCGTTAGCCAACCCCACCTTTTCCCCCCCAACGGAGTTCGGTGTAACTGCAACTCCATAGACTAACACTCCATCCCACTTCCGGAATTGGGGCAGCTCCACGGCGCAGCGCGTAAAACTACCAACCGTTCTTGTTGTTTGATAATGCTACCTACGCGATCAGCTCTCCATCCTCACTATCCGGAATCTGACGCCATTCCATGGCCCAACTCGTAACAGCAGCCAACGACGTGGCAACTACCGGAAGGATGAGCGCCAGCACAACCGCACCGCTGAGGGCGTCTTTGAACCGCGCGTGGAGCGGGGGCGTGAGTGTCTGTCCAATCCGGACCAAGTCGGCGATACCTGTTCGCAGAATGGACTCGCTCTCCAGTCCGGGAACGATTCCTTCGAGGTTTCGTTTCATGGCGCCAGCAAACAGATTTTCTGCAACGCTAATGCCTATCGACGCCCCCAAGAGCCGGAAGAGGATCAACATGGCACAGGCCGTGGGCATGTCTACCTCTGAGCTGACAACCTGGACGGCGATGAAGCCGACTTGGGCGGAGGTGCCAACGCCCATGCCGGCCACCACTTGATACCCTACCCATTGGGAAAGGACACTATCTGCCCTCAGTTGGTATAGGAGGGCACTCCCGGCCACGTAAATAGCACTACCGAGCCACATAAACGGGACGTAGTACCCGAATTTGGTGACGAGGAAGCCTGTCGTCAGAGAGCACGCCAACATGGGGATGGTCGTGGACAAGTAGAGAGCCCCTGACACGGCGGCGCTGGTCTCCTGGACACCTTGGAAGTAGGTCGGAAGCAGGTAGGCATGTGAATAGTTCGACATGCCGTACAGAAAGCCGAAGAGACAACATGTTGCCACTGTGCGTTGTTTGATAATGCGGGGCGGAATGAGGGCCCTTGCAATCGTTGGAACTGCGAGTCAGCAAGGAGGACGCATCGGTAGGTGCCGAGATGGAGGGCAGGTGAGCTTTGGACAAACTTACTGGTCTCCCATGTAAGCCTGGTAGCCCACAAACATGACGGCGAGGAGCCCGGACCCAATAATACAACCCCAGACGTGGGGGTCAGACCAGCGGTACACGGGGCCACCCCACTGGAGGACCAGGAACAAGCATACCAGGCTTGCCGATACTAGTACGACCCCTGCCGGATCGAGCTTCCTCAGCCTCTGTGAGAGAGGCAAATCCAAGTATTGGCTTTGTCTTCTGTCGAGAACAAAGAAGACAACTACCGCGGTGGCAAAGCCGAAAGCTTGGCCGACACCTCATACGTTAGATCGCGTTGGGGCCGTTCTGTACTGGAACATGGGGCGGTAACTCACGCAGGTTCATCCAAAAGCAGAACCGCCATGTCAGATAAGAGTCAGTAATAACGCCGCCAACAGTGGTACCGAGCATGCCAGCCATGGAAGCCAAGGCCCCCATGATGGACATGCCGAAGGCGCGCTTTCGGACGTGAACGACCTGACCGAAAATGGCGAGGCTGCCAGTCAACATGCCTGCTGCGCCGCAGCCTGCAACGGCACGGCCGAGCACGAGAGTGATGGGCGCGCGGGCGGTGGCGCACACGACAGATCCTACCTCGAAGACAAGCAGCGAGGCGAGGTACACGCTCTTGGACTCGAAGTAGGCGTAGATACGCCCAAAGAGCGGCTGGCACGCCATCTGCGTGAGTAGGTACGCGCTGGCCCACCACCCGATGTAATCTAGCGAGTGGAAGTCGGTTGAGATGTGCGGGATTGCTGTCGCTGTGCGGCGGGGGACGGGGGCGGGTCAGTACTGGTCTCGAACAGGATACCTCACGGACGTTGTAGATATCGGAAGTAAGAAGTAGGAATGGAGATAGGGAGTACCTAGTATCGTGCTGTCAATGGCAAGCATAAGGTCCGCCAGCGCGAACGCCGTGCCCACCCACCTGAGACGCGCACCCGTGAGCCACTTTGTCTGTTGGTCACTTCCCTCGGTCTCGAGTTCGGATCGGGGCGGCGTGTAATCTCCTTCCGGTGGCTTTCCAATAGCGTCAGGGGGGCCCGGAGGGGTCTGGATCTCGTCTGGCGGAGACATCACCTGGCAGAGTCTGCGTGTTGCCCGGAATGTTCTGCTTGGGTTGCTGAGAGGCCCTCGTATTCCACAAGCATGAGAATGACGTTGGGAACTGCGGTTGAGCGAACTTCCGGTGTTGCTTTGGGGCCCAGGGGACGACTGAAAGGTCAATGATATTCAGAAGAGGGGATCAGGTGCAAACTCTCCAGCTGACAGCTATATAGACGTTGCCGAACTACCTGGCAGAAATCCACCTACGAGACCGCAGTTTTCACAAGTCACTATCGTATTTTTAGAAACTCTCCAACGGCTCGGACTGATCCCTGCAGGGTGTTCCCTGTGGCGGTATGTTGTCGTCGTCAAGGCGAGCCACCTACAAACGCGCGGTTCGCTGCTGTTAAAATACCGCCAGCAGACCCTTGAAAGGTACCATCATTGTACTTCCTCAAGTCGCTCAAGGGGACGTTTAATGTAGTCGCAGCGCTCTGAAACGATCCGAGCGCCATGCGCCTGCATTGTGCAGAATATTGAATCCATAGTCCCAACAACGTCTGGGTTATCTCGGGGAGGACGGGGCGGCGTCAACTGCCATTGGGCGGTGTGAAGTGTCTGTGTATCTCGGTTGGACTGCGAGGCATCCCCATTGGCTGCCGATCGGTGCTGGTCTGGGTCTTAGTCGCTTTCAATCGAACCATCCTGCTTTGCAGTGCTGGCTGGCCTCAACTCGACCGATGTACAGTTGGTTGTGGGGGGAGGACTGCGAACTTTCGGGGATTTCGCTCTCAGTGGCTTTTTTAGAGTAATGCGAGGAAGCCGAGCTCAGTAAGGTAGCTTGAAGGGGCGTATATAGCACCTGCCCAGGTAGGCTGGAAATGCCGTCCTCTGCATCCACAGTTCCCTATCATTCCTTCCTTGATCCAAGAATACATAGAGTTCCATCAATTGCAGCCTCAGTTTGCCCCGACCAACCAAGCGCTCGGCCATGTCTTCTCAAGCGTCGGCTGTCGCCGTGATTGGCATGGGATGCCGCTTCCCCGGTGCCCGTAACCCAGAGCAGTTGTGGCAGATGCTGCTGGACGGGCGCAGCGGCTGGGGTGAGGTGCCGGCCGACCGCTGGAACGCCGACGCCTTCTACAACCCTCACCGTGCAGCCAAAGAGGCCCTGAACGCCAAGCACGGCTACTTCCTCAACGAAGACATCGCCGCCTTTGACGCCCACTTCTTCGGCTGTCTGCCGTACGAGGCCAACACGATGGATCCGCAGCAGCGCCTCTTGCTCGAGACGACCTACGAGGCTCTGGAGAACGCCGGCATCCCCATCGAAAGCCTGCGCGGCTCCGACACGTCCGTTTTTGTTGGCGCCTACGGTACCGACTACGAGCGCATGGGCTACAAGGACCTGTCCCAGGTCACCCGCGGCCTTGTTACCGGCGCCGGCATTGCGGTGATATCCAATCGCATCTCCTACATTTTTGATCTCAAGGGCGCGTCAATGACTATTGATACCGGCTGCTCGGGAAGCATGGTTGCCCTGCACCAAGCCTGCCAGGCGCTGAAGGCCAGAGACTCTCGCATCGCAATTGTTGGAGGCACCGAACTGCTGCTCCATCCCGACCAGTCGGTCGCCATGAGCATCAACGGGTGGGTACTTGTCTGATACTCCATGTATCTCACCTGAAATGCTAACTGCAGTCCTAGCATGGTCAATCCGGAAGGCAAGTGTTTCGTCTTCGATAGCCGCGGATCGGGCTACGCCAGAGGCGAGGGTGTCGGAACACTCGTCCTAAAACTGCTCGAGCATGCCATCGAGGACGGCGATCCTATCCACTCCGTCATTCTCAACTCGGCCCTCAATCAGGACGGTAGGACAAGCGGGATTTCGCTTCCCAATCCAGACGCCCAGGCCGCTCTGATGAGGCAAGTTTACGCGGCCGTCGGAGTTGACCCCGCCGAGACACTCTACGTCGAGGCTCATGGGACTGTAAGTCTTCCGATCTTATCACCAGATTGCAATAGCACACAAGGACAGCCGCTAATTAATATCAGGGTACTCAAGCTGGTAAGTTTGCGTCCCTCCCCAAGCGTGTTTCCTTCTCTTCATGCTGTTTTCTTTTCTTTTTCGATGGCATTTGGTCTCGCATCGCTACTTCAAGCTTGGTGCTGACCGAGTGCTTGATGCAGGTGATGCGGCCGAGATCTCGTCCATCTCTAGAGTTTTCTGCGAAGAGACAACCAGAAAATCACACCTCTACGTTGGCTCTGTCAAGTCCCACATCGGGCATCTGGAGGCTGCAAGTGGAGTTGCCGGCATCATCAAGTCCATCATGATCCTCAAAAACCGGCAGATCCCGGCTAGCCTGGATTTTGTGGAGCCCAAGCCCAGTCTAAAGCTCCACGAGAGGATGATAAAGGTATTTCGTCTCCTCAAGACCTAGCATGGTATTGTATTGACTCGAAGCTTCCTACCTAGATTCCACAGGATCTACTCCCCTTGGCACCGGCGGATTATGCTGGACCCATCAGGGTTTCCGTCAACAGCTTTGGTATGTCAATCTACCGTCTTTTACCCATCCTTTGGTTTCTTGTGACCACCCTGGATGTTTCGGGGGAGGTAAAACACGCTTGATGCATTCCCCTGTCTGCAAACAACCTTGAAAGATGGGTAGCTAACGAGTAACAGGCTACGGGGGCACCAATGGACATGTCATTATGGAATCAGCACCCGAGAGGGCGGTGACACATGAATTTGGAAATGGTCATGCCAGTGGCCCCAGCAAGGTGTCCAATGGCCACGCCGAGAAAGCTAATGGCCACCCAGAGACCGCCAATGGCCTTGGAGGTTATGGTGGTGGTCCGGAGTCAATCAAGACGCCCAACGATTTCAACGGTTCCGGAACACCAAACAGCGAGAGCAGCGTGGCTGAACGCCCTCTCCCCGTTGATGACAATACTCGTCTTTTTGTGCTTTCTGCGTCTTCGGAGTCTTCGATCATAGCTGCAGCTGAGAACCTTCAGGAGTGGCTGGGGTCCGGCCCACCTGAGTCAGTGAGCCTGAAAGACCTCTCATATACTCTCGCTACGCGGCGATCACGCTTGGCTTGGAGACTCAACGTTGTTGCATCGTCGGTCGAACAGCTGAGCACAGAGTTGAAGACTGTGAAGACTGCGAAGACGAAGGCCGCGTCCTCGGTCAGCTGCCTGGCCTTTGTTTTCACCGGCCAGGGAGCGCAGTGGCATGCCATGGGTCGGGAGCTCATCGGTCGCTCTCACTCCTTCACCGCATCCCTATCCAGGTCGGACAAGATTCTACACAACCTGGGTTCTGAATGGAGCCTTTTCACGGAGCTTGGCCGGGCGGAAGGTGACTCGCGGACTGGACGCTGTGAGATCGCGCAGCCATCTACTACGGCCATCCAGATCGCCTTGGTCGACTTACTGGCTGACCTCGGCATTGAACCCACAGCTGTTGTTGGACACAGCTCGGGCGAGATCGCCGCTGCATACGCCGCAGGGTCGCTAAGCCATGAAGCCGCCATAAAGGCGTCATACCAACGCGGGCTATACTCGGCTCTCGCCAAAGAAATTAATCCCGTTCCTGGCTCCATGCTAGCCGTGGGTGCTGGTGAAGACGTCATTTTGCCTCTTTTACGGGAGACGAAAAATGGTCTGATCAGGGTTGCTTGTGTCAACAGCCCCGACAGCATCACTGTCTCCGGAGACGAGGCCGGCATCGATGAGCTGCAGGAGGCTTTGCTGTCTCTCGAGATCTTTAACAGGAAACTCAAAGTTGACACTGCTTACCACTCGCACCACATGGAAAAGATTGCCGGATCATATCTGAAGTCATTGCAGACGCTACCCGATGCGGGGACCGCAGAGTCAGGAGTTGGCTTCTATTCTTCAGTGACTGGTGCCAAGAAGATGTCCGGCTTCGGCGCATTATACTGGACCGAGAATCTTGTTTCGAAAGTCCGCTTTGCCGAGGCGCTGCACGCGCTTGCCAGCGATATCGCAAAGTCAGCCACAACCAAAGATGCGGCCAACATCTTCGTCGAGATCGGCCCTCACTCGGCACTGTTAGGGCCCATCAGGCAGACACTGGCTCAGGTCACCGACTACAAATTCTCGTACCATCCGGCTCTGGTGAGGAATACAAGCGCTGTTCGGTCTGCTCTTATCCTCGCGGGCGGTCTCTTGAGTGCCGGCTACCCTATCAACATGAGGTCGGTTATCAACAACCTACACGGGTCTGATAGTGATGCGTGTTCTTCCACGCTGAGCGACCTTATCCCCTATCCATGGGATCACAGCACAAAGTATTGGCACGAGTCGAGACTCAGCCGGGACCACCGCCTGCGGCCCTTTCCATACCACGATCTAGTTGGCCTGCTTGACACCATGTCTAGTATGAACGAGCCGCGTTGGAGATACTTTGTTGGCGTCGATGCGCTCCCTTGGTTAGCTCATCACGTCGTGGATGGTTTGATTATCTTTCCCGGTTCCGGCTATATCTGTATGGCCCTGGAGGCAATGAACCAACTTGTCCAGCTTCGAAAGACTGCTGGTCGCGTTGCCAGGTTCCGTATACGGAACCTGACCTTCCTGAAGCCTGTTATTGTCCAGCCCCGGCGTGCGGATGGCTTCAGTGCCGACACGGAACTACAGCTCGTCATGAGCCATAGCCAAACGAGCGAAGCCAGTCCATGGGAAGCATTTCGGATTCTCTCCTTCAACGCAGAAAGCAACTCGTGGAGTGAGCACTGCGTAGGTCTCGTCACAGCTGAGATGGCTACCCTAGTATTGGACGAAGTGGATGGAACCAGGGAGGATGACATGGCTTTCTCGTCGCTCATGGAGAACGTTAAGAAAATCCGGGCAGAATCGAGGAACCTGGTTACGTCCGATGAATTCTACTCGAATCTCCGAGACACTGGCAACAACTTCGGCCCCAGCTTCTCCGCGCTCACCGATGTCCGCACGGGAAATAACTGCGGTGTCTCCACTGTTGTCATCCCAGACGTCCAGAGCTATATGCCTGAGTCTTTTATGCGGTCCCATATCATTCATCCGACAACGTTGGACGCACTCAACCAGTTGGCCGCATCGATATTCAAGCAGCAGTGCAGTAATTCTCCATTGATGCCCGTCTTCATGTCTGAGATATCCATATCTACGGATATCAAAAGGTGTGCCCGTGATGAGCTCTTTGTTGCGGTAGATTTCGTCCCAGAAGGCAAGACTACGGGATCGGGAACTTCATGGGGGTTTCAGAAGGATGAGAACGGCGAGCTCGTCCACGTCTTTACTGCGTCCGATATGCAGCTCAAGGCTATCGGAGAAGAAGTCCAGAACGTTGGCGAAATTCCTTTCCACCGGAGGATGAACTATCGGATGGAGTGGAAGGATGACGCGGACTTCTTGACCACGGAGCGGTTCCGGCAAATCCTCAGCGACTCTAACTGCGCCGAACCCCTTGTTTCCGGCCATGAGCAAATAACCAGGTACATCGAGGTGCTGGCGTACAAAAATCCCCATATGAACATTCTCGAGATCCGGGCCGGTACGGGCGATACGGCATTCTCAGTCTTGCAGGCCCTCGACCGCCCAGATGGCCTGATGGTGAATAAGTACTGCTTCACCGAGGTCGCGTCCGATTCCTTTGAGGAAGTGACAGCCAAGTTCAAGAATTGGGAGTCAGCCATTGACTGGAAGACACTGGACATCACTAAAGATCCTTGCCGGCAGGGCTTCGAAGAGGGTTCATATGACCTGGTCGTGGCCTCCGATGTTTTCCGTGCCACATCTTCCTTGTCTGAGACGATGGCTCATGTTAGGAAACTCCTCAAGCCGGGTGGCCGCCTCGTCTTTGTTGAGCCAACCCGTCTGACGGAATTCGAAAATGGTCGTGTGGACAGTCCGCAACTCTCACAGGATAAGTGGGATACGCTCCTTCGCGGTAACTCATTCAACGGGATCGAAGTGTCGTCATCGTACGATCACGAGGGACCTGTGGTCAGGCCATCCATGATGGTCTCAAAGGCCATCGATCTACCCACGGAGCGCCCTAGTCATCCAACCGCACTCAAAATACTCCATAGTTGCGGGACACACTTCGTAAAGAATCTCGGTAGGAAAATTTCCGCAATGGCGGGGGCCAAGGGAATACAGTGCTCTGACGAGGACTGGGAAGACGTAGATGCCCAGCGCGTCGCAGAGTCCAGATCTGGTACCCTTTACGTGGTGCTGGATAGCGGCAACGTTCCGATCTTACACCGACCGACAAAGGATCTATTCGAGCGTATCAAAGCCCTGATGACGACATGCCAGTACCTGTTGTGGGTTTCCTTCCAGGAATTTGACTCTGTCCAAGCGGCCGCCATGAAGGCGCTGGCAACCGGTGTCGCCCGCGTTCTTCGACGTGAAAACTTCGGCGTTCGTTTTGTCACACTCGACGTCCGGGAATCTCTATCCAGCGATATGGACATTTCAGGAGTCATTGATGCAATCAGCAACTTGACTGACACCTGCTTTTGGCCCACCCGCGAGGCAGACCGCTCAGAGGAGTTTGAATACGTGTTTACAAATGGCAATATTCTCGTACCAAGAATACACCCCGATACCCCTTTCAACAACTGGATCGACAAAGTCAATGGAGCGACAAAGTTGGAGACATATCGGTACCTGGACGCAGCCCACCCACTCAAGCTGGAGGTTGAGTCCCCTGGGCTTCTGAGCAGTCTCCGCTTTGCCCAAGACTCCATCCCATCCCAGCCTCTTGGGCCGGACGAGTTGCAACTCGAGGCTCGTGCATATGGCGTCAATTTCCGAGATGTCTTCATCGCCCTCGGTCAGATGCTACCTGGGCTTCCTATGGTGGGAGAGTGTTCCGGCACTGTAACGGCAGTTGGGAGTGGTCTTCACGACGAGTACAAGGTTGGCGATCGTGTCATGGCCATCGGCGCTGAGCCCTTCGCGAGTCTCCCGAGGGTCAAAGGCCTGAGGGCCAGGGTCCTGCCAGACTCGATCAGCTTTGCCGAAGCAGCATCAATCCCCATTGTGTTTCTCACGGCATACCATTCCCTGGTAGATATCGCACGCCTGGAGAAGGGCCAGACAGTGCTCATCCAGGCTGCTTCGGGAGGTGTTGGGCAAGCAGCTATCCAGATCGCACATCACATCGGGGCTGAGATATTCGCTACTGTGGGCAGCGCAGCTAAACGCAAGCTCATCATGGACCGGTATGGAATACCGGAGAGCCATATCTTCTCATCACGGACGAAGTCGTTTAAACAGGGTGTCATGCGACTCACGAAAGGTAAGGGTGCTAATGTCGTACTCAACTCGCTCGCGGGTGAGATGCTCAACGATAGCTGGGATTGCGTTGCGCATCTGGGCTTCATGGTGGAGATCGGAAAAGCAGATATCTACAAGCGGAGCCACCTGAGCATGATGCCGTTCGACAGGAGCACGACCTTTGCCGCCGTTGATCTTCTCGCTCTTTTTGACCACCAGCCGAAGAAGATGTACGACAGCCTCGGCAAGATTGTTGAGATGCTCCGAGAGGGTACCATCACCGCCGTGGAACCACTCATGCCAATGCCCATCGAAAACATTGAGGGCGCCTTCAGATTAATCGCCGGCCGCAAGCATGTTGGCAAGGTTGTCGTGGAGGCGGATTACGGCAGCGTTGTGAAGGCGGTTGCGCCTCGCCCGGCGCCGCCAAAGCTTGACGCAGCCGGGTGCTATCTCATTGCAGGCGGCTTGGGTGACCTGGGAAAGAAACTATGTCGCCTCCTGGCAACGCATGGGGCGGGCCACATCGTGACCCTCTCCCGCAGGACCCTCGATGACAGTTTCAGGGAAGAATTTGAGCGCGAAATTGCCGGTCTAGGCGCCAAATTGCACATCGTCAAATGCGATATCACGCAAAAGTCATCTGTTGTACATGCAGCGACAGTCTGCCGCAACATCGCACCCGTCAGAGGCGTAATTCAGGGAAGCATGGTGCTCCGTGACCGCCCCTTCGAGGTCATGACGCTGGACGACTACCTGACATCGTTGGGCCCCAAGGTCCAAGGCACGCTTCACGTGCACGACGCTTTCTCTTCTCCCCATCTGGACTTCTTCATCACAATGTCATCTATCGCGTGTGTTCTCGGGAGCGCTTCGCAGGCCAATTATTCGGCAGGCAACGCCTTTCAAGATGCGTTTGTCCATGCCAACGCCGGGAAGACCAACGCACGCTATGTCTCGATCAATATCGGAGCCGTGGAGGATTCGGAAGCGGTAACGTCGCTGCCCGTCCTCCAGCAGGAACGCATGCGGCAGGGGGTCATCATGATGAAGTTCAACGAGCTGTACAAGATGCTGGAGTATGCCATGGGCACTCAGGCAGCCGCCGATGACTGCGTGCAGTCCATTGTGGGCTTCGACAGACAGAAAATGATGGATATCCATGATACCTTTGCCCTGGAGAATCCCCTCTTTAGCGCGCTGCCCTACCCGCAAGCCACCTCCGGGGGCTCGGGAGCATCCAACGGCGAGGCCGACGTGGGTCAAGCGTTGAGGAATGCCAAGTCGATGAAAGAGGCTGGAGATATTATTGCTGCGGCTATTGCAGAGAAGCTCTCAGTCTTTCTCGACCAACCCGTCGACGATATAGGCCAAAACGAGTCGCTGTTTAAGTTTGGGCTGGACTCGCTGATATCTATGGAGCTGAAGAACTGGATGGTCCGTGACTTCCAGGTGACACTGCAGGTGTCCGAACTAGCAGACGCGCCGGGCATTGCTGCCCTCGCCCAAATACTGGCTGGCAGATCGAAGCTCCTTAGCGACGACATCCGCGGAGACGAAGCGCCAGAAGCAGAGACACAGATTCTGGGCAAAAAAGCGGCAGTGGCAGCAGAGAAAAGCCAAGGCCCCAAGTACGATTGCTGTCGGGCTGCGGTGCACGTGAAGAAACAGGTTGTCCCCGACCTAGAACAAGCACTTCAGCGCCATCTCGACACAATTAGCCATTTCGCTACCACACTCAGCGAGTTGAGCAACCTCCGCCAGGCCGTAAGCAGCTTCACCGCCGACGGAAGCACATCTCGGAAGCTGCATGACCAACTTGTGGCTAGGGCCAACGATCCCAGCATCGACAACTGGAGCTATGAGCTTGTCCAGGAAAGGGTCGAGAGACACCGCGGGCCTATCGTCTTCAATTCTAGCTTCGCCGTTTCTCACTTCGACAGCAAGGTTTCTCACACGCAGTCAGAGCGCGCCGCAGTGATCGTCTCCGCATTGATCCAGGTGAAGCGAAAAGTCGAGGCGGGGACACTCGAGATCCATTGGATGAGCGACATCCCCATGTGCACGCACTCATGGAACTGGCTCTTCAATTCGAACCACGAGCCAGGCGTCGGCATCGACTCGATCAGGAAGTACTCGGGTAACCATTGCATCGTGCTGAAGAGAGGCCGGGCGTTCAAGGTGATGCTCCAAAATGATGACGGCGACAGCGTCCCATACAAGAGGCTCAAGGGTACCTTCGACGCCATAAATGAACACGTTCAGGATCAGGATCATGCTGGGTCCGGGCTGGGCATCCTGACAACAGACAATCGCGACACCTGGGCCGCAGCGAGACAGAAGCTGCTCGGGGCCGACCCACGAAATGCCGATTTCTTCAAGGTCATGGATACAGCCGCGTTCTTGATATGCCTGGATGACAGAGAGGCGAGAACCAGCGGGGAGCGGATCATGGGAACCTTTGCCGGCGACCTGGGCCACTTCAACAGGTGGCACGACAAAGCGCTCCATTTCGTCGTCTTCGCAAATGGCACATCAACGTACTGGATGGATCACGCCATGGTCGACGGCCTAACCGTCTACCGGATGAACGAGGCGGTGCATGAAGCCATCAAAACTCATAATCCCTTGCAAACTAATGGAGTAAATGGACACCACAGAACCGCCGTAGCCCTGGAGGAATACCCGCTTGTCTCCACGCCCGAGATCGACAGTCTCGTCGAGAGTGCCCGCGCACGATATTCCGACGCCATCAGCCAGAGGGAGTTCGTCAACCACAAGACCACCACGATCGGCAAGCACCACCTCGAAAGCAAGTCCCTTCCAGTCAGGGCAACGTTCAATATCATGATCCAACTCGCCGCGCGCCTTTTCTACGGCCAGAGCCACGCGAGCTGGGAGGGCACATCTCTGGCCGCGTTCCACAAGGGCCGCATTGACGACGTGCAATATGTCACGGAGTCTGTTGCCAAGTTCTGCGCGGGACAGTACGACCTACTGCCGCAGGCCGTGCGGGAGGTGAACACGGTAGCAAATATCGGCGCTACGGGGGGCGGTTGCTACAGGCTGTTGGCCATCATGCAGATGCTGTGGCCGGAGGGCGAGCCCACGCCCGCACTGTTCGACGACCCCCTTTACCTCCGTACTATGCCGAGGTACATTGCCACTAGCATGGGCGATGACTCGGCCATGGACTCGGCCACGATGCGGAGCTTTCCGGAAATGATCCGGGTGCACTACTACGTCCTGCAGAACGAGTCAGTTACTACTCCCCTTGTTGTGTCTGTGCTACTAGTAGAAGCACTTAGTGCGCGTATTTGCTGACCAGTGATAATCAGGGCGGTATTTTCCATCCTCGGGCCTTCTGGAAAGGTGGCCGGGTTCCAGGAATGTCTGGACGAGGCAGCGCAGATTGTTAGGGATGTGGTGGACGCGAAGAAAAGCTCGCACTAGTAACGAGTCGTTGTTTGGTTCCGAAAGGGCACGTTTCCCACTTTGGTGTATTATGTCGGTATTTTTCCGCCCTCTTGGAAAGGAATAATTTCACATGCTCTAGTATTTGGAGACGGATAAGTCCCAGGGTTGTTTTTGGAGAAAGTTGAGCATTTCTAGTTTCTAATTTCTTTTTGGTTCTCTTCGTTATCCAAGTTTCTTTGGTTATTATGTTTTGTCCAAGCTCTTAATACCACAGCCCAACAACAGTAATTTCATAGTTTGCTGTACCCGTATTTTGGAAGCGACATGCGTAAAGGCTGCAGGCTGGGAGGTATGGACGCTCGATGTGTGGTTGGGGGCGGTGGCTCAGCCCTGTTCCCCGCCCCAGTTCGCTGTGTTGTTGATTGCAACGGTGGCGGAGCGGCAAGCGATCGAGTGCGTGTAGGGGGGGCACGGGGGAGTCGATAAGATTCGGGCCAATGATGCTGCCGGAATCGAGGGGGTGCTTTCTGTCCCGTGTGCAATTGGACGGGTGCGGCAGCCACAGCATTCACTGCAACCCGTCCACGCCGGCCATCGCCCAGTTTGGGTATCGCTCGGTAGCATGGGATGCTGACCACCGCACAGACGGGACTTCTGTTGCGTAGTAGCGACCAATGCTGCCTCCATCGATGCTGGATACAGGCCGCCTTAAATTACAGAGATGTCGCCAGCATAGATGCCCCCTCCATTTGACCGTCGGCACACGGTCGCGATGAGGCGAACCACAAAACCGGTGCCTTTCAGACTGTAGCGTTATCACCATCATCAAATTGAAACGAGCTCAAAACTGGGCCAAACACCTTAACCCCGTACCCCCAGTGCAATGGAGAGTCAGCCCATACCAACACCATCACCACGCACGGCAGCACAGCCTGGTCCAGATGCTTCGCAGGAGACAGCGAACAATGTCTCGTCAGTTCCGTCACCAGCCCTCCCACAGAATGGAGTAGATCGGTCCCGACAAATGAGCACGGCGAGTATCAGGACAGTTCGAACATTCTGGCCGCGCCGTCTTCACAAATGGGAGTCGCCCTTGCTCATCGTGGGCTTCTTTGTCCTTGGCTTGGCCTTTAGCATATGCCATTGCGTCTTTTACGCTACTCTCGATGGTACTATTGTTCCGGACAGTGCGCAGCAGGAAAACAACTTGAGGTCTGTACTACAACGAAAGACTCTATCTATCACGATAAATGCTGACTTTGGCTCTGCTCGCCTCCAGGGTTGGGACTGCGATGGCCTTTTTGGCACAGATCACTTTCACGGCCAGTGTCTGGCAGACCTACGACCAGAAGATTTGGCGACACATGGACAAGCCCCTGAAGATGGCTACACTCAACGACATTTTTGGTGCCCAATCATCCATGATGTCGTATCTAAATGTTGATTTCTTGAAAACATTTCCACTGGGGTATTTCATGGGTTTGTTTGCTTGGTGAGTCCTGGCTTAGGCCGTCGACCCCAAAGCTAAACTGGATGGAGATATCTAACTGCATCCAGGTCTCTCATCCTTCCCCCTTTCTTCACGCCCGGTACTCTAGTCATCTACGACGGCGTCAGTGAGGTTGTAACGCCTCAGAACGTGCCATATCTTGGCATCGCAAACGGCACCAACGGGCATTTCTTTGCCTTCTCTCCCTCAAACCAGGGGGATCGTTTCGACTACAAAGATGTCCTCACTCGTGTCTTCAACGGCCCGAGGACGATTATCACGTTACTCATCACAGCGGGCGCTTCGCAAGGGGAGATCCTGTCTCTCAAAAGACCCGCGAACCACTCGTCATACACGCTCGACTTCTTCGGGCCAGCGGTGCAGTGCAGAGACGCAAACGAAACAACGACTGAGGCAATACAGCAGGCCATCGCATCAGAGATGAAGCGGTCGTCAACCAACACCACACGAGAGGTCCAAGTTGCATACCACGCGTTTGTTCCTTCAATGGCTGCTGACCACAACGTCGTGGGTGAAGCCGAGGTGCGATACCAGGCGCCTGGCAACGGCTCCAACGAGGTATGGATGGCCTTTGAGCGCTACGAGAACAAAACCGACAAAAGCTGCAAACATAGCAAACACTATCAAGTCTGCAGTCTCTGGAATGCCACATACGACCTCACGCTCAACTGGGAAAACGACTTCCAGAACGTGTCTGGCACCTGGAAGCTCCTCCACGAGGTCGCCTACCCCCCTGTCGACGAGGCAAACACCACCACCGAGATGGCGCAGCACGCATACTCGGCTTTCTTCTGGTCATTGGCCGATCAGATAGTGGGCACATTCGGTCTGTTTGAGGAAATGGCGGCGGATGGCTCCGGAAACCGAACCTTCCCTCGGATTCGGTGCCCGATACAGCATAACTCGCTGCTCGGGTCGTCCGACTTATCAGTCTTCTTCGACTATAATGAAGATCTGGACGCTTGCCAGAAGCCCTACGGCGATCTCAGTCTGCAAAGGCAACAAGACGTCAATCGCGCGCGGGGGAGGACCCTCGGGGCGCTGATTGAAGAGCTTAGCTTCAACTTGACGGTCAGCCTCATGCACAACGAACTACTCACGTAGGCGACCCTTTTCGTGAAAAGGCAAGGAGCCTACCTGAGCTGACACCTTTCTGCAGCAACGAGACAGAAAGACTCGTGACAGAGTGGCGCAACGTAAACCGCTATGGGTACAACCCCTACGCTTTGTGGATTCCA
>Ga0247760_1000129_pt1 | contig 77292 bp, 55 predicted proteins | sample UWRJL171409R4_FD_179936 | JGI IMG/M metagenome (GOLD analysis project Ga0247760, IMG submission 179936) | Plant litter microbial communities from Arlington Agricultural Research Station in Wisconsin, United States - UWRJ-L171-409R-4 | ecosystem: Environmental > Terrestrial > Plant litter >... | reverse complement strand
CCCCTCCACGCGGTGCCGCCCCTACACTCGGTGCAGCCCCTACACTCGGTGCAGCTCCTACACTCGGGGCAGCTCCGGCACTCGGGGCAGCTCCGGCACTCGAAGCAGCTCCGGCACTCGGGGCAGCTCCGGCACTCGGGGCAGCTCCGGCACTCGAAGCAGCTCCGGCACTCGAAGCAGCCACGGCGTTCGGCACGGCGATGGCGTGCGACGACAGCGAAGCGGGCTCACGAGGCGCGCGCTCGAGACCGGTCGCACCGGTGTCCACTTGCCACTCGAGGTGCGCGCGCAGGGCGCGCGTCAAGAAGCGGAGCTCGTCGAGCGCCGCGTCGTCCGTCATGTTCCCGAGTTCGGTTGGCTAGGCGTCATGGGGGCTCGCTTGCTCGGAGTCAGTGATCGTGAACGGCCAGAAAGCGCTCGGCGTCCAGCGCGGCCATGCAACCGGTGCCGGCCGCGGTGACGGCTTGACGATAGACCCAATCAGCGACGTCCCCGGCGGCAAACACGCCGGCCACGCTGGTGCGCGTCGTGCCCGGTTCGACCTTCAGGTAGCCATTATCGTGCACTTCGAGTTGACCTTTGAACAGGTCGGTCAACGGCGTGTGGCCGATGGCAACGAACAAGGCGCCCACGTCGATCGTCCGCGTATCACCCGATTTCAGGTCCTTGACGCGCACTGCCGTCACTTTGTCTTGCGTGACGTCCAGCACCTCCGTCACGACGTGGCTGCGTAGCACGCGGATTTTCGGGTTCGCGAACACGCGCTCTTGCATGGCCATCGACGCGCGGAACTCATCTCGGCGATGAATCAGCGTGACGTTGCCGCACAAGCCGGCAAGGTAGCTGGCCTCCTCCATGGCCGTGTCGCCGCCGCCAACGACCACCACGTCTTGTCCGCGGAAGAGCGCGCCGTCGCACACGGCGCAGGCGCTCACGCCTTTGTTCTTGAGCTTCTCTTCCGTGTCGAGGCCAATGTAGTTGGCGCGCGCGCCGGTGGAGATGATCAACGTCTGCGCGAGGTGCAAAATGTTCTCGTCTTCGCCCACCCAGACTTTGAACGGGCGCGACGAGAGATCGACCTTCTGCACGTCTGCCGTGATCAGCTCCACGCCCTGATGCTCGGCTTGAGCGCGGAAGTTCGCCATCAGATCTTGCCCCGAGACGCCCTTGGGGAAGCCGGGAAAGTTCTCGACCTCGGTCGTGAACATCAGCTGCCCGCCGGGGATCAGCCCGCCCGCGTTGAAGCCCTCGACGCACAACGGCTTCAAGTTCGCGCGCGCCGCGTAAATCGCCGCGGTTAGACCCGCTGGGCCAGAGCCGATGATGAGGACTTTGTGCAGCCGAGGTTCAGGCATGTCCCGCGGTCTAGCATTTGTGGGCACCCGCGTGCAGGCTCCGTGGGACGCTCGGTGACTCTTTCAGGGGCCTCGGACTAGGCGGCGAACTCGACGCATCTCGAGCTGCGATGCTGGATCGCGATCGCCCCCCTGCAGAAACCATTGACCACGCCGAAGTCAGGCGCCGTCGCGAGCCCCCGCGACGAAAAACGGCGCAAGCCCCCGCCGCGAAAATCGGCGCAAGCCCCCGCCGCGAAAATCGGCGCAAGCCCCCGCCGCGAAAATCGGCGCGAGCTCCACGGCGAAACAACGCGAGCTCCCGCGGCGAAAAACGAACTGTGTACACACAGTTTATTTTGTTCGTTCAGGGGCTCTGAACGGCGCGCGTTCAGGGGGTTCTGAACGGCGCGCGTTCAGGGCTCTGGAACGGCGCGCGTTCAGGGGCTCTGGAACGGCGCGCGTTCAGGGCTCTGGAACGGCGCGCGTTCAGGGGGGCTATGAACGGCGCGCTGCACCGGGAGATGCCGCCGGAGACCACGGTCCCGGACCACAGTCTCGGAGCGCGGGACCCGCAGGGCTCACTCCATAATCGGCGAAGCTTTGAGCGCGGCCTTGCCCTCTTTGACGTACACGCTGAACTTGACGCGCTTGGCGCCGTGGCGCGTGAGCAGTTCCTCGTTTTTCTTTTTCAGCGTCTGCTCGAACTTTTCGTAGCTGAAGCCATCGGTGCTTTCGCCGCACTGTTGCTTCAAGCTCACGAAGTCCTGAAAGACCGCGTGCCACTCGGCCAGCTCCGCGGCTGCGCCGCCGTCGCGCGTGGGGGGTGATGGCAAGCGGCGCGCGACCGATGAATCCTCGCTCGACAGAGTGGAGTCGAGCAACGCGGCCGGTGAGCCACCGGGACGACCCGGTGGACGTGGCAACTTCGGGTTCGTTGGCACGTTGGGCACCGAGCGCGGCGCCTGACCGGAGGTCGGTGACGGCATGCTCGACGGATCCCCGGGGAAGCTGAAGGCGCTCATCTGCGGCTGATCGGGGATGTCCCCCAGCACTTGCTTCATGTCAGCCGGGCCACGGCGCGGTCCGCCGCCCTTGGCCATCACTTGATCCATGCCGTCGTTCAGATCCGAGGCGATCTTGCGGAACACGCCGCGGAAGCGGCTCGGCTGTAGCTGATCGGTTTGGCCCTTGGCCAAGCGCTGCGCCTCGTTCTTGAAGATGGCGATCGGGCGCGTGTGTTCGAGCACCGAAAACAGGATGCCGATCGCCGCCGCAGCGATCGCCACCGCGATCGCGATCGGCAGCTTCGCCTGCTGTTTGTCCTTGTCGTCCGCGGTCTTGAAGAACCCGAACAGACCATCGACCGCGACCGGCATGCGCGCGACCGCAAAGCCACCGCCGAGCTGCCAGGCCTCACCCGGCAGCCGGGAGTATTGAACGCCCAACATGCCGCCGATCGAGCGCACCTTGCTGCGCCCTTTGTCTTGGTACTCGGGGTCTTGCTCGAGCGAGGCCATGTCGCCCATGATTTGATCGAGGTTGCCGACGGCGAAGCCCTCGGGCGCTCCCGAGGAAGCGCGCTCACCGTTGGCGTAGAACGCGATCGCCGCGCCGGTACGGGAAGAGAGCTCGCGCGCGAAACGATCGTCGACGATGCGCGCGCCGATGATCGCGCCGGCAGGCAGTGAACTCATCTCGTATTCGACGGGCCGCGCCACCACGCGATATATGCGATCCAAGATCAGCGTGTCGTCACGGACGTAGCCGCGCAGGGCGTCTGCCACCACGGGGTAACCGCCGAGCTCGAAATCACTGAGCCCACTCGCCTGCTCGTAACCCAGGTGAGCCACCACGCGCCCGGCTTGGTCGACGGCGAACACGGCGTCGAACTGCTCGTCCTTGGGGATGGATGCGTTCACCTTCTTCAGCGCGGTGAGCAGCTTCTCGCGCGAGTCCTCCGGCACTTTGGCCTCGGAATCGCTCGACTTCTGCAGGGACTTGGCGATGTCCGGATCGACGCCGAATTGAATCAGGCGGCCCGAACGCTGGCGCGCGTCGTCACGCAGGTACCAAGCGACGACCTGCGAATCAGATGACAGCGCTTCGCCCATCGCGCGCGCGCCGGCACGGTTGTACATGCTGGTCGCAATCGAGAGCAGGAAGACCGAGAGCCCCAAGAACAGGCCGAGCAGGACGTACCAAAATCGTGAAAGTACCATCGCTATTTAGCGCCTTCTTTGGGCTCTGTTGCCGGATCGCTCGCCTTGGCTTTGTCGTCCGCAGCCGCGCTGTTGTCGTTTACTTTGACCGGAACTCGAAGCTCGATATCGGCCGCGGCCACCGTGACCGGCGTCGCTGGGCCGACCTTCTTGCCCGCGAAATACGCTTGCAGCACGTAGTCCCCCGGCTCCTGAACGTTGAGCGAGAACTCACCTTTCATCGACGGATAGGCGGCCTGCGCGACGTTCGGCTCGGACACGATCCACATGCGTAGACTCGGTGCGGCTTCGTCTCGGATCTCGAACACCCCTGCCCCAGGCACTGACCAATCGCGGGTGGCGCCCGGCCCCGTGTCGCCCGCGGCGAAGGTCTTGATGCCGACGCCGAACAGCTTGTGCTTGAACGGGTCGGTGTTCTGAAAGGTGAGGCGCGTGCCCGGCGTGACCACGATCGTCACCGGCGTGGTGCGCCCACCGCCGATGCGGATCAGCACCGGTGGCTGGGCCTTCTGCGGCCCCGTCGCGATCGCTGCGATGCACAATTCCTTCGGAATGTGCGGGAACGGGCGACGGAACTCGGCGCGCACGGTGGGCACCGGTTCCCGAAACGAATAGCCGTGGTTCTTCGGGTCCTTGGCTTCGGCCCAGACTGGGTTCGAAAGGGTGCGAAAGCCCTCGAAGCGTCCCTTGATGCGGGCGGCATCGGCGCTACTAGGCAAAAGAGCGAGCCCCGCGACGAGTAACAACGGCCAGCTGCGGCGTGGGCCGACGATGCGTGAGGACCCGGAGGGGTTGTGGCAGGCGTTCATTGCCGCGTCACGGTAATCCAGGGCGAGGGACAACGGAAGCGCGGAATTCGACCCACAAAAGGCGAATGGGCCGGCGTTTTAGACCGGCCCATTCATAGGTTCCTGACCACGTGAGTCGCGAGGCGTGATGAGTACTCCGAACCCCTAGCTTAGCTAGGTGGGAAACTCTTATTTCGCGGCTTCCGGCTTCCCGGTGAGGTTTTCCGGGCCTAGCTCTCCACCACGAACTCGTCTCCCGATTCAGAATGCTTGTAAGGGATTCGTTAGTACTGCCTCCCGGGCTCTGCAGAGGGAACCGCCTTTCACCTTATGGACGGCGCCACCTTTGTCAATCTTCCAGGCGCCGAGATCGGAGCGATTCCTTTATTATTTTCACATGTTGCGAATCGTTTATCGAGCTTGACCCGGGCCCTTTCGGCCGCCTCAATCGGCGCACCGGCCGACGCTTGACAGGCGTCCGCGAACGGGGGCGCGCGAGGACTTACCGAAAACTGGGCCCGCGGGCTCCGGATCCTGCAGCTTCCGCCCATGAGCTTTGCAGAGATCCCGGCGGAAGTTGACGGCTTTGGCACCGGCGAGGTCAGCCTCGTGGGTCCAGAGGTCCTGCGCGAACTGCTGCGCGCCGCCGACGATGACGGCTACTTGTCCGTGGTGCTCAGCCCACCGGGCCCGGGGCAGCGCGGTGAGCTCGCGCTGGTGATCTCCGAAGCGATCGACGGCGCGCTCGAACAGCGCGGGGCGTGCCCGCCAGGCATCGGCGCGGCGACCGATCTCGGCGCTTCGCTCAGTGACCAGCTGTATCGCGCGCGCTTGGTGGAACTTCGCGGGCTGGCGCTCGCGCTACCGACACTCGAGGGGATCGCCAACTTGGCGGGCGCGCTCGACGCCGAAGACAGCGCCGTGCTGCGTTGGTGGATGGCCGCCACGCGCGAGCGGCCAGTGCGCTTCTATATCGACGCCAAGAACCGCTACGCGGGCGTGTACGATCGGCCGACGCCGCTGCAAGACTTGCTCGAGCAACGGCCACGGCGCACGCAGCCGCCCGCGCCAGCCTTGGCTCCTGAAGTGAACGCGAGCTCGGAAGCCATGGAGCTCTCTTCACCTCCGCCGGTGGTAGCGCTGCGCGAACAGCTCGAAGAAATCTGCGAGTCGGAGTCCGAGTCGATCAGCGAAGAACCGTTGGAAAATGCGGCCGTTTCCGAGCTGGCTGCAGATCTCGGCCTCGAGTTCGTCGCGGCGCTCGCAGAAGCGACCGATCGCGCTCCAGCGGTCGAAGCCGTGCATGCCGTCGAAGCCGTGCATGCCGTCGAAGCCGTGCATGCCGTCGAAGCCGTGCATGCCGTCGAAGCCGTGCATGCCGTCGAAGCCGTGCATGCCGTCGAAGCCGTGCATGCGGTCGAAGCCGTGCATGCGGTCGAAGCCGTGCATGCCGTCGCGCCGGTCGTCGAGCTAGAGCTCGAACTCGAGCTCCACCTTGCGCGGCCAGAGCCCGTCGTAGTGCCCGCTCCGATCGACGAAGCCGCTGAGACGGTGGCGGCCGTGACCGCCGAAGCCGCGCTCGAAAACGTCGAGTTCGCGCACGCGCCCCTGTTCCCAAACGCCGACAGCGACTGGCGCACCTGGATGCACGATCTCGAGGCCGCGCGCGGACCGAAGCCGCTGGCCGTCGTCGAGCGCATGTTCGTCACGAGCTACGTGCCGCTGTGCGATGCGTTCGCGCGCGGCATCGCCGCGCCCGAAGCCAAGAAGACCCTCGATACGTGGTCGGCGAGCTTCGAGCAAAGCTACAAAGAGGCCTTCGACGCCTTGCGCGTGCGCGGCAAGCGGCCGACGATGGTGCTCGACGTGCCGGAGCTCGCGCTGCGCATGGGGCGGCTACACGGCGCGCGCTCGGTGCAACTCGTGCTGGTCGACGGTCTGCGCTTCGACCTCGGCCTGCGCGTCGAGCAACGGCTGCGTAGCTTGCTCGGCCAAAGCGCGGCGCTCACCGAGCGGCTATTGCTCTGGTCCGCGCTGCCCGCTACCACCGCGGTACAGCTGGAACTGATCGGCCGCGGCGCGGAGGCCCTGCGCGAGTTCACGGGCCACGTCGAATCCGAGGTGCCGGTCGCGCGCGGACGCATGGCCACCACCTTGCGCCGGATCAAAGCCGGACACCGCGAGCTGCTCAAGCTCGACGTGGTAGAATCGCGCGTCTCCGAGCCCGCCGACGGCAGCGAAACCGACCGCCTCGACGACCTGGCCGACGAGACCGCGCGCGCGCTCGGTTCGTACATGAAGCGCTTGCCCGCGCGCACACTAGTGATGATCTTCGGCGACCACGGCTTCGTGCTCGATCCACTGGGCGCCGGCACCACGCGCGCGCGCCACGGCGGCGCTTCGCCGGAAGAAGTGCTCGTTCCCGCGTACGCCTGGCTCGTCGGCGGCGTGCACTGAGGCCAGAGCCGAGAAATCGTTCAGTAGCTCGGGTTCGGAAGATAGGGCCGGCCCTCGACAGACGCTCAACGTCATTCGGTAGCTGGCTTGCACAGTGCCCGCCAGATGCGTCACCTCGATGCCGCTAGACTCGGTGTCGGCAGTGGTCGTGTCGCCGGTCACGGCTTGGTAGCAAGTCGCTCACCCTGGCTGAAGGTCATTCACGCTGGGTGCTGAGCGGCCCTTGTCTTTGGCTCGAAGCGGCCGTGAATGAAGAACGAAAGCGGCATGCTTCCTGCTCGCGTTCAGCTGCACTCCAACCAAGAGGAAGCAGCATGAACCAAGCACGACCACGACCGTACACCGAATCGATCACCAGCCAGTACATCACCATCGATACACCCGGCGGCAGTATGCAGGCGTATCTCGCCCGCCCGAAGGCGGCAGTGGCGCCCGCGATCGTCGTTCTTCAGGAGATCTTCGGCGTCAACGCGGACCTGCGCGAAACGTGCGACGAGCTCGCGGCTCAAGGTTATTTCGCGCTGAGCCCTGACCTATTCTGGCGGCTGGAGCCGGGCGTCGATCTGTCGGACCAATCCGAAGCGGAGTGGCAGAAGGGCTTCTCCCTTTACAACGCGTTCGACTACGACCAAGGCGTCGCAGACATCGCTTTTACCATGAAGACGGCGAGGTCACTGCCGGGCGCCAACGGCAAGGTGGGCTTGATGGGGTACTGCCTGGGCGGGCTGATGACGTTTCTGACCACGGCTCGCGAGGGAGCCGACGCTGCCGTCGTTTATTACGGCGGCAACACCGAAAAGCACCTCGCCGAGGCAGGCCAGATCGAGAGCCCACTGCTGATGCACCTGGGCGAGGACGACGAGTACATTTCCCACGCCGCGCAACGCGCCATCTCCTTGGCCCTGGAGGACAAGAATTTCGTTCGCGTGTTCACCTATGCGGGCTGCCGTCATGCCTTCGCGCGCCACCGCGGCTCGCACTACGACGAGCACGCGGCGCGCCTCGCCAACCGCCGAACCAGCGATTTCTTCGCGCTTTACCTCAAGTAGACGGGCAGCAGCATGGGCTTCAAGTATCGCATCGCGCAAGCGTGCTCGAGCTACCTGTCACTGCTCCTGGCCACGATGGCGTCTGCTTGTGTCACGCAGGCGGCGCGCGACAGCGCTCGGCGTGATCCCGTTTTAGACCACATCAACTTGACGGAAGATTGGCCCTATCCGTTTTCTGGCGCGGTTCGAAGCGGAGACGTGCTGTATCTATCGGGTCAACTGGGAACACGACTGCAGAACGGAGTACCCAGCCTCGTCGGCGGAGGCGTTGACGCCGAAACACGCCAGGCACTCGACAACATCCAGGCGCTGCTCGGCAAGTGTGGCTCGTCGCTCGAACGAGTCATCGAGTGCCGGGTGATGCTCACCGATATGGCTGACTGGCCCGCGTTCAACGCGGTTTATGCCAGCTATTTCCCCACGCGGAAGCCCGCGCGCAGCGCCTGGGGCGTCACCGCTCTCGCGCTCGGTGGGCGCGTCGAGATCGCCTGCATCGCGAGCGCGCCCGCGCGCTAGGAGCCGCGCGTACTCGTTGTCGCACGGGCGCGGGCGCCGCGCAGCTGCTCTCACAGCTTGCACCTGGCATTGAATCCAACCACCTGGACCAGTCTCAGGGCGAGAGCCAGCCGTGAGTGCCTTTCGGCAACGAGCATTTCGAGCAGGGAGAAGGCGGAACGGGCTTTGCAAAAGACCCGCCCATGACTCCTCGTCCCTCTGAGGCACCCGAACACCGTATCCGCACATCGAGGCGCGACCTCCTGATCGGAAGCGCCGGGCTCGCAGCTGCGGCCTGCGCGCCAACCTCACCCCCCAAAATGACTGACACGCTCTCTGCGGAGAGCACAGCAAAGGAAATCAGAAGAAGTATGGGAACAATTACCACCAAGGATGGCACTCAAATCTACTACAAAGATTGGGGTGCTGGTCGTCCGCTCGTATTCAGTCACGGCTGGCCGCTCAGCGCCGACAGCTGGGAATCGCAGATGCTGTTCCTGGCGGACCACGGCTTTCGCTGCATCGCTCACGATCGACGCGGTCACGGCCGCTCTTCGCAGCCATGGAATGGCAACGAGATGGACACCTACGCTGACGACTTAGCCAGCCTGATCGACACGCTCCAGCTCCGAGACCTCGCGCTGATCGGCTTTTCCACCGGCGGCGGCGAGGTCACGCGGTACATCGGCCGCCATGGCACCAAACGTGTCAAGCAAGCCGTTTTGGTGAGCGCCATCCCTCCGCTCATGCTCAAAACCCCAGCCAATCCCGTGGGAACCCCGCGCGAGGTGTTCGACGGCATCCGCACCGCGTCGCTCGCCGATCGCTCGAAGCTGTACCGAGATCTGGCGAGCGGTCCGTTCTTCGGCTTCAATCGGCCGGGCGCGAAGGTGTCGCAGGGCATGATCGACTCGTTCTGGCTGCAGGGCATGCAGGCCGGCCACAAGAACGCCTATGACTGCATCAAGGCCTTCTCCGAAACCGATTTCACGGAAGACCTCCGCAAATTCGACGTGCCGACCTTGGTCGTCCACGGTGACGACGATCAAATCGTGCCCATCGCCGCGGCCGCCGCCCGTTCGTCGAAGCTGATCGCGAAGGCCACCTATAAGGTCTACCCCGGGGCGCCCCACGGACTGAGCGACACGCACAAGGAGCAGCTGAACGCCGACTTGCTTGCGTTCTTGAGAGGTTGAGGCCCAACGCCCCGCGAAAGCTCGAACGCGCTTTCGCGGGCGCCGTCTCGCGTTCGACACGCCCCTCCGATACCAACGTACAATAGCTGGTGAGGGTGAACCGAGCGACAATCGCCATGGGAGTCGAGACCATGGATGCAAATCGAGCGTCGTTCGAGTGCAGGAAGACGAGCCTCCGGCGGATCCAGCGGGCAAGGAGGCAAGCGTGGCCAAAATACTGCTGATCGATGTCGAGCCGACGCTGCTGTCGGAGCAAATCCGGCACTCGTTCGGCGCGCAGCACGAGCTCGTGCTCGCGCACAGTGGGGAACGAGGCATCGAGCTCGTTCGCGCCGACCCACCGGACGTCATCTTGCTGGAGCTTCGGCTGCCGGACGGCTGCGGGCTCGCCGTGCAGCAGGCCATCGTGCGCCTGGACGCACGCATCCCCGTCCTGTTCGTGACGGCTGCAAAGACTGCTGACACGGCGATCGATGCGATGAAGCAGGGCGCCTTCGATTATCTCCAAAAGCCGGTCGAACCAAGCCAACTCCGGCGCGTCGTCGGCGAGGCGCTCGAGGTCGCACGCCGGATGAGAGGCCGAGTCGAGCTCAGCGACTCCAGCGCCGGGGGTACCGAAGGTGGCGCCCTGCTCGGAAGTTGCCCGGCCATGCTCGAAACCTACAAGGCGATCGGACGGGTTGCCGCACAGGACGTCACGGTCTTGATCCTGGGCGAGAGCGGCACCGGGAAAGAGCTGGTCGCCAGAGCCATTTATCAGCACAGCGCCCGCGCGAAGGCGCCATTTCTCGCGCTCAACTGCGCGGCGATCCCCGAGAGTTTGCTGGAGAGCGAGCTGTTCGGCCACGAAAAGGGCGCCTTCACCGGCGCGGATCGAAGACGCATCGGCCGCTTCGAGCAATGTCATGGCGGCACCATCTTCCTGGACGAGATCGGAGACATGCCCTTCGCGCTCCAAGCCAAGATTTTGCGCGTGCTGCAGGAGCAGACCTTCGAGCGCCTCGGCGGCAGTGAAACCATTCGCACCGACGTTCGGATCATCGCCGCGACCCATCGCGACCTCGCTCAACGCTCCAGCGAGGAGAAGTTTCGGGCGGATCTGTTCTACCGGCTCGGGGTATTCAGCATTCGACTGCCTGCGCTGCGCGAACGTGGTGACGATCTGACGACGCTGGTGCACTACTACATGTGCCGCTTCGGTCGCGAGCTCGGGCGTGACGTGCGTGAGATCGCGCCCGAGGCACTGCGCATCTTGCAAGGCTACTCATGGCCTGGCAACGTCCGCGAGCTTCAGAGCGTGCTCAAGCAAGCCTTGCTGCACGCCAGTGGTCACACGTTGCTGCCTACGTTCCTGCCCGAGCTTCGGGCACGGCCGCTCGCCGACTCCTCGGCGGAGCTGCCACGTGTCGACAAGCTCGGAGCGGTCGCCGAAGGCGGCGCTCACCCGCTCGACCTCGTGGCGTGCGTTGAAACCCAGCTTTCGAGCTCATCTCGCGACTTGTACGCGGTCGTTCACGAACGGGTCGATCGCGTGCTGTTCGAGCAGGTCCTCGCGCACACGGCCGGCAATCAGCGTGAAGCCGCCAAGTTGCTCGGTATTTCACGGCAAACGGTGCGCTTGAAGCTCCGCGCGCTCGGTATGCAGGTGACTCGTTGCATCGAAACCATCGAGGGCGCACGCCGGCACGGGCTGGACTCATCCCTGCAGCTGGCTGACACAGACTCCGTCTAATATGCGACAGAGGACGTCAGCTGGAAACCTCCAAGGCAATGAGCGCGGGGCAGGAGTTAGAACGCATGGTGCAGATCTCGAGCCTCCCGCGCGAGCCGCAGCCGCGCGCGGGAGAGACGCCGGTGGACGAGCTCGACGCACAGTCGACTGGCGTCACGCGACTGTCTGATCGCATCGGAGCGGTGTGGGAGCTAAGGTCGTGGTTACGCCTCGCGTGCAGCATCGCCGAAGCGCTGGGTCACTTGCACGCGCGCGGCCTCGTTCACCGCGATATCCGCCCCGCCAACATCTTGGTCCACGCCGACGGTCGAGTCTCGCTCAGCGGCCTGGGGAGGGTGTCCAGATTACCGCGCGAGCGGCTGTCGCCGGTGCTGTCGGACGTGATTGCGGGCGCGCTGCCCTACATGTCTCCGGAGCAAACCGGTCGCATGAACCGGTCGCTCGATTCGCGTAGCGATCTCTACTCTCTCGGCATCACGCTGTACGAAATGGCGACCGGAACCCTGCCATTTAGCGCCGACAGCGCCACGGAGTGGATCCACTGCCACATCGCGCGCGAACCTGCTTCTGCGGCCAAGGTCCTGCCCTCAGCCGTGCACGCGATCGTTCGCAAGTTGCTGTCCAAGAATGCAGAAGACCGCTACCAAACCGCGCTGGGGCTGACGCTGGACCTGCGCCGTTGTCTGCAAGCGCTCGAGACGCTTGGTGACATCGAAGACTTCCCGCTCGGCACAGATGATGTCTCGGACCGGCTGCTGCTGCCCGAAAAGCTGTACGGTCGCGAAGGCGCGGTCGCGGTCCTTTACTCCGCCTTCGAGCGCGTCGTCGCGAGCGAGCGTGCCGAGCTGGTCATGGTCTCGGGCTGCTCGGGCACCGGCAAGTCCTCCGTGGTGAGCGAGCTGCACAAACTACTGGTCTCGCACCGTGCGCTGTTCGCCACCGGCAAGTTCGACCAACACCGCCGCGACGTACCGTACTCGACGCTCGCCTTCGCCTTCCAGACTTTGCTGCGGGAAATCCTCACCACGAGCGACCGAGAGTTCGCCAGCTGGCAGGAGCGCCTGCGAGACGCTACCGCTCAAAACGGGCGGCTGCTCGCCGACCTCGTTCCCGAGCTGTTCCTGGTCATTGGAGAGCAACCTCCCGTCGTCGAGCTTCCGCCGCAGGAGGCCAAGCGGCGTTTCGAGCGTTTGCTGACTCACCTGCTCCGCGCTTTTGCCAGTCATCAGGGCGGGCTGGTCTTGTTCCTCGACGATCTGCAGTGGTCAGACCGTGCCAGTTTGGATTTGCTCGAGGCTCTCTTCAGCGGTGATCCGGTCGAAAAGCTGCTCTTGATCGGCGCCTATCGCGACAACGAGGTCGGGGCCGACCACCCGCTCACGTCAATCCTAGCGAGCATTCGTCAGCGCGCCGAGCGGATGCGCGAGGTCGTGCTCGCTCCGCTCGCGGAGTCCGAAGTCGAGCAGCTCGTCGCCGATGCCCTGCGCGATAGTCGCGACCGGATCGCGCCGCTCGCGCGTCTGATTCGCGAGCGCAGCGGCGGCAACCCCTTCTTCGTCATCCAATTACTCAGCGGCTTGGTGGACGAAGGCCTGGTCGCCTACGATCATCGCCGTGGACGCTGGGGTTGGGACAGCGACCGCGTCATGGCCACCCGCGTCACCGACAACGTCGTCGAGCTGATGGTCGGGAAGCTGGGGCGGCTACCAGCAGAAACCCAAGCCGCGCTCCAAGAGCTCGCTTGTCTCGGCAACGTGAGCCCGCTCGGTCTGCTCACGGCCCTGCGCCCAAACGGCTTACACGAAGCGTTGTGGGAAGCGGTGCGAGCCGGGCTCGTATTTCGTGGGGAGGACCGCTACGGCTTCGTCCATGACCGCGTGCAGGAGGCGGCCTACGCGTTGCTCGCCGCGCACGAACGCCCGAGCGCGCACCTGCAGATCGCTCGGCGGCTCGACGAACGACTCTCGCCCACACAGCGAGAAGAAGCTATTTTCGACCTCGTCAACCAATACAACCGCGCTCGCCAATTGCTCGACGGCGCTGACGAACACAGCGCCGTCGCTCGGCTCAACCTGAGCGCCGGCCGACGTGCCCGAGCTGCGTCTGCGCATGACTCGGCCAAGATCTATTTCACCGCCGGTCGCGCGCTGCTCGCCGACGATGTCTGGGCGACCGACCACCCGCTCGTCTTCGAGCTCGAGCTGCGACTGGCCGAAGGCGAGTTCTTCGCCGGCGCGCTGGAAAGCATGGAGCAGCGTCTAGATTTGCTCTGGGAACGCGCGCGCGATCCGATGGAGCGAGCCTCGGTCACGGCCCTTCGCATCGAGATGCACGCTACCGTGCATCGCAATCATCGCGCGGTCGAGAGCGGGCTCATGTACCTGCGCAGCGTCGGAATCGACTGGCCGACACGCCCGAGCGACGAACAGGCCCAGCTGGCGCTCGCCAGTCTTTGGGAGCAGCTCGGCGAGCGCTCACACCAGGAGCTGTTCGAGCTGCCGCTGATGACCGACGTGACCAGCCGCACCACGATGGACGTGCTCGCGCGCCTGCTCGGCTCGTCGCTGTCGAATAGCCCGAACCTGCTCGTGCTCTGCGTGGCCTACATGACGCAACTGAGCCTCGAGCGCGGCAACACCGACGCTTCCGCGCAAGCCTACATCTTCCTGGCGATCGTCTTGCTCAAGCGGAACGAGCGAGCCCGCGATGCCTACCGCTTCGGCCAGCTCGCGGTCGATCTCGTGGAACGGCGAGGCCTGGAACGCTTCAAGGCCGGTACCTGGGTCGTGTTCGCGATGGGCGTTCTGCCCTGGACTCAGCATCTGGCGACGAGTCGAGACGTGCTGCGCCGAGCCTTTCAGGCTGGCACCGCCAACGGTGACATCGCCTACGCAGGCTACGCCGGCTATCTGAGCGTCGCGGCTCGGTTGGGGGCTGGCGATCCGCTGGACGAAGTGCAAAGCGAGGCCGAAGAAGCCAGGCACTTCTCCGAGAGAACCGGCTTCGCGGTGGGTGTGGATTTCATCAGCACGCGGATTTCGTTGATCCAAAGCCTGCGCGGACTGACGCCACGCTTGGGTTGGCTGGCGGACGAAGACGAGCGACAAGCACGCTTCCAGGCAAAATTCGACGCCGAGTGGCTCGATCACGTCCTGAACCTGACGTGGCTCACGCTCTGCAAGCTACAGGCCCGCTTCTTGGCCGGGGAGCTGGAGGAAGCGCTCGCCGCCGCCGAGCAGGCGCGCGCGCTGCTCTGGAGCATCCCGGAACGCTTCGAGCGGGCGGAGTTTCACTTCTACTCGGCCTTGGTGCATGCGGCTGCGGCTCGACCGTCGATCGTGCGCGAGCATCGAGAGGAGCTATTGCGCTGGAACGCCGATTGTCCGGCGAACTTCGGCTGCCGCCTGGCGATCGTCTCTGCCGAGCTCGCCCGGCTCGAAAACCGAGAACTCGACGCGGAGCGGTTCTACGAAGACGCGCTCCGGCTCGCACGCGAGCAGCACTTCGTTCAGATCGAGGCGCTGGCAGGAGAGCTTGCCGCGCAATTTCATCGAGCGCGCGGCTACGACACGATCGCCGATGCCTACCTGGTGCCGGCGCGGGAAGCGTACGTGCGCTGGGGCGCCCTGGGCAAGGTTCGGCAGCTCGACGAACGCTTCCCGAGGCTGCGGGCGGCCGGGCGCGACCCGGCACGGGTAACCCGCGTCGATCTCTCGTTGGGCCAGCTCGATCTGGCGACCGTGGTGCAGGTCTCCCAAACCATTTCCGCGGAGATCGTGCTCGATCGGTTGCTCGAGAAGGTGCTGACGATCGCGGTCGAGAGCGCTGGGGCCGAGCGCGGCCTGTTGCTCTTGCCTCAGGCGGGCGAGCTACAGATCGAAGCGCGCGCCGTGGTGAGCGCGCAGGGCGTGGAGGTGCAGCGATCAGCCGCCTTCGTGCGCGGAGACGAGCTGCCTGAATCGATCCTACGCTACGTGGCGCGCACCCACTCGCCCGTCATCCTTGCTGACGCGGCAACCGAGCGGGGGGCGTTCGCGAACGACGCTTACGTACAGGGAAAGCGCGTGCGCTCGCTGCTGTGCTTGCCGTTGCTCAAGCAGACGCGGTTGATCGGGGTCCTTCATCTCGAGAACAAACTCTCCGCCAACGTGTTCACCCCCCGGCGCATCGCCCTGCTCGAGCTGTTGGCCTCCCAAGCCGCCATCTCGCTGGAGAATGCGCGGCTGCACACCGAGCTCGGGACGGTGCAGGACGGTCTGCGTGACGCGCTCCGTGAAAATGGCCTGATGATTGACTCCATCCCGGCGCAAGCCTGGTATACGCGCCCCGACGGCTGGGCAGAGCGCTTCAATCGACCGTGGCTCGACTACGCGGGACTGTCGGATCGAGAAGCCGCGGGCTGGGGTTGGAGCAACATCATCCATCCAGAAGACGCGCCGAAGGTGCAGCGGCGCTGGCAGGAGATCCGCGCCTCCGGAGCGCCGGCAGAGCTCGAGCTGCGGCAACGGCGCCACGACGGAGTCTACCGCTGGTTTTTGGTGCACGTCCGGCCGTTCAAGGACGAAAGCGGCCAAGTGGTGCGCTGGTACGGCACCAATTTGGACATCGAGGAGCTCAAGCAGGCTCAAGAGTCGCTGCGTCGCAACCAGGCGTTTCTGGCCGAGGGCCAGCGCATCAGCGGCATCGGTAGCTTTTTGTGGCGGCTCGACGCCGACCAGGTCGAGGTCTCGGACGAGCTTTACCGCATCTTCGGCTTCGAGCCCGGCACGCCCATCACGCTCACGCGGATCGCTGAACGCGTGCTGCCGGATGACCGCCCCCTATTGGCCCAAAAGGTGGCAATCGCCCGCAAGGGCATCGTCGACCACGAGTACGAGGTGCGCTTGCAAATGCCGGACGGCTCGCTCAAGTACGTCCAAACGAGCTCTCACCCCAACCAGGATCAGGACGGCAAGCAGGAGATCCTCGGCGTGCTGCAAGACATCACCGAACGACGGCGGTCGGAACAGGCGCTGTCCTTGGTGCGCTCCGAGCTCGAAAACATGACCCGCGTCGCCAGCCTAGGCGTGCTCAGCGCGTCGATCACGCACGAGGTGAACCAGCCCCTGTCCGGCATTCTGATCAATTCCGGCGCCTGCTTGAGGATGCTCAGCGCCGATCCACCCGACGTCAGCGGAGCGATCGAGACGGTGCGGCGCACCCTGCGCGACGGCACGCGCGCCGGTGAGGTCATTCAACGACTCCGCGCGCTGTTCTCGAAGAAGGACACCAGCGCCGAGCCGCTCGATCTCAACGAAGCCCTGCGCGAGGTGCTGGCGCTGTCGATCAGCGAGCTTCACCGCAATCGCGTCGCGCTGCGCTCCGAGTTGGCCCAGGGCCTCAAGCCAGTCATGGGCGACCGGATCCAACTCCAACAGGTGATGATGAACCTGGTGCACAACGCTTCGGAGGCCATGACCGGCGTCGACGACCGAGCTCGAGAGTTGCTGGTAACGACCGAGCCGGACGGGCGAGAGCACGTGCGAGTGAGCGTCCGAGACGTGGGAGTGGGCATCTCGCCCGAGGGAACGGAGACGCTCTTCAAGCCGTTTCACACGACCAAGGCGCACGGCATGGGCATGGGCCTGGCCGTGAGCCGCTCGATCGTGGAACGCCACGGCGGTCGGCTACGCGCCGTGCCCAACCTCGACGGTCCGGGCACTACGTTCTCCTTCTCGGTCCCGTGCGCGGCTCCGCCCCCATGAGGCGAGCGTGGCCAGCCGCTCAGGTCTTGGGCATGGCGATGCCAAGGCGCATGGCCATGTGCACCAAATCAGCGAAAGACTCCGCCTGCATCTTGCGCATGACCTTGCCGCGATGAGCCTTTACCGTGATCTCGCTGATGCCGAGCTGACTGCCGACTTGCTTGTTGAGCAGACCGGCGACGAGCAAACTCATCACCTCACGCTCGCGCTCGCTCAACGTGGCTTGACGCTCGCGAAGCCCGCGAAGCTCGGCCTCACCGGCCAGCGCCGCTTCGCTGCGCGCGACGGCCTGTTGGACGGCCGAACACAACACTTCGTCGCGCAGCGGTTTGGTGAGAAACTCCACGGCTCCGGCCTTCATGGCCTGCACCGTCATCGGCACGTCACCGTAGCCGGTGATGAAGATGATCGGCAGGCTGACGCCATCGGTCACCAGCAGCTGCTGCAGGTCGAGACCACTCAAGTCGGGAAGCGTGACGTCGAGCACCAGACAGCTGGGCGCGTCGACCGGGCTCCGACTCAGGAAATCCCGCGCTGAAGCGAAGGTTTCGACTCTGAAGCCCACCAAGCGCAGCAAAGTCTCCAGCGACTCGCGCACGGAGATGTCGTCATCGACGACGTAAACCATGGCTTTAGCGAGCTGCTGGTTGCCCGACACGTTCACTTGCTCCGAACGAAGAGACGATATCACGGCGAACGCCCGAGGGCAGCCCGAATGGCCTCCAGCAACTCCGCGTCCGTGAAGGGCTTGAACAGGCAAGCCACCGCTCCTTGCGCGAGCAAGCTCGGGCGCAAGCTTTCTTCAACGTGAGCGGTGATGAAAATCGTCGGAAGCTCGACGCCGATGCGCACGAGCTCCTGCTGCAGCTCAGGCCCCGACATGCCGGGCATACTCACGTCGAGGACCAGGCATTGCGCGCCAGCGGAGCGGCCCTGTTCCAGGAAGTGTTCGGCCGAGAGATAGACCTGCGAGTCGAAGCCGAGCTCCAAGAGCAGGGCCGGCAGAGATTCGCGCACGGACTCGTCGTCGTCGACCACCGCGATCAGGGGACGCACCCCGCTCACGAGCTTCTCCTCTTGCACGCTAGGTGTTTCATGCGCACTACGTCCGAGCATGCAGCACGCGGCAGTACGACACCATTGTACCTTGGTATCGGTCACAGCCGCGCTCGACCTGACCGCCATGTCTGGGCCGTTCCCATCTCATCACGGGACATCTCCTCGGGCTTTCCCTCGACCCACGGTCATGACGGGAAATACCGAACATGCTCGCATGCCCGGATCCAGAGTTGGTTTGATGGGGCCGCGCCACGACGCATCTCGTCATAACCTTCGGCGTCTCAGGGCGGCCGCCGAACCGGGAGCTCTCTCGTGCTCGAAGCGCGTCCCAGGAGGGTCACGGGTGACTCGCGCGTCTTCCGGGGCATGTGGCGGTTGAACCGCTCGGCCGATCTGGCGCACCCGCCGAACTGAGCCAACGTCGCCCCGCGCGCTGGCACGGGTCACTGGATCGTTTGACTAGCTGCGCAGGCTGGCAGCGCGGCCCGTCCGAACCCTCGCAGCACGACCAGCGCGCCTAGAACCACTTAGGCAACCCCGCCTACTTCGGCTGCACATCCACGAAGCTCTGCCAATCGTGCAACGCCCTGTCGAGATCTTCGATTGTCTTTTCGCAGCGCTTCGTCGTCAGCAAATTGACCTCGAGGATCTGGTTCTTCACTTGAGCACGGACGTCGACGCCTTGCAGCGCCGGCTCGTCAGCGAGCACCGCCTCGCGACGCACCATGTAGCGGTCCCACTCCTGCAGCGTGTCCACCAAGATACCGAGGTACGCGAGCGGGTCTTCCTCGATTTTCAGCGGAGCTTTCCGTTTGGAGGGGTCAGTCTGCTGGATGTTGTGGAAAGCCGTCGCAAACGTGCCCCACAGAATGCCATTCCACCAAAACAGCGGCTGGTAGTCGACCTTGCCCGCGTCGCCCATGAAGTTGCGTTGAGATTGGGGATCGCACCAATCGGTTTTTGTCCTCACCGTGCTGCGTATTGCGTAGTACATCGTGATCAGCTGGAGTAGCAGCAGGCCACTCGCGACGCCGTGATCGATCACGCGCAGACCGACCTTGGGCAGCCCTTCGTAGGCGAGCTTGCCGAAGTCATCACGGGCGTGATCGACTCGTGTCGCCATGCTTTGATTGCCCAGGTTCTGGTAGTGCGCGCGCCACAGCTCGAACGCTCCAACGCGATCGCCGTTCAAGCCGTGCAACGCTTGGCCAGCCACGCTAGTCTTCACGTCGGCAAGCAGCGGGCCAAGGCCGCCCATGTCTTGCAGGCCCTCGACGATCCCGCCCACGGAGCCATCGACCGGGAGCCGCAGGTGCTTGTAACCGCAGTCGAGAATGGCGCGTCGGTCGGCTGCGTTGTGCACTTCCCATTCGTGCCAGATGCGGTTGCCGAAAAAATCATTGACCAGCAGCGCGCCGCGTCGCGCCATTTCGTGATGCATGTGCCACGACATCTTCTCGATGCCACCTTCGAATAGGTAGCCAATGTCGTGCAGGATGCTGGCGTAAGTCCACACATCGCCGAACGCTTCCGCGCACGATGGGCGCGTTGGGCTGAGCAATTTTCGATCGTCGATGGCCTTCGCGAACGCTTCGCGGAGCTTTTGCGAATGTTGATAGAAGAGCCATCCCAATAGCCAATTGTTGACGGTGTGCGCGGTGTGATCCCGCTGCTTGTCGTACGAGGTGTCGGCGCCGGCTTCGCGCTGCAGAACGGCCACGCGGAACGGGATCACCTCCTCGAAGGCCGGCAGCTTCAACGTCTCTTTGGCGAACTGCGAAGCGCGGTGCAAACGCACCTCGTCCATCGTCGAGGACAGAAACGACTGAAGCGTGGTGCGCCAAGGGGGATAGTCCACCGCGTTCGCGTGACGACGCTCGATGCGCGACGTGTACCAACCCGACATGTGCGTCTTCGAATCCGAAAGCTGCCACAGCTCGTTTATGATCGTGCCCACTTGGTTCGTGCCCGCTTGGATCGTGCCCACTTGCTACCTCCAATGAGGCGGACGCTATCAGCGTCATGGGCAATGGTGCTCGGCCTCGCGCGCGCCCCGAAAAAATGCCTATGACAAGGCGCGCACAACTGCGGGCAAAGCGTCTCCGGCGCGCTCGCGCACGTGCCAGCCTCGCTGTTGAAACTGCCGCGTCACCTGAGACTCATCCGGATTGACGTCAACCACGACTCCGCTCACGCCCGCACCCCGCACGATCCAATCTCGCACGTAGTCGAAGGATACCGTCGTGCCCACGACGATCACCAGATCACACGGGCCGCCTGCTAGAAAATGCTCGATGCGACTCACCTCGAGCTCAGCCAGCTCCTCGTCGAACCACACGACATTCGGGCGCTCGGCGCGCGCGCCCCGCAGCGTCGACATCCTCGTTGTCCATCCGTCGCCTGCGCGTCGCTCACTGACCCGCAGGCCTCGCAGCGCGTCTCCAAAATTTCCCCGTGAATGTGCACGAGGTGCTCCGGCGCCAGCCCCGCGCGCTCGTGCAGGTCGTCCACGTTCTGGGTAATCACCAGGGCTTCGTGGGCTACGGCAGCGAGACGAGCCACCGCTCGATGCGCGTCGTTCGGCAGGGCGCTCCGCACTCCATCACGCCGCTCTCGATACCAACTCCAGATAGCTCGCGGATCTGAGTCGAACGCCGCGTGTGTCGCCAGCTTCTCGAAATCCAGCCGGCGCCAGAGGCCGTTCTCGCCTCGGTAAGTGGGAATGCCACTCTCAGCCGAGATACCTGCCCCGCTCAGCACGAGCAACCGCTCGAGCCGAAGCGTGGTGAGGCACCGAATGAGGCGAGGATCGAGCTGCATGCAACCGAGTCTCCGTTGCCTCACTATATCATACGCCAGTCGAAACCAATCATGCCCCGAGCCCGGTGAGAAGGCACAGCCAACTCGGCCAACCGCACTCCTGGAACGCCCGCCAAACGCTCATCGCAGGCATGGTACCGCAAAATCCGAGTATCCTCGAGCACAGCCATGTCAGAGAAGAATGAACCGGCGGCAGGCGCTGCTCGAACAGCCGCATCCGAGCCAGGCGCGCTCGGTTGGATCAAGGAGTTGGTTTCCTTCGACACGGTCAGTCGCAAGCCGAACCTGGGTTTGATCGAGACCGTGCGCGATGCGTTTCGCGCGGCGAGCATCGAGGGCACGCTCACGACCGATCCATCGGGCAAGTGGGCCAACCTGTTCGCCACCGTGCCCGCGCACGATGGCACGACTCAAGGAGGCATCGTGCTCTCGGGTCACACCGATGTGGTGCCGGTCGATGGCCAGAACTGGCAGAGCGACCCGTTCGAGCCAATCGTTCGCAATGAGCGCCTGTATGGCCGTGGCACGTGCGACATGAAGGGCTTCATCGGCACTGCGTTGAGCTTGCTGCCCCAAATGCAAAGAGCAAAGCTTCGGCGCCCGATCCACTTCGCGCTCTCGTTCGACGAAGAAGTCGGCTGTGCCGGCGCGCCGCTCATGATCGCCGATCTCCAGCGGCGGGGCATTACGCTGGACGGTTGCATCGTCGGGGAGCCGACCGGTATGCGTCCGGTAGTGGCTCACAAGGGCATCAATGTTTATGAGTGTCACGTGCGTGGCTTCGCGACGCATTCGTCACTGACGCCCCAGGGACTGAACGCCATCGAGTACGCTGCACGCTTGATTTGCTTCATCCGTGACCTGGCCGATGAGCTCCGCGCACAAGGTCCGTTCGACGCGCTCTATGATGTGCCGTTCAGCACCGCGCAAACCAGCACGATCCAGGGCGGCAACGCGGTCAACACCGTGCCCGCTGATTGTAGCTTCGTCTTCGAGTTCCGTAACTTGCCGGCGCTCGAACCCGAGACCGTGCTCGCACGCATCGAGGGCTACGCGCGCGAAACTCTGCTGCCCAAGATGCACAGGGAACACGCCAGGGCTGCCATCGAATTCTCGAAGATTGCCAGCGCGCCCGGCCTCGACACTTCGGAGCAAGCGGCGATCACCCAGCTCGTGCGCGCCCTCACTCAAGACCAGCAGCAGCGCAAGGTCGCCTATGGTACCGAGGCCGGCTTGTTCGCTCGCGCCGGTGTGCCGAGCATCGTGTGTGGCCCCGGCTTCATCGAGCAAGCGCACAAGGCGGACGAGTACGTCGCGCTCGAACAAGTGCGCGCCTGCGAGGCTTTCTTGGGCAAGCTCATTCAGAGCCTATCCGTCGACGCGCATCCCGTTTGAGCCAGCGCGGCCCGTCCGAACCCGGCGCGGACGCTGTTCGTCATGCGTCGCTTCGCGCGACCGCGCGCCAGGCACCGCTTCGATAGCGAGCGCGCTACTCCGTCTCTGGCGTCGGCCCCGGCGGAACGGCCGAGCCCGGTGAGCTGCCGCTCGCGCCGCTCGGCATCGGGTTCTGCTCTTTTTCGAGATAGCGGAAGATGGTGCGCGGGTCGACGCCCAGATCGCGCGCGGTCTGGGTGCGGTTGCCGTTGTTGCGTTCGAGCACTTCGAGCACGTATTGGCGCTGAAAATCCTCTTTGGCCTTTTCGAGGGGCACGATCACCATTTGCGCCTCGACGCCCAGGTCCAAATCTTCCGGCCCGAGCAGCGTCTGATCACAGAGCACCAGCGCCTTCTTGATTCGATTCTCCAGCTGCCGAATGTTGCCCGGCCAGGGATACTTCTTGATCGCCACCAGGGCTTGCGGTGAAAAGCCGCGCACGGCGCTCTTCAGCTCATCGGCGAACTTGCTGAGCAACGCCTTGGCGATGATGAACACGTCGTCCCCGCGCTCGCGCAGCGGCGGCAGCCACAAGTTCACGACGTTCAGGCGGTAGTACAAATCCTCGCGGAATTCGCCGGATTTGATCATCTCGTCCAGGTTGCGGTTGGTGGCCGCAACGATGCGTATGTCGCACTTTTCGGGGCGATTGTCGCCGACGCGGATCACCACTCGCTCTTGCAGCGCGCGCAGCAGCTTCACCTGCATGCCGAGCGGCAACTCCCCCACTTCATCCAAGAACAACGTGCCGCCATCGGCTTGTTGGAACTTGCCCGCGCGGCTGGCGATGGCTCCGGTGAAGGCGCCCTTCACGTGGCCGAACATTTCGCTCTCGATCAAATTCTCTGGGATCGCGCCGCAGTTGACGGTCACGAACGGGCCGTTGACGCGATTGCTGCGGCGATGAAGCTCGCGCGCAATCAGCTCCTTACCCGTGCCGGTCTCGCCGGTGATCAGCACGCTGATGTCGGTGGCGGCCACCTTCTGCAGCTTCCTGAACACTTCCATCATCGAAGCGCACGCGCCGATGATTTCTCCGAAGCGCTTGTCCAGCAGATCGGCGCTCAATTTCTCTTTGTCCGCGCGCAGCGCGCTGAGCAGCATCGCGTTCTGCAAAATCAGCGAAGATTGCGCGGCGAAGATGGTGAGCAGATCGAGCTGCCGGCGATCGAACAGGTGCTTCACCTCGTCGTTCGCGACGTAGAGGGCGCCGATCACGTCACCTTGGCTGACCAGGGGCGCGCACATCACGCTCGATAGCTTGAGCGAAATCACGCTCTCGCTCTTGCCGAAGGTGGTGTCGGTCAGCGCGTCCGAAACGATCACCGGGCGCTTGGTCTCGATCACTTGGCGCACGATGCTGTCGCTGATCACGCCCGACGCGTCTTGGATCGCTTCGCGCTGAACGTTGCGTGAAACGCGCACGCGCGGCGTGCTGTCCTTGCCCTCGGAGGGATCGACGAGCAGCACCACGCCGCGCGCCGCGCCGGTGAGCTCGATGATGTCGTCCAGCAGCGTCTCGAGTAGCTCATCGACCGAGCGGCTCATCATCAACCGCTCACTGAAAGAATGCAGCCGCCGCAGACGCTCGATGTCCCCTGCTTCGACGCCGAGCTCGCTTTCTTCCGCCTGAGGCGTAGCGGGCAGCTCGGTGAACATGCTGAAGCCCAGCAGCGCCTTGCCCAAGGTGATCCGATCGCCGTTGGCCAAGCGAGCGCGCCGCTTCTTCTTGCCGTTGATCAGGATCTCGGCCTCGCGGTCGACCTCTTCGAGCTGAAAATCACGACCGTTGAACACGATCTGCGCGTGGTGGTGGGCGACGCTCGCGTCCGGCAGATGGATGTCGTTGCCCAGCGCTCGACCAATGGTCGAGAGCGGCTTGTGCAACGCCAGGAGCACTGGAGCCCCTTCTGACGGAAAGAAACGAATCGTAGCCATGCCGCGCAGAAGGCTAGTGCCCTACCCCACAAATGACAATGCTTGTCAGGGTTTGTACGACAGCGGAGCGGGTCCGACAGGACGATTGCGGCGCTTTCGCGCGGCTGCCCCGGGTGAAAGCGATCGGCTGCGCTGACCCAAGCCCGCAGCGTTCTGCGGGTCGAACGGGCGAAAGGAGTTCAGATGCGAAAATCCGCTTCCGTGTTCGTCACGCGCTTGGTGCTCTTCGGCTCCTCACTGGCCACGCTCGCCTCAGTACGCCTTTCGCACGCGCAGGCCGCGCACGGCGATCGAGTGCAGCATGAAGTGTTCGACGATGACCTGTTGAACGCGGACCTCGGGACCCCGTTCGGCGCCCAGGTTTTCGCGGGCCATCTACCACCGGTGCGCGTCCAGCTGATCCGCCCGCGCCCGAACTTCCTGCCCGAGCTTTATCAGTCGATCGAGCACCTGTAGCAAAAGGACCGACCGCTGCTCACTCCCTGGTCAGCGGTCTTCCGAGGACGGCGCGCACGGCTTCCTTGACCGGCTTGTGCTCGAACAACACGCGGTACACTTCACCCGAGATCGGTAGCTCCACGCCCAGGCGCTGCGCGAGGTGATACGCGCTATCGGCCGTGACGACCCCTTCAGCGACGTGACCGAGACCCGATAGCGCGTCAGTCAAACTCTTGCCGCAGCCGAGCTCGTAGCCGAGCGTCCGGTTTCGGCTGAGCTCACCGGTGCAGGTCAGCACCAAATCGCCAAGGCCGGCGAGGCCGGCGAGCGTCAGCGCATGGCCGCCCTTGGCCAGCGCTAGCCGCGCGATCTCCGCGAGGCCGCGCGTGATCAGGGCCGCGCGCGTATTGTAGCCAAAGCCCAAGCCATCGCAGGCACCCGCCGCCACCGCGATCACGTTCTTCAACGCGCCGCCCACCTGCACGCCGATCGGGTCGTCACCGGCGTACACGCGGAAATGATCGCTCGACAGCCGCTGCTGCACGCGCGTGGCGAGCTCGGCTGAGTGAGACGCGGCGACCAGGCTCGTCGGCAAACCGAGCGCCACCTCTTTCGCAAAGCTGGGGCCCGAGAGCACCACGCAGCGCCCATGCGCCGACGGGCCGAGCACCGATGCCACGACCTCGGTCAGCAACATCAACGAGCCCGGCTCGATGCCCTTGGTCGCGATGATCAGCGTGGCCGTTGGGTCGATGTACGGCTTGGCGTGCTCCAGCGTATCGCGGAAGCCCGCAGTGGGCACGACCAGGATGACGGCGCTCGCGCCGGTGAGCGTGTACTCCAGATCGGCGTTGGGATCGACGCCTTCCGGCAGCGTGAAACCGGGCAAAAAGGCGCGGTTCATCCGCTCCTCTCGCATTTGCGTCGCGTGCTCGGCCTGCCACGTCCACAAGCGCGTCCGCTCACCACGCTCACTCTGCGCCCGAGCCAGAGCGGTGCCCCAAGCGCCGGCGCCGAGAATCGCGAGATGACCCATCTTTCAGGCCCAACTTTTCGTGTTAACCCGAGGCCCTGTCAACTCATAGAAACGTTTTTGGGTTGGGCCCCCAAAACCTGAGGGATATGCTCCGCCCCGCATGGATGCCCCCGCCCGATCCCGGATGTTTTCTGCCGTAAGCCTGGCTGCTCTGGTCTCGCTTGCCGCGCTTGCGGCGCTCACCGGCTGCGCGTCGAGTGTCGGTTCACGCACCGTGAGCGTGCTCGGCGCTGGCGTGATGAACGACCCGAGCAACAAGTCGCTGCGCTTCGACATCCTGAAATTCGGCCTCGACACCTTCTGCGCCGAAATGCTGAAGGGGGGCGCGCCGCTGAAGTTCGGAGACGACGAACCAGTCGTCGGGCGTTTTTTCGCCGAGTCCTGTGACTCACAGGTGCTGGATGACGAAGCCCACAAGTCGTTCGTCGTGCAGTACACGGGCAAGGGCTACGCGTGGACCAATGTCACGCAGCGGCTCGGCTTCAGCTCACGCGGCGTGGTGGAGTACGCGACCGATTTCCAACTCAACGACGGCGCCATGTACGTCTACTTCAGGCCGCGCCTGATCGACGGCGCCGCCTTCCAAACCACGCTCGTCGAATCCGCGCTCGCGCAAGGCGGGCTGGCCGTGGCAGGCGTCAATACCAACGTGCTCGGCAAGCACATCGTCGAGAGCCAGCTGCGCCGTGGCTTCACCGTGATCCGCAAGGATTCGTCGGGCACCACGGACTTCGCGCTCGGCATCGTGCCGCCCGGCGAGCTGCCGTTCAAGCCGTTCGAGGTCAAGCGCACGGCCAAGCAGATCTTGGCCAACGAACGGACCGAGGTGCACATCGGCCAGCAAGACTACGTAGGCGCGTTCGAGGTCACCGATGCGAACCAGGCCCTGTATCTGACGGTCGCCGTCGATGGCGCGCCCAACGCAGACATCTTGGTGGTGGCCAAGCCCGTCGGTGACACGTTGCTAGATGGCTACCTGCGGAACGCGGGCGGCGCTTCGTTATCGAGCCCCGCGTTGCTGGACGATACGGGCACCCAGAGCGGCGGGCTTTGGCAGCGCTTCGTCAATGTCGAGCCGGGCCGCTACTACCTCATCATCGACAACAGCGCGAAGCTCGGCAAAACTGCGCCGGATACGAGCGCGAAGGACGACGCCGCGGTGAAAGTCGACTACTTGGTTTTACTCGGGGATCGTCCATGAAAAGCTGGCATTGAGGCCGCCCAATGCCAGCCATCCTTGCAAACGCCCCTAAATGCCCCACTTCCGGCCCGGTGTCGGAATAGCTCAGGGATGCCCTGGGTTGCCCTGGTCCGAGCCCCCGGCTAGAAACGGCGCACTCTTCTGTGAACGCAAAAATTTCTCGATACGTGTTCTGGCCGCTGTGGTTCGTGGTCGTGCCACTCGCCCTGTGCATGCTCGTCGTGTGGTTGGTCAAACCTGCTCATGATTTCACGCCCGTCACGCTGTTCGAGCGTTTCCAGTGGGAAGTTCGCGACCAACAGGTCCCCGCCTACATTCTGTTTTTCACCATCTTCGAGATGGTGCTGTACAGCTACCGGCACTCGTTGCCCTTCGTCGGCGGCCCCGGCGGCGGAGATCGCGGGGACGTGCCGAAGAACCTGCGCGAAGACTTCGAGCATGCCGGCCAACTGCTCGAGGAGTCCGAGCGTATCCTGAGTAAGAACCGCGCGCGCGTCGAACGCGAGTTACCTGCCGCGGCCCGCGACGAGCTGCGTGAAGCGCTCGACCAGCTGCGCGCTGCGATGAACGCGAAACCCTTCGAGCCGGGTCCCTTCAGCGCCGCCTACGAACGCGCGAGTCGCTTGGTCGGACGTCGGCTCAACCCTTGGCAAAAAGGCGAGTTTCGCGAGTACGTGGAGTCGATCGCCGTGGCCGTCGGCGTGGCCTTGCTGCTGCGCACCTTCGTGGTCGAAGCCTTCAAGATCCCGAGCGGCTCGATGCTGCCGACGTTGCAGATCCAGGACCACATTTTCGTCAACAAGCTGGCCTACGGCCCCGCGATTCCGTACACGAATTTGCGGCTATTCAACAGCTTGCCGCCAGCGCGCGGCGACGTGATGGTGTTCGAGTATCCCGACCCGAATCCGAACAACGAGCGCCAAGATTTCATCAAACGCGTGATCGCGCTCGAGGGCGATACCTTGACCGTCGAGAATGGTCACCCGTCGATCAACGGTTGGCGCATCCCGAATTGCCGCATCGGTTGGTACGAGTATCACGAGGGCACGGACTCCTCGACCAAGCGCAGCGAGCTGTTCATGGAATTCCTCGGCAACTTCGCTTACATCACCCAGTTCGAGGAGGACCGCGGCAGTGAGGCGCACCAGGGCCCGTACCAGGTCAAGCCGGGCGAGACCTGGGTGATGGGTGACAACCGCAACAACAGCAGTGATTCGCGCGCCTGGAACGGCGGCCGCGGCGGCGGCGTGCCGGACGCAAACATCAAGGGCCGCGCGATGTTCGTCTGGCTCAGCTTTGGTTCGGACGGCGGCGTGACTTGGGATCGCTTGGCCACCAACGTACTCGGCAAGCCACGCCTGCCCAAAGGCGCCTCGCCCGAGCTGCTGCAGGGGATCGAAAAGTGCCTGCGCGAAAGGCCGCCCGCGAACCAAACGCTGCCCCCGCCACCCACGCAGCCCGCGCGCTAGGGCGCGCCGCGGCGGAGCGGCTTTTTCCGCGCTGACACTTCAACACGAGACGACAAGGAGGAGGAGCGATGGCACGAGCGATCGAAAAATGGGCTCTGACGGCCGGTCCGCTACTTTTGCTGTGCGCGCTGATCGACTGCAAGAAGAAGGACGAGCCCGCGCCCGAAGCCTCGGTGTCCTCGAGCGCCGAGCAAGCAGCGCTGGCTGCCAGCGCTGCCGTAGCCGAAGCGGCCGCCGCGGCGAGTGCCGCGCAGTCAGCCGCGCTGGCCGCAGCAGCCGCGTCCGCTCCGCCCGCTGCGAGCAGCGCGCAGAACGCGCCGGTGCTCGGTGACGTGAAGCGCTTTCGAGACAAAGAGAAAGCGGCCAGCGGCTCCACCAAAGTCTTGCTCGAGGAGAGCAAGGTTTACAACGAGCCCGACGCGACGAAACCCTCGGTCGCCAGCCTGCCCAAAGACCTGGTCGTCACGCGCTTGGCCACGCTCGGCACGGATTGGGCATTGATCGAGTTCCCCTCCGGAGTCGGCAAAGTCTCGCCCGGTTGGATCGAAACCAAATCGCTGGTAGGCGCTGTGAGCGCCGCCAGTACGAAGCCCGCGACCAGCGCCAGCTCCGCCGCCGCCGCCGCCAGCGCCAAACCTGCTGCGACCGCGGCCGCCTCCGCGAGCCCGGCGCCCAGCGCGAGCGCGGCCAAAGTGCGGGCGAAGCCCGGCGTGCTGCGCGCGCCCGGCAGGTAGCGCGTTCTCAGTGCTCGGTGGGTTTGGGCGAGCGCGCGGCGGCGTCCCGAGCCGGCTCTTGCCCGGGACTGGGCGCTGAGAGCCCGGCAGCATCCCCGTCCGAGCGAAATCGCTCCGCGGAGAACAGCCCCGCGAGCAGGATGGCCAGGGATTGCAAGCAACGCTCTCTCATGTGGCCCATCTTACGGCCAGGGCGAAACTTCCCTCCCCCCGCCTGACCTGTCTCGGGCCATGCCCTGGCCCGGAAGAAGATCGAGGCTCAGCGCGTGGGCTGCGGCTTGTCCAGCGTGATCCCCAGCTTTTTGCGCATTTCGCGGGCGAAGTGCGCGTTCACCAGGGTGTACAGCGTACACGCGAGCCACAATGCGTCCACGACCAGGGCCACGCGCGCGAAGGTCAAGGGCGGTAGCGCGTGGCTCGCGCCATAGCGAATGAAGCCGAAGTGGAAGATCACGCGGAAAAAGCTGGCGTAGGCGCCCGGCGCATAGGCGGCCGCTGAGCGCCGCTGCCAACGCAGGAAATCCTCCGGGTCCACGTGCGGGTACTGCGTCGCGTTGCGACTTTGGGTGTCCAGCTTTCGCAGCGTGAACATCACGCCCACGATGACCGCGATGATGTCGTATTGATCCACGCCCGGCACCTACCCCGATCCGGGCGACGAGTCGAGGCCAGAGAACGCCGCACAGGCCCTAGAAAACACGCGCCAATCGGCGATTGTCCCGTGTTTTTGCGATGCCTGCTCGACGGTCCCGAGCGCCCGTGGCAAATCCGGGCGCCGATGGAAAGCCACGCAACGCCCGTTCTGACGCCGGAAGTCGCCCCTGCGCGGGCCGTGGCTGACCGCGCACGCGATCCTCGAAGGCGCTTCGCCCGCTTCGCCCGCGCGCTGCTCGGCTACACGCTGGGCGTGATTTTGTTCGGCGCGGGCGTGCGCATTACCGACTCGGGCGCAGGTTGCGGCCAGCACTGGCCCACCTGCAACGGCGAAGTTTTGCATCTGCCGAAATCACTGCACACGCTGATCGAGCTCACGCACCGGCTGACGTCCGGCTTGAGCCTGCTCGCGGTGCTCGCGCTCTTGATCGGCGCCTTCAAGCTCTATCCGCGCGGTCACGTGGTGCGCGCGTCGGCCGTGTTCAGCTTCGTGATGATCCTGATCGAGGCGCTGATTGGCATGGTCATCGTGCTCATGCGTTGGGTGGTCCATGACGCATCCTTCGGCCGCATTTTGGCCTTGCCCTTGCACCTCGTCAGTACCGCGCTGCTCACCGCCGCGCTCACTTGGTGCGCGTACTTCGCGAGCGTGCCCAGCGCGAAGGCGAGTCCGTTGCCACGCGCGGCCCGCAGCTTGCTCCTGCTAGCAGCCCTCGGGATCCTCCTCGTTTCTGCCACCGGCGCGGTGACCGCCCTCGGCGACACGGTGTACCCGGTGCACGCGAGTGGCTTTGCGGCGCGTTTGCAAGAAGACCAAGGCTTGAACGCGCACCTCCTCCAGCGCATGCGCGGCATTCACCCCTTCTTGGCCGTGGGCGTGGCCGCCTTCGTCGCCTATGTGGCCGCGTTATTTTCGGGCTACCGCTCGAGCCGCGGCGTGCGCCGCGCGAGCCAGGCCTTGGTCGGCAGCGTCGTGCTCCAGGTCTGTGCGGGCGTGGTGAATATCTGGCTATCTGCCCCAGGGCCGCTGCAGATCGTGCATCTGCTGCTGGCCAACGTCGTCTGGATCGCGCTGATCTTACTGGCGGCCACCATGCGCCAGGCCGATCCGCCGGACCCCGTCGCCGCCGTCGGCTGAGGGCCGGCGTTAAGGCCGAGCTTCAGGCTCGGAGGGCGCGATGGGGTCGACCTCGACCGCTTCGATTCGCCAGTTGCCGTCGCGTTTTGCCAAGCGCACGCGGGTGTGGCGCAGATCACGACGCTGCTCACCCCCGCCGCGCACGCTCAACACCAGATCCGCCTCCACACGCGCGAGCCCACCGCCGACGCGCACCTCGACGTTGCTGAGCGCGAACGACAGCGGGGGGCCATCGAGCAAATCATGAGCGCGCGCCGACACTTCCTCGATGCCCTGCAGCTCTTGCTCGAGTTCGGCTGCGCGCACGCTGATCTGCGGCAGCAGCGCTGACGCGAGAAACTGCCGCAAGCTCGCGAGTGAGCTTTCGTCCTTGGTCTGGTTCAGCTGCGTACACAGTTCGTCCAAGAGAGCGTTGATGCGCGTCTCGTCGCGCGGCATTAGTTGATAGCCGACTATCGCGCACGCGAAGAGCGCTCCGGCGATCACAAGCGGGCGGCGGCCGAAGCGGGTCACGCCCGAAGCCTACTCGCTCGCACGCCCGCTCAGCCTTCTTTTTGACGCGGCATGAGCAGCTTGGCGATCAAACCAGTCCAACCGGTTTGGTGCGGCGCGCCCAAGCCACGGCCGTCGTCGCCGTGAAAATACTCGTAAAATAGCAGGTAATCTCGAAAATGCGGATCGCTCTGCAAGAGCGTGTTGTCCCCGTAAATCGGGCGCTTGCCGTCTTGGTCTCGATGAAATAGCCGGATCAGCCGCTCGCTGAGGTGGTCGGCGATCTGCTCGAGCGTCAGATATTGCCCGGAGCGCGTGGGGCACTCCACCTTGAAATCATCGCCGTAGTAGTAGTGAAAGCGCTGCAGGGATTCGATGATTAGAAAATTGGTGGGAAACCAAATGGGCCCACGCCAATTGGAGTTCCCACCAAAGATGCCGGACTCCGATTCACAGGGCGAATAAGCCACGCCGAAGGTTTGCCCTTTCGCCTCGAGGGCGAACGGGTGCTCGCGGTGGTAACGGGACAGACTGCGCACGCCGTAGTCGGACAAGAACTCCTGCTCGTCCAGCATGCGCAAGAGCAGCCGCTTCATGCGGTGCCCGCGCAAGAGCGACAAGAGGTGGCGCTCGCCGACGCCCGTTTCGGTCCAACGCGAGACCAAGTTCGCCAGGTCGGGGCGATACTGCAGAAACCATTTCAGCCGCCCGTTGAAGCCCTTGAGCGCTTCCATCACCTCTTCTTGCAGCACTTCCACGGCGAAAAGCGGCATCAAGCCCACCATCGAGCGAATGCGCAGCGGCAGCGGACGCTCGCCTGGGACGTGCAGCACGTCGTAGTAAAATTCGTCGTGCTCGTCCCACAGACCGATCTCGGTACCGATCGCGGTCATCGCCCGGGCGATGTGCAGGAAGTGCTCGAAGAACTTGCTGGCGATGTCCTCGTACACGGCATTGGCGCTGGACAGCTCGAGCGCCATGCGCATCAGGTTCAAGCAGTACATCGCCATCCAGGCGGTGCCGTCCGATTGATCGATGTGCCCGCCGGTCGGCAGCGGCTTACTGCGATCGAACACGCCTACGTTGTCGAGCCCGAGGAACCCGCCCTGAAAGATGTTGCGCCCATCGGCGTCCTTGCGGTTGACCCACCAGGTGAAATTGATCATCAACTTGTGGAAGATGCGCTCCAGAAATTGATGATCGCCCGCGTCACCGCGCTGCTTGCGGTCGATCTGAAAGACGCGCCAAGCCGCCCAAGCGTGCACGGGCGGGTTCACGTCGCTGAACGCCCACTCATAGGCCGGCAATTGGCCGTTGGGGTGCATGAACCACTCGCGCGTCAGCAAAACCAGCTGAGATTTCGCAAATTCTGCGTCGATTAGCGCGAACGGAATGCAGTGAAAGGCCAGATCCCAAGAGGCGTACCAAGGGTACTCCCACTTGTCCGGCATCGAGATCACATCCTCGTTGTACAGGTGATCCCACTCGGCGTTCCGGCCGTGCCTCCGGCGCTCGGGCGGCGTCGGCTGAGTCTCGTCGCCCGTCAGCCAAGCGCGCACGTCATAGTGAAAGGTCTGCTTCGACCAGATCATGCCGGCGAAGGCTTGGCGCTGGATGCGCCGCGCGTCTTCGTCTGTGATCTCGGCCTGCAATTCGGCGTAAAATTCGTCTGCCTCGCGCTCGCGCGCCGCGAACACGGCGTCATAGTCGGCGAATGGCTCGGCGTGCGCGTCCTGCGAAAGTCGTAAATGAAGCTCCGCGGTCGCGCCCGGCGCAATGCTGAGGGTGTAGTGCGCCGCGGCTTTGGTGCCCGCGCGATCCGTCGCCACCGCCGCCGTCTGGCCGTGCACGACGTAATCGTGAAATGCGTCTTTCGGGTGTGCCGGGCCCTCGCTGCCGAAGATGCGCTGAAAGTTGGTCTCGTTTTGGCAGAACAAGAGCGTCGGATCGCCCGCACAATACAGGCGAAATTCGCCCAATTGCGGGTGCTGGAGGCGCACCGTGCGCTCGCCCTCCGCAGCCAGGCTGGGCCGGGCCGCGTCCTTGTACCAGGTCCAGGTATTGCGAAAGCAGATCTGCGGCAAGAGCTGCAAGCTCTTGGTCTCGGGTCCGCGGTTGACGGCGCGGATCCGGATCAGCGTGTCGTTCGGGCCGGCCTTGGCGTACTCGACGAAGACGTCGAAGTAGCGACCTTCATTGAACACGCCCGTGTCGACGAGTTCGAACTCGGGTTCTGCGCGACCGCGACGGCGGTTCTCTTCCAGCAACCACGAGTAAGGGAACTCGGCCTGCGGATACTTGTACAGCATCTTCAGGTAGGAGTGCGTCGGCGTCGCGTCTAGGTAGTAGTACTGCTCCTTCACGTCTTCGCCGTGATTGCCCTCCTCGTTCGTGAGCCCGAACAAGCGCTCCTTGAGGATCGGATCGCGCTCGTTCCACATGGCCAGCGAAAAGCAGATGCGCTGCTTGTGATCGGAGTAGCCCGCGATGCCATCCTCGCCCCAGCGATAGGCGCGGCTGCGCGCGTGGTCGTGCGGGAAATAGTCCCAGGCCGTGCCAAATTCGCTGTAATCCTCGCGGACCGTGCCCCATTGGCGTTCGCTCAGGTAGGGCCCGAAGCGCCGCCAAACCGAGTTGAAGGCGGAGTTGTCTGCGAGGCGCTTGCTCTCCACCGAGCGGGTACGAGGCGCGGCCATTACGGGCAGATCGCGCTGACCACCGTGGCTGCTCGCTTGTACGCGTCGTACTGCTTTTTGCAGATGTCTTCCGGCAACAGCGCGACTCCGTTGCAGGCCTGCTCGGCTGCAGCGGCGTTCGCGCCGCCGGTCTTGGCCATCGTCGCTTTGCAGCACGCGATCGCTTTCGCGCACGAGGGCGTGGCCGCGGTCGGCGTGGCCGTCGTCGGTATCGCGCCCGTCGGTGTCGCGCCCGGCTCGGCGCCGGTGGCTGCGGCACTGGCCGCCGCCTCGACCGCCGAGGTCACGGCGTCGACCTGACTCTTCATGTACAGATAGGAAGCGATCCCGCCGCCTACGCCGAGAAGAAGCAGGCCACCGCAACCAATCCCAACCCAGAGCAGCGCCTTGCTCTGCTTCGGCGGCGGGCCACCGGGACTACCCGGAGGCGGCCCCGGATACCCGTACCCGGGCTGCGGCGGGCCGTAGCCAGGAGGCGCCCCTCCGGGTGGTGGGGAACCGGGTGGGCCATAGCCGCCGGGCGGCGCGCCGCCACCGGGAGGCTGGCCGCCACCGGGTGGATAGCCACCCCCGCCGCCACCGGGAGGATAGCCGCCCCCAGGCGGTTGACCGCCGCCGTAACCCCCCGGCGGGCCGTAAGGTCCGCCACCACCGTATCCGCCAGGTCCTGGTTGCGACATTGGTCTGAGCAATTTCGCTATCACGCGCCGCGCGCGGCCAGCAAGTGCGGCCAAACGGCCGCTCGTGCCCGACGAAGATGTTTTAGGTTTCAGCCATGAGGAACGCTCGAGCCGCTCTGGCTGTCACGCTCAGCCTGTCTGCGCTGGCAACGCCGCTCAACTTTGCACAGGCACAGGCCAAACCTGCCGAGAACGCGAAAAGCAACGCCGCAACCGTGGCGGCGCCAGCAGCGACCCTCTCGTTCGAGAAGTTCAAGCTCGCCAACGGCCTTTCGGTGATCTTGCACAGCGATCGCAGCCTGCCGCTGGTCGCCGTAAACGTTTGGTACCATGTCGGCCCCGCCAACGAGCCCGCGCATCGTTCGGGCTTCGCGCACCTGTTCGAACACCTGATGTTCGAAGGCTCCAAGCACGTGGGTCACGAGTTCGATCGCATCTTGGAGTCGATCGGCGCCACCAACAGCAACGGCACCACCAGCTGGGATCGCACCAACTACTTCGAGACCGCGCCCAGCGAAAACTTGGAGACTTTGCTCTGGCTCGAGAGCGATCGCATGGGCTTCATGATCGACACGCTCACCCAGGAGCGGCTCGACGTGCAGCGCGACGTAGTGAAGAACGAACGCCGCCAGAGCTACGAAAACGCGCCCTACGGTCCGAGTTCCCTGGCCATGCTGAACGCGCTGTTCCCCGAGGGGCATCCCTACCACGGCGCAGTGATCGGCTCGATGCAGGATCTGAGCGCAGCCACGCTGGCCGACGTGACCGAGTTCTTCCGGCAATATTACGCGCCCAGCAACGCAACCCTGTGCCTCACGGGCGATCTGGATCTGCCCCGAGCCAAAGCCTTGATCGAACGCTACTTCGGCACGCTGCCCGATCGCCAGCGACCGGCCAGCAAAGAATTCGCGTTCCTGCCCGTGCGCGAAGCCCAGCGGCTGGTCGTCAAGGAGCCGGTCACGCTGGCGCAAGTGTCGTTCGGCTATCGCAGCCCCCCCGCGTACACGCAAGACGACCCTGCCTTGGATGTGACGATGGCGATCCTCGGCGGTGGCAAGGCGACGCGGCTCTACCAGCGGCTGGTCGTACAAACCAAATTGGCCGCCGACGTGAGCGCCAGCTTGGAATCCAATCAGTTGGCGAGCATTGCCTCCTTGAGCGCGACCGTCGCGACCGGAAAGTCCAGCGCGGCGGTGGAACGCGAACTCGACGCCGTACTTTTGGAGCTGCAGAACAAGGGCCCGAGCGCGGCCGAACTCGGACGCGCCAAACGCCGCATTTTGGTGGGCGCGCTGTCCAGCCTGGAGCTCTTGAACGGCCCGGGCGGCGAGTCCGGTCGAGCCGGACTCTTGCAGCGCTTCGATCAATACACCGGCGATCCGGGCTACCTGCCGAAGTGGCTGGCGCAGATCGAGCAAGTGCAAGGCACGGACGTGCAACGCGTCATCAAACAATGGCTGCGGCCAGAAGCGCGCATCGTGGTCGTGACCGAAGCCGCGCCCGCCGCGACCCAGGAGGCACCATGATTGGCTCGCGTCGTCTCTTAGCGTTCGCCGCATTGCTCGGCAGTGCCTGCGCGCCGCCGGCATTGCCCCCGAACAGCACGCCGACCCACTCGGACCCTGTCGCGCAGGATCAAAACTCGTTCCGCCTCACTCCGCCCAAGCCGGGTGCTCACCCGGCCGTGCAATTTCCAACCCCCACCCTCAAGACGCTCAAGAACGGCGTCACGCTGATGGTCCTGCCCAAGCGCTCCGCGGTGACCACGCTCAGCGTCGTGATCCGCGAAGGCGCGGGCTCGCTGCCACCGGGCAAGAGCGGACTCGCCGCGCTCACCGCCCGCATGCTCACCGAGGGCACCGAGCTACGTTCGAGTCTGGCCTTGGCCGAGGCCAGCGAGTCACTCGGTTCTACGTTGGGGGCCGAAGCCGGCCGCGATGAGTCGCACGTCGAGCTCCAGGCCTTGACCAGCGACGTCGCGCGAGCGCTCGAGCTATTGGCGGAGGTCGTGCATCGACCGGCCTTTCGCGAGGCGGACTTCGCGCGCGTCAAAGCCGAATGGCTGGACGGCTTGCGCGCCGAACGCCAAGAGCCGAGCCGCTTGGCCTCGCTCGTGGCCCTGCGCAGCCTGCTCGGGCCGAGCGCGGGCGCGCCGGTCTCCGGCGGCATTCCGGACGTAGAAAAGCTGACCGTGGCCGATCTCAAAGCGTTTCACCGCCAAAATTACGTGCCCGCGAAGCTGGCCGTGATCGCAGTCGGCGACGTCACGCTCGCCGACCTCGAGCCAGACGTGGAGCGACTGTTTGGTCAGCGTTCCGGCCGCGCGAGCGCAGAAGCCGCGCCCGCGCCGACACCCGAACCGCCGCCCAAGCTCAAGCTCTTGATCGTGGATCGCAAAGGTTCGGTGCAGTCGTCGATCTTCGCTGTTCAGCCATTTCCGAAGCGCTCCGAGCCGGGCTTCGAGGCGCGCGAGATCATGAGCAGCCTGCTGGGCGGCCTATTCACGTCACGGCTGAACACCAACCTGCGCGAGCAGCACGCCTACACCTACGGAGTCCATGGCCGAGCGCTGGCGACTCGCCAATGGGGCGCATTCTACGTAGCCACGGAGGTCAAATCCGAGACCACGACCGAAGCGTTGTCCGAGCTGCTCAACGAGCTCGCCCGCGCACAGGATCCCAAACGCGGCGCGCCCATCAACGACCAAGAAGCCAGCCGCGCGCGCACTGATCTGATGCATTCGCTCGGCGCGCGTCTAGAGCACACGAGCTCGCTCGCAGACGCCATGGCCACGCTCTTCTCCCAGCAGCTACCCAGCGACTACTACACGAAATACCCAGCCTTGGTCAGCGCTATCCCGACCCGCGAGGTCGCCACCCAAGCCGCACGCCTCACCCCCCAACGCCTACTCGTGGTGATCGTCGGCGACCGCGCACAGATCGAACCGGCGCTCAAACAACGCGGCTACACACTCGAGTCCGCGGACCCACGCATGCTGGAGTAGGTCTTCGCTCCCCCCGTCAACGCGAATGAGCACGTGAGGAGCTCTCGAGAGGGCTGAGCGCGAGCGCGCGGACCCGGGTTCAATTCCCGGCGCCTCCACAGTAGTTTCAACTAGTTGCAGCTCGCCGGGACGATTCGCAGGACGATTCGCCCCGGCGAGTAGGCATTCTGGGAGCTCGGGGAACACCTTACCGATGACCTCTCCGACAGCTTCGGCCGTGCGGATGTACTTCTGGGTCATCGCGAACGATGTGTGACCGGCGCGCTGCTGAATCTTGAGCGGGTCGTCGCCACGGATCGCCATCCAGGTGAGGCCAGTGCTGCGGAGATCGTGGAAGCGGAGCTGCTTGCGAGTGGCGTCGGTGTGGAACAGCTCCGCCCGCCGGATGCCCGCAAGGCGCAGGTGCTTGCGAAGATGGGAGGCCCACAACTTCTGAAGACGCAATCTAACGACGGTGCCTTCGCCGCCGGCTTCCGCGTGCATCGCACGGAGCAGCGGCAGCAACGTCGGCTCGATCGCGAAACGCCGGTTACCTTTGTTGCCGGTCTTCGTCTGCTTAATCGTGCCCGTGTTGCGGTCGAACGAAAGGCGCACGGAGATGAGACCATGGCCCAGGTCGATGTCACTCCAAGACAAGGCCTTGAGCTCACCGGCCCGCACGAACAGATGGACGCCGAGCGCGTACTCTCGACGCGCGTCGAGCGGTATCTGCTCGCACGAGAGCAAGGTGAGCAGCTCATCCGGGTAGAGCCACTGCAGTTGCTTCGGGTCGTCAAGATCCGGCGGCGCGACGCCCAGGCACGGGTTGTCGTCGCGCACTCGCAATTTCTTCTGCTTGTCCTTTTTCCATTGACCTGACGCCGCCTTCATTGCCGTTGTCCAGACCGCCCACGCGCAGCCTCCGCGCGCGCCCGCATGCGCTCGATCCTCGATGGCACGGCGTTCGCTCCAGGCGTCTCGTCTGTCGCGAGCGCGCGCAATAGATGCGCCAGTTCGCCGAAATGGCGATGAGCACCGGTGGCAAAAGCTGCGACGTCATCGCAAATCGCAGCGGAAGTCTCGATGATTTGGCCGAGCTTGTTCATGGTTCCTCGCCTTGAGCAAATCAGCAAAACCTTACTTCCGCAATCCATGTAGTTTATGGTCGCATTCGTCCAAAGCTTGGAAAGTATCCGTCCGGTCATCCGCGTTACAGACGAGATTCGGCGTCGCGCGTAAGTGCAGGGCATGGAACCCTCGGGCGGCGTTGGCAGTAGCTCTAAAGCGGACCGCGACCTTGCACGCCCACGCTTGGAAATTAGCTTCGGACGGCGCTCTCCGCTGGTGCTCGTGAGTCGGCGGCAGTCGAGTGCAGTTGGGCGGGGTTTTGGCGTTTGCGCACTGGATGGGCACGGCCTGAGTATCCTCGCGACAGCCGCACCTTCCTGGCGACCTCGCACGTCCCCCGCCGGCGGCGTAGACCGCGACGACTTCGCAAAAGGCGTTTTCTCCGGCGGACGTTCAGCGCGTGCGCATCGCGCCTGAGCCGATCGAAAGTCTCCATCGCGATAGGGGACGGGCTCAACCAAGGTCCCTGATGAGGAGCTCGCATAGCTCGATGGCCGTCATGCAGAACGCCGCCGCCATGGTGACTGTAGGGTCGACGGTGGAGTGATTCTTCAGATCGCCGACTTGGTTCATGTGTTCGAGAGCAACATAAGTGGCCTTCGATACTTTCTTCGCCGCCGCGGAAATTCGTTGCTGCCCGGTTGCCAGTCTAACTAGCGCGCACTGAAGCCCTCGCTCTTCGGGAATCCCAGGATTCCTCGTATAATCGGCGGTAGCCTTGATGGCGCGTCCGTTCGCAGCCTCGATGTGCTTCCAATGCTCAATCCACTCCTGTGGAACCTTGCCCGCTGGAGCTTCTGCTTTCCATACCAGCTTTAGCGCGCGATCGAGGATGTCTCTTGCGCCACCAAGCGTCGCGTCAGGCTCGTCCGGTAAGTGCCTCAATGCGCGGCGGATAAGCTTCAGGAGTTCGGCGTCGCCGCCATTGACTTGCGAAAGTCGAAGCTCAAGCACGGTCCGAATATTCGTTGCAAAATCGTCAGGCTTTTCGAAGAGCTTCCGAGCGCCGCTCACGTCGTTCTTTCGGGCACCAGCGATGCGCTCCACGAATCGGTTCGCAAGGCGTACCTTTCGACCCGACTCCGTAGCAATGCCGCGCGCCACCAGATAGCGGAGTCGTTCGGCCGGAATGTCCGTCGCAGAGACGTCGCCGCGGATGAGCTGCGCGATGTCGCCGCGAGTCTCCTCAGGGCAGTCCATCCACAGAGCGTCGATCCTGGCGGCCGCCTTGGCCGTGAGCTTCTCCGCAGCTCCATCGACCTCGGCCTTGCTGACGGCCCCGCCCCTCACGAGCTCGCGAAGCTGAACCAGGACGGCGTCTACGAGGTCAGGATGACCGCCAGTCCAGTTGACGAGCTCCTTCTGAGCCGAGGCGTCCAGATTGAACCCGCAGTTGGCGTGCAGGTCCCTCCAATCGGCTTCCGCGAACGGCCCGACGACGAGAGGTTCATCGTAGAAGATCCGAAAAAAATCGGACGTACGAGCTTCGGGGTTGTAGCAAAGCCGATGGAGGTGATCGCGGCTGCCTGTCATCAGGCGGAGCGACCTCGCTTGGGCGAGCGCCCGTAAGTTGTCCCAAAGGTTTCTCGGGATCGCGCTGTTTTGAAGAACAGGGTCGCAGCCATCGAGCACGAGTAGGACACGGCGCTCCCCTTCCGCGACCAACTCCAGCGCAATCTTCAGCTGATCGTAGAGCTCCTCGGCGCTGGCGCTGAGATCGATCTCGTCGGTCAGGTACTTCAGCTCCCCGCCCGTTGCATTCTTGAAAATGTCCAACAGGACCCCGCCGACGCGCCGTAGGGCCGCTGCCGTAGACATCGGCGGATCATGGCGGAAGTCGACAATCCCAGCACCCGCGAAGAGATCCGATCCTATGACGTGCTGTGCGACCACGGCCTCGAGAAGCGCGGTCTTTCCGATGCTTCGTGCGCCCACCACCGAGACGTGCTGGCTGCTCTGATGCAGTTCGCGGATGCGTTCGAGCAGTTGCCTTCTGCCGAAGAACTTGGTCATTTCTTTCGCATCCTCCCGCTGTCGGCAGTCTCACCAACCGCCTCGTTCGAGCCTCCAGCCATCCGGGTGCCGTCTCCACGCGAGGAACCGGAGCCACTGCCTGCTCCATCGCCTCGCCCACTGCCATTAGGGTTTCCATAGCCGCAACCGGAACCGTCGCCACCTCCGCCGCCGTCGCCATCTCCGTACCCCCACCCGTCACCACGTCCGGCGCCGAGTTGCCGTTCATGCACAGCTTTTCGCCGTTGCGCCTCGGCATCGATGTTCAGATCCATCCAACGGCGCATCAGCGGCAGGGCCAGCTCGTATTGCGGTCCGACGGGCGTGTTGACCATGGCCACCAGCTCGAGCTCCAGGAGGAATTTCAGGTCGTCGTCGACACTTTCGACGGGGACTACGATGCCGGCGGCGTCAAGGTTTTCGTTCAACAGCGCCGCGTTTACGCGCTGTGCGCCCTCGGCGAGGCGATGGCACACACACATCAGGTAGCGGCGACGTTCGGTCTCGGCGTAGCTCCAGAGCGCCTGAAAGTGTTCGTTATCACGCACCATGCGGCTCACCGCATCAAGCACCTCCTCGCGGCGAATGAGGCGCCAACCATTGCGCTTCGCCAATTCAAAGACGCGGGCACAAAGGGACTGCACGAGGTATGGCTGCCGTGCCGTCAGTTCTGCGATTACGAGGACGGCCGCCTCGTCGAATGCGAGCCTTCCAGCAACCGGGCGTGTCACGAGTTGGCGCACTTCGTCCACATCTAGCGGGTCTAGTCCGATACGGTGACCAAAGCCGAAGAGTGCGGACCAGTACTCTTCACGCAGTCTCTTCAAGCGTCGCGACCCCGTAAGGACCGCCGACACGGCGGGCCGGGTTTGCAGCAGGTTGCGTATGTTTTCCGGCACCTGAGGGCTCGTCACGCCATTATCGATGCCGACCTGAAGTTTGTCGAACTCATCGAGCATGAGCAAGATCCGCTTCGGCGCGATCGCCGTGGTGACCATGTCGACGTAGATCTGCAACGCTTCGTACGGGTCAATTCCTTGGAAGAAACCATTCAGTGCACGAGCGAGTTTGAAGCGAAACGCGTTGACGTCGTTCGTTGCCTCCATGTCAGGGAGCGGGACCGGCAGCCCGGCTTTCGCACACGCAAGGCCGATGTCTCGCACGATGAGCCGGAAGACACCCTCAGTGGGGATCCCGTCTTTTACAGCGTCGCCAACGGTTCCCTGGAAGCTGCACTCCACGAGAACCCAGGAATCGAGCAGGCCCATCTCCGGACGCTGTAGTTGGCGAAGGATCGAGGTCTTGCCCGTGCGGCGGTTTCCCTCGAGGAGAATCACCTTTGTGCCTCCGCCAAGGTGCGTGCTGATGTCCTCGAGAATCGCCCTCCGACCAACGAACATGTCTGGGCTCTCGACGACATCGCCCGTGATGTAGGGACTCGTTCCCAGATCGTGCAGCTCCGCGGCTCGTTCGGACACTGCCGCTGAACGACGAAGCACGAGCGGTTCAGCCCCGTCGACCGCATGCCCATCGACTCGGCGCGCAGACCACACGAGGCGACAGGCCAGAGCGAGCGCATCGGTATGGCGTTCCCACGTTAGGTCGTCCTTGAGGACGAGACGGAGTACAGCTGATTCTCCCGGCGCGAGCTCCGCGACCTGGATCACCTCCTCCCCCACATCGAGGCGCGCCACCAGGTCTCGAAGAGGCACGTTGCCAATGAGCGTCACTGTGACAGCCAACGAGCCCGTCTCCCGACCTGCTGGCATCTCGAACTCGTGCTCGAGTTTTAGCTGAAAGTCGCCCGCGGTCCGGGTTGTTGCGCCGTCGACCCATGCGAGCAGTCGCTCCGTCAGGCGCGTGATTTGCCGACCGAATAGACCACCTACCGCGCGCGCTAGTTCGAGGGCGCGTTCCAAGATCGTCCTCGTTGCGTCGAGCAGTTCGAAGTCGAGAGTCTCCACGCGTCGTCTGCCGGAAACGACCGGTGCCGCCCCCACTGTAAGGAGCCACTTCAGCGCCTGCGGGTCAACATCAACGACGGCGTGTGCCGCCTGGTTACGCAGTCGACGAAGAGCAGCGAATGCGTCGAGGCCTAGCTGATATAACTCTTCGGGTTCTGGCACTCCCTCTGCCGTGAGGCGGCTGATCGCCACATTCTCCCGGAACAAGCGCACCAGCGGGTCTTCATCGCGACCAGAGAGCACCCCGAGCAAGGCGTCGACACCGTCGCCAGGTCGGTCGGCGAGCATTCGAAGAACCTTCTCCTGTATAGCGGGTGGAGGGACAGGAATCCTCAGATCACGCAACGCTCTCACAGGAAGGTGGGCGATGGTTGCTCCCTGCGCGGTCGCTCGCATTTGCTGTTGGAACATCTGGCTGGTGAGAACTGCCGCTAGAAAACGGGGGTCAATCTCGGCGGACGTGCGGATTATCACGAGACCACGACTAGCGACTGCTACTGCGTCGCTAGTCGGCCCCCCCGGCTTGTCCAGTGATCGCGATCCAGAAACTGAGAACGCTCTCGAACCGTTTCCCGAGCGAGAAGCCGACAAATACTTCAGCCCGCTTCGTGATCCCGATCGCGAGCCGTTGACGCCGAGCTCGTCGGCAGACCTCGGTTGCACGTAGACGATCTTCCCAATCGAGCCATCCACGGAAACCAAAACGTCACCGCGCCGGACCCAGTGCTCGTCGCGAACCCCGACTTGCGCATCGGGGCGAATGAAGCGCTCTCCTAGCTGCAGCATGCCTTCGCTCAGGTCGCCGACTTGAGCCAAAGGAGCGGCACCCTCGACAGCGACCTCCGCAATCGCCTCGCGCCGCACGGCGATACCACGAGTGAGCCGCGCGACCTCTCCAAGCGCCCTGAGCTCGACGACTTCGGTAAGAGCACGAAGCCTATCGTCCTTGCGGTCGTACTCGGGCTCTGGCATGACGAGCCGAGCGTCTGCCTTGAGAAGTTCAACGACAGACACCACCCGGACAGTGTGCGTCACGTCATTGCCATCGAGGAGGGCTCGTGCAAGGACACGGCTTGCGTGCGCACTTTCTGGCAGAGTGCCAACGTCAATGAAACGAACCGCGTCTGCGGGAGGCGCGCGGCGGATGACGAGGAGGTTCGGCGCGATGGCGGTATAACGCAGTGACTTTGCGGGCAGCCGCAGCACAAGCTCCACACAACACTCCTGAAGCAGCCACTTGCGCAGTTCATAATCTGCGCCACCGCGAAACATCAGGCCCGGAGGCGCCGCAATGACGGCGCGGCCTCCGGGGCGGAGCGATCTTACCGCATGCTGAAGGAACACGTTCTCGCTGGCTCGACCTCGGATCGGAAAGTCGTAGAGGTTCCCGCCCTCGACCTTCATGCCCCACGGTGGATCGACGAGCACGCAGTCGAAGCCCTGATCGTGGTGCCGACCGGCGGCCTCGCGTTCGAGAGCGTCCCCGACCTCCAAGGCGGGTCGCACCCCAGCAAGAAGTAGCCGCACAAATGCAACAAGATGGAGCTCTGCGTGTTTCTCGACTCCAAACACCGGCACCCGTTGAGCACGAGCCCATTCGGCCGGAGCAACGTCGCGCCCTCGCCACCAGAGCGTCTCGGCTGCATCAACAAGGAGCCCGCCAGTACCGAAGCATGGGTCGTAAATGCGCTCTCCGGGCTGGGGGTCCGCGAGAGCAACCATCAGACGTCCCATCGCCCGCGGCGTCATCAGCTCACCGCCGAAGCGAGCAACATCCATCGCTTGCAGGACGAGATCCGTGAAGGACTCACCAGCTTGCCGGCGCGCTCCGGGTGTATCGAGCGTCACCTCGTCGAGCCAGCCGACGATTGCTGCGAGCAGCCTTCCAGATGGAACGCGCACTTCGTGATGCGTGCTCCGGGGATCAGCGGGCAACCCAAGAATGCCCCTGATGCCGGACCAAAGACCTTCCACTTCCTGACGTGTCAGCGGTCGCGGATCCTCACGCCAGGTCGACCATCGTAGTTCCGGAGGGAGAATGGCCCGCGCTTCTTCGCCATTAAACGCCGCGATGGCGGCCTGCTCGGCGTCGTGCTCACCGGCCCAGCGCAAAGCAAGCAGCAGCGCCGTCGGTGCCACGATCGACTCGACTGCTGACGCGGCCTCGGCCTCGGCTCGCACCGCATCAAGCAGTTTCCATGTGGCGGGCGCGGCGATCACGGACTTCACATTCCGCCAGCGAGGGCTTTGCGAAGGATGGTGGACGGAAGTAGCTCGTCCCGCGCGGACTCGTCGCGGATCCGGTTCTGAACGTCGTCAGTCACCTCCAATAAGCCGTCGAGCCGAGCTACAAGACAAGCCTGAGTCGCCGCGTCCGGTAGGGGCACGGTAACCTCTCGCAGACGCTCGCCGGAGATCTTCACCATGCTTTGGCTCGATCCTACTGCACGCATCTTGATCTGTTTCCGAGTCTCCGGGAACCGAAGTGCGTATGCCAAGTACTTGCTGCTGATGCGACGGTCGTCCGGCCGGAGGCGGATCAGTAGATCCGGAAAGATGAGGCGAGCGGGCGGATCGTGTTCGACCATTGCCGACAACCCCACCAAGTCCATAGTGTTGGCTCGGGAGATGAACACGTCGCCGCGACGCACTACAAACTGTTCGGCCGTGGAGTCATCAAGGAGGATGGCCTTCCGCTGGTCGAGGTTGGCAGTAGGCGACCTAACAGACGACAACGTCAATACCGCCCCATTTCCGGTCTCCCCCGATGACTTGATGGAGCGCCCGTTTCGTGACTCAAGTAGGAGATCGGCCAGTGGGACTCGCCTGGCGGCGAGACTTCGCTCAGCATCTCCGAAGACCGCCGTCGACAAGGCGTCCGCCTGCAACTCGACGGTGGCGCGGAGCTGTCTGACCTCGTCAACGCGCTGCATTGCCTCCCGAATACGCGAGACAATGCGCGCTTGTTCTGTCGGCGTTGGGAGAACTGTCCTGAAAGCGAACAGCTGCTCCCGGTTGATCTTTGGCATGCCCGCGCGGTTCGATACGCGGTTCGCGTACTCCGTGAACTCGAGAGAGAGCAGCAGATAGAACAGGAACTCCCGGTGGAGTCGCGATTCGACTGGTCGCAACGGGTAGATGTCGGCGCTACAGAGCCCTGAGAACGAAGGGAGCGCCACCTTGCGCAAATAGGGACGAATCTTACTGTACAGTACATCGCGTTCTCCGAACAAATACTTGCCCGAGATCAGCTCCTCCTGTTCGGCGGTCTGAAGATTGAACAGACGTCCCGTAGTTGATTCGATGTTCGCACCACCCACGTGAAGCAGGGCTCTGAAGCCCTTCTCGCGCGGGTCCACGAGGGCGGACTCGATCCCGCAGACCTCGCCCAAGCAGACATGCTGACTCCCAAAACGGGTCATGGCTTGTCCTCGAGCATGTCCTCGAGCTCGTTCAGAATTGTCAGGATGCGTTCCTCTTTGTCCCGCATCGATCGGACCAGTTCGAGTGCCGGCCGGTGCTCATCCTCTTCCTTTCGACTTGGATTGCGCACGCTGAGATCCCACTTGTTGTTTTCGATCTCGGCGGATGACACCGACCACGAGGACTCGCTCGTGATTTTCGCTCGCTGCTTCTCGACAAAGTCGGGAAGTTGGTCCCCGACGATGGGTCGGCGCGTCTGTTTCAACTCGAAGCCGTCGTTGGCGAGCTCGTAGAACCAGACGGAAGAGGTGGTGCCCCCATCCGCGGGTCGGTCAAAGAACAAGACGTTGGTTTTCACCCCCGTGTACGGGAGAAAACAGCCAGCGGGCAGCGACAGCACCGTGTGCATGTCGAACTCTTTCACGAGTTTCTCTCGCACCCTCGCGTCGGCGCCGCCGCGGAATAGCACGCCCTCCGGAACGATAACGGCAGCGCGCCCCCCCTTCGCGAGGTTCGCCATTATGTGTTGCAGGAACAAGATCTCGGTCGAGCCAGAGGGGATCGTAAAGTTGCCCTGGTTGTCGCGAGACATCTTCCCGCCGTAGGGTGGGTTCGAGAGGATGATTTTGTACTTGTTGCGCTCAGGGACGTTGCTCTGATGCAGCTCAAGCGTGTTCGCGAGTTCGAGGCCCGCGCCCTCAATACCGTGAAGAAGAAGGTTCATCGCCCCGAGAAGGTAAGTAAGCGGCTTCTGCTCAACCCCGAAGAAAGTCTGGTGTTGGAGCTTTTGCAGATCCTTGCCGCCAAGATTTGGACGATGACGCCGTATGTATTCGGCAGACTCGACGAGGAAGCCAGAAGTGCCGAAGCCCGGATCGTATACCCGTTCACCGAGTTGCGGCGCAGCAACCGCCACCATCGCTTTAATAATGTGGCGCTGGGTATAGAACTCTCCGGCGTACCCGGCGGAGTCGGCGGCGACGTCCTTCAGTAGCCCTTCGTAGAGTTCTGACAACACGATGATGTCGCTGTGCGCGCCGAAGTCGAGCCGGTTGACCTGGTTCACGACCTTGGCAAATGAGGATCCAGTCCGGCAGTGGTTTCGAACTGTCTCGAAGATGCGCTTGAACTGTTGTGCGACGGAGTCGTCTCCGAGGTTGCGGAGCTTCGGCCAGAGCTTGCCGTCGACGAATGCAAGGAGGTCGTCGGGCTTTGTGAGCAGCTCCTTCGACCATACGGACCAGCGCAAAGACTTGGCGAGGCGGTGTTGGTGTGCCTGCCCATTGAAGCTTGATTCGGCCTCGCGACGCGCTTCTGCCTCGTCGAAGGCCTTGAGGAAGAACATCCACGCCAGCTGCTCGACGTAGTCGCGCGGGTTCACGCCGTCGGCACGCATGTGGTCACATGCGTTTTTCACGGCGCTCTGAACTTCTTGGCGGCGACTATCCGTCGATTGACTGCTGATAACTGAAACCTGGGTCATTGGGTACTCTGTTGCACTGCTAAGCGGCGAGGGGTACGTAAAGATGCTGTTTGACGACCTCGAGGTCGGTTCGAATGCGCTGTGGGCCGCCGTAGCGGTTCGCGAAGCCCGTGAAGCTGCCGAAGCGCTCCACGAACTGGGGCGCGGAGTAGGTCTCCCCACGCTCGAGGTCGTCCACACCGAAGAGCGCGTAGTGGTCGAGACACGCCTCCCAGAATGGGTGGCGGACGAGGGCTTCGGGCGCCACCTTTGCCTCGTCGAGTTGCTGGAGAAGCCAAGCGTCTTCATGGCTCCAGAAGCGGTCGACGCGGTCCCTGCGCGTCGGCACCCGGACGTGGTCGAATGCCACCTTCCCGAGCACGTCAACGTCGTCTGTCTCGGGAAGACGCAGGAAATAGCGTAGCGCTGCTACGTGGATATCCTGCGATTGCAGTTCGGCGCGAAGTTCCGAACGCGTCTTTCGATCAACCCAGAGTTTCAGCAGGTCCGTCGGCTGCGCGATGCTGAGGTTCCGAATACAGTTTCGCGACTGTTCGCGGTATTCCTTGAATGGAACGCGCCGGCCGTCGGCAAAACAGACGAACTGCTCGCCCTCGCGCACTGTGACGCTCACCCCGGTCACTTCTGGAATGACGCGTCGGCTGCTGCCGGACCCATCGGCTGAACTTGTTCCGTCGCCATCGCCATCGCCGTCGCCGCCGTTGCCGTGCCCGCCGGGCCCGGCGTGGTCCCCCTTCGAGGGTGGCTTTGGCTTCTGAACGTTGGCGGGGTGCCCATCAAACTCGGCATCCTCGAGATTCGATGCGAAGGAGTAGTCGAAGATCGCAAAGTAGCGCTTGTCGATGTCCTCGCAGAGCCGAGTCCCGCGTCCCTTCATCTGCTTGTAAAGGATGGCGCTCTTGAGCGGACGCGTGAAGATGATGTTCCGAACATCCGGCGCATCGAAGCCAGTTGTGAGCAGGTCGACCGTGACGGCCACGCGCGGCTTGGCCCGTCCGACCTCAGCGAAGTTGCGCTCAAGTTGTTCGGAGTTGCGCTCTGCACGGGTGATGCGGGCTGCGTATTGATCATCTCCTGAAGCTCGGCGAAGCTCCTGAGCCATGAATGCGGCGTGCGTATCGTCGACGCAGAAGATGATGGTCTTCTCTTGCTCAAGGCCGTGCTTCTGGAGCGTTTTCCAGATATCCTGTGCGATCGCACGCGTGCGATCGGGCAGGCGTATGTCGCGCTCGAAGTTCCCGGTGCGGTAAGTGCGACCGTCGAGGTCGTAGCCGTGCTCGTCGAGGTTCGTCACTCGTTGCTCGAGCAGGTAAGGAACGAGGTAGCCGTCCTCGATCGCCTGCTTCAACGTGTAGGTGTAAATCGGGTCGCCGAAGTACTCGTACGTGTCGCGGCGCCGTACGTCATTCCCGGCTTTACCGTCGATGTCGAGCTCGCGTGGCGTCGCGGTGAGACCGAGCTGGAACGCCGAAGAGAAGTACTCGAGCACGCCGAACCAGTCGCCAAAGCCCGAGCGGTGGCACTCGTCGATAACGACGAGGTCGAAGAAATCCGGCGGGAAGTGCTCGAAGACCTTCTTGCCCTCCACCTCCTCGTCTAGGTTCTGATAGTTCGCGAAGAAGACTTTGCCGACGAGGTGGTTCCGATTCTTCACTGTCTCGCTGTCGATGACGATGCGATCGTCCTTCGAGAAGCCCGCGAAAGCGCGGTACGCTTGGCCCTTGAGGCTGTTCCGATCCGTGAGGAACAGGACGCGACCGCTCGGGAGGACTTCACCGTTGATAAGCTTCCAGACGAGCTGGAAGATCGTGAATGTCTTTCCCGTACCGGTGGCCATCAGTAAGAGCGCGCGCTTCTTCCCTTGTGAGAAAGCGTAGAGCACCTCAAAGATCGCCATCTCCTGGTAGGGGCGAACCTTCTTGCGCGTGACCTGGTCGACATACCAAGGCGTCTGAAAGACCGGCCGCCACTCCTCCCAGACGATGTTGCGCCCCATAAGGTGGAGCACGTCACCGGGAGTCGGCACATGATCAAGCGTTTCGAAGGAGCCGTCTCGGCCATCCGTGAGGATGTACTTCGCGCCGTTTGTTGCGACGGAGAAGCGAATGCCTAAGCGACTCGCATAGCGCTGCCCCTGCTGCATCCCATCTGCCGCAGCCTCTCCCTCGGCCTTTGCCTCGAGAATCGCGAGAGGCATAGACCAGAGCCTCAGGACGTAGTCCGCGATGATTCGCTGGGACTCGTCATACATACGCTCGCCGGTAAGGTTCACTCGGCCGGGGCCAATAACGACTTGGCCGTCGAATTCCCATCCCGCCACCTTGAGCGCGGGCTCGATGATCTCACGGCAGGTGGCGGTTTCGTTGCGGTTCATGGCGAATTTTCTCCGTATTAAGCATGGACCGTTCCATCAGAATTCCACGCCGTGCTTCTTTGCCCAGTTCGTGAGCGTTTGATAGTGCGCAAAGCCGATCAAGGCGGCAGCCTTGGTCTTGTTGCCGTGCGCTTCCTCGAGCGCCCTCGTCAAATAGTGGCGGATCACTTCGCCCAGTGAATCCTCGAGCTTGAACCCATTTCCGAGGGCTTGATGCAGCACGTCCGTGCCCGTTGGTAACACTCGAACCATGAGCGCGCCGGCGAGCGCGTTTTCATCGATGGACGTTCCCTTGGACCAGACGAAGGCGCGAAGCACGGTAGCTTGCAGCTCTCGGACGTTGCCGGGCCATGGCTGCTTCAACAGAAGGGACTTTGCCGAAGCAGAAAATTTCTTATGCTCTGCAGAGCGGCGTTCTGCGTTGAGTGCATCAAGTTGCCGTTCCGCTAGCAGCAGCACGTCGCCCTCGCGGTCCCGAAGCGGCGGTGTGCGTAGCAAAAGGACCGCGAGCCGAAAGTAGAGGTCCTCGCGGAACCGGCCCGCTGCGACTTCAGCCATCAGATCTCGGTTCGTGGCGGCAACTACGCGAACATCGACGGGCGTCTCGGCGCTGGCACCCACTCGCTGCACCTTCTTTTCCTGCAACGCGCGGAGCAGCTTCACCTGCGCTTCGAGCGGCAGCTCGCCGATTTCGTCGAGGAACAGCGTGCCGTGGTTGGCGCGCTCAAACGCGCCGACCGCTGCAGTCTTGGCTCCGGTAAACGCACCACGAACGTGCCCGAAGAACGTCGACTCGACTAGTTCTCTCGGGATCGCGCCGCAATTAACCGGTACGAACTGCCCTTTGCGACCACTCGCTCGGTGCACTGCGGTGGCCAGGAGCTCCTTTCCCGTGCCGGATCCCCCTTCGATTAGCACTGCCGCCGAATATGGTGCTGCCTGCCGAGCGCGTGCCACCATAGCGGTGACCGCGTCGCTTCGACCGACAATATCCGCAAAGCTCGCATCTGACGGTTGCGTGCCAGCGGCGACCTCCTCCAACTTCGCGTCGCCTTGCCGGACAAGTGCCGGCACGAATTCCGCAGCAATCTCGAACGGAACATTCGCTGCCTCGACCCCCGCTTCCTTCGACGATTGGATGAGCTCGGCGCCGTAGCGCGGTGCGAGCAGGATCCACACGGTAGCCATAGCTGGCGTGCCGGGACTCAGGTGAAACGTCAGTCGAGTCTTCGGCTCGGTCTTTGGTATGAGCCACTCGAGCGTGCTCTTCACGGCCCGGTAGATGTCACCGTAGTGCGTTGGGGAGCGCAGCTTCTCGGTACGGACTTCGATCGGCGTCTTCGTTCGCTCCTTCAACCACTCGACGAACAGGCCAGTCTCCGCCTTCGAGTAGTTAGTGATCAATACGATCCGGTCGAACTTCCGACTGTTGGCGGCCTGCGCGACCGGCCCAAGCCCCACCGAGGTCTCCCCCTTGGCCGCCTTCAAGTCGGTGGTGCCAAACCAAGTTACAAGCACGGAGGACATACAGGTCGGCAGCATAACGACTCTTCTGCTTTCAGAAGAGGACTTATTCTCGCCGCAGCATCGATCCCCGAAATCGCGGCAATTGCTGCGCCATGGGCCGCAAGTCTGCCTTGGCACGGTCTGTGGAATAGCCCGGATATGTCAACTCAAAGCGCACTCGCGATCGACGTCCAGGTGGACGCCGCCACTCTTCAAGCCTCGATCTGTGATTCCCGGTCCGACGTGGTGAATTCCCTCGTCCCGTTCGACGAGGCCCAACGGCGTGGCTTCGTAGCCGACGCCTGGACCGTTGGCGTGCGCGCCATCATGAACGCACATCGCAACGCCGAGGAGTCGCGCCTGGCCGATGTCGGCAAGACCATCTTGGCCGACCTCGACAAGGAGCTCGACACACACGTCGTTCGGCAGCGCGATCTGCTGGTCGAGATGCTCAAGCGCTATTTCGACCCCAACGACGGTCAAGTCGCTCAACGCATCGACGGCTTCGTCAAAGACGGCGGACAACTCACGCGCGCCATGGAGAAGTACCTGGCGCCAGAGCACGGCGCGCTCGCGCGGACGCTTGCCGAGCAGCTGGGTGAAAATAGCCCACTCCTCAAACGGCTCAGCCCGACCGACCATGAAGGTATCGTCCACGTGCTTGAGGCTCGCATCACCGAGGCACTCGAACAAAATCAGTTGGCACTGGCGAAGGCGCTCGACCCGTTGACCGAAGACGGCCATGTCGCTCGATTCTTTCGCGCGTTACGCACCGATCTCGAAAAGGCCGACAACGACCGCACGAAACAACTCACAGCAGTGACCAAGGCCCTCGACGCCAACGACGAGGCTTCCCTGATCAGCCGTCTGATGCGCGAAACTCAGTCCGCGCGCCTCGCGTTCTCGCACGCAATGAACCCCGACGAACCCGGCTCACCGCTCGCGGTGCTCAAGTCTTCACTCTCGTTGTTGCTGGAGGCACAGGGGAAGTCGCTGTCCGAGGCTCTGGCCGCGGTCGAAGAGCGGCAACAGAAACTCGATCAATACATCCGGGAAGCGGTCGCTCGGCTCGAAGAGCGGCGGCGTGGCGACGCGCGCTGCGCCCGCGGTGGGAATACGTTTCAGGACAACGGCCTGAACTTCATTCAGCGTGCCGTTCTTGGTGCGCCGGTCGTCGTCGATAACCTCGGCGGCATTGTTGGCGCTCGTCCGGGCAGCAAGGTCGGTGACCAACTGTTGCGCTTCAACGACGAAAGTATCTTCGCAGGCGCTGCGCTTGTCGTCGAGATGAAGCACGACGCTTCCTACACCGTATCGCGCGCTCTGGCCGAGCTTGAAGTCGCGCGCAGCAATCGCAGCGCCCAGGTCGGCCTGTTCGTCATGGCAAAGAGCCACGCGCCTGCCGGTTTCCCTCTCATGGCCAGGTATGGACAAGACATCCTGGTCACCTGGGACGATGAAGACGATTCCACCGACCCCTACTTACACGCCGGAATCATCCTCGGTCTTGCGCTGGCCAGTCGCCAACGTCGCCCGGTGGATGAAGGTGACATCAAAGCTCTGGCCGACGTCGAACACCGCATCCAGACGGAGCTCAAGCGGCACGAGACCATGAAAAAGCTTGCCGAGCGCATCCGCAAGGACGCCGAGGAGCTCGGCGAAGAGCTGCGCAAAGGCAGTGACAAGCTGACCCTGCTCCTGCGCAATGCGAAATCTACGCTGAAGGCGCTAAACGTCGAGTTGGCAGATGCGGACGCCGAGCGCGTCGAGGTGATTGAGCTCGGCGCGCCAATGCCAGTGAATCAGAATGCCGTCGCGCAGTGATTCCGCCATAGGCTTGTCGAACGACAAAATGACTATCCGCTATGCGAGGGGTGGGCAACGCCGGAACGCGACTTGGATGCGGCTCTCGCTTCGGTGAAATTGCCCCTTGAAAGCCAACCGTGCACACTCATGGATCGCGCCATTCGACGGGCGACACACGACTTGCCGCCTTACTACCCGTGAAGCGATTTGACCGATGAGCAATCCTGCAACGACGACAGTTCCGAACCTCAGAGTCTCCGAGGTCCGCATACAAGATTTCCGATCCATCAGGGACCTGTGGATGCCGATCCGTCAGAACTTGGTGCTGCTCGGCGAAAACAACTCCGGCAAGACGTCGTTTCTCGGTGCGCTAGACATTGCCCTCGGCAGCGCCAGGGGGCGGCCCGAAGACTTGCGGAAGGACGGAGGAGGAAAACCGGCAAGCCGCTTCGTGATTGATGTTCGTTTCGAACCCCGAAGTGCCGGCGACTTCGACGAAGTAACTGAACAAGTACTTGGCAACGGTCCGATCCAGCTGAAGGGCAGCGAACCCCCGTTTTTCGCGATTCGGTGCAGAGGGGAGATCGACCCGCGCCGGCGCGACTTGACCGTCAAGCGCGCGTTCTTGAAGGGCTGGGCCCATGGTCGTTCAGAGGCGGAGCGAGTCTCGGAGCTGCCCACTGTGCAAGTGAACCGAGAGCACCGCTATCTATTCACGTTCAACCTGCTCGACGCGCGCCGAGATGCCGTTGAGCAGCTCCGGAACAGCAGAACATTTTGGGGTCAGATAGTTTCTGATTTGCGCTTGAACGCGGACGTTCGATCGGAGATCGAGCAGACGCTTGCAGGTCTCGGCACGAAGCTCAAGGACGGGAGCGTTCCGCTCGCCGCGCTGCAGCAGGAGCTCAAACAAATTCGCCAAGTAATAGCCCAACCGGGGCTAGACGTGGAGGTTGCTGCGTTGCCCCTTCAAGTCGAAGACCTACTGCGCGCCATGGACCTTCTACTGACCGAGGCCGGCCAAGCGTCGCTGCCCATTGCAGCTCAAGGCATGGGTACGAGGAGCCTCTCCGCCTTACTGATCTTCCGAGCGTTCGTGCATTCTGTGCTCGCTTCCGCCGATGGCGCTGGCACGCTATCTGTCGCTGCGTTCGAGGAGCCCGAGGCGCACTTGCACCCGCAGGCCCAACGAGCGGTGCTCAGTCTTATTCAGTCCATTCCTGGTGAACGGATCATTTCGACACACTCGCCGTACGTCGCGTCGGCGGCAGACATCTTCGACGTTCGAGTTTTTCGTCGTACTGCCGAAGGCACAAAGTGCTCTTGGGTAAGCGAGGCTGATGAAGACGGTGCGGCGATTTTCACCGGCGAGCAATTGATGCATCTGCGACGGTTCGTCCAGCTGCGGCACGGCGAGGTGCTCTTCGCACGCGTTGTCGGGTTATTCGAAGGAGACACCGAGGAAGCCGCGCTGCCCGTCTTCGCAAACGCATATTGGCCCGGGGGCGCCGACTCTGTCGGCGTTTCACTCGTCAACGTTGGCGGAGCTGGAAACTACAAGCACGTCGCAGTTGCACTAACGGCCCTTTCCATTCCGTGGGTCATCTTCTCCGATGGTGACAACGCAGCGCGAGAGGGACTCGCTGCGACGGGGAAGGCGCTAAGCAGGACACTTGACGAGTCGTCACCCGAGGTCGTCATGCTTTCCTCTGGACAAGACTTCGAGGCATACCTACTAGCCGAAGGATTTCGAGCGGCAATTGAAGCCGCCATTGCTCGGAGCTTCGGCACTGACACGTTGGACGACTACAAGAGAAACAACCACGGGCAGGGGCGCAAGGGCGGCGGGAAGCGCGACTATTCGTCGACAGGTTGGGAGGTCCGCCTAGTCCACGACTTTATGGACTCGCACAAGGGCACCTACGGAAGCGGACTCGCGCAAGAGCTTGTTGGACAAGCCAAGATCCCGACTCGGGTTACGGACTTCTTCTCTCGAATTGAGGGCGCTCTGAAGACCATGGTGAAAACATGAACCGCACCGAATTCACGCCCACGAACGAGCAGCGCTCCCTCATTGCCCTTGGTGACGGTTGCTTCCTAGTCATCGCTCCGCCCGGCTCGGGCAAGACAACCGTTTTGACGGAGAGGGTTGCGCGGATCGTTGCCGATCCGGCCGAAACTTTTCGGGTTCTGGCCCTCACGTTCACGAACAAGGCGGCCGAGAACATGCGCAATCGATTGTTCGCCAGCGTGGGCGAGCACAGCTCACGAGTAACCGCGTGCACAATCCACTCGTTCTGCCTCGAGGCGCTCCGCAACTATGGCGACTCAGTCGGTGTTCCGGAGAACGTTTCGATCTACGAAAATGAAAACGATCGGATCGCCGCCCTACTCCGCGGGCTGGTGGACGAGGGTATCTATCTGGACGCCGCCGACGCCAACGACAAGGCACTCACCAATATTCTGAAGAGCATCAGCGCACTCAAACGAAATCTGGTCACGCCGGAAGAAGCCCCGCAAACGGTCGAAGAAGGGATAGTGCCGCTTGGAACCGCATACGCCGCGTACGACCGATCTCTTCGGCTCTTCGGCGCTCTCGATTTCGACGACATCTTGTTCTTTGCGTACCGGCTCTTTTCCACCAACGAGCGCGTCGTCAAACAGTATCGTCGCGTGTACAGCTACGTCGTTGTTGACGAGGCTCAAGACACCAACGTGGCTCAGTACGAAGTCCTTTCAGCGCTGTGCGGGCCAAGCCTCCGGAATGTGATGCTTGTCGCGGACGCGGATCAGTCGATTTTTCGTTTCGCGGGCGCAACGACAAAGAACCTGCTTCGGTTCGAGAGTGAGTTTGCTGCAAGGAGACTCGGCCTGACACAAAATTTCCGTTGTGCGAGCAGGATCGTCGAAGCGGCGAACGCCCTGATTGCGAACAACGCTTCGCGGATCACCACGGGCGACCATATGACTTCGGCGGTATTGGCCGCGGGCTGCGTGGAAGCCGGAGCCTATCCAAACGAGGAGGCCGAAGCCGCCGCAGCGCTGGCTATCGTCGACCATCTGGTACGTGACGGTTTGGATGCCGAGTGGTGTTACGCCGGCGAGGTGACCAAGTTAGCCGCGGAGGACATCTGCGTGCTCGGCCGCTCCAGATACGCTTTGGCCACAATTCTGCAGACGATGGAAGCGGACGGACGCCCCTTCCAGTTCAGTGCAGGTCGCGACGGGCTCTTCGAGTCGGAAGCATTTTCCGCGTTTGAGGCCGCTCTGCGCCTGGTTCACAATCCCGGCGACGTCCTGGCCAGGCGAAGCTTGGCACGGCAAGGTGCACGCGGCACCGAGGCTGCGTCTAACCCAGCACCGCTGAAGTCGCTTCTCGATCATCTACCGGATTGGCGCCGGCATGCCTTTGCCCCACTCGTGACCCTCGAGGCATCAGCTTTAAATCTTGAAGCTGCCGTCGCCGAAGTCATCGCCAGAACGCGAACTACTACGTTCAATGACGAAGAGGAACGAGCGATTGTTCTTGCCGACGCGAGTATTCTAGAGAAGCGTTGGGCGGGTTTTCGCTCGGTCCATGGTTCCGATGCGACGGTGGGCAGGCTACTCGGGGACATTGCGCTGGCGGGCCGAGGCGGAATCGACGGCCCGGGTATACGGGTGCTGACGATTCATGCGGCCAAGGGCCTCGAGTTCCGCGCCGTGATTCTTGTTGGGATGAATGAGGGGACGTTCCCGGACTACAGAAGCAAGAACGTTGACGAAGTCGCCGACGAACGACGCAATGCGTACGTGGCGATCACGCGCGCCGAGCGCGGTCTTTTCCTGTTGCGAGCCAAGTCTAGGGTTATGCCTTGGGGTGATTCGAAACCCCAGCGAGCGTCAAGATTTCTCGCCGAGGCCAATATCGTGATGCACGACCACATTTGATTCGCTGTGGCTGCCGCGCCGCTTGACTGCTCGGGTGCCTATCCGGTGGTCGCGACGCTCGCATTGCCGCGCGCATCTTGTTTGGGGCGCAGTAGCACACCGCCGATGCGGCGGACCGTGGCGATGCTCCTCCCCAAGCTTGAAGAAAGGGTGAAATGGGCCATTTATCCCGCGAGTCTGCGAAGTTGGCGTAAGGCGAAGGCGAATTCACGCAGCGAGCGCTCGTCGGTCACGCGCTCGCCGCGCTCGTCGAGCAACAGGCTATCAGCAAGCTCCTTCGGCTTTGCGCCGAGCTCGCCCTCGAGAGCGCGAGCTGCATGCGTTTTCAACGCCTCAAACTCCCTCGTGCGGCGGGTCTCCAGCTCGCTGGCGTCCGCGGTCGCAGCGGCGCTGTTCCGCTCGGCTGCCTCGAACAACGCGAACAGAATCGCGGCGACGGCCCGATCGGCGACGCAGCGCAATCGGTCGAGCCCGTGCTGGGAATCTATCCGCAGAGCTGGGTCGTACGGGTACGCCTCCGGCCCCGAGCCTCGGATCCGGTCGGCCATGCCTAGCTAGCCTCCCGTCGTTGCCGCACGCACTCGAGCACCTTGGCCACCTCCGCGCTGAGCTCGCGCGGCGGTCCGCTGCCTGGCAGGTTACGTCGCACGACCTCGATGCTGAGTGATGACAGCCCGAGCTGCTTACCCTGCGCCGACCACCACTTCTGCCTGGGGACGAATTGTGCCACGAGCTCAAGCTCGGGCTGCGTGAACCCCACTGCGTAGAGATCCACCAGCGCGCGAAGACCCGGATCCTTCTGATATCGCCCGAGTCGCTGCTCTGCGAAGCCGGTAGCGCGCGCGAACACCTGCGCGACGCTGATCACCTCTGGCCACTGCTCAGGGTGCGTGACTTCCGCGAGAGCCGGCTGGTCCACCGCCAGCGCTGCGCGAGCGGCGATCCTGATCTTCAGTGCCTCCTCTCGGCTCCGAGGAATTTGCAAACACTCCACCTCGTCCTCCTCCTCGCCGATGGGACGGGATGTAACGTTCGATGAAACATCGCCTATAACGGCTGATGTAACGGCGCTCGCGCGCTCTGAGGATGGAAGAAGATCTTTTTGTTTATCTTTCTGGGATTCTAAGAAGCTCCCAGAAGGAACGAGATTTCCGGAACCGCGCGAGGCTGTAACGCCAGATGAAACGTTACGTGGAACGCTCGCTGAAACGCCGCTTGTAACGCCCGATGTAACGGGGTTGGGGTTACCTGCAACAGTCTCCGCCGCGTTGCCTCCTGCCACCGCGGGCGCACCGCCGGCTGCCCGCCGTTGCCGATGGCGGCGGACGCGCTCCGTGGACGAAATGGGTGAAGGAACTGCCGCGCTCGCCCGCTCCGCTGAACTAGCGGCCGCTGGCGCTCGGGCCTCCCAACTCTGCGCCACCGCCAGATTTTGGACCCACAGCGACCGAGCCCCGCCGCCGAGGAACCCGTCTCGCCGCAATAGCTCGATGGCACGGTGAACAAGGTCTGCCTCGTCCTCGTGGGCCCCAAGGGCCGTCAGCAGCGCCATGACCGGCTCATCGGCATCCCGGATCAGCGCACCATCGTCGTCCGCGAGCCGAATCAAGTAGTCCCGCAGCCCACGCGCCATCACCGGCCAAAGCCGCTGATCGAACGCCTCGCGCATGTACAGCTTCCGCCAGCGCTCCTTCGGCCAGTCCTTCATGGCGTCACCAGGTCGTCGACGAGGTGGTCCAGCGCAGCGCGCGGCGCCTTGGAAGGTGATCGGCGCATACGACACAGCACCTGCACGCGCGCGTGGTCGTCGGAAACGGTGAGGTCGCGTACGGTCGACCGACGCCGCGCTGCTGAAGGGCGCTCAGCCACGACCACTCCCCGCCCCGTCGACCTCAGCCCGAACGGAGTCCAAAACGCGCCCGGCAAGCTCCGTTGCGCGCGCTAGGCGATGTTCGCCACCCTCGAGGACCTCGAGAGCGAGGCGGGCGCCCGCCGCGTCCACGACGGCGTTGGCGAGGGCGCGGGCTAGATCGTCACACGGAGCGCCAAGGGCGCAGGCGCGGAGGAAGAGCTCGGCAAGCGCTGCAGCGCGCTCATTGTCGACCAGGGACGGCTGGGACGATTCCGTCCCAACTCGACGTGCAATCGCGCACTTAGATGCGCTAGTTGGCACGATGGCCGAACCGGGGTCAGTGCCGATCGAGCCATTTTCATGCTCTTTCGTGCTTTCGAATTGGCCCGGGCCAGATTCAATTCCCGGCGCCTCCACTGTAAATCACTGAAATTACTACAGATTCTATCGTGACCAGAATCTTTACTGGACGGGTAAAGCACTCGGCACCGGTCACTTATCGATGAGCCCCACGCCCCGATCGAGACAGCGGGGGATCGGCGCTATGCTTCGAGGGATGACCGCGCTTGAGGAAATCCTAGCAACGATTCGCCGGCTACCGCTGCCTGAGCGTCTACAGCTGATTGAGCGAGCGTCACTCGAAGCGGCGGAAGATTCGCCGAAGCCACCCGCTGTTGCTGACGGCAAGCGGAGGATCAGCTTGGACGAGTTCCTAGCGGTTCGCCTCACGCCGCCACCCGGCGTGGGCCACGTCAGCTTGGAAGACATGGATCGCGCTATTGCCGAAGGCGCAATCGGTCGTGGAAGCGTTTGACACGAACGTCATCGTTCGTCTGTGCGTGCGCGACGACGAAGAGCAATATCGACGCGCTTTCGCCGAGCAACTGATGGCGGTGGTGCTTGGCTTTCGAGCGTGGTGCTCGCGGAGATCGCCTGGGTACTGCGGGTTGCGTACAAGTTCGACCGCTCAACCACAGCCGCGACGCTTCGCGGCTTGATCGACATTGACGGAGTACACGCGAGAACGAAGCCGCGACGCGCGCTGCGCTCGCCGCTTTTGAAGCTGGTTCTGCAGATTTTCCCGACTATCTCATCCTGGAATCTGCACGGCGCAAACCCGCGCTCCCACTTCACACTTTCGATGAACGCTTGAGCCGCAGCGAGGACGCCAAGCTAGTCTGATCGCTAGCACGCCGCCGGAGCTCGTCGGCGATCTGCATCACCACGTCCCACCGCTTGGCCTCCGCAGCCAAAACGAGCGCCTTTGCCAACGCCGTCTCGACCACGTTCGACAGCTCATACGCCTCGGACGATTCCGTCAAAACGCCACGCACGAGCGCGCACTTAGATGCACGATCTGGCACCTTGGCCGAATCAGGAATCAATCGAGATAACCACTTCAACTGAAACAGTCGGGAATGCCAAAGCCGCCCTCGTGGCTTGAAAAACTAACTATATCGGCCCGACCGAGATATCGATATTACGAAGACTGGCTCGAACTCGAATTTGAGAGTCGTCGCGGTCGGGCGCCAGCACCTCATGGCTAGCCACGGACCGAGAGAGGTCGGCTAGTTCCATCGCCAATCGGGATTCACAACTCAAGACACCAGGAACGTCGAGCAACTGGTCGATTGGCGCGTTGCTCGCGCTCATCCTCTCTCCTCTGGCGTTCGTTTCAGGCAGATCGCTCTCACCGCCGGTGCCTACGCCCGCAGTGTCGGCTCCGGCCCCCATTGCCGTCTCTCCCGCAGCGTCGACTTCGCCGCCGTCCCCGCCGAGCAACGAGCCGTCCAGTGCGTGCCTCTCGAGGTTTCTTAGTCAGCTTCAGGGTGTACTCGATGAGGACGCGCGCGAGCCGCCGCACGCGGACGCCGTCTGGCTTGCGCGAACAAAGGCCGCTTTCGAGCGCGCTGCCCCCGGCCAGCGCCAGGTGCTGATCGCAACGGTTCCAGATCCAATCGACTCGGGCCTCGGCTATCTGTTCGATACTACGTTGCAAGCGCTGCGCTTGGGCATGGAGGCCAAGGTGAACGGTCAGCCCGCGCTGAATCGTGACGCGAGCTGGCTACCTTGGGAGGACGCCGTACCGACCCAAGCCGAGCGCAGCAAATCAGAACAATGCCGGCGGGAGTTGCCGGGCATGGTCTTGTTTCGAGGCGCAGCGGAGCGCCCGGAGCTCGCGGTCCTATTGTTGGTGGGCGAGACGGCGACCACTGGCGTACACCGGGTGAGCATGGTGCGCGCGCTGGAGTTGTCCGAGGCGCTCTCCACCTCTCTCTGGCAAACCGCGCGCATCGTCGGTCCCACCTTTTCCGGCAGCGCCTCGTCCCTGCGAGCCAGTCTCGAGAACTGGAACCAGAAAAATCACGCTCACCGCCGGGTCTCGATCGTGTCGGGAAGCGCGACCGGTGGGTCGCTGCGAAACACGCTGCAGAGCGACGGCGAAGCGAGCACTTGGTTCGCGGATGGTCAGATCGAGTTCTGGTCGACTACGGTTCGAGAAACGGAGCTGCTCTGTCGCTACCTGTGGCGCCTGGAGCGCGCGAACCCCAAGCTGACCACGCTGGATTCAGTCGCGCTCTTGCACGAATCCGGCACTGAATTTGGCTCCGCGCTCACCGGACCCGAAGGCGGCTGCCCCTTGGACGCGGGCGTTCACATTTCCTTCCCGGCCCACATTTCGGCGCTCCGTGACGCTTACGAAAGCATGGAGCGCGACTCGGAGAAAGATTGGTTCGCGCGCAGAACGACGCTCGCCGTGTCCTTGCGCGAGAAGCGAGCGCGGCTCGGCATGGACGCCGAGCCCTCTGCCAAGACCACCTTCGCCCGTGATATCGCGGTTTCGCGCGTCCTTTCCGCGCTCGTCAACAGCACGGTTCGGCACGTGGTGATTCAGGCGACCGACGTTGCGGACGAAATCTTCATGGCGCGAAAGATTCGAGATGCAGTGCCGGACGTCCGCCTGGCTTTCTTGCGGACGGACGTGCTCTTTCTGCATCCCACGTTTCAGCCGAGCCTATTTGGTTCGTTCGTGGTGTCACCGTATCCATTCTTGGGCGCTAGTGACTTCAAATCTGGGCAGGCTCGCCATCTCCAGGGTTTCGAAAGTAGCGGCGCGCAGGGAGTGTTCAACGCGGTGCTCGCGCTGCGCGGCGCCGAGCCCGGTGAGCTCGCCGAGTACGAGGCGCCGCAAGGCGGCGGCACGCTTCCGGTTTGGGTCTCCGTAATCGGCAAGGGGCGCTTCGTGCCTCTGACAGTCCTGCCCAATCACGTTCCACGCACCCGGCAAGATGAGCTGAGGGATGTCGTATTTCCGGGTTCGGATTTGGCCTTCAATCGCTATTTCCCCGACTCGGCTCGCTTCGCATCCTTCAAGGACATGGCGCCTAAGGAGGCTTGGTCGGAAGCGGTCAGGCCCCTTCACGAGAACCCGTTGGTCTTGGCAGGAGATGTCGCCTTGCCACGTTTTTGGCGTTTCTTGCTGCTCGCCGTGGGGCTGGCCTTCTTGATTGATCGCGTGCTCCACCGCGACGTGCGACGTTCGCTCTCGACGGTGCCTTTTCCTGCACCGATCTCGGATACTTGTGACCAGCGAGTCGATCGCGCCATCGTGCGAACGAAGTGGCGCCTGTACGCGGCCATTCGCACGGCAGCGATCGCGGCGACCTACCTTTACCTGGCCATGTTTTGGGTTTACGGCGTAAGGCTCGGAGATCGTGCTCTCGATGGGCTCGGTGTGTGTTGCGTGTCCGCGCTACTCGTCGGCGCTGGTTTCGTCGTTTTATACCTGACGAAGGATGTGCTGACGTTCTGGTTGGACTACTTGGCGTATGCGCACAGCGTGGGTTGCCACTGGTACCCATGGCCAAATCGCCGCGACGTACGCGCCGCGTGGGCGACCGCACGCGCAAAATGGACGGACCCCGTTGCCGACGCAGGCCATTCGAGCTTGCGAAGCGTGGCCATGGCGTTGCGCGCTGCGTGCACGCAGGTCAAGGAAGCTCTCGGGTCGTGGATGACGGGAAGCGCCGGGTCCGCTGAGCGCAACGCCATGGCCAAGAGCCATCGGCAGCACGGCAACGACCCGTCCGATCATTGGGACCGAGCCACCATGCCGTTCGGGCTCGCCCGCTCGGAGAGCTCGAATTCATTGGCCGAGCTGTCGTTTTGCCAGGTGCGAGCCCTGGCCAGCCTGGCCCTGACCATCGGCTTGGCATTCAGCGCCTTTCAGTGGGTCGGGATGTCCGATTCGTTGGAGGCGGGCGGGCGTCCATCTCGAGTCCTCGAGACCCTCGTCGTTCACCGGACGCTGCTGCTCGGAACCGGCGTGTCACCGGGCGCCCCGACGCTAGCTTTTCTCGGTGTCGTCTACGCGTGGGCGGTCGGCCGCATGGGCCGACTTCGCCTCGCGCACGGCTTGTCCCAGGTGTCGCCGAAAGATGGCATCGCGGATTTGGTGAGCACGCCCATCCGTCTGATCCTGTACCCAGATCATGGCCCGGCGCTGGCCACGGACGACGCCTTCACGCGCGTCGAGCGACGTGCCATCAACACCATCTTACGTCCAATCAATGGGCCGAAGTACGCGATCTCGCTACTCGTGTTGTTGGCCTTGCCGTTGGTGATGTTTTGGCTGAGTCCGATCAGCACGGTCGAGCTACCACTCAACCGCCTGCTGCTATCGATGCACTATGTGTGCAGCATTCTGATCGGCAATACCATCATCCAACTCTTTCAATATTGGATCGCCTTCAAAAACCTGTTGAAGCGCATCCTCGAGCATCCGCTGGGGCGAGCGTTCGATCGGGTGAGGCCCTTCGTTCAAGAGTCGATTCACGAGCAGGTTTCACGTACCCCCAATGACTTACTGCGCCTCGCTGCCTGCGCGAGCGAGTTTTGCACCTTGACGCGCTGGGGTCAGCGACTCACCGACTCGCTGATCGAGCCGGCGAAGCAGAGAGCGCTCCAGCTGCGCGGGTGTAAGCTGCGGCGGCTGCGCGCCCGTGCCCTCTCGTCGGCCAACTCTCGCAACGTCGAGAAGGCGACCCGCGACGAAGGCCGACTCGGCGAAGAGGTGATCCGCGCGGCGAGCGTGGTCATGAAGCTGCTATGGCCGGTGTGGCGCGACGAACTTCCTGCCACGCGCGTGCCGCCCAGCCTGCGAGCGCCGAGTTCTTTGCCCCCGGAGCTGCCGAGGCTGCCGGGCGTTTCACGCCCACCGCCCAAGTCAGATCCATGGCTCAAAGCCGAGGCTTGGCGCTACTCGCCCCAAGAGCTGCAGTGGGTCCGCGACGCTGAATCATTCGCTGCGACGGTCGTAGCCGTGCTGCTGAATCGCTACGTTCGTCAGCTCCAGTACTTCGTGTACACCCTGCTATTCTGCGCGCTGCTATTGATGCTCGGCGCCCTCAGTTACCCGTTCGAACCGCATCGCTTGCTGTCGACCTGGGTCTGGACATTGATGTTGGTGGTGATCGGATCGGCGCTCTGGACGTATGTGGAACTGGATCGAAACACGCTGCTGAGCCGCATCGCATCGAGCAGCGCGGGCCAGCTCACCCTGGACAGAGGCCTCTTGCTGCGCGTGCTCGCGTGGGGCGTTGCCCCCCTCATGGCTGCGGCGGCCACCGAGTACCCCGACTTGGTCAACTCGATTTTTCAGCTGGTGTCGTTCGGTCACTGAGCTGATCCCGCGCTTGCCGAGAAGCTCAAGCGCTGACTGGAACTGACGTTCAAGCCGGGCGTGTTCTGGTTTTGCGCAGGTCGCCAGCGATGCTTGCGGTTCCGGTCAGCTCACGTGAGCTCGATCGGCGCATACCACCGCTCGATCATTCCTTTTCAATCGGTACGGAATCGTGCAGCCCCGTGGCGATGTCGAATAAAATGACTAGGCGCAATAGCTCGCAATAGCTATCGACGGTTGCGCGAGAGGAATACTTCGAGATCCGAATGGTGCAGAGTGTTTATTGGCATGGGTAATCTCTACCAGGAGGCCTTGAGCATGCACGCATCGCAGCAGGTTGATCCCGCATCGTCCAATAGCGATGACGCGGAGAGCAATCCTCGCCCCTCGAGCATCAAGCTCACTCGCGCCCCGCTGGTTCGCATCCTTCAGGCGCGGCTCGCCTTCGCCGAAGAGTTTCAGCGTGCGGACAACTTGGCTGATTTTGCTGATGGCCTCGCCCGGACTACGCTGCCGAAGGTCTTCAACGCGAGCGAGTGTGCAATCTATCTCGTCAACGCAGCGCAAGATCGGCTGAATTTACTCGCGCACGGGGGCCGCGTCTCTGTGTCCTGGCACGAGCTGGGGGTGGGCTTGATGGGACGGCTTTGGGCCGCTGCCGAGACCGTGCGGCTCTCGCCCGGGCGCGGGCGCGCCGTTGGCGCGAAAGCGGCGGGACAAGGCCAGGGAAACGATGCTGCGGCACGCAGCTTTGAAGGGCTAGAGGTTTTCGATCTCGAAGTCAGCGATTGCCAGCTGCTGGCCGTTCCGCTGATGAAAGGCGCGAAGGTCGTGGGTCTGGCGACGCTCTCTCGCGTGAACGAACCGTTTACTGCCGAGGATGAGGCGCTAGCACGGGAATTGAACGCCGAGCTTGGCCTGCTGCTGCTTCGGCACCAGACCGCTGACCAGGATCGTCGGTACAACCTCGCACTGTGTCGGCTCGGCGAGGAACTCCAGCAAGAGACCAACGAGGACGTCGCGCTTCGGCTGCTGCTCGCCGCGGTGACGTCTGGCAAGGGGCTTGCGTGCAATCGCGCAGTCCTATGGTTGAGTGATGTCGATCGTTCCGAGCTCCGTCCGGCGCATCCAGTGGGCTTTCTCGATGGCGAGACGGTTCATGCGGCTTGGGAAGAGCTTGCCGATAGAACGCTCGATGAGATGTTCGAGCTAGCGCGCGGGAGCGAGCCTGCTCCGCTGCAGGGCGCATTCCAAGTGGCGACCGCGGAGCTCGACGAGAGATTCAACGATGTCCTGAACCGGACCTTCGATTTGCGCAGACCGGGCGGGCTCGTGAACGCCAGCGAGCTCTTGAGTGACGAAGGAGTACTAGGCGCGATGAGGGCTGAGTTTTCGTCGGAGGGGTTGGCCGCCGTTCCGTTGCTCGCCAGTCACGATCGTTGCTTGGGTGTTCTGTGCGTCGACAATGTCTTCGATCGCAAGCCGATCGATCCGCCGCTGGTCGAGATGCTCTGTAAGTTTGCGCGTCTTGGCGGGCTCGCGCTCGAGCGAATCCGCGATGCGCACGAGCGAGAGGAACGTAGGACCATGCACGAGCGGCTGACAGCCGCTATCGTGGGTGAGGCTGACGCAAATCGTCGCGTGAGCAAGGTGCTGGAGGAGTTCCGCAAGCGTTTCGGCTTCGGGCGCTGGCTACTTTATTACCACGACCCAAAGACGCGTCTCGCGCGCGTGCTCGGTAAAATAGGCTTCGGTGACGACCTCGACTCGATCCTGAACTTCGATACGAAAGCCGCAGAAGGTGCGGTAACTCCGCGCGTCATTCGTCGACAAGAACCGTACTACAGCCCACATGCCGAAGCCGACGACCAGATCGACCGTGAGTGGCGCGATCGACTTCAACTGAAAGGGCCGCTGCTCGCCTTTCCGATCTGTGTAGGTTCCGACGTGTACGGAGTTCTCGTCATCAACGATCCGGCGCTGAAGGCAAACCATTCGGAACGCCTCGCTCATTTCGAGAATGATTTGGCCACCGCCGTGACGACCGTCGTGCTCAATCAAGACCTCGGGCAGCAAGCCAAACTGCTGAAGCTGATCCAGAAGACACAAACGGCATTCGTACACGCATTTGCCGACGAGCTCTGGTTCCTGCACGAGCTGGCCTTCCACCTGAAGAACATCACGAACTCCTCGTTGTGCGCGATTTACCGTACGTCGCCGCGAGCCAGCCCGAACAAGCCGCTGTTCCGTCGCGTGGTGGCACTCGGTTACTCGAAACCGGAAGACGAGGACGAGCGCGAGGCGGAGCCCGGCGAGGGCAACGGGCTCGTCAATCACGTCTTGGCGGGTGAGGTGGTCGAGGCCGAGCTCGTCGACACCGATAAGCGTTGGCATGGCCGGCAGAAGGCGGAGATTGAGCGGACACTCGGCCCGTTCCGCACGTTCTTGGGTGTACCGTTGCGGGATCGCTTGACTGGCACTCAGCCCAAAACCGTTGGCGCGATAGTCCTGACACGCAAGCGGCACCTGGCCACCGACGGCCTGGCCTTTCAGCCCGCAGATCGAGTGCTAGTCGAAGCCGTGGCCATGGCGGTCTCGTCGTACCTGGCGTTGAAGGACGCTTGGCATGATCGAGACAGGCGTGTCACCGCGCTCGAATCGCTGCGCGCGTTCGGCAAAGACGTGACGCCTTTGACGCTTGCTAGCGGCTCGGACAACCGACATCTATTCGACACGATCGCGCGCTACGCGCTCGGCGCGTTCGGGGCGGACGTGGTCATCGTCTGCCCGTACGGCCCGCGCGGAGTGCCCGACGCGATGTCGCTCGGCGCGAGCGGTATCGTGGGCGACACCGAACCCCTGCTCGAGGCCTTCCGTATGAGTGACGCTCCGCAGCGGCTCGCCGAGCTGGGAAAAGCCATTTACGAAAGCGACGTGGGGAAGAAGCAAGACGATCGCGCGACAGAAGCCGAGCACATCCTCCAGCCGTTCATTGCTCAAGGCCAAGGCATCATCGCTTTTGCCGCGATTCCGCTGATCGAACCATTGACTGGTAACGGTGCGCCCGTGTCAGAGGTGATCGGGGTGCTGCTGATTGGCTACCGAACGCCGCACATCTTCCATGATGGTGAAAAGCTATTGGTCGAAACGTTCGCGTCCTACGCAGCGCTCGCGATTCAGAGCGCTACGGTCATACAAAAGTCGAGGCAGACTCGAGAGGAAGCTTTCGAGTTCTTTTTCGGTGCTGTTTCGCACACGCTGCGAAACGCCCTGGGCTCGATTCCGGGAGCGGTGCAATACGCGCTGGATTATGTCGGGGGAGAGCGCCTCAGCAGCGACCAGGTGAGCGCCTCGCTGACCATGGCGCGGGACGATGCCCAGCGCGCCGAGCGGGTGATGACCGACTATCAGAGCTTGTCACATTCGCGTTCAGGACTGATCCTATCGCCCACAACGTCAGGCGTGCTGATGACCGAACTTCGACGCATCGTGGACTCCGTTTGCCAGAAAGAGCGCATCGAGTTCGACTATCAGCTCGCTCCACGTTCGAGCTCGCACCAGCTGCGGGCGCACATCGCGCATCTTGGCGACGATTTTCGAAATTTCATCAAAGATTCGCTGCGCCACCGCGCGAGTGAGCCCCTGAAGATCAGCTTGACCTGCTGCGACGCCGATCCGGAGGAAAGCGTGGGTCTTCAGCGCGGACGCACGTACATCAAGATTGCGTACCGGGACAACGGGCCTGGCATCGCGTACGACGAAAAGCAGAAGGTATTCGATCGCTTCTATTCGGTGTTTGACCCAGGTGGCCCGCCTGGCCAGCAGCGCGATCTCCGCGGCCGTGCTGGATTGGGGCTCGCCATCGCCAAGTGGCACGCCGACGAGCATGGCGCCATGCTGCTCGAGTGCGGGACGCCCGGTGAAGGGGTAAAGTTCGTGCTCTACCTACCCGTTTCGGCAAACGCGGATGAAGATGTCCATGTCAGCTAAAAGCAACGCGGGTGCGCGCGAAGTCAGCGTTTTGATCATCGACGATGAAACGGACAAGTCCGATCAATTGAAGCGCTATTTCCTACGGAGAAATGCAAAGAGTATCGAGTACCAGTTTGTCGTGGACACCCGCCCGTCAATCGCGGCAGGTGTCCACGCACTCCGAAATGGTGACTACGACGTGCTGGTTCTGGATGTGATCTTCCCGGCCGAGAACGAGAAGCGCGGGCTAGATCTCGCGCTCGACGTCCATCGGCACCTCGGCTTGAAGGTTACTGTTCGTATTTTGATCACAGCGCACCCGCGCTACGCGGATTGCGTCGAGGCGGCACGTGCCGGCGCTTGGGACTACTTGCCGAGAAAGGGAGAAGGAGGGCCGCAAGTCTTCGAAGAGCTGGTGGTGGACTCTGCGCTGAGCGGCCTGCGCAAGCTGGATTTCGAGAAGGAAATGCACGCGACGATTGACGAGTGGCTTCAGGACCGAGCGCACTACGCCAAGTTGACGCGCGACCATGTGGGGCAAATCGTGGCTCTATGGCACAAGCCCGTCGTCGCGGTGATTGCCGCCGGCAAAGACGAATTCGAAGTCGCTGAGCAATTGCGCGCGTGGAAGCACGAGCCCTGGCAATGGCCCTTCTACTTCAGGGTTGCGGAAGGCGACACCGAGATGGATCCGGAAAGCAAATGAGCAAGCCATCGAAGGCCTCCCCCCGTCGGATTCATATGTTCCTCGACGACGAGGCGAACCTCGATTTTCATCGCGCCCTGGCAACGCAGTCGCACCTTGAGTGCGAGAAGCTCGCTCGCGCCCTAGGCGAGCCGCTCGAGTTGAAAATCTACGAATGTTTTGGAAGTCAGGGACAGCAACGCAAGCTGGTACTCGAGCTCTCTGCTGAGCTCGGCGAGCAAACGACGGACTTAGTTTGCCTACTTCCGACCGATGCCTACGCGATCCACGAACTACAGGCGGCATTGTTCGCCGGCCGGCCGCGCCTCGTTTGCGCGATCATGCATCAGCTACTGCCCAACAAACTAGCTGACGAGGCGCGCCAATTAGGCAGAAACCTATTCAGCGTTTGTGCCGATCAAGCAAAGATGGGCGCACTCCAAGCAAGCCAGATCGTGCATCTGCTGTCCAAGAAGCCCGAGCGCGAGCGTCGGATCGTTTTCGTGAGCGGGCCGAGCCACAGCGGCGCAACGCGACTGCGCATCGCAGGTGCGGTAGAGCAACTGCTCGACCAAAACATCGTCGTAGAGCCCACGCACTCCGACTGGAGCGGGACCCGAACTCGGGATGCGCTCAGGGAATGGAAGGCTGCCGGCAACGATCTCGAGACGCTGGCAGTGATCGCGGCGCAGAACGACCAGATTGCAGCGGCGGCCAAGGACTGGCTGCGGACCGAAGACCGCGGAGATATTCCGGTCTTGGGCATGGATGGAACGGACGAGCTGGGTAAGGCGCTGGTCGATCGCGGCACGCTGTGCGCGACGGTCACGCAGCCGCTCGGCATAGCAGAACTGTTCGAAACATACAGGCGGCTGGTCGTCGAAGGTGGCACGCTCGACGACAGCCACCTGAATCGCAAACTCGACCCAGAGTCGTACCCTCCCATCGCCACACTGGCGCCACTCTGAGCGAGTCAGCGGCGGGCTTCAGAACTCGAGGTAGCGTCTGAAGTCCCACGTACAGACACGCCCGTTGGCATCGCTCGAAATCGCGCGGGTGGAGTTTGCGCTCCAGCACACTGCACGGACGCCGGCTCGGTGGAGACGCTCCGTAACGAGGCAGCGGTTCGTCGTGAGGTCGAACAGACGAACAGCGCCGTCCTCGCACGCCGTGAGCAAGACGCGCGGATTGGCGTTCCAGGCCACGGCGTTTACCCAACCACCGTGGCGGCCGATCACGCGAGAGGTCTTGGAGGAGAGGTCCCAAATTCGAAGAGTGTGATCCCTCGAGCCCGAGGCGAGCCGCCGTTGATCCGGGCTGAACGCCAGGCAAACGACGCGATCGTGATGCTGTTCGAGTACGTCAACGCACCTCAGCTGCTTGATGTCCCACACTCGGATCGTGTTGTCGCGCGCCCCCGACGCGGCCTGCAGACCATCCTTCCGCCAAGCGATCGCGTCGATCCGGCGCGTGTGCCCTTCGAGAAGCTTGACCGTCCCTGTATTGGTGAAACGCCGCAGATGCAGCTTCTCGTCGTTCGAGAACAGGACGACTTTTTTGTCTGGACTCAGCCCCCAAACGTGCGGCGGTGACGTGCCGCCCTTCGGTGCGCCGCGCTGCTGCGGATTCTGGCGAAGCGCCTCCACCAAACGTTTATACTCAAGATCGCGCTGTGCTTTTTTTCCAAACCAATCGACGGACTGGAGCATCTGGAGGTACGACGGCAGCTCGTCCCGCCTGAGCCGCAAGGGGAGCACTCGCCCTTTGCGGTTCGCGATGTCACCCCAGACGAACTGCGTCGATTCGAACTCAAGCCAACCCGACTCCTCGGCTTGCTTGGACCAGCACACCACGAAATAGCGTGAACTTTGAATCGCCTCGATGATTGCGGGCAACGTGGAGTTTCCCGGCTCCAGGTTTTCCCTGTCCCACCAGACCTTGAAATCATCGGCCTGGAGTCGAGCCACTAGTTTACCAACGACTCGTCGGTTCTTCGATGAGTAGCAGATGAAGATGTCGTATTTGAATGGCGGTCTCATTGACTCGATCGATGTGCGTATCCTAGGGGTCTAGCCCTGACCTTGGTTCGCCACGCGTTTCGGGGTTCGGGCACGGGAGGCGGAGCGTAAGGAGAGAATATCACGCGCGACACTCGGTCGAAGTCTGGAAATGCAGGTAGGGTCTCGACGCAGGTCGAGCAAGACACGGACGACGTCCGCGTGGACGATGTTTGAATGCGCAGAAAGCGAATGAGCACATGTCGGCTGCGTGCTGTGGCCGGCCCAACTCGGCGACAGTCGGGGAGCCATGAAGAAATGACTAAAACCGACGTCTCGCGATCGCGATGACCGGCTTCCCAGTCCTGATCAAGCTCGAGCCGCTGCCCCAGCTCGCGCGCTGGACATACCTTGGAAAGCTCGCGGGGCTCGCCAAGGCACTAGATGTAGATGAGGCGCATGCCCTCGCGCGACGCGCGCGACGCGATATCGACCACGTAAAGGAGGAGCCGCGTCGCGACGGCAGCCAAGAACAGAAACAAGCTCCCAGTGACGGCGCGTTGGTTCGCGAGCTTATCTACATGAGTCGCAAGCTCAAGAGTGTGCGTAGCGCCGCTTGTACACGGCTCGATGATAGTCATTTTGTTTGCCGAGGTGGGGACTCGCTATCCACCTGAACTCGCGGGGGTCAGAACACCGCGAGTTGATCCGCAGTCCACGCGGTCGTAGTCGCCCGCGTGTGGCAGCTCGGTCGTCGTTGACGCCTTCTGCATGGATTGCAGCAGGTCCCTGGGCCATCACGAGCAGAGCGTTGGACGACAGGCGCGCCCCCTGTTGACGGTTCTTTAGAAGCGCGGAAATTTGGCGCCGAGAAATGGCTGTCCTCGGCGCTTTTCGGCGCTGGCTGACTAAGCGCGCTTTTTGGCGCGCGTGGCTGACTTGGTTTCGGCGCGTTCTTTGGCTTCCTTGAGGCGATAACTCTCGCCTTCGATGTCGATGATCTCGGAACGGTGCAGCAGGCGATCGATCAGGGTCACGGTGCACGCAGCGTGCGGGAACACCTCGGACCACTCGGCGAAGGGCTTGTTGGTGCTGAGCACGATCGAACGTGGGCCATCGTAGCGACGTGTGACGACCTCGAACAGCAAGTCGGCGTAGCGACTGTCGTAGGACAGATACCCGACCTCATCGATGCACAGCAGGCGCGGCTGAACATAGCGACGCAAACGACGAGCGAGGGCGACGGACGATTCCTGAGCGGCGAGATCGCTGAGCATGTCGCTGGCGGTGGTAAAGCGGACGGTGTGACCGCGGAGGGTGGCTTGGTGCGCGATGTTTCTGAGGATCATGGTTTTGCCAACACCGTTGGGGCCGAGCAGGACGGCATTGATGCCTTCTTCGACGAATTTGAGGGAAACGAGCTCGTCGATGGCTTCGCGGTCGACCCGCTTTGGCCAAGTCCAATCGTAGTCGGCAATGGACTTGAAGCTGCCGATGCGAGCGGCGCGCAGGCGGCGCTCAAGGCTTCGCCGTTTGCGCTCCTGCTCCTCGATAGCGACGAGTTTGGGTAGCCAGGGCTCCGTCGCGATTTCATTCCAGGATGAGAGCAGGCCGAAGAATCCGAGGCGCTGAACGCGGTCACGCATGGCATCAATGTCACTTTTTGGAGTCGTCATTGGTCTTTTCCTTTCTGAGATCGTCGTAAGAAGCGAGCGAGTGCGGGCGAACGACGAGTCGGTCGAGCCGCGGGTTTGCGGGGAGCGGAATGCGGACGGGTGGCGGCTGGTCGCGATCGGCGCGGGCCTTGTCGAGCAATTGGCGCACGGCACCGAGGTGCGGGGTCTCTTGAGCGAGCGCAGCCGCGATGGCGGCGTCGAGCTCGGTCGGCGAGAAGCGCTCGAGGATTTGATCGAGTCGACGCGTGTAGCTACCGATATTTCCGCCGCGCTCGGCTACGATTTGCAGCAGTTTTTGGCTATGGGGAGCCACGTGGTGAAGCCGATCGAGAGTGCGGTGCTCGCGGCCGTGACGTTTGAGGACCTCGAGTTTTCGAATGTGCTCAGGGTCTTCGATCTGGCGGGCCCGGTCCCAGGAACGGGTGTGAGTGGCGATGACCTTGTTGCCGTCCACGACTCGAACTGTGTCCAGCGACGCTAGGACCACTAGCGTGCGCTTGATGTGATCGTGCGGGACTGAGTAGTCGTTGAGATCGAAACGGGCGTAGGGCGTCTTTCCGACTTCGACTTCGAGCCGCTCATCAGTCGGGAATTCGTCCTCGGGGAGGGAGATGAGCCGTGGTTGCTCGTCCGCGTACACCTCACGAACGCTTCGTTTGCGATCTTCAGGGCATAGCCGGTCGGCGGCTTCGCCATCGCACCAAGCGCGAGCTTGTCGATTGAGGTCGTCGATTCCGGTGAACTGGCGGGCGGCGAAGAACGAGTCGCGGACATAGCGAATTGCGCGCTCGACGCGGCCCTTTTCATTGCCGCGCGCTGGCGCGACCGGCTTGGGAAGGAAGCGGTAGTGGGCGGAAAGCTCGAGCAAAGTAGGATGAAATCGGATCGCATCCCCCGAACGCTCGAGGACGGCGCTCTTCAGATTATCGTACAGCAGCTCGCGCGGCACGCCACCGAAGTACGTGAAGGCCGATACGTGGCCGTGCAGGAACGCCGGCATCGCGGACCCAAAGTAGTATCGGAGAAATACTTTGCGCGAGTACGAGAGCACCATCACGAACGCCCACAGTGGCCGGACGGCGTTGCCGATTGTCAGCTTTCCGAAGTGTGCCCAGTCGACCTGCCCTTGCTCGGCAGGCAAGGTGCGGAGGCGCTGGTATGCCTCGGCTGCGGGTTTCGGTCGGTAACGCGAGACGATGTGGCGAAAGTAGTCCTGACTTCCCGCAAAGCCGCGCTCACGCGCCATCGCGAACAGTCGACTCGCGCGTAGGCGCGGGTACTTGGTGAGCGTCTGAACAATGAAGGGTACGAAGTCGTCGACGATCGAAGGCCGCGCCATCGACCGTCCAGCGACGATGCCGGCCTGCGAGAGCACGCGCCGTACGGTGCTGTGATGGAGCCCGAGCTGATTGGCGATCGTACCAACTGGCCATTTTTCTGCGTGATGAAGCCGCAAGATTTCGGCCTCACGCTCGGGCGTGATCACACGCCCCTCCGCCGAACAGGACGAAAGTCAGCGACGCCGCGGAGGCGCTGCGCGCGGCAGTCGCGGGGCCCGACGTGAAATTGGACCAGCTGACTCTCGCCTGGATAAAGCTCGCCCCCGAACAGCCCCGATGCGCCCCAGTCCACCGAGCGGTCGCTCGCAGAAACGGCAACACGCAACGGCTCGCCGCACCAAAGAGACAGCCCCTCGAGCAGCGTCAGTAACGCCCTCGGGTGACTCGGCGACAGCGGTAACCTGGCCTTCAGAACATCGCTCGTCTCCTCCGTCACAAGCAGCAAGGCGCTGCTTCGTCCCACCTGCAGAGTCACTCTCCAATCGCGCATCTTCAACCTCCAGTGCGACATCAATCGCGCTGGCGCTGTCCAAAGTCGATGCGTGTTGCGTCACTATCAGTGCAGGATAGTTGCGGCGGTCTCGCAGTCTCTGCATCCGAGCCGCGTGCAGTCGTTTGCCACGTCGGGTACGCTGAAACGACGCGCTAGCGGCGCGAATCCGGGCGGCTCGGCTCGACATCGCGCAAACCGCACCGCAGTAGCGCTGACCGCGATCGCACTGCTCACAGACCGAGACCTGCTCCCCACACCCAGGACGTGCACAATTGAAGATCCGATACCGCTCGTCGACCACCGGGCGCCCCGCCCGCCAATTTCTGGACAAGCGCCGCAAGTCGAGCGATAGACAATCCACGTCGCGCGATCACGCGGCGCCCCGAAAGCTCGGACCACGAATCCGGGCTTTCGCCTTTTCTGGCGGGCGGGACCTTGTAGCCGACCTCAGCCCAACTGGCCCAGATCGGCGCTCAATTTTGGCTCTCGCTCGCGCTCAGCACCGGAATGACGCGGATCTAGAGAGCCACCGACACCCCCGATCGCCGAGAGTGCTCGGCGTCGTCGCACCAGTCATGCCGCTCGCCGGTCGCGGGCTAGGCAAGCGAATAAGGCCGCGACGGTTTACCTGTCGCCGGGCAGGGCTAGTTTGGCGGCTGAGGGCAGGTTACCTGTCCTGCTGCAGGACCAGGTCCAAATTGAGCACGGTTCACCTGTCATCCTGTGCGGCTAGTGCTTGAACGAGGACAGGAAACCCGTCAAATTGGGCGACCTAGCCATCTAGGAAGGCAGGTAACCCGCCCTAAGAGCGGCGCCGGCTATCCCAGGTGACAGTCTAACCGTCATGACGAGCCTGACCGGCCGTGCAGGAAGGCAGTAACCCGAGAAAAACTCGTCCAAGAAGCCTCTCCTTCGACTCCAGCTGAGATAGAATTCTGGCGGTCAGGGCGGTTGGGCGTGGGGAGATCTCCTGCGGCGCCGACCGGGAGGTAGACGATGGTGTCGAGCTTGGCGCAGGCAATTCGGAACGCGCGTGCTGCGGTTGGACTGACACAAGAGGCGTTGGCGGCACGACTGCGGCTCAAGGCGCGCGCCATCTCCCGCTGGGAAGGCGACCGCAGCGTCCCCAAGCGTCGTCGCCGTGCCGCTCTCGTGGCGACCATCAGCGAGGTGAATCCGGAAGCCGGAGCCGCACTCGCCAGCGCGTTTGCCAGCGCTACGACACAACGCGGTCGGCTCGTCGTGCTAGGAGCCTCGCCCCCACCCGCAGCGGCGCCCCCACCGCTCGACGCAAAGCTCGCTTTCGAACTCGCGCTGTTCGCACTCGCCGAAGAGCTCGACGTTCCGCCCGGCCGTCTGCGCTCCGGCCTCGTACGTTGGCAAAAACGCTGCCGCGAAGCAAACGTCAGCTTCGAGGCGGCTCAGCGACAGATCGAGAGTTGGGCCGAGACCGCAATGACGACAGCGAAGTGAGGCTAGGGACTTGGCCCGAGAGCAGCCCCGAAACGGCCGACGAATGGCAAGCATGCGTTCTGCCCGGCTTCCATTGCCCGACGCAACGGAGCGATGCGCAATCGATGATTATCAGTTATCAGTGAGAACCGGCGCGAACGACAGCAGCAAGATGTCCACCTACCTCTTTCGAATACTTCCCGTGAGCCTGATGCTGCTCGCATGTGGTGGCCGGCATAGTGGTGATTCGCCCGGCCCCTCGTCGCCAGGAATTGCGATCGACGCCGTCGAATGTCCCGGCGCGCGTGAAAGTATCTCGGGCAAGGTTGGACACGAGGCATACCTGCGTGCACACAGCGAGGAAACGCAGACGGTCACGGTCCACCTGCGGTCTGTGCAGTGGAAGAACTCCGCGTGTGCAAGTGCGGCGACATCGCCCGGTTGTCCAGACCGTGATGGGGCTCTGGCGGAGCGACAGGCGCTCAATCGCAAGCAGGTGGAGTGCGTGCTTGCGGCCTTTGGCTCGGCCGGCTCGGTGGGAGCGCGCGGCGTGTGGTACGAGCCTCTGCAGATACCGAGTAGCGGCGCGCCAACGCCAATCGGCACAGCATTCAGCGTGCAAGCGCTTTGGTCTCAGCTCGAGGTCGTGGCGGGGCATCCCTACGTCGAGCGAATCGAGCCTGGCTTCGGGCAAGCCGCCAAACTCGGGGTGGCGGTGCCCGCCA
>Ga0247760_1000128_pt1 | contig 77431 bp, 97 predicted proteins | sample UWRJL171409R4_FD_179936 | JGI IMG/M metagenome (GOLD analysis project Ga0247760, IMG submission 179936) | Plant litter microbial communities from Arlington Agricultural Research Station in Wisconsin, United States - UWRJ-L171-409R-4 | ecosystem: Environmental > Terrestrial > Plant litter >... | reverse complement strand
AACCAATGCAAGCCGTTGGACGAACCCGCGGCGGGCCAGCCGTGACATTCGGTTCCTTCCCGCGCATAAACCGCACCACCGCAGTTCCTGTCCCTGGCCTCAACCCCGACGACATCGTGCCAACCTCCTCACCCCCACTTCGCCTGCGAAATCCACCAACTGCAATCACCCCCAACGAAGGCGTGCGCTTCAATCTCGCGAATATGAACGTCTTGGGTGCGGATCTGGGGGAAGTGCCGTGGCAGTTCCGGTATGAAGCGGCGAATTGTAAGGTGTTTTATACGTGGGAGATGACGAGGAGTATTGAGGCGGTGTGGAAGAAGGTGATGGAGGTTGCGTGGGAGGGGGGGAGGTGTGTTGAGGGGTCGACGACAGGGGCGAAGGGACGGATTGGAGGGGTGAAGGGGTTTGAGGAGGGGGTTGAGGATGGGTATTTTGGTGCAGGTGGAGGTGGGCCGGGGGAGGTGTGAATTGAATTGGATGAGTGTTAAGGGGTACGTTAATGGTGAAATGTGAATTGGAACTCATGGGTGGGAGGAGCGAATAATGTAGACCGTCGGTAACATTGAAACAACACCTCTATCTCCGAGTGCCATCACATCCAAAAACACCATTATACCGTAGGTAACTCAGAACCCCACTCCCTAGTATCTACCTACCCTTCCCAAGGCAAAAATCTACGCCGTCTTCTCCGATTTTGGCTCCGCCCCCGTCAACAATCCCCCCTTCCCACTAACCGCACCAACCTGCTCCTCGTCACTCTCCCGATCCGTATCCCGCATCATATCACTGAAGTCGGTATTGATAATAAACTCCTCCTTGTCCAGATGCTTAAACAAAAACCAGAAAACCACCGTCGACACGCCGCCCACAATCGTCGGCCCAGCAAAAGCCCACACCAGGTACGGGTCCTGAATCGCCGGGGCGGTGGCAAGACCAATGGCCGCGGCAATGGCCGTCATGAACAGGTTGATACTGGAGACCAAGCCCTTCATGTTCTTGGGCGAGCGGGAGTAGGCAATTCCGTAGGCGGTGACGTTGACGAAGATCTCGGAGATGGCCGTCAGGACGATGGGGATGGCGTAGAGCGAGTAGGAGACGTCCGAGAGAGTGTTCTCGCCCTCGGGGAGGATCTCCGCGCAGGTGGTGGCGTTAGTACCGCAGGGGGAGGACTTGTAGACGTAGTGCTGCAGGATGGGGAAGCCCATGGACCCGATGGTGCAGAGGGCGAAGCCAAAGGTCATGCGGCTGATGGCGCCCCAGCGGATGCCCCACTTGCGGAGGAGTGGGTAGATGACGTGGTTCATGATGGGGACCATGATGACGATGGAGACGGAGTTGAGGTTGTCGAGGAGGTCGTTGGGCAGGCCGTTGGTCTGCATGCCGGCGGTGAGGGCGTTGGCGGCGGCGCCGAGACCACCGTCGTTGATGAAGAAGATGGGCGTGAAGAGAAAGATGCCGCAGGCCTGGAAGGTGCGGCGCACGTCGTCTACGAACTGGTCGTCGTAGCCGTAGGCCTTTGTGGAGCCGCCGGCGATGCGGATCGAGGGCTTGCCGGCCTCCCAGAAGCCGTGGCGGCCGACGCTGCGGATACCGCCGTGCCGGAAGCAATCGCCAAGAACGCGGAAGACGTTGCCGAGATCGGAGCCACCGGGGGGCTGCTTGACCAGGCGCGGGTTGAGGTACCAGAGCAGAGGGGGGAGCATGAAGTAGAGGATGGTCGGGATCAGGTAGGCGGCCCAGTAGCCGACGATTTTGGCCAGGTACGTGGTGGGGATGCCGAAGCAGGCGCCGACGTTGATCAGGAGGTAGAACCACAGCATGACGCTGTTGACGGACTCTTCGGGGTCGACAATCACTTTCTCGCCGTTCTTGTCGGTGATGACGTGCGGGACCTTGTGTGGGCTCTGGTCCATGACGGTGGGCGAAATATTGGGCTTGAACTGAGCGGCACCGATGGAGAGCATGTAGAGCGAGAGGGCGAAGGGGCCGATGGCGTTGCCGGACGCCAGCACGACGGGGAGGGACGAGATGATCATGATGATGTGGGCAACGCCGCAGACGGCCACACCCCAGCAGATCATCTTGAAGCGGCCGTACTTGGTGTCGGCGAGCCAGCCGAAGTAGACGGGCAGGGCATAAGCGAGGAACTTGAAGGCCTCGGTCATGGCCGTGGCGGTCACGGAGCCGCGGCCGAGCGCACCGGCGGGGTACTGCGAGCCGGGAGCCGAGGCGCCGGCGCCGTTGCCGTCGGGGGGCAGCGGGCCGCGGATGAAGTTCTTGTAGACCTGGTTGCAGCCGTAGTATGAAGCCCGCTCGGCGAACTCCACGGCGCACAGGTAGTAGCACGACGCCGGCATCTTGCCGGCCACGCGGCGCAGCGTCGACTTCTCCTCCTCGGTCGGCAGCACGAGGCCGTGGAACGTCTCCCGCTCGACATTGTCGCCCGCCTGGTAGTATACCGGGAGCTCCTTCCCTTCCTTGCCGTCGGTCGACGGCCGGACATCGGCGACCGAAGTCGGTTGTGCGGTGCTGCTGTCTGAATCACATGCGGTCTCGTCAGTCGGAAGCAATTGGTAGCTGTGTCGCCGGGGACAGTCTCCCGTGAACACCTTGGTGAACGTACCCATTTTGATATGCTGGAATGAACCTCTTGCAAGCTGGAGGACGAGCAAAACTCGAAGCGTGTCTTCTCACACGTAGGGCTGGGAAGTCGGAACCCTGCAAAACCTTTGCGGGGGAAGCTGCGACCAAAACTGATGGGTCAGCAGAGATAAGGAGCGCAGAGAGTTTGGACGACAGCCGGGCGGGAGCCGAAGCATAATAATATTCGCGCCGGCTATGGTGCTCTCGGTCGCATCACCAACATTTGTCTCTTGGCGTATCCAAGCCATTTGCCATCCGCCATGCTGCGCGCCGCCCAATTCGCCCGCCAACGCATTCTCCTCCCCTTCCCAGCGCACTGCTTCTTTTTTGGGGGCGCCCTCGCTGTCTAGCATCTTGGCGACAGGGTCACACATCGTCGTGCGAGATGCATTTGCCCTCGTTTGGCAGGTGCAACGCCCTCGGCGGAGGTGGAACGTAGCAGTTGCCAGTCCGGGATGGACGTGGAGGAGGAGCCAATTCGCTGCCCAGCACGGCGATATTAAGTTTCGCCGATGGTATACGCCCCGGATATTTGCAGACGGCACTCCATTTCGACCAATGAAAAGGGGCCGCAGAGCTCCTCATAGATAAGGGAGTGTATTTGCGATACACGAAGCAGCGATCAGGAGCGGCCCCGTTTTACCACCTCGGATGGGAAGCTGCTACAAGCTGCAGCTGGGTGTGTGAGCCGCCAAGCTGCGGGGGTGCGTGCCGCTGCCTGTCCCTTGCTCTCTTTTTTGCTGCAATAAGTCAGTGAGATAGTGCTGATGATGCGCAGCGCGGCCGATAAAGGGAGGCGAGCGGCGATGCGACGCGACTGGGGTAATTGCCAATTTAGGGAGGTCGTTATCGACCACTGCAAGTGCCATGGCTGTCACGTCTTGTCGTCGCGGCCGCACGCAATGCGCGCGATACGATTAGCCTGAAAAGTGAGCGTCGATATCTACAAGTGGAATGTCGCTCGGCATCACGGTCGGTCTCGAAGCTTGGTGGAATTAAGCTCAAGTTTTCTTCCGCGAAGGTCTTGGTCCCGATGCCAAGACTTGCTGAGCGGCGACAAGCTCACCAAGACAAGCGCCGTTTCGTCGCCCAGAGACCTATCGGAAAGATCTGTCAAGCTGTTTCGCGACCGCCACCGGCTTTGGTGGCGCCAATAGCGCGATTGCGACATTGCCACTGATAAGTGTCAAGGGTTCAAATTCCCTGGATTTTCATAAGCAAGCTCACCCGTCCCGCTCGTCCTGGTCGGATATCACGTCCATCTTTGACTCTCGGTATCCGCGGCGAGTTTGATTGTACTCCGCGCGTGCGCATGTACGCTGCTCATCCTGTCGCGGGTGCAGCCATGACGGCCAGCAGTGCAGGATGAGGAAGGAGAGCAGTACCCATCTTGGCGCCCAGAATGCCCAGAATGCCCAGGCGGCGCGTGGGACAGGGATTTATCGTGGAGCTCGCCATCCCCGTCGCTTGACGCTTGGCATTGCAGCTTGGCATGCGAGGAAACGTTTGTCGAGATTCTAGAGACTGATATCCGACGATGTGGTCGACAGAACGTTGGAAAACTCGGGTTGGCAGCCTCAACAATTGGGTGACGTTGGCTAATCATCAGATCCTTCTAAACTCCTCATATATGTTCCCAATCGCCCGGTTCTGCAGTGGATCTTGTGTACCGTGGGGCAGCGGGAGGATGATTAAAGCGAGCGTCTGGCTGGTCGATGGGTCATACCTGCCTTCTTTGGCATTATGTGTGGGTCTTATAATAGCTGGGTTCCCGCCTGTGGGAATCCTTCTGATTGGCCCTCGGATGCATGCGGTTTTTGACGCTGCAGTGAGCTCGTGACCTCAGCGATGGAAGGATCCGAGAAAGGTACACCCGGCGGATTGCGAGGCTGACCGATATCTTGTCCGTGATTGGCACAACGCAGTACACCTCTACTACCCAGAACTACTAACAACTCAAACCAGCCAGTTATTAAACCCGTGCCATTATTCCCGAATTCCGGAAACCTGTCAGGACTAACGAAAGTGGATAGGTCAGATTGAGAGTGAATACGCATCAGGCAAGTTATTTACATGACACCCTCCGAGGCCCTGGCAGGGGTTCTTTCTCGGATAGGAATACAGTTCATCCTAAAGTTCGCCGGGTAGGAGATCAGCGACCATTTTGGGGCACTGATCCGACATCCTTCGAAGTTGACTAGGTGCCCGCGTTCGACCCGCGTTCAAATGCAACCTTGGATCCCTCTCATCAATGATACAAATTCGGCTTGCGCTGCCTATTAACAGTTCAGGCCTTTCGACCTTAGGTATTATCTGTGATAGGTGGGATGTAGAAGGTCAGGAAATGCGGAAATGTGGTTCTTCGGCTGCTGCACTGAAGCGATGCTCTGCTTATGCATATTCACCACGGCGGAACATGGCGAGTTACTAGAAAGCGGAAGGTGGAAGGTCACTGCATTACACACATACAAGTCAACGGCTATATTTCTGTTTCTGCTAATAGAGAAACAAGCCGATTGTCTGCCGCGAAGTCAGTTTCTGAATAGTTGCACGATCAATTCCCAGAAACAAGGGGGTTGGCACAAGAGTTTCGGTCTATTGCTCCACTACTAAAATACAAAAAGCCATTGGCCTGTAATCACCTTCCAGCCTCGGTCATCCATTAACTGACTATGAGATGTATTTTCTTGCACCTTCCAGCGATCTACCCGACTTCAGAACCCATCAAACCAGCCTTGAACTTCCTCGTCGACCCTCACGAAGCTACTTGGTCGCCGAAATCAGCGCATCACTCCTCTTTGGATCTTGTCAGAGAGCGATACGCCGAGTCAAGCAAAAAGGTTGACGAGAAAGTTCAGGGGTGGTTCGATCAGGTTCTAAAGGCTAGGAGATGGTTGGAAGGAGGTGAGATGCAGCAAGCGCTGTCGCAGCCCAAGTGCGGTGGTAGGTCTTGTAATGGAGGAAGAGAGAGTGGGAGCGGGGAGCTTCCACTCGGCCAATCTTTATACCCGCGCACTCCTCTGCGCACGGGTCATTTTGCCGGCTTCAACGGTGTCAAGGTTTCTTGTAGCTGCAGGCCGTATGCGTCACTGAGACGCCCAAACGCCTCTGGTGTCGAGAAGGTTTGCGATGCTGGCAAGGCTCCGAGATGTGGCGTGCATGTGAGTGGAGGTGATAAATGACACGCCTGTCTATGGCGTTCTGTTCCACTGTTTTGAAATCAAATTCCTCGGTCTATTCTGCGTCTCGTTCATATCTGCTCGCTTGAGTCATTCATCGTTATTTGAGACTATCACACTGCCCCAAACGAGCCTTCCATCATTGCTCATATGTACTAGATTCTAGCTCATGAACCTCACTCTCATCGATCACTAAGCTGCGGAAAACCACTCGCTGTTAGGCTTGGGCGCGTAGATGGCCTCCCTCAGGGGGGTCTCGAATACGTCACGGATCTCATCAAGCGAGTACCCGGCCCCAAGAGCAAGCTGGAGCATTATACGCGCTTGAGGGCCTCCGAGATAGCTTCCGTAAATGCTGATAAGATTGTCAGCAAATCTAGTTAGAATTGTGGGAACGAGTTGATGCAAGGTGAAAAGCGAACACAGTGAGATGGTCCTTAGTGTTTATATCGCTCTCGGCTCTCGCAACTCCTCCGCAACGGATATCACTATCTCGTTCACGTATTCCACTGGCGTCGGATATAAATTACACCGAGTTTTAGAACTGTGACCCTATCTATTTTGAAAACCCCTTTACGTGTATCCTTATCATCGACTGCACGAACAGCTTTCCCGACAAGCCGGATCTGCTCTTCAACGCATGCAACAACATAAACTAGCGACCCTGATCTCAAGTCCGAAGCGCGAACTTGTCGTAGGCCCCATTGGGTGAGCCGGTGTGATAATCCGAGCCCGATTCCTCCCGTGGGTTGACCACACACGAATCATTTAAGAACCCCGAGACCGGCGTGATAAGGCGAGTCCGGGATCCCCACTCCTGCTTATCTTTCGGCGCCGTCGCCGTCAGCCGGCAAAATCAACGCCCAAACCGGCCCGCAAGCGGAACCAGTGTGTCATTCGGCATCGGGCTAGTACCCATTGGCCTTAGAACGACGGGCTTGGCACCGAGATGGACCCACACCGATCCGAGTACGGGATCACCAACCGCACGGAAGGCCCCCACGTGCGGAATAATCGGAGCTCCCTTTCAAGATGCGGTGCCTTCCCTTCCAATCAGATCAGACAACCACAACTTCTTATCTGACAGACAAACTCGGTGGGATGTACTTATCTCCCTGAAACGTGTGTCACGAGTGTGTGTAAAACTGAAGACTGCCTCATGCAGAGAACCTCTTCATCCTCTCCTCCACCAACGTATTCGTCCTCGACGTCTTCAACGGCTCCGGTGTCATCACCTGTACAGGCTCATTTCGGAAATCCACCGAGTACACCGACGACGCCGCCTGCGAGACAAAACTCTCCCTCAGCGGCGCTATTGAGATGGTCCTCTGACCGCGGATGGCCTGCCGGATATTATGGAGGTACCGCTGATGGATGCTATCATCGGGTTTGATGAGCCCCTTTTCCGTGTCCAGCCAGATGTGGTGCTCGATGGCGGAGAGGAGTTGTTCCATGCTTGGGGAGGGGCGGACGGAGTTTCTGTTTCGGTTCCGTCTCAAGCGACGAGGGAGACGGATGGACTTTCCACGGAAGAACCACCCAATGCCGCCGAGGGAGCTGATGACGAGGCAGACGCCGGAGAAGATGATGAGGTCTTTATACTCCCCTGCGCCGTACTGCGTGAGGTTGACTGGGCCGTGGATGAGGCGGCCGCCGACGGCTCCACCGATGATGACCATGAGTCCGCGCTGGACATCGAAGATGGTGTACAGCCAGGTTTGGGTCGTTCTGTCGTCTGCCAGCTCTGTCGCAAAGCGCGTGTAGAGAACGCTGAAACCACCGGCAAATAGACCGAAGAGGATGCCGAAGGCGAGCAGGCGGATGAGAGTCTGGCCGAGGCCCCAGAAACCAAAGATGACGAGGGCAGAGACGAGAGGGGAGGCGGCCATGAGGAGTTGCGAGGGTGCGATGTCAGCGAGATAGCCCATGCCGATTTGGCCTACTGTGGTGGCGAAGTTGGTGACGGACAGAATGATGGTACCTTCGATGGAGGAGAGGCCGACTGTGGAGGCGAAGACTTGTGTGTGTTAGAGAATGTGGAGTGACAGGGAGAAGTGTTAAAAAAGCAGGGCTTACTGGGGAGGAATACTGGTGGGAAGTAGAACACAAGCCCCTGGAAGAGATTCGAGAGTGACATGGCAGTAAAGCAGGTTCTCAGGAAGACAGAGCGGTCGAGTTTGGTTGGGGTGGGTGTTGGAGCGTCGTTTGGTCTCTCTGGGGCGCGAAGGAAGAAGAGAGCCGGCCCAACGATGACGAACTGTCGACAGCTGAGGTTAGCAAGTGTATGGACATGAGTCGATGATGGATCAGGTGTATATACCACTACCGCGGCATAGGCCAGCAATGTCCAACTGCTGCCGATACGCTGAAGCAATGGCGTGAGGGCGAACGGAAGTACCGTGGCGATGAGACCAGCAAGCCCAAATCTAGAGAAAGAGAAAAGAGAAACAGAGGTCAGCCCAGGAACACCGAGTAGGGGTGTGGTCGACCGGGCATCGCAAGTCAGGCACTTACTGAATACCGTACGCGAACCCACGACGTTCATCCCACCAGTCGTTGAGCATGTTGAGCATCGGGTAGTAGAGGATTGAAAACCCGATGCTGAATGCCAATCCTTGACTGAGGACCAAGTGCCATAGCTCTGACGCACAACTGGCCGCAATGAGGGAGACAACGCAGATGATCCAGCCGCCCCATATTAAATGGGTTCTGTATTGAGGGTAACGGATCATGGCTGGTGTGATGATAGGCGACCCAAGTCTTCGCATTCCCTTGAAGCCATGTTAGTCAAGTGGCTTGGTGATGTTGTGACTTGTTCAAGGGGGGACTTACAATCGACAGCAACCCAACAAATGGAAGGAACGGGTTGTCCCCGAAATTGGAGTTGGTCTTGTAGAACTTGAGAAACACTCCATAGCTTGCTTGAAATCCTATCGGCGGCGAGGCTTGTAAGTGATGTTGGTCGAGATGAAAAAGAGATACGACACCACTCACCGAACAACACCCCCTCGACCGTGACCGACCCAACAAGGAACAGCCAAGCTTTCCTCCCGCCATCTAGAGGGATAGGAGATATCGACATCTCGCCTCGTATCTCCACGCCAACCAGGTTGGGGGCAGAGACAGAACTGGAAAGCAAGGGAGGATGGAGGCAAAAGTCCACTCGAGTTTGTCTCGAGATACCAAATCTTGGCAAGCGAGTCAAGCGTCGAGGGACATTATCTCTTCAGCCATGGGTACTTTTACTATCTACGTGGGAAGCAGGCATCCGCGGGCAACTCCGCTCTTATGTTCTCCCCATTCTGTTAGTCACATTTTCGCCGTGTTTCAGGCATCAGAATCCAACCTGTCGTCAGCGAGAGAACTGCCGATGCCCATCACCTCATCGCCTGAAGAGGCGTGGGCGTATCTCCTTGGTGGATCGGGTCTTTTGTGTCAGTGCGTTTCTTGTTGGGGGTTTGGGTGTTAGTTGCTGGTGCCACGGAGCGGTGGTTATGGGTGAGGTTGCTGGGTCTGCTTGAATGGTGAGAAAGAAGTGCTTTGTTGGTGTGTAATTTGTTTCCTATTGTATATTTAGACCCCAATTAGGATGCCGTTCCTGCAGGCGGAGCCCTGTTTGAACTCTCCCGTTGCTTCTAACTGGTCCCTTCCGGTAGCTCGTGTGATGCATCGCGACATTCCTCTCGCGTAAACAGATGACTGCTGCGCCACTTGGCCGCAGTTGGTAATACCAACACCACAGCTCACAGCCCTTCGACAGAAACGTATACCCGCATTCCATCGGGTAGCTGCGCGCTTGGGGCCTAAGCAACTTGGCACAGCCGTTTTTTCCTCTTTGGCCCTATGAAAGATGTGATGTCGAAAGATGGCGAAATGTGGTGCGAATCGATGGTGATCGAAATCCTGAAGGATTCAAGTTGTCGTCGCGGAAGATCCCGAGCGTCTCGGTGAGAGGGGGAGCTTCGCACCCCCCCTGCTTGCGGATGATGCAGGTGTCGATTCAGAGGTCTTGAGCTTTTTGGCTACTCCGCAAGTCTGACAAGTTTGGTCCTGGACTCCATTTCAGCTACCTCACTTTACGACCCTGGCCTGACGATTGGTGTGCATCGCTGAGAGTGACGGTGCAGGAACAGTAATCATACTGGCCACCCCTTCTGGTTCCTTACCCCTAGTCCGGACGCTAAAAGCTGATATTTTCCTCCCGTCCCGTTGGGGGGCGCAATCGAAAGCTTAGCATGTTGGGCTGGCTGGCCTGCGCATTCCGGTGAGATTCTCAAGGCAGCCGTCGTCTGATTTTCCCACTCAACATTTAAGTATTAGTCGTGCCACAAGGGCCAGCGCTTTGGTGATCCTACTGACAAAATTAGACGCGGTGAGGTGGCATTCCATGTGGTACCTGTGGTACAGCGTTGAGCTAATCGGATCTGACAATGGGACTCCCCATCGGTGTTAGCGTGGGGGCGAGAACCCCAACCCACCGCCATGCAGCCCTGATGTTTCATGCGAGTGGTCCCGATGTTTCAAACGGCGAGGGCTACCAGATTCCGATTCGGGGCTTCAGATGCACGCATGCAAAGCAGCCCCCCCGGCGAAGACATCGACCAGAAAGGACTAGAAGCCGAGCCCACGGCCGTGCAACCCGTAAACATATCAACATAATATGCGCCACCCTTCAGAAATCCAGACAGCCGATTTTCTCCCCAACGTTGCATCGAGCTGGTATGGATGTGAGAGCAAAAGTCCGCTGCCTACACCATCATGCTCAATGAGGATGATGCTGAAACTCGTGTAATATAACCTCGCCACCCGCGACCACCTAACTCTTCTCTCATCTGTGTCTGTGTTGGTGTGTTGGACAAGCACAAAACCCGTTGATTCCCGGGTTATCATGCGCTAGCCCCCTTCTCTCAGCCTAACCCCTTGGTCGCATGGTGGGATTCTGTACGCAGCCGCTTTCTAGGCCTAGCAAAAGGACCCAGACATACTCCCAAAAGTGGATTCCGAGGTGTTCCGCTACCGGCACCTCATCTTACGTCATATCCGGGTTACTAATATCCGAGAGCCTCACTTAGGTGATACCCGAATGGTTTTACGCTCACCCGAGCTTCTAGGGACGGGCCTCCAACGAGCGGCACAGGCGGGGAGAGACGCCAAGGCAGAGAGGAGTTCGGCTTCAAAAGTGCGCCGAGGATGTGATCTGTAAGCCCTGGCTGCGTGCGCAGGTTTCATGATCATGCAACTGTCGTCGAAGGAAGCGGGGATGTCCAAGGATCGAGAAGGGTTCGTCGGGATGAAGAAGGTCAGAACCAGGACATGCAGCCTCTAACTGGTGAAGAGGTACACACCCAATGACCTCATTGCCGGTTTCCGACCCCACGATCGCTTCGTCACATTTACGTGGGTCGGCAGTTCGGGTCTGGTGCCGCGGGTTGGCGTCGAGGTCAGCCGAGCTGACTGGCCGAGGTATATGGCCGCCTTCCACGACAGGCTTCGCTTCAGTCAACATGCAACAAAACAGGACTCGTGGTGAATTGCCTGTCAGTGAAATCCAAACGTGCCCACCCCAGAATCACTCACCGAGTCCTACAATTCCAAATTGGGTTCAAGTGAAGAGCGCACAGGTGCGGCACAGGCAATGCGCAAAGGCCTTTCCACAGCAGCTCACTTGAGATTCCGCAAACGCTGACAAGCAATGGGCTCTCGCGATTCCGCCCCCTTGTACCCCGCTTCTATTCCCGTAAGCTGCCAGGTCGATACGCCTCTGGATGAATATCTTGCCTAGGCCGTGAATTTTGGCTTGGGTGAAGGAACTGGCAGTTAGTAGACCCAGGAGTGAACTGGTTTGAAATACAGGGGGGACGTAGCTTCGATACGGTTGCGGCCTGGTAGTGAGACAATATCGGCAGGTGGTGTTGAAACAGAGGTAAGCATACATGTCCTAGGGGCAAACTGTGGATAATATTTGTCGGTAAGGACTTCCGGACAGTCGAGCTTCCAGGGTGTTAGAGTGATTGTTGAGGCCTCACCCCATGGACAACGGTGTGAGACAGCTATGCTGCCGAGACATCCTTTCTGACAAATATAATAACAGACGGATATAATACAATTCACACATGGAAGGGATAAAAATATCCAAAACAACCGTGCGTGGAAGAATACTAGGTACCTAAAGAAAAGCTCCAAACAAACTTGTCCCCAACCTTGAAGCGAAGGACCACATCACATGAACTCATCATTGCGGAGGAGGCAGCCCAGTTTTGTCAATGTAGAACATGCTTCTCTCTGGGTGCACTGGGTTGTACGCTGCGGCACTCTGTCGCAGCTCCAGCAAACGTCCCATGCTCCCTCTTACGTCATCCTCCCGGTCAAAACCTCCGTCCCCACCTGCGCTGCGCTCATCGCCCTCGCCCTCTCGGACCCCACCCGCCTCACCGAGAACGAGTGCCTCGCCCTCCAGCGCAGCGGGTACCTCGTCGAGGTGTGGAAGCGCGAGGACAACGGCCGCTTACCTTCGCGGAGCTGCAGGCGCGCACGGAGGAGGAAGCGGCGGCCTGGGAGAGGGAGAGGCCGAAGACGGATGCGGAAAGGGAGGCGAGGGCGGCGTTGGAGGAGCTGCGCACGAGGGCGTACCGTACCGTGAGGGGGGCGTTAGGCGACGAGGGGGGACGCGCGGTGGCGGCGGCGGGGGAGAGGATGAAGGTGATTATGGCGGCGAAGAGGGCGGAGCGGGATAGGGCGTATGCGGAGGAGATGGCAAGGGTTGGGCGTGTGAGGGGTGGTGGTATGGGAGATATTCCGGGGAGTGAGGGGGTGTTTGAGGGGGCTCATGTGGGAAAGATTGATCTTCTTTAAAGGCTGGCGGGGAGAGAGAGGGAGGTTTTGGAAGAGACATGAAACTTGGAACTGGGAGCTGGATGGATCTCACGGGTCCCTCCGCAACTTAACTCTCACCCAACCACCTGGAAACAACGCCAAATGCGTCCGCAATGCATCCCCGCCATTCAACCTGTTAACCGTATCGTGTCCATGTGCTTCCCCCGCTTTCCATCCCCTAAGCCAGATGGATACACCCTCTCAACCTCTCACTTATCCAATGGCTTCTGCGCCCACGCCGAGTCACTGAAAAACGTCAGCCTTTGTCTGTCCATCCAAACCATCTAAACCTCAACCTCCACCCTCAATGAAAGAGAGACGCCCCCAAACTTGAACTTACCAAGGATAATACGGATGATACGTCGGATTCGCCAACGCCTCCCTAACCTTCGCAAACGTAACCTGCATCTCCTCCATGCTATACCCCATGACCTGCGTTCCCAAAAAAATCCCAAACCCCTCCAGGCCCTGCTCACAGCTCGCCCTGTTAAACATCCCAATCTCCTTGAGTTTCGGGTCCTTCGGCCACGTCCCCAGCGGGACTTTATACGCTTTCGTATGAATCGCGCCCGTGAAGCCTACTTCCTTAAGCCATGCGAGGTGCAGGCCGTTTTTGGTAGGGGTGAACGTCCGGCCGATTTTGTCTCCGGCGGAGAGGAGGAAGTTCGTCCACCAGGTGTAGATGTTTTCGGGCGGGAGGGAGTTGTCGTCCCAGGTGGTCTCGCAGGTGAATTCGGTGTGCTCGATCCAGCCGCCGGGCTTGAGGGCGCGGAAGGCTTGGGCGTAGAGCGCGGGCCAGTCGGCGATGCTGCCGAGCATGTAGCGGATGTGGATGAAGTCGAAGGAGGCGGGCTCGAAGGTCCAGGAGAGGCAGGCGTCGTCGAGCTCGAAGCGGCAGTTGGGAGGGGCCCATTCGGGCTGGATTGGGGAGAGGTCGGTGCCGATTACTGAGGCGGAGGGGAATTGGTCGGCGAAGTCGCTGGGAGGGGAGTTAGTGTTTTGGGCGTGGTGTTGAGGATGGAGTATTCTTACATGGCCCAGATCCCTGTGCCGGTTCCGACGTCGAGGACGGCCTGGGGGTTCTTGATCGGGGCGTGGAAGAGCTTGTTGTCGTTAAGGAGCAGCATCATGTGGTGGTTCAGGTCGAGCGAGTCGTTGTGTTTCTCATCGTTGGGTTGCCTGGGCGTGTTAAACTCTTACCGGTGGTACTTCGGGAGCTGAGTTGTGTCATTAGTCTTACCAATACTCGGCATCTTTGAAGTTTTGGTACGTCCTTCCGTGAACCTCACGGTAATTCAAGATCGAGGAGCTCAGGGTGGCCGTTGATTCGTTGACCGTCGCATCCTCGTACGAGGATGAACCGTCACCGTCATCGCGCGTAGGCGCTTGTGGGAGATATGCGGGATCCTGTTACGCACGCGGGGTCTCAGCGATTCGCCCTGCAATCTTTTTCACGCAAGCTCGGGGGAAACTCACGACAACAATCGGCTGGGCCGCCTGATGGGCCCCGGACGGGTTGGTCGAAGTCGACATGTCAAGTGAGGGACGAAACTGTGATTGGGGCAAATGAAACCAGAATAAAGTTTAGTCAAGATGAAGGAGAAAGACAATGTTGTAAGAATGAGGGCGAGGGCCTGGGTTTTACTTATCGCTTCCTGGTACTTTGATGATGCGACTGGGGAAACGACGCGTTGGAGAAACCCATGCAGTCGAGCCTTCCGGAATGGCACAAACCCCACTTCCGACAGCCACGAGTGTAGACACCGCCAATGATAACGACCCGTTCATTCGGCATTGCGACATGCACAATCTTCCCCCGCGGAGCTGCACACTCTGCATCCGAATCTCTAAGCGTCCACGCGTGTCGTCCGATCCGGAAACCCGGATAGACAGAACTGCGGTCGGAATGTATGCATTTCCCCCACTTTTGACCACATCGACTTCGGTCAGAGATTTGTTTGCTTGACAAAATGATAGATCAGCCGGTGGCTTTTTTTTGCGAGACGAAGTGGTTCGGTCGTCGGATTGATGTCGCCCGAAAAGGTTGAAATCAAGCTCTCGGGTCATTTCAAGTTCTAGGTTACCTTTTCGCGAAACAAACTGTTGCGCAAGCTTAGAGTCCTGCCCGCCGCCGTTGTTGTCGTCTTCGTCATCCGAGTCGGAGTCGGAGTCTTGAATAGTACGAGTGGGGCCAACTCAACTTGAAGGAGCTAGCGATCCAAGCGCACAAAATGCTCTTTAGTCAATTTCGGACGCCTCTTTGCCTCAACTATCTATCACTTTCACCACAACCGACACCACGTCGTCACCACGCACCGCGCGCGAGCGCCAACGCCTAGCACGATCCATTCCCGACGTTTAATTGCATTCACAATCGGCCTCAATTGGATGCACGACTGCGTTAGAGTTGGGCGACTGCCCGTTCGAGTGGGAGATGCGTGGAGTGAGAGCAGTGGCCGTGGTCTTCTACCTTTGACTCCCTCCCACAAGCGCAACACAGCGCACATACGCGCAGTTCAGGTACGTTCAACTCCTGAAATTCGAATCGTGCTAGTGATGACTTTGGATGCTTGAATCACGGAGGTCATAGTCGCACAGAATCTGGACGATTGATGCCTGGATCACCACACTAACCCCAATCGCCTTAGCTCATTCCGAGTCGCAATGGTGCGGGGTAGCCGAAAGATGCCAAGAACCCGCCATGGCACCCAGCACGAGGCTCTACAACGCGACAACGCGATGAGGGGAATACGTCGATCACAACAAACGTTGGCCTAGGTGTTGGCGCTGTTGGCGGCTCTGACTTATCTCGCCGACATGCGGCTGCTCGACGCGCGAAAACTGGAACTCGTCGATGTGCGCGACGACGACATCCCGCGCTACGCCATTCTCTCGCACACATGGGGCGACGACGAGGTCACGCTGCAGGAGATGCGGCGCATGGAGAGCAAGATCCCGCAGGCCCTCAACAAGCAGAAGCAGCAGATAGCCGACAAGAGGGGCTTCGCCAAGATCAAGAGCGCCGCCGCCATGGCCGTCCGCCGCGGACTCAACTACCTCTGGGTCGACACGTGCTGCATCGATAAGATGAGCAGCTCCGAGCTGTCCGAGGCAATCAACTCCATGTATCTCTGGTACAAGCAGGCCGCCGAGTGCTACGCCATTCTGTCCGACGTGGACCCTGCCGCCCTGGACAACTGGAAGCGTCCAAACTCGCAGCTGCGTCTGAGCCGCTGGTTCACTCGCGGGTGGACTTTGCAGGAGCTGATTGCGCCCTCCCAGCTCTACTTCTTCGCCGCCGACTGGAGCTTGCTGGGCCAAAAACAAAGCCCCAAGTCCTTTACCGAGGTCCTCAGCGAGATCACTGGGATTGAAATCGAGGTGCTCGACGGCAGAGTGGATCCCGCCCAGCTCAGCGTTGCAACTCGCATGAAATGGGCGGCGAGCCGCCAAACAACGCGGCTCGAGGATACCGCATATTGCCTTATGGGTCTGTTCCAGGTCAACATGCCCCTCTTGTACGGAGAAGGTCATCGCGCTTTTGCGAGACTGCAGGAAGAAATTATCCAGCGCACTGATGATCAATCGCTTTTTGCGTGGAGCAGCAGCAGCAGCGGCCCCTCCGCCGCAGACGACGACCTGGATGACCCGGACGCGCTTTGTGGCCTCCTTGCGGCACGTCCTGCCGAATTCCAGGACGCTGGCGGAATGCAACCGCTTCCGCCCCTCCCGGTCTACGCCAGCGCTCCCTCGACCATGACCAATCTCGGCCTTCGGGTGCAGCTCTATCTGCGACCCATCCAGGATCACGAGGGAGTACCTATGGAGGAGGATTACTACGCCATTCTAGACTGTGTTGTTAGGGTGGGGGGGTCGTATCTTTGCCCTGCTATCCCGCTTCGCCGACTCTCCATGGACCAGTTTGCCAGACTCCGAAATCGATCCCACAAGTTCCTCGCCCCTATTCAATCTGAACTACAATCGGAGTCGCAAGGGTACCGCACCTTGACGTCCGCCAAAATCCCGTTTACTATCATCTCCCTCAGATCCGCGTGTCACCCGCCCACTCAATGCCGGCCTCGAACCTTCCCCTATCCCCCATACCCGCTACATCCGCTTGGTCTCTTGACTCAAGCGGATCGTCCACCCACGAGGCAACGGGGCCACGCTACAAACTCGTCGATGCCTTCCCGTCCGGTCGATGGAACCCTAACACATTGACCATGGCGGTGAAGTACTCTCGCCAGCTTCAGGTTATGGCCCTATTCCGCTTTCAGGACACGTTCTCCCGTGATGTCCTCGATGGCGTTGACGTGGTTCTTGGTCTCCGCCGCCTTGATGCCATGGAGTGGGAGGGCTGGTGCTTCCAGCTATCCTGCCGGCCAAGTACCTCCTGCGCTGGTCGTTTCAAACACAAACAGAAAAATTAGAGAGCTGGTTGGCAACTCCAGGAAGGGAATCGTGTCATCGGCCGCTTTCCGCGACTCCCTCGGGGACGACCTACGCCTGATTTCCGATGCCACGGTGATAGGCGTGCAGCTGCAAGGCCGGCTCTATGTCTCAGTTTCGGTGTCGGTTCGCCCAGAGATGCTCATGGATTGCGTATTTCGGGGAAGGACCGTCGCGGTAGCGGAGATTGTCCGAAAAGAGCTCAAGTTCATCCCCAGAATCCACACCACGGAATCGAGGCTGCGCGACCTGCAAAAGACGACCCGGCTTTTCACGGGGCCCTGCGCAGAAACGCCAGAAACACCTTTCATGGCCCACAACCTGCCCGCAATATCCAAAGATGAGCCACTACCGGTCCGCGGCGTGCCTAAGAAGTCCCCGACGGCACCGATGAGTGACTACTTGAACAAGAGGCACGGATACTCCAAGGTCGGGCTGCTATCTATTGCTGCGAATGAAGGCAGGCTCGACGAGATCGAACGTACACAGCCAACTTCTGGCCACCTAAACTCAACCACGAGAGACTCCTATCACCTCCCTGTCCTGCATTGGGCATTGGCGGGCGGCCACGTGAACACAATCCGATATATGTTGCGCAACGGGGCAATCATCACAAAAGCGGCAGCTCACGGCCTTACGGCCCTTCACATTCTCGTACTTTTCCGTGACCAGGGTGGTGAAGGGTCTTACGTACCGGACGACGAAGTTATTGAGCCACTCGCAACGGCGTATCGTACCATGTACGACCTCGAGACACCACTCCATCTAGCTGCAGCATCCAAAGGGAGTACTCACCTCATGTGTGTAGTGAAGCTGTTGAGGGGAGGCGCCGGCCAAGATGTTCCAACATACAGACTCGATCTGACCCCGCTCGATCTCGCTGCCATGTTCGGACACGGCCATGTCGTGGCGGAGTTGGTGGTGGGCGGATATACCACCATGCCCTCGCAGGAGGTTTTAGACCGAGCGCTGCACATTGCCGCGTCATGCGGACACGCTGACTGTGTCAAAACGTTGCTGTGGGTAAAGGCCGACCCTTCTGTCTCCTTTGACTACTACTTCTACCTCGATGTCACGAGCTCCTACGCCTGGATTACCCAAGAACCTGGCGATGCAAGACGCATTGCTGCTAAGCGAGGCCATATGCACCTGGACCTGCTTCTCACTGAGCGACAAGAGCAGCAGCAGCAGCCCCCACAGAACCGTCACGGCTGATCACCACAAGAATACGACGGGGACCCGAGCCCGGGTGGAGTCCCAGGCTTTTCGGCACGTCCCCCATGGTTGGAGGATCCGTCCGGGCCACAATACCGTAGTTCACACAACTACAGCTCCGTCCCTCTGGGCACTCCCTCATACGACCACCCGAGTTCGTCTCAGATCACTCCAAGCTACTCAACCAGACTCCCCGCCCGGGCCAGCGCCTACCAAAGGACAAGCCTGTACCCCGGGACGTCCATGCCCCCAACCCCAGACCCAAATTTAGACCGCCCACCAACCCAACCTCATCCTCAGATCTACGAGCTGGACGGCCAAAGCTCAGGCTCCCGGCCACTTAACACAAGGCGACCCGAACCACCACCCCTAATATACCTTGCATCACCCGGCTTCGAGCGCTACAAGCGCCTGCCAACCGGCGGATTTTCGCATTGCCCCCCCGAGGAAACCAGCGATGCCCTGCGACGGCACGACGAACGAGTCATGTTCCAGATGGAAGTAGCCGCCCAGAGAAAGGAGGGCGACACTTCAGGACCCCCGCCTTGCTTTGAGCTTGAGACGACGGAGGTGTCGGAGATTCATGGCTCAGAAGAGCCAGAAGAGCCGTTTGTATATGTGGACTCGACGGGCGGTAGCTATCGGAGGTGGAAAGCCGGAGGGTTTGGCTACCCGGTCGAGGATGGTGATGGGAGAGAGAGTGCGGCTCAGAGACAGAAGAGAGAGGCGGAGGAGGAGAGAGACCGGATGCTGTTTGATCCCCATCAACTCGGGGTGGCCGCTTGGGCGCGGAGATAGCCGACGCACTACTCTTGATCGGTGCTGGTGTTGTTATCAAGAGGTCGAGCGCGAAAAAAACTCGAAGGAGTCGTGGGCCGGCTCTCAGGATATGCTAGTGGCAGCCGTGCTTGCATTGCACTCCTTTGGCGGCAAGGCGAATTTCGAGGATTGCTGCATCACCCATTCAACGGGCGTCAAGTGTGGGGAATAATCTGCGTCCTTGGCGCCGTGCCATGGGAGCCTGGAGATAGTTCAACTCGGCACCGGCACGGCGGATGGAGCCATGTGGGCCCAGCGTCCTTTTGCTCGGACTGAGGCCTGGAACTATGGCCCTCGGAACTGAAGTGGGTTTCCTTTGGCGGTACTGTTATGCAAGTTTGGTTACCCCTGGATCGGTAAACCGACGATGCGACTTGGCCAATGAGATCGCTTGTTTGGCGCCTAACTCGGCAGATGGTCGTGCGCTCAGCCTCCGTTATGACTTTAACCTTTATGATAAGCGAGATTCTCAGCAAGGCACCGTCGTGAAGTTGAAGCTAGCTGTTCCTTCGCTCGACTAGCTGGCTCCTTCAATCAACTAGCTAGCTCCTTCACAACGTTAGCGATCGACTGGCGAGGCCGACTTCAAGCAACGAGCAGAACTACGTCGGTCCACACGCGACCAGGAGGACCATCTTGGACAACAGCAGCAGGCAGATGAGATCGTACCTCGGACCCGGTCACGTGTCCCAATCATAGTCAGGCAATGCTTGAGCTGGTCGACTCGAGTTCGTAGACAGCAAGATATATAAACTCTTGCAATGGCCATCATCATTCACAAATCCTCAACCACTCAGTCTCGGTCTCATCTTCAGAACACTACCACAGCCTGCACCCGCATGAACAGCCAGACCGTCCTCGCCAGCGGCGCCTGCGCCTACTGGGCCAACGGCCAAGGCAAGATCAACGATGGATACTGCGTCGCCTACAAGAACAACAACGGCGTCGACTGCAAGATAGGCTGCCCCAATTCTTTCGATCCGTGCCAGTACCTCGAGGATGATGGAACCTGCAGCTTTGGCTATGTGGCCTGCCTGCAGAAGATGGGTTGCGGTGGTCGGGGAGGCCAAGCCGATTGTATTGGCACCGCTACCGGTATGTTTTTTTGCCGAGCTCGTCTTCAAGTCGTATTTGATGGCTAACATTGGGGTTTCAGGTTGCGCTAAATGCGCATAGTTCCTCTAGCTTTGGCTCGCGGGCAAGACTAGGACATTGATGGGGTTTGTGCGGGTTGGGGAGGGGCAGAGGGTTATGTAAAAGGCGAGAGCTTGAGGCGGCTGCTCGCTTTGTTTCACTCTGCTCCGAGGAGAAACCTAGATGGGAGAACATATAGAGTTGGGAAATACAGGAAAGATGGCTTTTTGATGATTTCTCTCCCAGCTTCGCGCAGGCGCGAAATGCCCCTGGCTAACCTGACCGTCACTTGCACCTGCCAGCATGGCGAATCAGGGCAGCAGCAGCCGCGAACATCCCTTCCACACGATTTGCTCACATCTGGAGCCTTCCTCGGCGTATCCCCCGCAGAATTCCGTCACCGAATTTCAGAAATCCCTCGCTCGGCGCATCCTCCAACGCACACCTCATCTTCCAATCATCATCAGAAATCATCGTCAGAAGTCACATCGCATATCGAGAGCGACATCCGCGACACGCTGCGCATCCAATATCTCGATTCGAAGCTTGCACCCGTCCGCTGCCATGGAGTTCCGTGCCATGGAGCCCCCCCGTAAATGCACCCACCTCTTCCCGCGCACACCGCACACGATCTCCCAACCTCCCCTCCCACTCGCCCCGTCCGTCGCGCTAACGCGCTAACAATCTTCAGATAATGTCTCCATAGCCGGCGCAATCGGGGACCTCGAGGAGAGTCTCCACATGCACTACCGACTCCCTCGAGCGCAGCCGCGCATCACGCGCCATATCGGCATCCAACTGAACGCCCGAATCAGCCACATATTCGCCACGTACCACAACCGCAACCAACGACGGGTATCGCTCGCCGACCGGAGGTGGGCCATACAAAACATCGAATACTGGAACGTGTTCAACCACGCCTGGGTCCTGTACAAAGTAGCTCAAGTTGCAGGGTTGACAACAAACGTGCGGTTCTTACTGCGGCATACCGCTCTACTCTTCCTCATCGAGAGCACAGAGAGAGACCAGCGCCCCGTGGTGGTTGACTTCCGGTCAGCAGTCGAGGAGGCTGTCATGGAGGCGATTCACAATGTTTGTAAAGCCATCAAGGAATTCGATGCGATAGGGGCCCAGATTGCGTTAATTTTGCCTCATTTGGATATCGATGATGTCTGGTACGGGTTCAGATATGATGTCCCTGGCGTCGGTGAAGAATAATTGAGGGGAGGGTTCTTCTTGACAAATGCGTCTTGTCGGTCGTTTGGCTGGCTTGGCTGATGCAGCAGCGTGGATAGAAGGCGGTGATGTTGCCTGGTTGCCTCGGTCGACATGTCTGATGGACGGGCTGGCATGGTCGCTTTGGCTCAGCGCATTCGGCAGTGTCTGCCCAGGAGTCGAGCGTTTGACTGGAGGATTGTAACTATAGAGTAGCGAGATATACTCAGAGTAGTAGAGTAATAAAGCGTTTGTCTCTCTCGAAATCGACCTCGCGCCACAACTCGATTCGTGGTCACACTCGGTCTTATGCACCGTGGGAACACGTGCGCTGATGTTTGTGTCACCAACACCAAGAACCCGTGTACTGTAGCCGTGAATTTGACTCCGCCCACTCGGGTCTCCACTGGACTTTGCAGCTTGCAGGACCTTGTTTTGACGACGGATGGAGCTCGTCCGCACACAGTGTATGCACACATGCGGCGAAGCCCAGTTCGGGTAATTCCTCCGATTCTCTCGTCCCAACCCTACAAGCGCGTATCTCAGACAGCGGATCCCGCCCGAAACAGTCGCCACGTTCACATCTCAACACTCAAGCTCAAGCACCCGAACACAAGAAACACAAGTGATGATGCAACCACAATCCATTGAACGAACTGAACGCAACAATTACAACTATCATACCCTCCCATCCCAGCGACAAATTGAAGTATGTACACGTACGAAGCTATGTATGCAACAACAACAACAACAACAACAACAACAACAACAGCAGCAGCAGCAGCAACAACCTCACCCCCAACTCCCGCTGAGAGGCATCAACCATCACTAAACATTAAATCGCAGCAGCCTTAATTCCAACCCGCCAGTCCTCCCAACGCCAACCGTTCCGCCTCCCATGTTTCACTCCCCTCATGTCTCCGTACCAGGTATTACTGAGGGACCCCCTTCCGCCCCTTCCTCGCCGCGACCGCAGTCAGCAAATCAATCGGCGTCGCCAGCCGTGGTGTCGCAATCACAGGCGTATCATCATCCCTCTCCTGCCGTTCGGATCCACTCCCCTGCCTCGTAACCGTGGCGCCACTCCTCTCACTCCGCGTCTCGACCACCGTAGCAGGCGTCTCTGGCACCGGCGGCGGCAGCGTCGTCTTTGGTGTGCGTGGGTACCCAAACTCAAAAGGCTGGACTGGCGTCGAGACAATCATTGCGTTGTGGGGAAGGGAAGGGAATCCTCGCACGACCGGGGAGGGGGCGGGTGAGTCGTGAGAGGGGGAAGAGGAGTCGTTGGGGTTAGTGTTGTTGGCGATGGCGTTCTTTTCGGCGAGGTTGGAGGTGGTCAGGGCCGTGGTGGCGCGGCGCTTGCGGCAGCGGGCGATGCAGAACCAGGAGGCGAGGGCGAGGAGGACGACGACGAGGGGGACGGCGACGCCGAGACCGATTTGCGTGCCGAGGGAGATGGCGCCGGAGGAGGAGTCCAGGTTATTTTGGTTGGAGGAGGAGGAACCCGAGCGGTTGGTTCCGGTTGCGGTGGTGGAGCCGCCGGTGGCAGCGCGGGTTGCGGTGGCGAAGGACTGCAGGGCGGTGGTGGCGGCGCGTTGGGTGGTGGTTTGGACGCCGGGGTTTTGAATTGTTTGGTTGACGTACACGCAGTAGCCCGAGACGGTGTCGCCGCCGAAGCAGGTCTGGCCGTGGGAGCAGCAGACCGAGGAGCACTGGAAGGTGCCGGCGGCACAAACGCGTGCGCAGCCGGACCCGCCGGCGCTGGCGCCGCAGCAGAGGTAGGCGCCGTTGATGGTGTCGAAGGAGCAGGTGTCGCCCGTGTTGCAGCACCAGTCGCCCTGTGCGCACTTGGTCTCGAAGTCGGCGCAGTAGGGCCCGAGGGAATTGCGCTTGGCGAGGGAGGTCAGGCTCCCGGAGAAACCGCCGAGGGGTGATGTGGCTGGCGATGCATCGCGATAGAGGTGTGCAGAGGGCGGCACGATGGCGTGCCCAGCGGGCAGTTCGATGTCGTTGTGGGAAGTCATAGCTGAATTAAGGAGCTGGTGATAGGAAGCGGGTGGCAGATGTCGGCTGAAACCGTGATCAATTCGAAAGAGTGGCGTGATTGATCCTCGGGATTACCTCAAATCAAAGACATAGGAAAAGTTGTGGTACTAGGTTAGCTAGCTAGCGCAGTGAAGCTGCGTGCAGTGGCTCTGACCCGGTGTTGAGTGAGTATTGAAGGTTCGAAAGAGTGACATCGGCCAGCCGACATGTCTCTTTTTGATGTTTCGCGATGTTGGATTCCATCGTCGATGTCTTTTGCGGAAACAGTACCCAAATTTCGTTTGGTGTTGATCCAGCGCCATGGACTAGCGAGGACCAGGCGTCGATCTGCAATCCATCGCGATCGAAGAAATGCTGTGACATCGCGAGGCGCCAAGCACCGCTGCCGGGGACCGTCAGGGGTGCAGGATCAACAGCGTCCTGACCAAAACTGACAGGTGAGGCGCGTGCGGCTGTTGACGATCTTCCCCCAACCCACGGGTTCCGGCACGCCACCCGACAATGCCGTTATTCTGCGTCTTTCGTCGCTTTTCTGCGGTTTTGTTTGACAGTCTGCGCCAGCTGGCGCCGATTTCGATCCCTCTTCAGATTCTCGATCCCCTCATCTCAGCGCCGCTCCACCCATCAGGACGCCCCAGCCAACTCGGTCTCACTGCCCTGGCAGGCGCGACAGGCACCGAGGAAGCTCCGAATCCATGATCCTCCGCATCTGCGGCATCGTTGCTTCGGTCGCGCAGAAGGAAAGGGTCAAACCAGCTGAAGCCAAGATGCCCTAACTCACGTAATTTGACGAGGGCGCGTTTCAAGCGCGAGAAGCTGAAGTGGTCGAGATGCGCGTCTTGGTTGGGATGGGACTTTCAAGAGTCAGGCGACTCAGGTGGCGGTGAGTGGGATATTCAGGAAATTGCGGTAGATGACCAGAAGGAAGGGCAAGGCGCCTAAACCTAAAGCTTTCTTCGAGTTCAAGTTGCCGTAATTGCAGTCTCGGATGAGGTCATTGCAAGCAGAACGAACAGTCAACTTGAATGGAGGAGATTCATTTCGTGCATCTTCTCGTGGTTACCATGCTCTTTGACCGCGAGATCAGCTTCGCCGATCCCCCAGATCACAACATCGTCGATGACGGATGTCTGTGCATCTCTGCCCCAAAATCCCTTCTCGTCTGGGGTTGTTGTTCTTGGCACCATCTCAGGGCCTTGGTACACGGATTGGAACCATGGAATTTCGTAGATGGCTTCCTCTTCGCCCCAGCCTGCCACGTTCGATGTTCCAGATCGAGATCCGTCAATTGTCTCAAACGTGATGCAATCCAGCGAAACGCAGCAGTTCGTCCCAAGAGTTGCTGCTCGATCCTGTCCGGATCGACGATTGGGTGTTCCTCGTGGCCCTGCAAATAGCAACCTTGAATGCTCTGCAGAGCGGAGCCAGAGGATCCGAAAGAGGACCCTGAGAATCCCCCGCAAGCAACCTGGAAGTTGTCTCCATTCCCAAGAATAGCAAAACAATGATCTGCGATCATCCTCGTCCGTGGTGCCTGAAAATAGCAGCTCTGCTCCACGCTCTCTCGGGCACGGGAACAAACCAAATCGGGCGGATCCGAGGGACAGCGTCTGAAAACCCGGACCGATGTCTTGACTTCGGCACCCTAAAATCTGAAATTTTGTTGTCAATGCACGTTGGGTATCATTGGGTTGTCCAACAGTAGGTTACATTGCGGCTGAAACGATCGGTGTAACTGCCAGACCGCGAGCTACCATTGGTCAACCAGACTCTCTTCCTTGTCAATTTAGGGGAACCAAGGTCAGCATCGTCACCAAAGGACGAATTTTGATCCGATTGCTCCCGGCGGATTGAACCCGCAAAGTTTCCATAATAAACCGATGGCCCCTTAACCCACCGGCTTGGTGAGAATCTCTGTTTTCTCGACACCCAACTACACGAACAAACCACCAAAATGCGCTTCCAACCAACCACCCTCCTCGCCCTCCTCCCCCTCTCCCTCGCACAAACAACCAACCCCCCATGTGTAACCGACTGCACGACCAAAAACCCCGTCAGCTCTCAATGCGACGGCAACGAAACCGGCTCCGCCCTCGACACCTGCCGGTGCAACACCTTCCTCGGCGCTACCAAGATGATCACCTGCATCAAGGCGTGTTCGACGGCGGACCAGGCGGTCTTTGCGGGGCGGTTGCCTGAGGCGTGTCGAGGGGATTTGTTCCCTGGTTTGACGGTGGCGCCAGGGACAACGACGACAACAGGGGCTTCGGGGACGGTGACTACGGGGACGACGGGGACAACGGGGACGACCGGGGGTCCGGCGCCGGCGTTGACGAGTAAGCCGAATGCGGGTGTGGGGAAAGATGTTGGTGGGCAGGGGGTTGTGCAGGTCGTGGCCGTGGGATTGGCTGCGGTGGTTGCGTTTCTTTTGTGAGATGAAAGTCAGGAGAAACACGCGTATTGGTGGGATATATCACTGAAGGGGATTTGAGGGATGCGTTATTTCTACATGGATGTGGTGAAAAGGGGTACCGTTGTCATCGACTTTGGGCTTAAAAGCTTTGATGCAGCGCTCCTGCATGTTGCTATCAACACTCGCGAATTATGTGTATAAAACTACCACTACCTACGTCTACGGACACGAACATTACTGCTACCGTCTTTCAAAACACCATCAGTCTATTATCGTCGTCCAACTCTTCACAACTTCCCCTGACACCCCCAGCACTTCCCCGCCGCCGTATCCCCACACTTCTTGTCAAACTTGGCCTTCTGCGGATACGGACACAGAATGCGATGATGCGTCTGGTTTGCAACCATCAAATTTACCGGCGAAGACCCAGGGGCAGTCCCATTTTCCACCCATGCGCGCAATTGAGAAAACAAACTTTCCGGCTGTCCCGATGGTCCTCCAAAGCAATGTGCCATCCCCGGGATATCGTAGTGCCGATAGAAACCATTAGTGTCGGACATGAGGGTTCTGACTGCCTCGTGGTAGTGCGTTGTGCCCTTTGGCGGGACGATGGGGTCCGCCTCAGTTGTGTTAGTCACAGCCCTTGTTCTGGATGTCGATCTCAGGGGTAAACTTACAAGTCCATGATACGTCACCAACTTCCCGCCCGCTTGGCGAAACTCATACAGGTCCGCAAAATCAGTAGCAATCGACCGGTACTCCTGCCTAGCAAAGCGAGTCAGGGACTCATACTGGGCCCGGGTAATGTTCCCAACTTTGAAGGTCGGATCCCTCGCGACAAAGTACCGAACCCAGAAGTCTGCAAGAGGAAACGTAACCGCGCTGCATTTCCCGTCGACACATCTTGTCGTTGCCAGCCCGGACGTCCCTCCCGGCGGCGAGTACGGTCCCTGGCCGTTGATATCGGCTCCGGGATCCAGCCCATACCAGATGCGCCGGCCATTCGCTTCGATCGGGCCATTCCATGTTGCATTCGCAACAGCAGCCGCCGTCTTGCTGATAGTAGCCGGAGCACCCGGAATCGAACAGTTGACGGGCTGTCCCACCGCCTTGAACGGGTCAAACTTGCCAAGACAAGCATCCACGTCGCCAATAACCCCATCAACCGCCCCATCGAGCCCATCACACTTCTTGACCGCCGCTTCAGTAAGGGCATTGAGCTCGCACAGATGAGGATATTCGCCGATCGAGTTCATAAACACCTCTGCCCACTGCATCGAAGCAAACAGCTCAGGCCAGTATATCGCCGGCGCTCCAGCCGCAATCCCATCATACACCGTCGGATACCGCTGTGCGAGCATCAGACCCTGTCGTCCGCCCTGCGAGCACCCATTCCAGTACGAATATGCCGGTTGTTTGCCATAAAAGCTGCGAATGAGCGACTTCGCGATTTTCGCCTGCGCCCATGTCAGTCAACTTGCACCCCTCCTCCCTGTTCTTCCCCTTTTCCCTCGTGTCCAAACCCACCACCCACCACCCACCCGAAAAGGAAATATCATACCTCATCATCCAACGAAACACTCGCCAAACTCCTCAACCTCCCCCAGTCCACATTCCCCTCGCTCAACAACGCCCACGCACTCGGCTCCTGACTCCCTCCCACGCCTGCATCCGTCGTCACAGTCGCATACCCATCGCCCAACGCGCCCTTCATCGCCTCATAACTGAGCGCAAGCCTCCCCGGCGCGAAACCACCTCCCCCAACGGCCTGGAGTCGCTCGTTCCAGCTGGGATTTTCCATGGGGAGCCATGCCTCGACGATGACGGTGTCGTGTTGGCCCGGGTGGGTGTACGTGACGGTGACGTTGCAGAAGGTGGTATTGGTGAGGGTGACGGGGGGTTGGGTGAAGCGTAAGGCGGAGGGGACGGAGGCGGAGTAGTTAGTGACGAGGGAGGTGGTGAGGTAGAGGATGGAGGTGCCGAAGGGGGAGGCGGGGAGGAAGGTTAGGGGCGTGCAGGAGAGGAACATTTTGAGGGAGAGAGGTGGTTTGGGAAATTCAGTTGAGGGATTGAGGTGGTGATGGGGATTTGAGGGTTTATATCGTATTTTGAGATTTATTAATATATTCCCGGTGGTTAAAGGCCTGGCCGGAGCCGAGGAGTCGGAGAGGAGCGGCGTACTCGCGTAAATTTCCTGTTTGGGCTGACCGTCCCGGATTTGGCTCGCCGAACGCGGATTTGGCTTGGCACCCTAGTTAAGGCTGACCAACATCAACTGAATTGTTGGCTATTGATCGGTCGGCGAGCATTTCGGTATTAGTTCTGTGTCTCATCCATTGCTCCTCCTTTGCGGTGATATTTGGCTTGGGATAAAACAAAATGATGGAAGTAATGCCAAGTGTGTGAAGGCAGGGTAGCATCTATGACCAAGCAACGCATGGCAGGTGAAAATGGCCCATTAGTTGGACGGTTATAGCATGCCTAGGAAATCTATGTATCTACCTACCTAGCTAGGTAGCTTGAACTGATGCGATCAAAATTTCACAGGGCCCACTACATGACGCCTGACCGCTCGAAAATGAGAAAAGAAACCCGAGTTTGGTGCCCTCGGTAGCAGTGGTGCCAGAAGTGATAGGCGAGCCCGCTATTACATCAACTGCCACTGTTGTCTAGGTGGGAGATATGTAAGTAGCTCGGCATCACCCATCATCAATGGCGTCGACTAATTACAATGTGGGGTATCGCGGAAAACAAAAATCCAACCCCTTCTAGATAATCTTTCTAGAGCCCCTGCTGATACTTTTGCCAAACGTAAAGAAAAAAAACACAAGAACTTTTGTTGACGGTCGAACGCTGACATAGTGTCGCTTTGTTAGCCCGGTCGCCATTCTGACGGACATTTTATCAGTCTTGCTGCCGTCTTGTCGGTTTGCTGCCATTGTGTCGGCTGCCATTCCTTTGCCCCCAGACGCCATCCTGTCCCCGGAACAGGCGGGCCAGCAAATTCATACCTCAAGATGGCTCGGTTAGGTTTTTCCAAATGGAAATATCTAACCATTGCCATAGGAAGTTGAATTGCGACGCCTATCTTGTTCCCCGTCCAACCCTCACCTCACGTCGCAGAATGTTGATCCCAAGTGTCCAACTACCTGGATTGCCTCACTTGATGGACATGGCAGTCGGGACAGCGATGATGGAAGCACGATTGATTGGGACAGAACTCCACTAGCATTCCCATATCGCTTCCAGCCCGTCCACAATTGCACTATGTGTGTCGCAGTTAGCAGGTGTCGGCAGAGAGGATCGTTCAAGGGTTCACTTATTGGATTCAGGATTACTTTTGGTGCGTAGGTTAGGGGTTTCAATTGGCCAAAAGCAGCCTGAATCCAGTAGGTCGACCCACGTGACGGAACGGGAAGACTTACACAGACCCACCGCCAAACGGTTACCGTCTTCTTCTTCTTTCCGTCCTTTTCCTTCCTGGGCTGGAGATAAGACTGTCAGAAACCCGTCTGGACTGTTGTGTCCGGCTTACTTTGTTTGCAACCAAGGGCCAGGGCGTGGGAAAACAAACCATATTGGAAACACTGTACGGGCATTAGCCGAGATGCATGGAGCAAGGTGTAATGTGTCGGTGCACGTGTTGTGTCCCATCACGTGATGTCAGGAAATCTGGCGATGTGGAGATGGTGCCGTTTTGCAGCGGCTAGAACGGAACGCGAGGGAAATCGGCCGCTCGTAACGCGCAGCGCGACCGTGCCGGTTGGAGCAGGTCGGCAATTGGGGCCAATCGGCAAAAAGAGACAGCCGAGGAGGAAGGTGCGCTTGCGCCCGGCTCAATTGCCCAGCCGTCCTTGACCTCGGTGATGCGAACCTGAGCCCTGAGGTGAAAGATGACGGTCAAGAGTTCTGGGCCGCGCACTAGGACAGAAGACATAAGGCAAAGTGAGGCGCGAGCGAAAAGGCAATCTGTCAAGAACCCAATCCGTGGTGCCTCGGCAGTGGCACTACCTACCCCTTGCCTGATTGGGGCGCTCAAATTATGGGTACTGATCACGAACCTCTCTCTCCACGTCTCCCTATATAAATTTGCTCACGAAGGATCCCCGGAACAGTTCGTTACTGTCCGTGGGCTATCCTTCGTCACGCATCAGCCCCAATTCTCGATTGGCCGCGACTGGTCGGGCGGGCATTTTTAGGTGTTTAGCTTGCATTCGTGAGGGAAAGCGTGGGCTTGCGTGGGATGGACGATGGCCCGAGCTTTTGCGTCTGCACGACCGACTGGTGGCGCTTGGTGGGGCGGACTTTGAGGACCGCAGGTCGATGATTGGATATCGGTGATGGTCGGAAAGAGCCACTGAAGTCTCAATAAGGATGGAATGTTCTGTTCTGGGGAAAAGTGAAGGCAACCATGGCATTCCGCGTGCCCTGTTTCGTACCTACTTAACCCTCCCCTAACCCACCGCAATTTTCGCCCTTGGAGCCTTGTCAGGCTCCGACCGCCGTCATGACTTGGGCGCCGTTTCCAAGTTTGGGCTTGTCAAGCCAAGAAAATAACCCCTCAACACATCATTTCGAGTGGTGCCCTCGAGCAGCGGTTTTTCACCGACCGCTCCTTCCCGTCGCTACTCCCAGACCGATAAGCTTTGATCGGCCTCGTTGGTGCCAGGTTATGGCGACTCTTCGATTCAGTCACTGCAGAGTGACGGGATACGACAACGTCCAACCAAAGCGAGCTGCACGTCCGCCCCATTCCTTGGACTGCATTGCATAATAAGGGTGCAGGGCACAGCCTTATCACACTACACGCTGTCACTGCGAGCAATACTGGGTCCGGGGCTCACATGCCTAACTTCATTCGCTAGGTTTCTCGCTTGGGCAACGGGCATGATGTTCAGGCACGGTTGCCATCCTGGGTTGGCACCACTTGGCACTCGAGTCCCCGTTCGGGCCCAAACAGCAACAACCCAAGTTTCTGAAGCGACTCTTTGTTGGTGCCTCGCAAGGCGACCAGATACCCACCTACGCGCCGCCAATGCCGAGCATCGGCGGACTTTAAAAGAAGTCATGGGCACCACAAGTGCTCAGCTCCTGCGGCCGGGCCCGACGACGTCCCATTTGGCGAAAGCACCCAGCTCCGGACATGTGGGCATCTGGGGCTGTGACCAAAGCATCTTTTGCCCTTCAAAGTGCTCAATCTTCAGGAAGAAATGCATAATGGGTACACCGCCACCCTCGGCGCTTGATCATGTCTGGTCGAAACTCAGTATCTCGTCAGTTACAGCCCTGGAACGAGCCATGGAAATGACACACTTTGTTTGCCTTGTCGGAGTGTTCCGCGGTGGGCAAGCTGGGGATTTGGGATACTTGCCTACTGGGACGCGCTCAAGATCCTGCGTAAGTTCCCTGGTCCTCCCTGTCAACAGAGACAACCCGGACCCCCGTTATCTCCCCCTTCCACGCCACTGACCGCCCGGCTTCCGACCCCTGCGCAACAACCCATTGCAGACGCCAGCTCATCACTATCACAATCAGTGGCGTGGTGTGTGGCCGGCGCGCACGTCGCCCGAGATCCGGATTGACATGTCATCGGCACAACATCCCATCTTAGCAAAATGTCGACATCGCCGGCCGCCATCGAGACGAATACATGGCCTGAGATCTTCACACACCCCCGCCAATTTGACCGGGCAACCGAAAACAAGGCTTATTTGACATACGTTGACGAGTATCAGTCCGAGTCCGAAGGCGACGACCGTATCTTCGAGGATGACGACGAGAACGACAGCGAAACTGATGGTGAAGGACAGGACGCAGAAGTTGAGGAGGATGATCTCGAAGAGACCGGTGGCAATTTGACGCCTCCTGTCACTACCGGGTCGTCCAGCACTGTGCGAGAATTGGCGACGCGACTTGAGGAACAGGGGGGAATCGGCCGACACCCGGAGGAGGAAGACGTCGTCGCAGACTTCGTGGAGCACTCTATCGACACCAGGATCGAATTATTGAGAGGAGCAACTGAAACACTGGTTGCCTTCGTTGAAGATCAGAGCAATACCCCCACCAATACTACTCCTGGGTTGGCACGCGGACGGTTCAAACGTTATCGAAGTGGGACAAGAATGCAGCTTCGACAGCATCTCAGTAGCCAGGTATGCTCCATGGCTTGAGATTCAGCGTGTAAGGCCTTGATGTTGACGGTGATTAGCGATTTGCAGTTACTGAAAGCTCGAGTGGTGACGACAATTCTGCTGTGCAAGTGACACAGAATGTGAATAGAAGATCCATGTGAGTTTGAACACGTATTCGGTATCACTACACTCTTGGGTTGATGATGCTGACTGTTGTAGTTATCTTCCAGACTTGGATGCACTCGAGATCGAGACGTTGGCAGCAACGGTGACCTTGACTCAAAGAGTGATGCTTCTGGACATCCTCGACCATCATGTTAAGCTGAGCCCTTCCATTGCATTGAAGATCTCCGTGAGTATGATTGTTTGACTGTTCGTTTTGGATTTTCCCCTGACGTCAGACCTGATAGTCAACCGGGTTCAGGTTGTTCAACCTGCGTATACACCTGCCGTACTTTGCGCTTCGGAGGCACGAGATCCTCCGCAGAGATCCTCGTGAAAGGCGAGACGGCCGTCCACTACGAGACTCCTGGCTTCTAAACTTCATCCCCGCCTTAGCAAAGGATACAGGCCCAAAGGCCAAGTTCAAGTGGTGTCTGTACGATGCACAGCGGTCGATGACTCTCCTAGGCATTGACGACAAAGTTTGGACTGTCATCTGCATTATGGACACGTTCTTTGATGGTGAGCGACCGCCGAACTTAGAGGGTCACGACCAGACGCCGGGGAATCCAGGCCAAGACCGATTACACCCAATATCACGTGAATACCTTCCTGGCACCGAATCAATATTAGATTCGCGCAGGTACTTTCTAGCCGTGCTCGAAATGTGGATGGTGAAGGTCTCGAAAGAGTATGAGATGATCGCCAGAAAGCTGGAGGAAGTTGTTGGCACTGGAGGGTGAGTTGAATGGTCTTAAATCTTTGCATTTCACATCCTACATTTGAAGATGACTCCGCCCCCTAATGTGACCCATTCCACTCCCTGCTCGCTCCCTCCAACTGCTCTGGCTGCCTTGTTGTAACCCTGTGCATTTGGTTCCCCATCAGGCTAATCTCTTGGTAGGCGCCCGACCGAGGCCAGTGGGCAGATGCGAAAAGAGTTCGACAAATGGAACGACGATGTGTTGGAACATCCGCCAAAGATCATGAAGCGTCTCTCCGATTGTTTGAACTCTTGGCGGATCTTTGAGCGGGAAAATCTTAGCTACTTCCCTGAGGAATTGAAGCAGCGGTATCTTCCGAACATCAGGGACTCATTTCACAAGCTTGAGGAAAGTCTGAAAACACTTCAAGAGACAGAGGCGTTGGCGAAAGCCAACAGTAAAACCGTCAGTCAAAATATATTCACCGCCACCCTGTCCTTCTGCTGACACATGTTTCCACTGCTAGGTCAGCAAAGGGCTCGGATTTGAGAACCACGCCGCGACGGTCAATGTCCAAGTGCTGGCAATTCTCGCTGTGATATTTTCACCACTGTCTCACGTCACAGCCATGTTCAACATGCAGGGACTTCCCTTCAGCTTGAACGTCCTGACGTTTGGGTCCTCATTCGTCGCTATCATGATCGCATATATCACCGCCTACTGTCTTGTCCAGAAGTGGCATACGATCAAGCCGTTTCCTCAAGCCTGGAGCGGTTGCCTTATCCTCATTCTGGATATCATTTTAGCCAAGGCACGGGAGGGTCTCAACATCGCAACTCGAGCCTTCGCTAGCAAAGCTGAAGTATCCGAGCTGCCGGGATCACAGCCCGTGGCTACGGCCCCCTCGGTCCAGGCCCCTTTGCCTCGCCTCGGCCCGAAAAAAAGGGGCACCTGGTCTTCGATGCTATCTTTCCGGCGCAAACCATCAATCGAGGAGTACGAACTCAGCGCCGACGTATGATGACGCTGAGGTATTGGTCGAACAATAACATCATCACGGCTACGTCAAGGCCGACCCTTCTCACCAAAGCCCATCGGGGGGTTCTTGGGCAGCGGTATGGGCAGCGCACAGCCTGCCTCGATGCTTCATCTAGCACGACCCTGACATGGCAGACGTAGCTGGCCATCTACAGGTACTAAGTCGAGTAAAGTCGAGACGTTCGGAGGTGCGTCATCCGAGGACGTCCGTCGGCCGGTTTAACGACCACACCAAGGGCACTAATTTACGTCACGCCGATAAACCTCCATTTCTCCCTTGCGTTCCATACATTTAGCAGTCCATCTCTTGTCCTCTTCGCCTTTTTCGACTCTCACCTCGCCTAACCGACCGTTTCTTCGGTATGCTCACTCTGTTTTGCATCGAATGTGCATCTCCTGGCCTGATTTGCACACTGCTGGTGCCTACTTAGTTGAGGCACCTACATTTCTCGTAGCCCGAAACGAAGCGAGTGTAACGCTGATAATCTGTATGAGTGCGAAGCATTTCAGCGAGTCCGACCTGGTCCGAAACCCCATTTTCTCTCTGCAGCATCTCACCAGTCTCCAATCACCCAGCAACCGCAACACTCGCTTACCGGGCGTAGACTTCAACAGGCACTCGGTGGCACATCGCATTGCAGGCATATGATTTCTCAGCTCGCATCAGCTCCGCATTCTCCCTCGTTAGCTTGCAGATGGGCGACGGAGATCATATCGGACAGGATTTTGGGAACTGGTTTTAATCTATCTTCCCCGCATTTTCGCCCCGTTCTCATCTGGCAGAAGCTTGGCTGTGGCTATGTCATGAGACACTTCCGTATGTGTACCTACTCTTTCGATGTCCGTACTTCAGCATTCAAATTCAAATTCACCCGTCTCTCACATCAACCCCTTCACCTTGCACGGCTACCAGCCGCTCTCACCAAAATGTTCCTCCCCTTTTTCGTCTCCCTGGCCCCTCTCCTCCCCCTAACCCTCGCCCAACGCCCCGGCACCCTCATCCCCGAAGCCCACCCCCCCCTCCTCTGGTCTCGCTGCACGACCCCTACCCTTTCCCTAACTAACCCTAACAACACCACCACCCCACCCCTAAACTGCACCTCCATCCCCGCCTCCCTCGTCCTCGAAGCCTCCCTCCGCTGGATCCACCACTTCACCTCCCCCAAAAGCTGCTACTCCGCCGTCGCCGGCGCCGACTACGCCGAATGGGACCGCCAGCTGTGCAACACCGAGGCAAACTGCACTGCCAACTGCGTGATCGAGGGGTCTGATGCCTCGAGCTACAGGGATACCTACGGGGTGGCAACGTCCGGGAAGGAGGTGTCGATGCGATTGAAGAACTGTGAGAATTTTGGGTGTGATTATGGGAGTCGGCTGTTTCTGCTTGAGGGTGGGGAGGAAAAAGCACGGGCGACGGAAAAGGAGGAGGAAGTGAGTGAGGAAAAGTATCAGACTTTTGTGCTGCTGGGGAATGAGTTCACTTTTGATGTGGACTTGTCGACGGTTGGGTGTGGTGTGAACAGCGCTTTATACTTTGTGGCGATGGATGCGGATGGTGGGATGGAGAAGTTCCCGGCGAATACGGCGGGGGCGGCGTATGGGACGGGGTACTGTGATGCGCAGTGTCCGATGGATGGGAAGTTTGTGGGGGGGAAGGTGGGTCTCTTTTTCTTTCGGTTTCGGTCGGATGGCTGGAAAAGGGGGTGGTGATGCTGACAAGTTTCAGGCAAACTCTGACGGATGGCGCCCGAACTGGGAGGACCCGAACCTTTCGGGGAAGGGCCACTATGGGTCATGCTGTTCCGAGCTTGCGATTTGGTAAGGGTTGACTCGGTTGTTACTGAGTAATACAAGCTAACACCCCCTCTCTCGCAGGGACTCCAACGCACACTCGTACTCGATGTCCTCGCACACATGTCCACACAACGATTTCCAAATCTGCAACGGCGCCTGGGACTGCGGGATTGCCTTGAGTAATCCGATGGACCTACGCTACACGCCTCGTTGCGATCCCGAGGGCTGCAGCTACAACCCGACCCGCATGGGCACGCCCGACTTTTATGGAAAAGGGAAGACCGTCGACACATCCCGGAACTTCACGTATGTTACCAGCTTCCACCATACAGGGCGTGTTTCACTCACGGTAATCACAGTGTGATCACCCGTTTCGAAGAGGGGCGAGTCTACCAGATCTTCATCCAAGACGGAAAGCGCATCGACACCCCGGTCCCCGAATGGGAGGGATTCTCGAAGCAAACGGGACTCAGCCCCGATATCTGTGCCCAGCAACCTAAGGTCTTCGGGGAGTTTGACAGATTTACCCAGAACGGCGGATGGAAAACGCACAAGGATATCCTCACCCGACCAATGGTTCTGACGATGGCGATCGACACTGATGTAAGTGCCCCTGACTGCTTCCTGTGCGGATGGTGTCTGACAATGGGATCGTCGCAGCACTACGCGTATAATCTCTGGCTGGACGGTGCAGCATACCCACCTGAAGCCGAAGGGACAACTGGGAGTGTTCGAGGGGACTGTCTGCTGGAAGAGAGCGACCCGAAAACCGTACTGGCCAACAATGGTAGAGCGTATGTATCACGAGAGCACAGCATGCTCTGTTTGACTAACAGCTTCTAGGAAGGTGACGTGGTCGAACATCAAGTTCGGGCCTATCGGGTCGACCGTGGCAGTGTAGACAAGTTTGTTAAAGACGATCTGGCAAGGGTGTCTTAGTATGAGTGATGTCGAAATTGGTAGATGTTGGTATGAATGCAGAGTCCATCACTTCAGCAGTGTAATAACACGCTTTCCTCCATACAAACGGTGCTTATCCCATACATTGCGGTCCACAATAGCCACTCCATGTCTCTTGAAGTAGCCATCCCGCGGCACATTCGATGAGCCCGGTCCGCAACGTACCACCCAGAGCGCCCTTACGATCGACGCCGTGCTAGCAGAAAACATTTCCCGCCCCTCGAAGTAGTTTGCAGCCTTCTCCTCACATTCGGAAATCCCAACAAGCTCCAGTGTGCTCGTTGACATGGTGTACGACCGCATGTCGGATGCTAGATCAGGGATCAATACAGTTCGGCCCCTGAACCGAGATGACGGGTCTAACTTATAAAGCCGACCAGGAGCCTCCATCCACCCCTCGGATTCCAGAACGCATATCTCGGCCGATAACCGGACCAGCGCCGTCCCCGGCTCTTCGAAGGGCTCTGTAGGGGACTGATTAGGCTGCATTGACGGCATTACGAGTAACGATCCACTGTCGATAATGTCGAATGTGCAAATGGGCGTATAATTTGTCAGGAATTCATCCCTATTGCTCATATAACGAAGTGCCACATGAGAGAGAATATGAGAGTGCGCGAGCCATGGGAGGGGCGTGATTTCACCTTCCCATGAGAACCACGACCACGAAGGGTACTCCAGGGAAGTGTCCCTGGGCCGGAGATCCTCACCCCCGATCCAAGTGAGCGATTGGGGAAGACGGGCGATGGGAAGGCCCCAGATTATTCCGTCGGCAAACAAGGTGCCCGGCGCGGCATTGTGCGTCAAGAAGTGAGCGATACCCTCGAATGCATGCGGGACGTCCGACGAGTTTGTAAAACTACGCGCGTTGAACGGGTTGACGGCTTCCTTGATGTAGTCGTACAGCTGACCATCGAGGGCGAAGTGATTGCCATCCGCGTCGTTCTGTTCATGGAGATCCGCTAGTTTGCTCGTATCGTATTGGTCTTCGAATGTGCTTCGCTTGCCTGCGGCTACCACTGACATGTTCGACGCCCATTTCTCCCGGCCCGATCCTCCCTTGCCTTTGATCTTTTTCCACATACTAGACATTCGGTTCGTCTTTGTCTTGCCGGCCCCGTCATGAACTTGCTGCATGCCAGACATGGTGTCGTCGCCTTTTCGATGTGGATGCCGAGGCTCACCGGGGTCTGGGGCGGTCAAGCGGTCCCCACCACTTACATCGGCGGGGCTATCACCAATTAGCTTGCCAGCGGGTGAAGTTTGGGAGGAGTCAGGACCACCAACGCCTGAAGATTTGTTCTGCGGAGGAACGTCATATCCTGGGCACCTTGTCTCGCCGGACCCATCACGCGTCCGGCCTCGTCGGCAGTACAAGTGACACACTTCCAAAGGACAGTTTGGTCGCAAAACATGAGCATTCGGCGGGAGAACTCGCCCTCCTGAAATGTCCATCCTCGTGAGTTCTAATCACAATAAGACGTCAGCATATTGTGATTCGGTATGATTGAGGTGTGTCTGTCCACATACCCAAATCATGTAACCCGGGTCCGAATATTTGTGGAGGTCATCGGCGTAGTTGCTAGCAAGGTGCCTGCGCGGCGTGATCCCCCGAAGGCCTTTGAGCCCTTCATTCGCGTCCCACCCTGTAGCGGCCACAATAGTAAGGTATGCCTTGTCGTAAATGGCGCCCATGTTCCGCAGCTCTGCATGGAAGTGTGTGTCGTCGTCCTGGACGATACAGAACGCATCGACCCAAAGGTACCTCTCGCCCAGAGCTTTCACAAGGCCGATGGTATGTCGGATGGTCCTGGGAACTTCAACATCCGAGTTGCCAGCCGAGAGCGCACCCGGCTGGCAAAAGGCATCCTGTGTCGCCATCGTGAGCTTGCTCGTCTTTGCCTGGCCCCAGACGTAAGACAGTGCGTAGTATCTGGCATTCTCCTGGAGAGACGCAGTCGGGACGATGCATTCTTCGTGGGTATCGATCAGCCAGGATGGACCCGTGCCAAAACTGGGATAGTCGGCGCAGTTGTGTTCTTCGCAAGCCTGGATCCATGCATGGATGGTGTCGAGATTGATCCACTCAGGGTTGATGGCAGGAACAGCTATCCGCGCAGCCGTTGTCGCCGCTTTGGACGGTCCTCCGGGGTCGCGTGGCTCGTCGCGTGGCTCGTCGCCTGCCCAGGTGCTGGCTTTTGGGCGCTCCATCGCTCCGACTGTGATGAGATACGTTGGTGTCCAGATTGTGAAGCGGTCGATGAGCCCGCCGCACGGTTACCCCGCTTTGACGCTGGCGACCCAGTCCTGATCTGAGCTGTGGAAGAATGCAGGAGCCGATAATATGATTGGTGGCCTGCTTTGAGGCGCCCAGAGGAGTTGGACTCGGAATGCGGACTCGGGGCCTTCGCAAAACCAATAGAAGTAATTTGCTACTTCGCTGAACGCTTCACAACTACTTTAATCGACCATAGCGACGACACCAAGCCGCCCTCGCCTTTTCAACGCGCCGGAGGCTTCCCCAGCAACACCTCAACTCGCGTCTGGTTTCCACCTGTACGCCCAGAATCTCACTGACGCTTCCTTCCCAACGCGGCCGTCGGCCACAGTGGTTCTGTCTCCAATACCGGCAAAGCCCACTGCCCTGAAAAAAGGCAAGGCCGGCTGTGTAACAGCGACGCCAACCGGGACTCTGTCCACGGCAGCTATGTTCATCCTATACTTGCACAGCATGGTGCCGTACCCGCGGCGGGTGTACTCCGGATCGACGGCGATGGAAACAAGTTGCATGTGGGGCGGGTACCGAAAGTGTCTGGCTGAGCTGTCAGTGACCGAAACTGGAGACGCTTATACACTGGGACTTGTCCTACTTCGCACAAAACTGGCCGCAGACCCAGTGCGCCATTGCGACACGCTTATCACTCATGCTTCTGTCTAGGTAGGGAGGGGAGTGATCAGCATTATGTCCACGACGGGCGCGTTCGGTCAAACGGCTCACCTTCCCATTCTGCGGCGCATTCAAATGTGCGGGAATTTGGCCTTTTTCTGCATGGCTGGCCGGGTGTGAGATGCCAAGTGGCGAGGCCAACGATCTGTTTCGGCAGCCCGGGAGCGGGGCTCTCAATTTCGATGACGGTGAACATTATGCTGTCTTTGAGCAAGACATTCTGGTGCTGAAACTTGATGGCTGTCCTGGCATCTTCGGGAAACTCTGCGGCCCTGGGAACGTAGAACATGAACAGCGGGTCGGAACGGTAAGCCTGCGTTACGATGCGAGACGTCGCGTCGAGATCGGCGATTTTGGCGAGGCGGATTGACATATTTGCGGGCACCAGATAGAATGAGTGCAAGATGCGCTAACGATGCTGGCTGCGATGCTGGATGCGATGCGGGTGCGTTGTGTTGCGATTTTGGTTGCGGGAGCGGGAAGAGATGAAGTCTGGGGGGCTTGAAGGAAGAAATCGGCTGCCGCGCACGTCGTTGACATGGATTTGGGCGGAAGTTGAGAAGGAGCGGGCTGGGGAAAGAGCGCCGTTCGTCAAACCCAGCAACTGGAGGAAGGAACTTACGCCAAGGCTAAGAGACCGGACAGTTACAACGCCAACCCCAAGGTTCAACACCTTGAAGTCATCGAGTGGGTACGAAGGCTCAGGCCAAAAGAAAGGGTCCCCTTGACCAGTGCGAAAATGCCTTCCTATTGTAAAGACCACGTCTGGCATTCGTTACTACAGGCCATCCCCCATTCTGAAAAGAACTATATAAATACTAAAAAGGCCTTTTTGTATCTTGAAAGGCCTTCTTACATTTCAATTAGGCCTTCCTGCCTGCAATACGGTAAGCCCGGACCTTACCGTTTCAGAGCAGGGCCGTGTGAAGATTCCAAAAAGGCATTTTCGCACTGATTAAGGGGACCCTTTCTTTTGGTCTGAGCCTTCATACTCGTAAGTGATTACTCACAACTCCCTGCGCAGTGAATCTGCTCAGAGCGAAACCAAATACACCTCCTCAACCCAAACCAACCCACCTCTCCACGAGATCCATTCACCAACCCACCTATCCAAGAAAATATCCCAGGACCACCATAGGTACCCGCTGCAGCGTCAAATCCACCAGCGCATCATCATATTTCCCATGCACGCAAAAACAATCCCCTGTCTCGTCGCCGGCGTCTTCGTACCATCCGCCGAAGAAACACCAGGCGCATCATCCGGCACCGCAACCGTCACCGTCTCAAGCGTGTCAAGCACCCAAGTCAACTCGGCCTCGCTCCAACTCCGGTACCACCACTGAATATCATCGTAGACGAATGCCTTGTCGGGCATGGCCCTGTCAAGCCACACACGTTTTCCATCCCGATACTTCACCACGTACCCCTCATTGCGGACTAAGATATTCTACACCTAGCCGCGGCGAGGGAGGTAGAAAAGCTTGATGGCCCATGGTCTGAGGTTTGTTGGGCCGCCTTTCGTTGGACTGCTGGGGTCGTCTGTGTTCATCGCGGCTTGCTTGGTGATCGCCTGGGCTTGCGAAGGCTGAGGGGAGACTCGGGCCGATTGCCCGGTGATTCCACAGTCAATGGGCATATTGTATGGTGAAAATTGCGGTCCACTTCGACTTGATTCGGAACTGGGCTTTCATGAACGTCGTCAGTGTTTCGTATGCATTGGTTTGGCTGCCTAAATCATGCGGTATCTCAATCTCTGTAAAGCAAATCTCTAACATTCCACACCCGGACCGTGTGGTCATCAAAACCCGCGGCCGGCAAATCCCCATCGGGCGAGAACGCCACTGCATTGGCGTCTCCACTGTCAGGCTCTTGAATGGTTCGCAACAAGTCACCCGTTTCGGTGTTCCAGATCCGGACAGTATCATCGTAAGAAGCTGAGGCTAGCAGCATGTCATTAGGTGAGAACATTACTGAACTGACTCGGCCACTATGGTCATTGAGCGTTCGCAGTGCAAGGCCTGTTGTTGGGTCCCAGAGCCGAATTGTCTCGTCATCCGAGCCCGAGGCTAATAGTTTGCCGTTGGGCGAGAATGCTACTGAACGGATGGAGTCACTATGGCCATTGAGCATTCGCAGTGCACGGCCTGTTGCTGGGTCCCAGAGCCGCGTTGTCTTATCTATCGAGCTTGAGGCCAAAAGCTTGCCTTTGGGTGAAAAGATGACTGAAGTGACTTGGCTACTATGGCCGTTGAGCACTTGCAGTGCACCGCCTGTTGTTGTGTGTCCCAGAGCCGAATATTGTTGTCCATCGAGCCCGAGGCTAGCATATCACCGCGGCTAGAAAATGATACAGACATAACTTGGCACGTATGGCCCGCGAGAGTTTGGGCCGCCCGTGGCTGTTCGTTCGTGTTCAAATTCCAACTGGCGGCCTTCGTGTAGCTGTCCTGTTCCTCCAATCTGGTGGAAGCTCGTACTCTGGTGGTCCCGCTGTAATATCTGGTTTAGTGAAACCGAGACTAGTCTCGGATGGGGCGGATCGGCTCTCGGGCTATCTCTAGTCCGACCTCCTCGCATAGCGACGCCGCATCTTCATCCCCTTTAGAGCCATTCGGCAACGCGAACAAGGAGATCTCCTCCATGTGTTCTGCTATATGGCCTAAAAGCCGGTTGATAGCTCATTAGGGCACATAGGGCACGCCACAATCCTGGTTTCGTCAAGTGGCGTCTCGCACGTGTCTATGAGAACAGGCAACTGATGGCGAGTCTAGGATCCTCTGTGTTTTTGCTGCAAGTGGTCGGCCATTAAGCCTTGGGTGTCGAAAACGGCGTGGCAGTCGCGACACCTCCACTCCCGACGGTGCATTTGCATCTCGTGGTATATCCACTCGTGGCGAGTCGCATACATCTTGTCCGGGTTGGGGCAGTCGCCGTCTGTGCACAGGTATGGACGAAGGTCTCTGAATACATGCTGTCTAGGGAAGCGCGAGGCTCTATTAGTGGCTGTGATCAAGGTAGTCCAAACAGCTCAAAAATGCTAAACTTACTTCCATATCTGCCTGTCGTGCATCAGGGCCGACTCGAGGCTCATGTGACAAAAAGGGCATATGAAAAGTGCGTCCCCAGGATTGCCAATGGGAACATCGGGTACTCTCGTGGATCGCCGACCGACCGCAAAAACAGTGTCCTCGTATACAGTGCACGGTCTAGCTGCCTGCGTTCGCGTCCCGTCGATACCTGACACGGCGGCGGTCGAAAGGCTATGCGTTGTCGGAGTTGAGAGAACTGATTTGGCTTCCCATTTCCCAGTTGACTTCGCCTTCGGAGCACTGTCTCCAGGTGCTGCAGTTTCTTGCTCTGCGGCAACAAAGCTTGCGTGAGTCTTGGCTAACGCCTCCTTTTCCGCAGTTTTGTCTGTTGAGGGGGTTCACGAACGGGAAGGATGGACCGTCCAGTACTGGAGTTGCTCCCTTCGCCTCGTGTTGGCTCTGGCTAGCCTCTGTATCAAAGCGTGCGACTCCTGGGCGGATTCTACATCCAGCCGTGCGCACGGGTCGCTCTCGCTTACAGCCCGGTCCTCCTCGGGATCCTGGTTGAAAGCCAACGCTTGCTGACTCGAGGTCCCATCCTCTAAGCCTGGCTTGGCCGCTATGTGCTGCCAGTGGTGAAACTTCTCGACGATATGGCTATAGTCGTACTGTGCAAACGGAGAGGGCTTCCCATCCCTGGCTGCGGACTTGATGTATCTACCCATCAGCGCTGGCGGATGAAGGAGTACGCTTAGATGATATAGAAGCCCGACTTGGTCATAGATATAAGGCATGACGACAGATATTTTGGGAGTTGTTCGTTCCGTCTTCACCACATTAGAAGAGTTGTTTCCGTCCTCCGAGTTTGTAGAAGAATTGTCGCTCTCGGAGCTAGCACTCCCGTCGGGTTCCGCATCCGAGCCGGGGTTGTCCCCTGCCCCTCGGACGATGCGCATCGCTATGGGTTTGTCAGCTCGGTAACATGTGCTAGGCGAGAGTTTAGAGTAGGCATTTCATACCCATATTGAGCTGGTGTATCGGCAATAGAAGCATATCTGCTACCTTGCCCTTGAGCGATTGATCATGTCGCAGCGTGTCGTCGAGAGAGCCTCGCGGCCGAGCTGGAAGCGTCGGCTTGCTCTGACCACCCCAAAGCCGAAGACGTCCGTATTCGCCGCGGGCTTTCTCGAGGTCGACATAATCCAGTTTGACCACTTCGCAGCTCTCTTCTCCCAGCGCTACAGTGGGTCTTATTTGCGGCTCGTTTGCTTCGGTAGAGACTAATCCGGAGTCGGCCTCACGCTTTGTATTCATGATGGCTGGGAAGCTCGCATCCGGCGAGTCCGCACCTGCGCCGATGAAGTGCGGGGCAGAGAGGGCCGAGTCGACCGCGGCGGGTGGATCCAGAGCGAGTAGGACCGTGAGGGACTGCCAGACTGGAACAAGTTGCCGGCGCTAGTATTCCGTAGAGCGTCAGGTCTCCGGGTCGTCATGAATAAAAAAGCGACAGGTTGAGGCGGTGGGGAAAATGTGACTGCCCGCAAATGCTGAGCCTGAGGAGGTAAACGATTTGGGCTGCTTGTTCGCGCGATAACGGTTAGGCAGGTGCAAACCAAACGCGACGCGATTGGATCCGATTGCGAAAGCCTGTTCACCAATTGCACGGAGAGCTCGTGCGGAGTAATTTCCAGTCCTTTCCTCGTCAAGAATGACCGCTGGGCACCATCAGCTGAAGGTGTCAGGACCTCGGAAGCGGGGTACGGTTCTCTTGTTGTCTTTGCGCTTGGCATCGCTGCAGTGCCTCGATTGCCCGCCTCGCTTCACTCCTCGGCCATGGACGTTGCGGCGTTTGTTTTCGGGGCACTCCCCGGTGCACTGTACGCGCTAGACAACTACCAGCGTTGCCTGAAGCCGGCCAAGAACTATTGGAAGTACGATATCACCTTGAAGCAGATCCAATCGCACGTATATCTCCAGCAGGAGCAGCTCAATGCCACCGTCGCTTGCCTTGGCCTCAACAACCCAACCACGGTGCATCTTCTCAACCACCTCCGGCTCGTCTACCCCGAGGAGAAGTGCGAGAGATTCATGGCCATTCTGGAGATGATGAAAGGGCGGCTGGAGGAAATGATGGAGAAACTGGACATCGATGTCCAAGGCAAGGTCTGTACCGCTACCATCTTGGTATACTGCTCGGCGGCTGGCTGATTTCTAATTGTTTTTCCCAGCCTAAATGGTCGGATGACTCCCCAGAAAGAGTCGATTGGGAGTGGAGAAAAGTCAAACAGAGCTTCGGCGACAAGAAGAGAAAGGAGCTTATTAACGACCTTCAGTACTGGAACTCAGGCTTGAAAGCCATTGTCGATAAGGCAGAGATCCCCTTCCCCGACGAAGATGCGAACTCCCCAGTGAAGAAGATCCTCGCTCGGCTGGGTGCCCAACAGTGCGAAAAAATTAGGATGGCCTCGGCTTTGTCTACCAAGCCTTCCAGAAGACTGGATGGACCTGCCAATGTACCGAGCACCGGGCTGTGATCCGCCTCAGATGGCACACAGAAAAGGAAAAGACATCCGCTGGTGGCGATTTCGGTTTTGGCTTTGCTGGGCTCCGTGCAGCCCCATCCTGGGAGCCGATCTTGGCGAATATTGAAGAGAGAGAACAGGAGAAGCTCATGCCTCCAACTCCTACCAGGTCACCTTCTCCATCAAAACCAGAATCCAAGAAGTTATTCCCTGGCTTTTCCATTAGGTGGAAAAAGCAACAGGGCTCTTCTCGGGATACAGATGCGCAGCCTTCCAGTAAGTTGACGAGTTTTTGCTACACCTAACTCTTCGCCCTTCTGTCCGTATGAGTGGGAGATACCCCGAAGAGGAGGTTATTAACCAGTTCTCGCTATCCACAGACACAGTCGTCCAGTTGCCACCCAGAACTCCACCACTACCCCAGCGGATCTCTTGCATGTGCAATTTCATAAACGACACTCGAGATAGTAAAGCTGGTGTTATTCACCTCGAAAGGGATGGCTCTACCAGCAAGCTAGTGGTTGTCAAGTTTATGAAGGGCAGCACCATTGACACAAATTTTGAACCGCGTCTTCTCGGATCCTTGCTGTCAAGTCCCGAGCCACAAGGTCACCCGGGTATTCTCCTTTTATCAAGGAAACAACGACTCGAGATTGCCGCGGCCGTCAGCTGGGCGACCCTATACCTCTGCAGCACCCCTTGGCTTGGCTCCGATTGGAACGGCAAGGACGACGTGCAAGTTTTCCTCCAAATACAGGAACAGCAACACCATCGCACTGCAGTCCTGGCTGCCCATCCAGGGATCTCATACATATTCAAGCCGGAATCACCTCAAGGAGCTGCATCCCTCACCAGCGAAAGCACCGAGCCAACATTCCAGACCCGCCAGATCCGAAACAGGGCGCTCTTCACACTTGGTATCCTCCTCGTCGAGCTTTGCCTCGGTAAGACATTCGATCGAATCTACCAGGAAGCCCAGGCAACCGATTCGAGCCCACTACCCGAAATCGCCGAGACATCGTCCACGCCGCCGCCGCCAAGCGAATATGAGATCGCCACGGAACTCATTGACGAGATCTATCTGAGAGAAGGGGAGCTGTACGGTGACGCCATACGGAGATGTCTGCGGTGCGAGTTTCCCGGCCGGGATGTCACGAAGGATTTTAGCTTCCAACCGTTTCGGAAGCAATTTCTCGACGGGGTAGTGGCCCCGGTACAGGCTACTTTTGAGAGCTGTGGTCACGCGTGATGTCGCTATGGGAAGAATCATGGTCGGATGGGATGGAAAGCGCTTTGTGGGGTATTGGACGACTATTTGGGAAGGCTTAGCAGTAGGATATTCGCGGCCGGTACCGCCGTCGTGCCATTTTACGACACCTCCTCCCCGAGTCTGTTAACTCACGAAGAACTGATGCTTCGGTGGTGATGGGTTTCAGGAGATTTGAAGAGTGATCAAACCATCGGTGACATATCGTTCAGCGAGTCAGGCTTACAGTTGCTCATTTCATTCCTTTCTCTTGCAAAAGCACAAGTCATCCGTCGTGTTCCGGTCGAAGGAAACATATCAATTTGTAGGGATTGAGCTCACAAGGTGCGCAAGAGAGACCAATAAGAAATACAGAAGATACTAACGAGACACCCCCTGGCATAGAACCTCGGCCAAACCGCTTAAAGATACCTAATCCCTGGGCGGTTGGTTTTGGCTCCCCCCAAAGGCGTGTCCGCACATTGGATTAAAGGCCAGTATTCCATCGTTGCCATCCGTCCAATTAGGGTGATACTGTAAGTGATCCGTACTACTTCCACCCCCATCTGAGTCCACCATCGAGCCTTGTGCCCAGTTCTCGAGCCCAGGCATATTCAGGTTGTTGTAGCCGACGTTGCTTCCGGGAAAACCAACCCCTGCGTCATGTTCACTGATCGGAAGGTGACTTACACCGGAAGTCGGAATGTCAGCAATAGTGAATGCAGCCGCTTCAGGCTGCATATACATGGCTGTGTTTGGAATGCCGAAGGTCTGGGTGTGCGGGTTTCTGGCGGAGAGCTGAGATCGTAGCCCGTTGGGGGCGCTGGGCGCGGCAGCCGGAACCACAGCCCAGCTTTCGTCACCCAACAAGGGCCGGGTCTCTGGCAAGAAATCCGCCACCGGAGCAAGCGGTCGGTGGGATTGAGTTACCTTCTGGCGTTTCGGAGGCTTTTGGCTGCTAGAGGAAGGCCGCTTGCCCCCTTCCATTCCTTGCCGGGGAGGCTCGTCGTCGGGCAAGAGTTCGTCCTGCTGGTCGCGCAACACTTTCATGAGGCGCTCGATGACGTCTGGACGTATGAAGCTCGCTAGCCTATTTTTTAATTCGGGCTCGTTGTCTCGAAATCGTTTTTTTACGTTCTTGTTGTTCTCTCCCAGAGGCTCGAACTCTGTCGGTAGTGTAAGTTAAATACACACGCACAGTCCTGGCTACAAGGGGAGATATCTTACCTCCTGAAGAGGGAATGTCCTCAGGTCTGTCAGTCGGAAAAAGTGCCCTCCAAAGTGTGAACCAAGTCGAGATTTTGTTGGCAGCCGCTCTGGCAGCTAGGCGGTCATTTAGCTCGGCTGTTATGCCGTCATCTGGGTCGTAGGTTTCCACCGGTGCTTCCCGGACAAAGTCGCAAAGGGAAGACTCGACGTGCCGCTGCAAACTTTCGCCGGCACCGAATCCCTTCTTGCACCGTTGGCACGAATGACGATTCAGGTTGGGCCTCGCGTGATGCTTTCTGATATGCAGCCTTCACGGTAGATGTTAGCAGTTATTGACTTCAGCTCTGTCGGTACTCGGATATCGGCTGGTTAATGGACTTACTTGAGCTTCTCAAACGATATCCAGCCATAGATCACGCACGATTTGTGGTCCCTGATGTTGAACCGACCGGGGTTCCGCATCCGGTATGGACAGCTCCACCGGAACACTTTGGAGGGATTATCCCCGCTGGTCGCGATGCCGCTCTTTTTCGGATTTGGAGGACCATCCCCTCCCGTCCCTCGCTGCTGCATACCACCGCCGGAGTCGGGGGCACCCTGCCCCCCCAGACTTTGCCCATCGACTCCTCTAGAAGGGTCCTCCTCATCGCCACCGAAGCGAGTTGAGAATGTGGAATCCGAACCTCCGCGGTCAGGGCACTGATTCATGGAAGGGAAAGTGCCCAGCTCGTCGAGAAGCTCGTAGACAAAATCGGCCACGGCGGATCCGACTGCCTGGCTGATGACATCGAAGTTGCCGTGGATGGCTGGCCCTCCACAATAATCAAGTATAATGTCAGATAGCCGGCTAATAAGCTCATCGGCAATGCTGTCTGCGCTGTCTGTGCTGTCAGAACCACAGCATGAGGACTGTTCGTTGATACTCGATGGTGAGGTGCCGGCTGGCGATCCCGTCGGTCGTGGAGAGCCAGACATATCCATCGGCGAACAATCCGGAACCATCTCAGGGCTACCATCAGCGTCCATTGACACTTGCTCCTCATGGTGGCTGATCAGGGCCTGACAGGTATGGCCTGTCGGTTGTTTATTAAATCCCAACAGGGTTAGCATCTGTTGCTTCGTGCAGTCAACTCTGCAAACAACCTCTTGCCCTCCGTCCCTCATTACGAGCATCATCGACGATGGGGCACAGAAGCCGCCATGCACGAGCTGTGCGCTGGGGAGCAGTTTGTAATGGAGAAATTGCGGCCATGACCCCACGCCTTGGAGATCATGCGAGGTCCGGTCGTTCTGGTCAGGCCACTGAGGGCCAGACAGGGAGATGGATGAGTTACCCCTGACTCGTTGCTGGCAGTTCGAAAGTGTCTGCTCCAGGAAAAGCGCCATGGTCTGTGTCATAGTGGACGACACCTCCATCTGGGCATCCTTGTAGTGGGGAATCAACTTCTTAGTTTCGAGTTCAACACGCGATCGGAGCCCGCTCATGTTCTGCTGCATCTCAATATAGACTTCCTCGAGCTCAATCGGGGCTTCCCAGTCTGAGCACTGTCAGTTAAGCTCAATCCGGCTACTGTGCGGATCGAGTGGAGGATCAAGCTGGCTGAATACTGACCTGAGGTCGGTACCAACTCGGACTTTCCGAACAACAGTTGGTAGATGGTCACCCAGCTCTGGTCGCCATCATGGGACTCGCTGTCGATTCGGATAATTTTGCCCATTGCCTCGACGCTCATGTGTCCGTCGAGCTGCGATGTGGATGGTGTCATCGATACGCATTCGCATGTGTCTCCATCGGCGTTATCTGCGTGGCACTGATGATCGCAGTGGTTCGATCGTGGAGCATGGTCAACCTTGAGGTGTTCTCTGCGCACAATTGATGATTAGAGTGACGTCCCACAAATTGAAAATAGGCGTGGAAAAAAGGTAAATAGGGCGGGAGAGAGGATACAGAGAGAAGATGAACCTACTTGAGTCCCGCAAGGTCGCTGAACGGCTCGTACGAACATCCCTTGTGGTCACGGATGTTGAAATGCACGGGATTTCTCTTGCGGTATGGGCAAGCGTACCGCTTCTCGCGTTCCAGGGGGCCCTCGGTCGCAGCTTCTTGGGTTGGAGACTGTCGGGGACAATTCGTCCCTTCGTCGCTGCCGTCGCCGTCCTCACCACGGCCACTGTTGTTGCCATTCTGAGTCTCGCATGGTTTTTGGGGATCAGCATGGCTAGACCTTCCTTGCACGGCACCGCCCACGCTAGGGTCACCGGAGGGCTGCTGCCGACCGCCGGCCGAGTAGACCGTCCGGTCGTAGTGCTTCGTGACATTCGAAAGTGGGAGCTGGTGGGCGCGGATAGGCAATGCGTTACCCATCCTGCCCTCTGTCTCCGAGTCAGGGTCGACCGTTGTGACCGAATTGGTGATGCTTGGAACAGGTGATACGCCTCTGCTAGCGTTGTCCTCGGGTTTGCTGGTACTGTCATGGATGATGGAGGGGTTGAGCCCGGTATTCCAGAGTGCTGTGCTGAGTGCCATTTTGAAAAACTAGGGCAGAAACACGGGGAATGGAATAGTTGTAGTAGTTTCGACAGTCTCAACCGCCGAGGCAATGTTGCCCTGTAACGCTCAGATGATGGACACACAAGGGTTCGATACGTGTGATGCATGAAGAAATGGAAATTTTATCATTTCGGAAAGTGCAGACCGAGTGATCTAATTGTCGCAGCAAAGCCCCCCAGTTTGTGACATGTGCGAGGCCGGGGTGTGACCGTAAACTATCTCGAATTGCCTATGGCCTACGCCGCCCAAGACTTAACTCGAGTTGTTTAAAGCAGTCTTGTTTCAGTCAACACGCCAATTGGGGTCCCGAAAAAAGATGTGAAGCCACCGATGCGGCCCTGCAGCTTGGCTAAACACGTTCGGGGGTTAAGCGTTGACGGTTCAAACAGAAGTGTGGGAACCAATCAGCGACTGTAGCCCAACACCCTTCCCCCAACGCCAAGATTCAAACATTTTGTGGCGGGCAGCCGGCAGCTCCCGAACTGTCGGGGCTGTCCCGCGCCCTCGAATCCCACCACCCCATTATTGCCCATTTGGGAGTCAAAGTCCCCGAGAGTATACATATGTAATTAAATAGAGACATGTGTAACTGAATTAGGTAAAGTGGTAGGTATTTCCGGAGAACCGTAACAGGGCAGCAATTCATGTTCAAAGCTACGTTTGGTATTGGAAATTGCTAAGCAGTTCAGCTGCTTTTGCCGGCGTCAAGGTAGGAGGTTCGTCCCAGCGAGAAAGTGTCCACCCCCCCCCCCCCCCAATCAAGCTGGCAGAGAGGCCACCCTAGGTACCAAGTACCTGAGGTTCTTACTTGCTCACGCGCCTTTGGTTAAACCACAAACGACTTACGCTGGAGACAATTAGGGTGTTAACCCAGCCGCCAGAAGTCACTGGATGTCACGGGGTGTCACCTGGCAGAAAAGATACTTTAGCTCGCTGTCGCCATCTCATAGGTCGCAAAGGCAATCGACAGGCACGTAACTGCTAGTTCGGAAAGATTGACTTTGAGAATGGAAAACAAAAAGATTCAGATATATTGTTCCATTTGCTATCAGAGCATCCGACATACGTTAAGTTCGCCATCGTCAGAGTAATAATTCATCTCACGACAACTTGGCAGAGAAACTGGTACAAATTCCGGCACCAGAGTACGCCGAAACTACTTACAGGATCACGGCCGAACGTTAAACTTCCCCCTGCAAAACCAAAACCGCATCAACCAGAAATGGGTCAGCCAGTTTTCTTTCAAGATGCACGTCACGAAATCCCAAATGCTTAACCGTAACAACTTAAGCTGCGTCACCAGCGGTATGCGATTCAAATCAATGCATCTTCACTCTCGTGGAAAAGGGGTCCTGGCAGATTGAAATGTTATAATTTGAGACGACAGCGGTTGGAGATGCTGCTTCACTGGGTACAAATTGCGCTCTGAGCCTCCGAGTCGCTCCAGGAAATTATGTTCTCTCGCACAAACACATTGGCATTCAACGCAACGGCAGGCGTAGGCGCACACCTCTCCCCCATTTGCGGTGGTTTTCGGGCCGGAGCTAACCCCTGAGGACGAGACAGTCATCACCAAGTCTACTTCAACCCCTTTTCCCAAGTAATGGATTCTCCGGCGCAAAGCAGCCCATCCAGTTCAAGTTCCTCATCAGGAGGAAGGCGAGTTCATCCAGCCAAGTAGCTTTCACACTAAACTAACGCCGAACAAAGCAGCACTCCTAACTCGGCTGTCTCGATGCTTGCGCCCTTCATTTACGACACGTCCTCTGTGGTGGACAGGTTGTATTTTGGTACTCCTTCGGGCTCTCCGCGATTGACGAAGGTAGCTATCGATAGAATCTGCAGGCCGCTATCTTCGCCCACAAAGTAGATAGATTCTCGTGTATCGTAGATAATAAGCGGTGACGGGCAATTTGAATTTCACTTGTGCCCACTCCATTCACTCTCAGGCCTTCAGCCAGGAATAAGTGACAAGCCTTCCGCGAGCAGGGTGTTTCTTTCACAAGGCCAATGCGGCCAACGGTCACTGTCGCCTTGAGGGCGAGGTCGAGATCGACGAAAGAAGACGAGCTGTGCGCCAGCATGCGCGATGACACTGCCCACAAGTCTCGTTTGGTAAATCACTGACTTGGAACTCAAAGGCTGAAACTCTCCCCAAACAATCCGGACGTTGTGTGCTTATGCCCGTAGATTTCTCCCTGACCTGACAACATGAATCAATAGCCAATCCACCCTAAAGTATCGTGACCGGCCCCACCCTCCCAACAACATCAGCCGTCATGGCTTCCCCGTGCATGATGCCATGAACATATGCTTCTCCAATCATCCGGTAACACTCACTACCCGGCCGCCATCGGAGAATAAACGGCGTCCTCCCTCCCTGCAGCAATCACACCTCATCACCAGGCTCGAGAGCCGTCGGGCCCATCCCAAAGCGCCCGATATCATCAACGAAAAAACCGTGTTCATACAAAGCCTATGCCTCACCTGTTCTAGATACGGACTGGCATGTGTCACGGCACGTCGTCCATTGTCATCCGCCATAGCATCGCAAATATCGGCGAGGGAGGGAAGCCACTCCGAGCCACTGCCGTCTCCCAGCTCTTCCACCAGATCCAGAATGACCGCCCCGCTGCCAACGATGGCTTCGTCAAGGCGCTGTATTCGCTCTACCAGCATCTCAGCCCACCACTTCCCTCACGCCTCAAGGTACGCTGCGATAGGAATACGTGAAGGCCAGATGTTGGCTAGTAGTGTGCGACAGAGAGCTTCGACGACACTCTCCTCGGTGTCGGGTGTCTCTCGGCGTTTGTGCGAGAGCAGCATCTTCATGAACCAGCCCCAGTCCAGATCGGATCGTTGTAAATTAAAGTCTGGAGAGCGGGCGGTGGCCTGTGCGAGCTTAGCACCCTGGAGCACGAGGGCGTTCTGGTCTGTGAGGCGAAAAGCTTCTCTTGGCGCCCTCTTCCCTGAAACATCAAGCAGCGGCATATCCATTCTGGCCAGCGTTATCTGGGTGTTTATTATAGGTGCCCCAATGAAACTGACGGAAAAGTCTGGCACCCAAGACGGAAGGGTGTGAAGCTTCCTGCGTTCGGGTTGTTTAACTATACTTAGGAGATCGAGATATGGGGTGTTCCTGATAATCTCCCAAGCCGCCTGTATGTAGACTTCAGTGTCGCTGAGTCGGTAATCTGGCGCAAGCATGGGGCCAGAGACACCAGGTGACAGAATACGAGACATCAAGCCGTAGCACCCGTATATGGTGTCTCGGTTGTCGGTAAAGGCGTGCTGTCGCATTCGCCTCACCGTGCCGAGGGACAATACATGCACCCGTTCCGCATCGCTTATCGACCCGTAGCTGAGTTTGACGTCTGGTGAAACTTCAAAGCCATAATAGTTGCCTTTGATTTCGGTCTGGATCCGATCGAGGGTGTGCAGGCACTGAATTGTCGAAGTGAATACTTTCAAGCTGCAATGCTTTGTCACTGGATCCAGGGAGAGTCGCCTTGTGATAGTTCGCCTCCAGTCCATCCTGGTGATAGCGACTAGGAATTCCAGGAGCTCACTCCAACGCGTGGTGAAGGATCCAGATACAACCACAACGTCATGCTCATTCTCGATGCACTTCAGTACGACTTCTTGGATCACCCAGCCACGAGTGAATCACCGCCGCTGCACCAGAAACAGCCTGGTTTCCTGCGACGAATCTGAGCACACGAAATTTCCTTTTTCGTCTGTCATCCTGAGCTAAGGTGAGATGTGGCTGATTTGTCCTGAGCTTCCCCTGATTCTTCCCTGAGCTAGGGTGATCCTATCCGCCTCTGCAGCACAGCCTCAGAGGCCCCTTTTCAGTCACCCCGGCTAAAGTTTCCTCTCGATGAAAGCAGACGACGCGTAATCTGTACGGGTAGCTCCCAGGCAACAATTCCAATTACAACCTACACACGTACTAGGTGTGCGTATACTCGGCCTAACCATTGTCAAAGCTGAGCAACCCATACCTACCAAAAACTCAAAATAAACCAGGCTGAGAACTAATACCATCACTATACCACAGAAGGATGCGGTACTGATGGAGTCACTGACGATAACAGTAACATCACCTGTCTGTGCTCTTATCTGGTTAATAAGTCATTCGCTACAATACTATTAGGGATATATAGGCTGTCTTTCCAACTTTGGTTTCTGCTAAGATTTTGGAGAACTTAGTGATGTGAACGATTAAGTTTATGGTAAAGTTTCCATCTTCATAAGATAAAATTTCCAACCTCGTCGATACTCAGGTACGGATTTCTCCCACTTATTCTTGCCGGCAGAAAAGTTTGCAGCGTCTGACGCTCGTTCTTCCGTATCCTGTACCGTTTTACCGGCAGAATACAAGACCCAGTTCTTGGCCACGGGCCCATATTTTGTCCCCGCTACCGCAGGCCATGTATCTTTTCTGCCGGTAGAAAATTTACCGCCAGTGTCAGCGACCTAGTTCTCGGCCACGAGCCCGTATCTATTTTGATGTCACTACGTTGGTCGTCTGATTGCACAGTCTAGGTCGTCTGATGTCTGCCAAGGCGGTGCCAAGGCTCGCTTTACCCCTTGTATAGGTCGTCTCATCTTCGTCCTCGCCCACGCATCCAGCTGCTCCTTCGAAAACCGTCAAAACATGAAGGAGTGGTTTGTCGAGAAAATTAGAGTTAGTCGGCGGGTACTTTCAAAAACCACCCAATCAAGCCTTCTGTCGGCGGAATCGCTATATGATCCGGCTTCAGAACATCAATTTAACGTTTGACTGTCGGCGTGTTCCTGAAACGCTAGGGCTTAACATCTCAGGGGTCGGTTTGCCAAAAGGCGCGCGCAAGCACATGTTATTACCAGCCATATCTACTGTCGCCCCATCACTCTAATCTCCAATCATGCCATGTTCGGTCCGCGCCGTGTCTTTCTTTCTCATCCCGGCCTCGAGTCCGGTCAACGTAATAACTCACACGGATCGCAATGGCCGCCCCGTTCATGTCGCCGATGACACCGCAGCCCGGAAAATACGCCCAAATACACGACGACAAAACAGGCCAGTTCCAATACCCCGGACCAGCTCCCCAGATTACTTCATAACAGCCATACCCTATGGTGCAGCTCGCATACCCAGTCGTCTAACCACCGCAGCCCGAAGATGACCACGTCCACTCGCTCGTCAGCATCAAACGAAGTCTCGTCCGCACCTTTCTCGCCATATTTGTAGTTCTCTTCCTCGCCGTCATCGGTCTATCCGCCGGAATCGGCGTGAGCCAGCACAGTCTCCAGCAAACCCAATCAAGTCTCGTCGTCATGCAGGAGTCCATGTCAGCCATGGCATTACGGTATGTCAGTCCGAGAAAGAGACATCTGCTCCCAGTGACGCATAGCCTAACACCCAAGCCATTTCAGACCCGCGACAACACCGTCTACGGCAAGGCTGCCCCAGGCCCAAAAACTAAAAAATCGCCTACAAAACCAGCATCCACACCCACCGCCACAGCCATCGCTTCGCCCATCATCCAATGTCCCTCTATAAACGGAACCACCTTCACCGCGACCATCACCTCGAGCTCAGGCGCAACCCCCACTACCTCTCGTGGCAGCGTCGCCATCACCAACACTAACACACCAACAACAAAACGCTGTGGGGCGTTACGAATGGGGAGAAGGGGCTGGAGCATAAGTGTTGGATGAAGAGCGATTTGGTTAAGCCGCATAACGCGACGGCAGATGGGGGGTTTGCGAAGTTGTTGGGATGAAGGTTTTAGAAAGAATGAAGTTTGGTGACTTGAAGGAGGGGCGAATGGTGCTAAGTCGGTGGTTGGTGATATTCGCTGTGGCCTGATGCCACTAGGGGTGAGGGTTTTAAGACGAGAATAAAAGGTAATGATGAAGTGCTTGGGGAGGATGGAGAGAGGGGGGACAATATTTGATAGTGGGGTGTGCAGGCTTGGTGGCTATTATGCAGTGCTATCTAATGTTCCCAGCGGTATCGTCTTTGAGAGGGTTTAAAGGCATGTAATACACGAGTGTCTATCATCCCCACACGTGAGAATCTCTTTACTGGCAGAAGGAAGCGTCCACCATCACCTTCGCGCGAACCTTTGCGTTGATTAATACGTGATCGCTTACCGATAACCAATGTCCAACTAAGTCTCAGCATGCGCGTCACAGTGAACCGGGCACGACCCATAAGAGGAGGCGGAGGGGGTGAGGATTCAGGGCTACCACGACAGTCGTGGTACTCCGAGTCTCAGAGTAGCAAGAACTAGGATCAGGTCATGCCACGGCTCGACGAATCTACCGCGTTTGACGATCGCGAGTTCTGAGGAGTCGATAGAAACCAACCTCCTCTCGAACTATTACGTGACGCGACCGCCAGCCCAGCTACGTGGCCCAAGACTCGGGGCTATGGCCAGCCCCAGTAGACCGGAAACCGCGGGACCGCTCCGAAGTTGTGTTCGGTAGTAACGCTTCCTGCGCCACCGGTAATATCCCCCAACTGACGAACCCATGGGCAGGCGCCCAGGAGTAGCAGAGCTCAGGGCGGCAGGTTTATAGCCGACGGTCGCAGGGAGAGATTCTGAGCATCGGCCATGGTCCAGAAGGCGCCCTTGTTCCAGCAGCACGCGCCGTCCACATTCGTGCCTTTGACTGTGTTACAGCATAGTCTCGACGGTCGCGGGTGGCTACTGAAGAGCGATCGAAGGGTGGCCATGCTTGCTACCTACCAGATGAGAGGAGAGCAACGTCATTTGACAAACCTGGCGGGAATCGAAAGCGGCAAGAGAAGGAGCGTTTTGCCGATAGCCTTGATTTTCCGGTGGTTTGGTCAGTGTCGCTGAGGAGAGCCATGATTTTCGTCAGCGGCTCCTTTTATGTGACTGCAACCCATCGCAGGTAGCCCTGAGCCGAAATGTCGCCGGCAACGTGCGCGTTGCAATATTATTTGATGCCTCGTTTAGGAGGACTTTCTCATTGCTTGGTTTCTCAATTGCGTAACCCCTCTAGAGAACGATATACCTTAGGTATATTACCAATGCAGGTGGGAACGACCGAGAATCCCTCTAACCAAATGCTACGCCACTCATTGCTAGCCTTTATCTAGGTGTCTGCTTGTTTACACGATCCTCCGGGACTTCTACTGCGCCGTCAAGCCAAAATATTCGACCGAACATGCAAGACCTCAAGCCTGTCAACTCCACGCTGAAACCAAATGCCAGTAGATTGGGAAAAAAATGAAAACGAGACACAGCGAAGCACGAAAGCTTCATCCGGAATCTCATTGTAGAGATAGGTGCCGACCGCACAAGACTTCCTACCGACTTCGACTCCCCACATCCTCTTCAGAGGCAGGTGCCTTCCTCACAAGCTCGTGATATGAAAGCTCAAACTCTTCGGCGCCTGCGTGATTCCGGTCGTATATATGCCGGTCCGGAAGATCCGGGAGCTCGCTCGGCCCGTCCTCACGGTGGCTTATCTCTGAATCGGAGCGAAACTCCTTCGGGTCGGTGCGTCGGTCCCTCCAGATGATGGTGCTGCGGAGGGCTCTTGAAGTCCGACTGGCGCTGGATGCACTGGCGCGGGATGGATTCGTGGCATACCCGATCTCAATGTCTGGATCCTGAGGGTGCCCGATGCCGAGCGATGCGAAGGCGCCGGGAAACCATTTCCGTGCTAGTGGCCAGAGAGCTGGCACCGAAGCTGTGATGATGGCCAGGTTTAGCTCTATAGCATTGTAGATGAACCCGAGAGAGTAGTGTCGGTCATCGGGTGAGAGGTAGTAGAGCCGAATAAGGAACTGCAGTCTGGCGCAGCTGGCGAAGGTGACACTAACAGGCTAGTTAGAAGGATGGCATCTCTATTGATGTGGCCCAGGGTATTCTTACAGTCCCCCGAGAAGAAATACGCTGACCAGGGCGTTCCGCATCCTTTTGTTGGCCCGGAGATCGAGGAAGATGACAAATGGAACAGAGAGAGTCAAAATGTCCGTTATGATGCTTATGCACGCCATGGAGATGCTGAGCAGGTCCGTTCGCAGACACTTCGCCTTTGGGCCCGCCAGCCAGCGGGATTCGACAGGTACGCACTGAAAAAGAAAACAGAAGAAGAAGATTATCATGTGTATGAGATTCACAGTGATCAAGACCCGGCACGCGATGCGGACCTTTCGCTTGACACCACCGAACCTCAAGAGGAAGAGGAGGGCAGATGCCTTGACGATGCAGAGGGTCGGAGTCGAGCAGAGGCCTAACATGAAGTTCCAGAAGACGCCAAGGTTGGGCGGAAGGCGAGGAGGAACGTCTGCATCGTGGACTGCCCAATATCCCGATTTGATGTCTGCAAAATGACAAAGTTAGGAGAACAATTGTGTGCTTCATTGTGGTTGTCGCGGGCTTACAGAAAGCAGTAAACATTGCTTGTGGGATTGCGAGTACCATGGCCACAAAGGCAAACCAGTCATCTTCACAAAATGTAAGCGGGACCAACACAAATCAGGGCACTGGAAGGCAACAACTGACCCAATCCAAAACCTCCCACCAACCGCCTGCTGTATGCCCGAAGCCCGCATACCACGAGTGAGAGGATGGGAAACAATGCCAAGAGGACGAATCCAAATACTTGAAGGGCGCTCTGCGGGTACGTGCCATATTGAGAGCCGGGAATGATGACAATCGCGTCCTCCCATGTCCGGATCGCTGTGTCGTTTCTTTGCATGCTTGTTACTGTGAAGGGTTCGCAGTCTCATTACCGGTCTAGAGGCTGTCACAGGTCGAGAATCGGGGCCCATGTCAGGATGAATGTTGTCAGCTACCGGCGCCGAGAATTGAAGGACTGGGGATGTGGAGCGCGTCCATCTGCTTTCGAGCGGAAATGCAACTCACAGAGGGGGGGACCAGGTGCCGCATTTGCATTTTGTTGCATGGACGCTGTGCTCCGCGTGCCGGCGCACCGGGGGTGGCTTGACGGGGGTCCGAGGGCAATCACACCAATCAAGGGCCGTACCGACGCGGACTCCAGCCGCCGGAGCCCTATTTCGGTTCTGCACACGCAGCCAACCACACCGTAAGATTGGTTTTGTCGGAACTTTGCCACCCCGATCGCTGCCACCCTCCACGCCGACTGTGCCACCGGTGTGCCAGGATGGAATCAGAACCGGGAACTCATCACGGTGGCGCACACCCTCCATTTGGCTGCCTGGCCCCTTCCAAGTCTCAATGTGTCTGTCTTGATCAACGTCTCGTCACTGAGAAACAGCGCTCTCCTGAATAACAGGACTCTCCTAGATAACAGCAATTACTGTAGTAGCAGCGGCGGCGGTGCGCGCCCGAGGTTGATGCCCTGGCGGGTTTCGACCTCCATCGTTTTGGTCGGGGACTGGCGCGCCACTGGGGGACTTGAAGAAGTTGGTCACGCCGTATATGATAGCCGAGCCGGCGAAGGCGGTTTTGAGGCTATCCAAAGAGTCGAGGCCGGCGGCGACGACCTCGACGCCACTCTGGTCGTGCAGGGCCTGGGCGGTTGCTGAGGAGGTATTGCGCGTGATGGCGCGTCACCCGAGCGAGGCATCACAGAATGTTTCCGCTTCCGGATCCGTAAAGAGCAGAGTCAATTGAAAGATTTGGCTATTGTGGAGAGAAGGTCCTAGACCTTTGGTCTGTCTGTGCGACAACTCTTATTGGTAACTTGAACTCAGCTAGGCAATATTATGCCTCGTTTAGAGGACTTGCTCATTGCTTAGTTTCTCAATTGCCAAACCCCTCCAGGCGTACTGCCTTACAATTTAATCTAACTCCCTTTAGGGTGTAGGCTGTAATAGCCGCAGGGGCCCAGACTCTTCTCGTGTAACATCAGAGGTAGGAGACACCCTCCTCGCCGTGGGAATCAAACGAATTAGACAGAGAACAAAAAGCCCAGAGCCAGATACCTAAATACCTAAACCATCAGTTAGACCTTAGACACTGCACGAAAAATCATCTCGAACCACCAAGGAGTCAGGCGTCGTAGACAGAGTGAATTGAGAAACGTCTTTTCGTCAAGGCGAGGGTATAATAAGTCCTAAACTTATATGCAGGAAGGTTAACCTAACCATTCTACCAAGGGGAGTATTCCACGTCATCCCCTTCCATCCAACACTCCATGCAATTTCCTGCCATAAATGCACAGTATTACAACATGATACGCAACACCGCCAACCCTGCCAACCAGGGGACAACCGCCTGCATCTGTGCTGCCCCAGCGGTATACACGCCCGTTGGCTTCACCCCACCCACTCCAGGGCCATACGCCCCACTACCAGCAAGAGCACCAGCAGGTGCTTGCGTCGCGAGCGTCGTCGCCGCAGGCGCAGCACCATCGTGAACCCCGGCTCCCGTCGGCCTAGGCGGCCAGGGCTGCAATGCAGGAACACCGGCGCCAGTAGGCTGCGAGCCCTCTCCTCCGTTTCCACCCTGTCCACCACCAGGAGCAGCAGGCCTCCCAGGGACACCATTTCCAATACCGCCACCGAATCCACCGTGTCCTCCTCCACCACCACCACTACCACCAGCAGTTGGGCGTGGCCATGCGCCGGGTGCAGCCCATCCGGTAGGGAACGCCGTGGGGACGCCGCCGCCGCCACCACCGCCGGGCTTCAGCACAATAGGCACCCGTGTGGTGACCGTCTCTCCAGGATTGCATCCGTGTCCGGCGCCAGGGCAAACATACGTCTGCGGGATGGCGTACGTCGCTGTGGTCTGAGGGCAGACGGTGGTCGTGACGGCGACAACCTCGGTGGTGACGTGGCCGACAGGGCAGTTGGTGACGTGGGGAGGGCAGGATGTTATGGTGTATTTGTTGGTATGGGTGTAGGTGATTGTGTCGACGGGTGTGGATGAGGGTGGCGCTGAGGCGGAGGGGGGAATGCTGGATGGGGCGGCGGACCAGACGCTTGATGGGGTGCTGGACGGCGGCCCGGCGGATGAGAGGGAGGAGGAGCTGGAAGGATGGGCGGAAGAGGCGCCGGCTGACGAGGAGATCGATGGGGCGATGGAAGAAGGCGCCGCGGAGCTGGGCTGGCTTAACTCGGGGGCCGAGCTGCATACTTCTACCGAGATGGAGGAAGACACGACAGGGGGTGGGGCAGAGCTTGGTGCAGCGCTGGACGATGGAACCGAAGACGGCACGCCTGACGAGGATGGCGCAGCGGAAGCCGGCACCGAGGTCGGAAAAGAGCTGGACGATGCTGAAGATGGGACCGAGCTAGGAGCCGACGATACTGATGAGCTGGGAGCTGATGAGCTGCTCTCCTCGGACTCCACCGAAGAAACGCTGGCAGGGGCAGAGCTGGAAGTCGAGGCCGAGACGGAGGCTGAGGCGGAGATGGAAGACGGGGCCGCGCTCGACGGGATGCTTGAAGAGGGGACGCTCGAAGGTGCACTCGAAGGCGCACTGGATGGCGCGGCGGACACGCTGGCAGGAGCAGAGCTGAGAGGAACCGAGCTCACAGGAGCAGAGGAGCTGGCAGCGGGAGGCGCCGACGAGACGGGGGGGAGCTCGCATCCGCCAACAAGGCTGGGAACAGCATCGGGGCCTTTGCCAATGGCGACGAGGTTGGTTCCGCACTCGGCAGACTGAGCAAGATGAACGTTGCGGTTGTCCCAGTCGAACACAACATACGCCGCGCGAAGGAATGTGTCGGCAAGAACCGGGAAGGAGTCTTCAACGGCGCCGAGCACACAGAGGGTGGAGTCGGGATAGTGCCAGACGAAGTCGTAGTACTGCACGTTGATGGTCTTGGTGCCAAAGATAAAGTCGACGGAACCGCCCTCGCCGGGGTCATGGCAGTCGACAGTGTAGACGTTGACCGAAGCGACATAGGTAGCCGAAGGGAATGCAGCGAGGAGGTTGTTGAAGATGGCGGTCGGCAGGGCGCTGAGGGTCCTGCCGCTGTCGAGCAGGACGGGCTGGCCGCTTCCGGCGGCCGGTGTGGTGTAGACATCGACGACGCTTCCGTCGGGCTGGTTGACCTTGATTCCGTCGAGTCGTACCCACCACCGAGTCAAGCCATCCGGGGACTCCGAGGCGGGAACGACAGGAGTCTTGAAGAGAGACCCCGAGTACTTCTCGGTGTCGATGCCGCCGTAGATCACGGACCCAGAGTCGCTGGCAAAGCCGCGGAGATCCATGCTGAATGCGCGGCTGTTTGTGATGCCCTGCAATGCAAGGCTGTCGATAACGAACGGGTAGGGGCTGGCCCAGCCCGAGAGGTCAGGACCGGCACCCATAACTCCGACCGCCACTTTGTCGCTATCGTAGGCGGCACCAAAGATCTGCTGGGTGATGGTAGCAGCGCCGAGGCGAACATAGTCGCCCACATATTCGAAGTTGGCGTAACCAGTTCCATACGTGACGGAGCCTTGGACGCCATAATCGACTATGGTGGTGGAAAAGGTGAACCTCGGCTGTGCATTGCAAAAGCTCGGCCAGGTGGACTTGGAGCAGGTGGGGTTGATCCAGAGCTCCGCGGAACCCGTGTCGAACTGGACGGGCACCGTCTGCCCGGGCGTGCCCAGCCCAATGTTCACTGTGTACAGCGTCCCGGACAGGGCCGCCGACGAGTCGGTGTTGATCTGTCGCTTTGCGAACTTGCCGATAATGGGCGCGCCCTCGGTGGCCGTGACGGGGACTCGGATGAGCCCTGGCTCCTGCACCACACGGGTGTCGCTGAACAGGCCGCCATCGAGGGCGAGAGCGGCGGCCGGGAGGGCCGCGGCGAGGAATCGGAGGGAGGAAGACGACATGTTGATGAAAGAGTGGAATCGACAATGTCTGCGTTGGTAACGACCGGATGGGCTCACGGGCGACCAGAAAGATCTGGCAACCGGTCTCCCTCAAACTGAATGAATGAAAAATAAAGATCGACTAAACCCCTCACCCCCGTTATGCCAGGCGGCACTGTCGCCTTTCCATGTTGGCTGCTTGACCCGGCTGATCGGCACGTCCATGAAATCACCGTGGCTTGCCAATGCTTGTTTCTCCCCTATCAAGCATGCTAACGCTCCCGAAATGGCATAGCCGGGCAATTTATAGGCGCGATCACCGGGCCTAGCAAAGCCTACCGGTCTTGGCACCCAGATGTGGCCGGCGGCGACAAGGGTCTCGGCCAGCCGCGATGGTCCGGGCCTCTGGCCCTGCGATCAAAACACACCATCATTAGCGGCCGGGTGATTAGCGGGACACCGGGTGCTTCGGTTCCGTTGTCGAGAGACGATGAGGTCGTGTTTGCGGAGGGGCCCACGTGGGGGCACGAATGGAAGGCTTCCTTGCCCTGGAAATACTAACTGAGTAGGAAGGAGCTCGGCTGCGTCTTGGGAACTTTGACAATGATGGCTTGCAACTTTTTTTTTACTTTTTTTATACATCGCAGGCAGATCCCCTTCAGTGGGACACGCAACAATGTGCAGAACGTCGTGATCTATTGTTGTGGTGAAGAACTACATAGAGGAGGAATCTCCGGGGAAAACACTGGCAAAAGTGGTGGGCTGGTCCCGGCAGAGCCCCACCTGACATGGCTTGGCAGTGGGGTCTCACACCTTCACCTCGCGATGCTAGGCAGCGTCGATCTCCCCGTCGGTCCATTCTGGCTCGCATGGACTGCGCGCTCCGAAATCTCATGGGTATCGCCCGCCGTCGCGTTTATTCCTTTCGCTTGGGGTAATCTGTGCGTGTTTATCAGTACGCTGCAGTGTACGGTTGACACATACACGGGGGTTGCCTGGTCATCTCGCTCGCCCTGATGCCTGTGCCTTGGATGTTTTTCAAATATGGCAAGAAGATTCGGGCATGCAGCAACTACGAGACGCCGACGTACTAGTCTAGCGGGACTTTTAGGGGCATGTGGTGTATATATGGGTATGATGACTAGCAGGAAGACTAGCAGGTGTGGGCTTGAGGGTATCTCTCTAACAGACTACTAGTATGGATTTTGGGTGGCGCACATGGCTAGTAACACCAAAGGCATATATATCCTACAACATCAAATGCAGTTACCTATTCTTTCCACACCGATTTCGGCCTTCACACGATCAGGCATCAATGTGGCTTGATGTCTTGATGCCCACAAATGGATCGCGTGGACTGAACATGCGGGCAGCGGCATGCGGCCAATGGCCATTCCAGAGCGACCAATCCTCGACCCCGGTGGGCTCTCCAGTCTGCAAAACAGTTTTCCCTCCTCATGGGCCTGCAGACTCTCAGTCGCACAATCCGCGATAGCCAAAATGACCAAGATGGCCCGAGAAGACTCTCCAACGCCGCCATCAGTGCACTTTCTTGACGGTCCGCAGACGCGCATCGACGTAGCCGACAAGACGGCCCTGGACCAGGATGATCAGGAGCCGGCGTCGTATATTCGTTCCTCGGCGTGGACCCGCACCGGCATCATCGCCACAGTGAGTCTGGTCATCGGCACCACAACTCTCGCAGCATGCATTGGCTTTCTCTACTTTCTCTGGTACGGGACGCCGGCGAACGCGCTCTGGTATCGCATCGTGGCCGACAACTGGGCATCACCGACCATCACTCTCACGGCAGCGGTGTGCCGGTATCCTTTCTATGTCGTATGGAAAGCGACACCTGGACAGTCTGCGAGCTCGACGCTACGGATATCGGGGCCAAATGAAATTACCCCCCCCCTGTTTAGGTCAATGCGCGGCCACAGTGCGCGCGCATTCCAACCTTGCAAGAAAATATCCCACATGTTGTCAGAAAGAAGGGGGTTCAGAGGCCCTGGGCATCTAGTCAGCGGAGCTGACTGGATACCTGGCACTGCCAGTACGCCAGTGAGCCTCAGCCACTAGAGTAACGAAGCCTGAATCCTGCAGAATAGTCTATAAAGAAGCCTCTGGTTTCCAGCTAGAGCTAGAGGAACAGAGTGAGGACAAGCAATACAATCACGCAGTTGCAACCCCTTCAAATCCACAGAATCCAGAGTGCCGCGCTTCCAACAGCGTGAGTTATGTAACAGTGGCTTAAAGTGTATACCTTTCTGGAGGACGACTTAACTGGTGTAGAAGTTAATCGAATAATAATTAAATAACCACTTACCGTGGATACACTAAGCCGGATGATAAGGTGCAGCATTAAGAATTCTTAAGGGTTTCGCAACCACCTACCCTTAATAAGCTAGCCTGCCATTTTAAGAGACGTCAGTCTCAAACCGAGCGGAAGGACGTTTAAAGAGGAGGCTAAGCAGCCCTGTGATGAAGGCTATGTAATGCCCTCATAAGCTAGTAGTATACGTCAACCGGTGTAGGTGAAAGTTCGTCATCTATTGGAAGATGGATTGACAGGACGACCCTGCGACGAATCTGGGCTCACAGAATTTCCTTTTTCGTACCGCGCCCACGTGACGTCGCTCACCCCGGATCATGGCCGGCTCAGGGCCGTCTCAGGATTGGCTCAGTCTTGCTCACCCTCTGAACCATTTCTGGAAGGCTGCGCCGCAAAGCATCTACAACCACTTCAACTCTAGCTGAGCGAGCCCAAAATTGGTCCCATACATAAAAATGGCTACGCTGGTCCCCGTCTTCAGAAAGCGAATGGTTCCGCCTTAGCTTTTACTTCGATATCTCGCATCTACCTACAGCTAGCTGTATATACTCTTTTGCTATTCTATACGTTGAACTTTTTTACTACCCTTGACAAAAACGCAAAGATATGGAGTCTAAATCAACGGCGTTCAAATCAGCAGATGCTGTTATTAAGCGGGCGGTGAGGAGAGGTCTTACAGCAGACCGCACTAAGATCGACCCTTGTGCGGTTCGTAGGAATCTGAGGCCTAAGTGTCACGGCACCAAGCCAATCACCCCGCAGCCGGGGATTAGCCAGCTCGCAGGCGATAAATAACCAGCGCGCAGCTAGACCACTCATAGCTCTCTCGCACAACAACATGTCAGAAGCACTGCACTCTGGATGCTGTGGAATTGAAGGGGTTGTAACTGCGTGATTGTATTGCTTGTGTTGACTCTGTTCCTCTGGCTCTGGCTGGAAGCCAGAGGCTTCTCTATAGACTATTCTGCAGGATTCAGGCTTCGTCACTCTGGTGGCTGAGGCTCACTGGCGTACTGGCAGTGCCAGGTATCCAGTCAGCTCCGCTGACTAGATGCCCAGGGCCTCTGAACTCCCTTCTTTCTGACACACGCTGGTATAATTTAAAGGTTTATAAGGGTGGGAGGTCTAAACAGCCGTCCGACACTCCACAGACGGAATGCTTTACGATAAGGCTGTAAGATACACCTATCCGGCCGTAAGTGTATAATTCTAAGAGAGAGGAATTTACATACTCGGACGGGATAAACTTAATATTTACCACCTTTATTTAAAAGGTAAGAGCGATGCAAATATTGCCCACTCCTCGCACAAGTCATTCTCCGCCACCTGCCACGCGAACGGCTTCGATACGCAAACTTTGAAGCCACTGGTGGTACATTGGAAATCATCGCCGGATGGAAGCTCGAAATCGTTATTGCCATCTTCCTGTGTGGAACGTTTTGACTGAGGAACGAGGGGCTCAGGAGCAGCGGAAGTGCAGTTGCAAAGTGACTTAATTTGGTAGAAAAGGGGAGTGCAAAGCACTCCCCAGTTATATACAAATGGAAGCTCCCTGTGTGTGGGGAGAGCACATGATCCAAGGCCCCTGCGCTCCAGTCAAGCCTGGAGCGGTAAGGCGCCTGCGCGCCTGAGCGCCAAGAACTGCCGCTGCAGTTCGACATCCTGGAATCACCGTCGGATGCATTCCTCGCCCTGCCCTGCAAATCCGAGACTAGAATAATTTCGGACCGATCCGATTCCGATGAGTGCTTCGATTTTCTCAGGACATGCCTCAACAAATGTCTCGCAACGCACGCGCAATGTGTTCGACCCACTCCGCCTCCTCCCATGCCACGGAGAGTTCTGAACATCGACAATACCCAAAAGTTGTCGGATGATAGCATCATCGCTCTCTACGGCGCCACAGACAACCTTCGTGCCGACTACGTCGCGCTCAGCCACTGTTGGGGGAAGCATCAGCCCCTACGTACCCTCGTGTCAAACTATCAGTCCTTGATCCAAAGTGGAATCCGCTTGTCCCAACTCTCGGCTGTCTTTCGCGACGCCATACACGTTTGCCACCGCTTGAACGTCAACTACCTCTGGATCGACAGCCTTGCATCATCCAGGACCGCAAAGAGGACTGGGAACGAGAATCAGCACGTATGTGCGACTACTACGAAAACTCCCTCTTCACCATTTCGGCTGCCTCATCCCCCGATGGGTTCCGTTCCCTTTCTTCGTCAACGCCCAGAGCGATGGAGACGACAGACATTCCCCTTCCATGATGGAAACCAAATGAAAACCGTCATGACGCACCGACGCCCGCGCGGGCCGAATCGGGGCTCTTCCACCGTCCAAACTCAAGTGGAAGATGACGAGGCCCTGCTCACTCGGGCCTGGGTTTTCCAAGAGGGTCAGCTTTCAAGACGCGTTATTGAGTACACGGCCTCCACTCTGGTGCGGGCATGCCATACCGAGAGGATAGTGGAAGGGGGTGCGCAAAGGGGCGCATTCTCACCTCTGCAATCGCGAGCTCTCCCATTTGAACACAGACAAGGTTTTGGAGACCTGGCAGGTTCTCGTTGCGCAATTCTCGGCCCGCCAACTGACCCATTCCACCGACTGTCTCCTCGCATTGAGTGGCTTGGCACAGAAGTTTCACAGCCAGACAGGTTGGCGGTACATGGCTGGCCTCTGGGAAGAGCACCTGGCTGTCGGTCTTTGCTGGGAAGTCGAGCGATCTGTGGCGAGGACAGAGGTCACCATCGCCACAGATATCAACAGCGTCAGTTACATTGCACCCACTTAGTCCTAGGCCTCGGTCGGTCAGCGAATCTGCTTTTGCGGTGGTTAGAGTGGCAGTTTGCGATATGAAAACCTCGTAACAGTAGACGACGCCACTTGTCTGGTCGACGGTCGGAATCCATTTGGGCGAATCTCCAGCGGCTCTCACACCTTGAGTGGCACAGCTTTCCAGATTTCTCTGTCTCAACGCAGCATTACTCGACGTGACACCGAGATACGCCAGCCCATCGAGTCAAACCCCGACGCTGTTACCACCGAGGACTGCGCCCTGATACCCCACGGGAAGACGCTCCGCAGGGCAAAAAATGGAGACAGCTTCACTCCCTTTTCCGAGGTATCTGTTCTCTGCATGCTACTGGGTCGAAATGCACGCCCTTCGACGTCGGATGATACGACAGGCGGCGATTGGTACTACGGCCTGATGGGGTCTACCATCGGCTAGGCCTGGCTACCTTCACTGCGGGCCGTACCTTTACAGGGGAGAATAGAACCGTCCGAGTCGAGTGAACCGTTATCTCGTGTTATCAATTCAGTGTGGGTAAGGTTGGCAGGTTTTCTCTCTCAACACTATAACCGAGGTTATGAACGGCACCTAGATAACGGTTCAAAAAGTGCTAACTGGCCACCTAGGCACACAGAACTTATAAGGTAAGTGAAATACCGAAAACGAACAAAAGCAGAGATTTCCCACTCCCGTCACTGCTGTCTCCCCTCTTCTCCGAATTACCGTGCCAAGATGGGAACCAACAAGGTCGAGAGCCAAAAGCCAAAAAGGGCATCAGGAAGCGTTTCCACAATGCCATGAATGCCACGCGGAAAACCACCCACCGCATTGGCCGAGCAATCAAGAACAACAAAAAGGACAAGAGCAGTACGCCCCAAGTACTACAAGAGATCTTTCCGCTACCAGAATGCATTCAAAATGTTCTCGGCATCAGCGAGCTCCTCCAAGCCATCTTCCTCCAGCTCGACCGCCGTTCCCTCCTAACCTCGGCACAACGCGTATGCAAAAATTGGCGCAAAATAATTGCTACCTTCCCAGCCGTTCAGCAATACCTTTTCTTCCAACAACCACCAGCCTCGAACTCTGGTACATTCATTCCCAACCCCCTTCTCCGGGAGATCTTCCCCTGCTTCTACCCCAACCTCGACCGCATGTACACCTCCTGGCAAGAAGATCTCGGCCTCGTCCCCAAAAAAGCAGGTTTCGTCTCAGTCGGACACGACGTAGGAGACCGGTCTCTCTACCCCAAAAGGGAAAGAAACAAGGGATTCCACGGCGATCTGGACGACGCCTTCACTCGCGGTGCGGCCAGCTGGCAACGAATGCTAGTCTCGCAGCCACCTCCTGTTCGGATCGCGCGCGTCCACCGGCACGAGCGAGCAGGAAATGAAAAGCTACTATGGAAGATGGTGGAGGTCCCGGGCGGTTTGACGATGGGGGATCTCTTCGATGAGGTATGGACGATTAACTGGACGTGTTCGGTTCCTCCGGAATGGCATGGTTGCAAGCCTTGCAACACCAAACATCACGGGGCGCCGGCCCATATCGCTTAGAGGATACCGACGGATATGGTAATTCCGCGGCCGCGACCGTTAGGCATTATGTACCACTCGAGTCAGTATTGGCGGGCCCAGTCGCTGGGGCAAGTGGGACAACATCCGGACTGGCTATCTGGGGTGGATTTGGTGTTGGGGGGAGGCGGTCAGAGACAGTATGCCTTTCTCTTTGACACGCGGGATGGGTGTTCGCAGCCGTGCTGGAGAGACTGTGCGGGCCCGAGATTTTTCCTACGACAACAAGGCACCAGGCAAGCTTATTTTGGTAGCCGCGAGAATCCACGCCATCTTTCGCCCACCAGGAACGCAATGGCCATGTTTCGGTGTGAGGACTACAAGTCGGGCGGTCTGTTGTCTCGGCCGCCGTCGCCGCCCGAGGAGGAGGAAGGATGAGGATATGCGAGACTATATAGCTATACCTAACCATCACTACCATGAGAAATCAAGTCACGTTCTCCATCTCTCCAAGGGAACCCAATCCAAAGACCCCACGGACTCCAAAGATACCGCGTCCTTGCCAGACTCTAAATCCGGCAGACACTTGGACTTACGCTCGAGTCTTCGCCGACGCCATAGCATCCACGTCGCAATAACCATAACTGTCAACGGAACTGCAGTCACCGGGTACAGCCACCAGTAAGCCGACATCTTCAAGCCGCCCTCGCCCAATTCGGAATTCCCTCCGAAGTCCACAAAGTTCATGCTAAAGATGGCCTGCCATGTCATTAGTCCTGCCTTTCACAAGTCCATATCGGATACTTACACAAACAAACATTGCAGGCAAAAAGAAGAGTGTGACGGCTGCAACGGTCCCCATCGAAGCGCTCTCCTTGGCTGTTTCCTGGGCAATAGCCGCCGTAGCCATGGCTTGTTCCTGGTTGGACACCTGGAACACCTGTGCATCAGCGTAAGCAAGCTGCTTGCGAATGAGTGTAGGGTATAGAAGAAACAGCTCACATGGTTAATCTTGATGTTGACTCTGTTTTTGTAATCCACAATCCACCGCTTGGACACACTCGTCCTCCACTTCATGGCCTCGAGATGGCCGAGATCCTGGCGAATCGTCGCCTTGGTCGTCTGGGCCCAGCCCGAGTCTCGATAAGAGTTGTATGCCCCTGTGAGAAACTCGACCTTGGCTTCGATATCGGCATAATACTCGGCAAGTATATGCATGTCATGCGACAAGTTATGAAGCTCGGATGTTGCCCCTGCGAGATCTGCCAGCAGTGTCGGTATCCCTTCTTGCCGAAGGAGCTTCCGCCGCACCTCGACAACGTCTGCGTCCAGACCGTCGAGGATGTGGTGAATTAGCATTATGTGAAATGCAAAGGGAGATCGGAGCGTCGTCTGAGCCCGGAGTCGGCCAGCAACAGTTGCCCATGATGTCTGAGCCTCCTGGGGGCAATTGATGCAGACGTTGGTCGACGTCTTGGTCCTCGGATCCCATCGCGTAAATATATAGCTGCGGCCAAACGTGAGGCCAGACTGAAAGTGATAAAATATTGCTACATTTTGAGAGACTTGGTTAGCCATTGTTCTTGATTCCTGGTGGGTCAAGGCAATGAAGTCGATATCACATACTCACGCCCGTGATCTCATCATCTACATCATTATCCAGATTCGATTCTACAAAGTAGGCTTGCCCACATGTGTGCGCCTTCCAGGGAGTCTCGAAGACAGCTTTTACAAATGTCGCCGGGATACCCAAAGTATGGCACATCAACCGGAACAGCTTCTCGGATATGGAAAGCGTGCCGGGAGACTCAGTGGTGGCCTCGGACTCGTAGGTGATCAAACTAGTGGGAGCATTTTAGTGCCACTTCCAGAAGTTGCAACGGGATCCTTACATCGTCTTCTCAGTCTCTCGGCTTGAATTGGCCTTTCTATCGCTATCCCAGAGCTGGGCAAGTTAGCACGCTGTGACTGTTTACCGTGGAGGAATTGCAAACGTACCTCAAGCCGGTCGGTGAACCCCTTGGCGTCTAGTTTCTGCCAGGCTGAACACGTGCACATCAATCAATATCGGAGCACTTTTGAGCAATGGTGATCTCGCTGCTTACGATTTTGTTTGCCATCTGCTTGGAGAGCTGTTTTGCCGTCGGCCCCAAAGAAGGTTTCGCCGTCTGTCTCAAGGACGGTGACCTTGGTTTGGTCGACCTCTGTTTCTTTGTTGTCCGTTTCGTCCACCTCGGTTTGGGAGGTGCTCAACTGAGAGCCCACGAGTCCAGAAGCAAAGATGCCTTCCAAAGAAACCCCTACAACGCTCGAGCTATCATAATAACTTGAAGTCATGGTGGACAATTCAAGAAAACAAGAAATTAGAAGTGAGTGGAATTCCAAAGTGAATGTCGGTCTAGATCGCTCTCTGCTGTGTCTGGGGTGGAATCGAGAGTTGTGAGAGAGCATGCCCTGCCCCATGTGGCAAGGGGGCACGCGACACATGCAATAATATAGTGATAAAAAAAATGATTCATTGCGCCGAGGCCTCCTCCATGGGCAGGCACACCAACTGCCTACCTAGCCGCCGGAAAATTCCTTTCAGAAGACGAGGCTTTCACAGAAACCCCAGTGCTCTCAACCGCCGGGCGTCGTGCGGTATGCGGCGTGCGACAGGGGTGCCCGTGCGTTATCAATGCAAACCTCCCAGCCAGTTAAGCTTTGCCACACGCCGCACGCAGACAACATGGGCAACCCGAAAAGCGGGGAAGGAGTCGAATCCGAGTGGGGGTTTGGGTGAATAACGCCGTGGACGTCAGGTGAAGTACGAAAAAGGAAATTTCGCGCGTGAGCAAAAACGCCAACACTCGTGGATGAGAGTAGACAATAGATGTTGGATTAGACTTGCTGGGGTCGAGAAACGCCAGGCAGAGGGGTACGCATCCTGGCGATCTTAGATGCAGGCACTCACGTAGCTGCCAGACCGCGGACAGCTGAGTAGTACCCCCCACCTCGGAGCGAGCAAGCCCACACCAATGATGAAGAACACGGGATATGCCGAGACAGCCATGAAGGCACCAGCGGCCAAAAACCAAGCGCTCCCTTTCACCATGACGCAGTCTTTCCCTGCGGTAGACAGGCAGTTGTTAAGGAAGGATGATAGCCTCGGTAACAAATATAATCGGCGCAACAAGATTCACGGCGGCCTTGAAGGTGATGACCAAAGAGGCATTCAGGGCGCTGAAGGGGCCCGCAAGGACCTCCAGTCGCCGATAAGCCAGGTGAACGTGTAGGCGAGGAAAGACATAATTAGCTCTCTGACAAAGTCGAAGTATGTCAGTTGGAGGGTAGCTAGCATGATTGCGACAGCAACCGGAACTGAAAACGCGTCAGCGGAAGTCGACCGTTGGGGACATTCGGGAAGTACGCATAATAAGTTCTCCAGTCGTTACACACATCTTCGCCCAGCTGCTCAGTCAAAGCGGGGTCGGTGCAGTCTGGATCCGTGACTCGCAGCCCGGTACAGCGCATTGAAGCGAGGGATGAAGGTCTCCATGATGAGCTGCACGCCAAAGTGCGGATCCTCCTTCCCAAACCACACAATTGTCATGCGCGACTGCTGGTAGATGTCGCCCATGATGGCCACTTGACTTGAGCGCTCTTGGACGTCTGTCTGTGAAATGCAGATAGCATCAATCCAGACGTGGTGAGGGAGGGGACCACCCAAGGCTATCGTCTGCTCGCTGTGGACACGGAAGAGGGCCGGGCCCAGACTACCATGATCGCCGTCGTTGTCCTGGAACAGCTCTTCCCGGGCGGCATAGGAGAGGAAGTCGACGGCGTTTTGTGTGACCGTCAGCTGCCTCCCGTCGCAGATTACGGGGCTCATGATGGGGTCGCTGTCCTGCCTCTGCCGGAGATAACCGAAAATGTTGTCCGACTTCCAGGTGTAGGAGAGGGCGCAAAACGGAGGCGCATCGTCCAGACTGGCAATTCGGAGCGTCAACGAGAAACCGTGCAACTGTGCTGGGTCGCGCTGCAGCTGGATGAGCCAGATGGCGCGATTGTGTGGCAGAGGGTCGTAGACATAGTCGTCTGGCGGTTGAGCGGCGTCTATGGCGTCGTGATAACAGTGATTCACAATGGCGGGGGGATGCGCGAATATCAATTGCTGCAACAAGACGGATGGTCAGAGGATGCTTGATTGGCTTGGGGCGAGATTGGGCTGCTGCCGACCTTGGTAAGCGGTTGACAAAATAAACTGCACCGCAAAATGATTCTACAGTACCTAGTATCCCAGCAAGCTGCTGCCTTTTTAAAAGTACTGTCAGGTACGCAGTGCAGTTTAATTTGTCAACTGCTTGCTTGGGAAGGTGCGTGTTTCTGCCTGAGGCACAACATGAATGCCATTCGAACAGCCAGTCGCAAGGGGAGGAGCCCCGCAGTTTCGCTTTCCATCTTTCCCACTGACATCCCCAGACTCATCCGCGCGCAACATCGCCCCAGGGTTTCCCGGCAATGGCAGACCCGCTGAGCAGAGCAGGCGGCATCGTTGGCCTGCTCGCTGCCGGCGCGCAAATCACCAAAATGCTCAATCAGGTCATCAAGAAGACTCGGGACGCGCCTGATGAGTGCCGCAGAATCATAACCCACGTCGAAGACATCCGCAATGCCCTGGGCCACCTACAGGGGTTTGTCGTCGGTACCTCTCGACCGTCAAGGTCGCGGACGTCGCTCATTCTGGTTGACCAAGTGATCGTCACGCTTGCCGCCTGCATCACCACATTCACTGAACTTGACGCTTTGACCAAGACCCTCGACTCTGAGGCGGGGATGGGAGTCTTGGATCGGCTCCGATGGCTGATGAAGGACAGCAAGATGAAGGACTTCAGCTCCCGACCGTTTTGGAAGCACTACACTTTCTCAACGGCGAAGTATAATTACCAACAGGTTTAATATCAGTCATAACTTTTGGTGGCGCCTTAGTGCCTAAGGAAGGCCCAGTTAGACGTCACCGACACTGGACCCGAGATAAAGGAGGTCGGGAAGGACTGTGACGTGAACCTTCTCTAAAGTTGGGGATTAAACCAGTTGGTGCAGAAAGTCCAGTAAACCGACTGGTTTAATTTCCCCTCACTCTAGTACCGGGCACGGCATCTGAGTCTCTGGGATATGATGGGGTTCCATTTGGTCCTAATCTAATGCTATGAAGTCTGTCACACAACACGGTCCTCCTTTTGACTCGCCTACTTTGCCTTCTCCTTGATGCCACCGAAGATCTTGCTCATCTTCTTGCGCAGTCCCGTCTCCCTGGCCTTTCCGCGCATCGAGCCCTACTTGAAACGCGATGTCTCCTCCTTCCCAGACGAGAGTTTGGGCGTTATGGGAGCTGCCAACTTGAACGAGATGGCGTATGTAACGTCATGGCTGTCGTTTAACGCTTTGGCGCCCGTACCGAACCAGACCGTCCTCCACAACTGTCTCGTATAGAATCGCAACATGGTGAGCTGGGGTCCAAACTCATGGCAGTGAAGGGCATTGGGCCAAGTGTCGAGTACTCCGCCGTGAATGGTCGAAAACTGATCCCAAAGGTGCTTGACCAGAGGAGCCGCCTCCGAGTAAGAAGGAGGAGTTGGAGCCGGGCCCCCCATGTCGTGGATTCTGCAAATGCGCTCCCACTCCGCTTCTCTACCTTTCGGCATCACATAGTTTGTTTGGTCAAAGGCCGACGGCAGAGAGGGGCGAAACTTAAAGAGCGTGACCCCAGAATGGGTATGCGAAGACGGCCGGCAGTTCCAAGAGCGCTCCAGCTTAGCCTTGATACTCCCGGTGGGGATCTGATGCAAGACCTCGCCCTTGAAAGCTGCCCAGAGAAAACACCTCAGAGGGCTAAATCCTGTCCAAATAACAGGCAGGGCCCACCACTTAGGAGCTACCTGATTTCGACTAGCGAACGGTAGGAGAAGGCCTTCCCGGGGATCAAGTACCGCGCCCTCGTCGTCCTCTACTGGCCAGTCGGTTCCGTGGTAAACCGGCAGCGCCCTGAAGGCCATTGACGAAGGATCGGTGTCAGAGCCAACGCTGAGGGCGAGGTTTTCCATGGCATTTGTTGTCGCGTTTGCACGCCAAGCCTCTGCAATGCTAGGCCCCTCTAGGTCGATCTGCTGGATGCGGCAAGGCATGTTGACTTCGGACCCGGACTGTATCGGGAGACAACCAGATGCGGCTTGCTGGCCAGGCTGCGTAATTTCGGGCGGTGGGAGAGGAGGCTGCTGCTGCCCCTGCGTGACCTCGGTTCCGCTGGTTGTTATAGACGGGCTTGGGACGATGGCCTCCCGCGACGACTCGGCCGCCGAGTGCTCCACGATGGCCCGGATGACGTCATTGATAGCGTCGATGGCCGGCCGAGAGGAGATGAAGCAGTCGGATATGGCGGAAAAGCCCGAAACGGCATCAAAGTAGTTTGCCCGAGAGCTGAGATTCTCGAGATGCTGCTGCGAAAAGATAGAGCTGGCGATGGATAAGAATTCGGACATGGATGCCGGCTGTTGTTTTAGCTTTCTCTTGTCGGTCCACAGGCTGGACAGAGCCGTCTCTCTGACGATGCGGCAAAATTCCATGACGCCTGGCGCCTTAGGACTGCGCAGAGCGTCGGCAATCGGGTCCGTGAAGAACGGCGCGGCGATGGCGGTCGCCACGTTGAGTTGCTCATCCGAGAGCTGCAGGTCGTGTGCGATGTCCATCTTGACGGGACGCAAAGAGTGGATTAAACCCGTTGGTATAGAAATTCCACCAGTATACCAGCGAGGGGCTGTTGGTATAGTCTTTGAAATTGTGGTTTTTGGGAGGAGGAGTCGAGGTTGCAAAAGCAAGGGGCGAGGTCGTTAAATAGAGTCGGTTGAACCCTGTCCCTGAATCACAAGCCAGTGCGCCTGCCAACAAAGTTTAATTGCTGCATTCGGCGCTTACATTCGGCAAACAAAAACAAGACGATGCTGAGGGCAAGGGCGACAAGCTTTGCGACTTGGCGCAGCAATCACTTCAGCGTTACGCTTTCCTCGACCAGCGGCTCGCTGCGCTGGAGCTCCATGACGGGGCGCTGGGGTACGAACCGACATCATCGGCACTGTTTGAGGCCACGCACGGCTCAACCCAGGATTGAGTTTCCGCCGGAACCCTCCCAGAGGCAAACACCCAAGTCCGCACCTTTGCGTTCGAAGAAGTCCTGATGACCTCTCGCGCCTACCGGGGCGTGGCTTCAGACAGCTCAGACGCCTTCTCCATTAGTATCCTGAGTTCAGCCGGTAGGACGGCGTCCTGGTACATGCTCTCTGGCCTCAGCCTCTCTGAAATCTCGCGCATCGCAATCCTCGCTATCCCCATCTACCCCGGCGACCTCAGCAACCAGCAAGCCTACGACTTCGAGCCTTCATTCGATGACTTTGCAGATGCAGCTACTATAGTGCTCCCGCGAGCACACGATCAAAAGAAAATGGGGTCGGCCAAGCGCTTCCTGGCTAAGCTTATTCCAGGAACCCGACCGAAGTCACCATCACCACCGACACAGAAGCCCGCGCGGACGATTTTTGGGGGGCAACTGCGGATGAATATTACCTATGCAAATGTTGCTATTAACCTGCAAGATGAGGATGGTCGACCCTACGTATACGGCTATATACCCATGGTCGTTGCAAAACCAGCGATATTCATCAAGGAGAAGGGTATGTTGGTGGTAGCCCCCCCCCCCCACCCCCCCCCCC
>Ga0247760_1000126_pt1 | contig 77591 bp, 79 predicted proteins | sample UWRJL171409R4_FD_179936 | JGI IMG/M metagenome (GOLD analysis project Ga0247760, IMG submission 179936) | Plant litter microbial communities from Arlington Agricultural Research Station in Wisconsin, United States - UWRJ-L171-409R-4 | ecosystem: Environmental > Terrestrial > Plant litter >... | reverse complement strand
AACACTAGCCATCCTGAAAGTTTGGTGTGGTTTGGGGCAAAACTGGGGGAATGGTGGTGGTTGGAAATGAAGGGGTTGTCGCTTAGGAGTGCCGATCCCAATGTTGCAAAGTCAGGTCGTTGCATGATTAGGTAAGCCTTTCTAGCTGGCCGAGCCTTACCGCAAGTGCTAGGGGAGACTCTGGCGCTAGTTCGTCCACTGGGGGATTGACGTTAGTTCCGTAGCGAGAATCTAGGATAGTGGAGATTATGTGTGTATTGCCAGACCGAATAGCGGCATGCAGAACCCCAGCCGTGCTGTGTCCATCGCGTTGGAGCGGTCCAACCCTAGAATCCAGCAGCCTTTCGACAATTCTTTCGTTGGCCGGATCGTGCATGGCCGCCTCGGCCTTCAGCGCTACGAGCAATGCTGTATTCCCCTTGCCATCTTTAATGTTGAGATCAACCCCCTTTTCGACAAGCTGTCCACCATGACGCAGTCTCGTCTCCTCGTGGCGAGGTGAAGCAAAGTACCGGTTTCGCCGAGTTCAACATTAGGGTCTGCCTGTCTTTGTAGCAATCGTTCCACGGTCTCGGCTTGGCCGAGCTCTACCGCGAGTACCAGGGGTGTTTGACCCCGTGACAACTTTTAGGTTTAGGTCAGCGTTGTACCGTGGCAACATAATGGCCGTGAGGATACGCTCGTTTTTAGCCCTGATAGCAAGGTGCAAAGGAGGCGCTGGTGCTCGAGGTCGAGGAGGAGCTGAGCACGATTGAGTCGTGGCGGTGCGGGGTCGAGCCGTCGTTCATTGGAGACGACGACGACGAGGAAACCGTCGACGTCGAGCTGATGAGTCCTGAGGCGGACCGCGCGCTACGCGAGAAGTACAAAGACGAGCTCGATCCGTGGGACTCGGTCAGCCAGGCAGAACGGAGCACGACGCGGTCGCACAGGAGTCATCGCAGCCATAGGAGTCGGAGGCCGCGGGGAGAGGGGGAGGATGTCGACATCCCGGATGAGGGGGGGAAGCCGAAGGAGAAGAAGAACAACATGCTTAGGTTGTTGTTAGGAAGATGGAGGAGAAGGAGGAGAAAGAGAAAGACAGCAAGGAGAAGAGCACGGAGAAGAGCAAAGAGAAGCGCAAGGAGAAGGACAGGGAGTCCAAGGTTGGTAGGGACAGAGAGTCGACTGTCGGTAAAGACCGGGAATCCAGGTTCGGCAATGACAAGGACTCGGCGGTGGACAGAGATAGGGAGTCGAGAGTTGGCAAGGACAGAGAGCAGGGTTGGCGGGAGCAGGGCCATGTCAATCATGGCGTGACTCCTCTCTCCGTGTCGACTGCTCTCGCCCGATAGTCAACAACTTGTATCGGGTTCGTTTAAGACCACAAAGATTTGGGATACCGCTTCACGTCGACATCTCGAGACGCTAAAACGCCATGACCGACGGGTTTCGTCGGTCGCGATCTCGGCGGATTGCCTACGACTCGCATCCGGTTCGTACGCCGCAATTAAGATATGGGATACCGCCTCAGGGCGATGCCTTAAGACGCCGAAAGGCCATAGTAGCTCGGTTGTCCCGGTCGCGTTCTCACCAGATGGCCAACGACTCGCATCGGGTGCATATGGGGGACATCAAAATCTGGGATAACGCTTCAGGCCAGTGCCTTAGCACATTGGAAGCTAGCGAATTTGTCTGGTCAGTATGAGATTTCTCCGACTTGTTGTGTTAATTCATGGTGATGAATGGATAAATGTACAGATCCTAAACTTACGTTTCGAAACAACCCATGTCAGTGCACCAGGAAGTTCGGCCACATCGGAGCCGAGAGGTGTTGAATTCGACGTGGTCACCAGAAACGCAGTAATTGGAAGCCGTTAAGAGTGTTGTATTGGAAAGAAGCTCGCAGAGCAACCGTGAGCACGTAAAGCGCGGACCAGCCGCGCCACCGCTGCTTACCTAAACAATCGGTTGAATTTGACAAGAGGAGCCGCCCATTGGGATGTTGTTCATGAGTTGAAAGACCGCGTGGCAAAAGTGCTGGAAATGGACAAGACTTTCGGCAGAATCGACGGGGGTATCACCGGCGACAAGTGAGGGTATGCTACGCCTGTGCGACAACTGTGTTCAACTCTCTGGCGCCTCTTCTTGATGGTGTTGCAGGCGTCCTTGTGCTCCGTTCGGTCGTCCGATTTGTGTGCGACGCTGCAGTAGCTGATAGCTTTGCAGCCACCGCAACGCAAAATGGGGGAAGTGGCTGAGCAGGTGTTGCAGCACTACTGCTCAAGGGCGCAGGTGTTGCAGCACTACTGCTCAAGGGCGCACGTGTAGCTGGGCAACAGTTTGAGGTCTGCCATTGCTGAGGGTGCTTCAACTGAAGCTCAAAACCGAAGCTCACCGGGTGGATGTCAGGTTGACGGTGAGGTCGGGCAAACGAAAGGAGTTGCCGTCAAGAATGTATGTTGGAGGCATGGCCAACTTGGAGGTGGGACAGCAGCTGCCAGAGGTAAACATTCGGGCCTTCAGCGGTACCTCGATATTTGCCAAGCAAAGGACATACTGATGATTGTGGAAGAAGGTTATAATGCAACCTGAATGATATCTATGATATGTAAAGGAGCCTTTTATGCTTGGGTTTCTCACAAATCACCCGCAAAACAGCAAACTGTATCATTGGCTATTATTTCCAAGATGACCACCCCTTATCTGCAGTCCTGCGATTTCTCTTCTGAGGGTTGGAGTCTTGGCGTTTATCTTTCTCCTTCTGCCTTGGTTCTCGATCGTCATCGTGGAGAGGATTAGGCGCAGTAGATGACGCGGAATGGCTTTTGTCTGTCCGCAGTGGACTCCCCTGGTTTCTCGTAGACACTCGGCTTGAATGGCGGTCCTTTGGTGGCATTGGTGACATTGGTGCTGGCATCCGTTCCATCGGCCACATTTGCATAGTGAAGGCCATTTCAGGTTGTACATACCGTTCCCAAATTGTTGGCAGAATTATTTCACCATCCGGTCCAATGAGGTCGTAGTGACCCTCCTGGACCTGAGGCCCAACGACTTCGACGTGTAGAAAGGCTTGTTTGACAAGTTCTTCCATGCCCTAGAGCAAAATTGTGTGCTTAGCAACAGATAGATCAGATAGGGCAGAACAGACGAACAGAAGGAAATCTGGTGGACTTACCGTCCAGGTCTCACACAAGTGAAAAGGAAAGCTAAATTTACGACCGATGGCGTCCTTAAACCTGATAGGCGGCTTTTCGATCCGTTTAGGCTTCCACATCTTCACGGTGACCTCCCACCCAGGTCTGACGAGGCCCTCCCAAAGCGACGGGAGGATGATCTCGCCACCGGGGCCGGTCAGATCGTATTTGCCGTCGTTGATGTCACCACCCTCACCTGCAGTGTCATCGCTGTGGGCAAATGATTGCTGGATGAGTTTAGACATGTCCTTGTAGTACACGTTTAGTGAAAGCTCGTGCTCCCCCCAGGGTCTCCCGGATCGACTTACCGCCCATGTCTTGCAATTTGCAAAGGGGATTGGATACCGACGGCCTTGGCTGTTAGTAAACATAATTGGGGAAACCCCCACTGGGTTACTTTTCTTCGTGCCCCTTTCATTCCAGTCCGCGTTATTAGGAGACTCATCCGCGTTCGACGTTTCCTCCAAGGCATAGTCCCCATCGGTATCCCTTGAGTCTCCGAGGTTGTCGGGGTCGCCTAGCACGGTCTCGGCATCGGACTTCAAGTCCCAAAGATACCGTGCAAGGATATAATCATGAGATTCGGGGTCTCTCTCGGTTTGGCTGGTCCGGGACTGTACCACGAAGTGATGCAGCTGAGAGATTTCAAATAGGACGCGAGTCATGTCGCCCTGGATTTGGGTTGTATCTTGCTTGATCGCGGAGGTGTCACGGACGATTTGCGAGGTGTCGCCTTTTATATCACGCAGCATGAGTCTTTCATGGCTGTCAGTCTTCATCCACTGCTCGCTCGGGTATGAGCCGTCTAGGACCCAACACCACTCACACTGAGACATAATCCAGCGTCACACTGAGGGCCGACTTTTCCGCCTCCAGCTTTCGCTGTAAGTTGCCGGTCACTTCCTTGCCTGAATTGGCCCAGCTGATTCTCGAGCCGTGAAGATCTCGGATGCAATCGTCAATTTCGTGCAATACTTTGCGACAGTTTGTTGTCGCATCGACGATGCGCGCATGAACGCTTTCAGGAAGGTTACATGTGGTGTTGGCCGGGTCGTCGAAGTCCTCGGCCAGAATCTCCAAGACAGCCCGCAGGGAAGCGAGTTCTTTTTTGATGGCCACAATCTCCTTGCGTGCCGACCGGAAGTCCCGCATAAAAGAGGAAGCCGCCGCCGTCACGGTGCCAATGAAGGCAATGACTCCGACGACGCTGGCGGCGGCCGAAATGGGTTCCATTTCGACGATGAGGATTAGGATTGATGTACGTTTTGCTCCGAGCCAGGCTTCAATGCGGGGAGACCTGAGCCTAATCGTTGCATTCCACTGTCACGTGCAAGGAACACTTTTTACAGGCTTTCGCGACCACAGGTCGAAATGGCCTAAGGTAACAATCCATAAACCATCATTAGGCAAGGCATGGAAGAGCCTCATAGCTAAATAAAAAAGTCACGACGTCCCTCTCATTAAGCGCGGCTTTTCATGCATCGCCGGAAGCAACCTTCTCCCTATTTACAACGTACACACCCCGTTTATTGAATAGTACAGGATTAAATAACACTACACTCAGTTAGGTATTTGGTTCTTAATATAATCGATAAGTACTAGAACATAACCAGACATAAGTAAGGAATCACATTACAGACAATGTAGTCAGTAAATAAGCAGTCATCTTCGTCTACCAAAAAATCGAGCAAATCAAGGTCAGAATCGACGACTTTGGCCGAAATTTGGCGTTCAAATGGTTGGTCCGCATGTTATCGAAGAACTACCGTCCGGCTCATATTGCAGAGGAACTAGCTATAAGCTAGTTTCACTTCCTCTTGCCCGACGTCTTGCGGTTTCAGAGTCCAATTCGCGATGCCGTGGGACTGCTAATCAAGCCGGCGATTCAGCACATACCAATATAAAATGACCGACCACTCAATCCACCTCACACCTCTGAACGCAAGCCTACTCAAACGGTTCTACGAGCCCGCTATGCTTTCGATCATCTCCAATACGGTTATCGTACGAATGACGACATCGCGCCACCCGAGCCGGAAGTCGCGTCAAGTGGAAGTCAGGAGCAGAGCTATAGGCATATTCCATTCTCTCGGCGCCTTGCTCCGACGCCTCCGCTAACTGTCAATACAGGCAGTCCACGGCCGTTGGCAGCACTCAGACCGTTTGAGCCCCGGCCGCACACGCCCAAGTTCCCTCGCGGCCGCGCGCACCCAGGGCGCCCAGGCAGATGCTCCGGGTCTGGCTGCTGCTCGACAGTAACCTCCCTATCTGAATCTGGCCGTAACAGTGAAGTGGTGTGCCTCGTAGGGGTAACAGGGGTGGAGCTGAGCGAAGAGACGATAATGCGGATTATCAGTTAGCTGCCTGAAATAGAAGTAACGACACGCCTTGGCACAATGTATAAATTCTCATGTACTTAGTTATTATGCATTTTTACATCAGTTGTCTTGTCTAACGATACTTCCTTTCTCAACTCCTTTAATATAGGTAGTACCTTTTCTAGCCTAAGGACATATCTGGCCACGATATTCCTAAGGTAATCTACAGTATCTGAGTAGCTTTGCACTTGTGACTGAAGATGCTGTCGAGTAAAGTGAAGCTAACGGTTTTCTGCTTTTATAAGCTCTCTTTATTTTAAGTCTGTATCCCTTTTAATCCTTAACTTATGAATTTCTTGAAAAAGCTTTAAGTTTTCCTCTTGAAGCTTATTAATTATTATTTAAAAACTGGGTTCTGGAAAAGATAGTTATATAATGGCAGTCATAATGTAGAAGGACGTAAAGTTCCATATATAGGAGTAATAATGTTAGGAGCTGTGAACTCTAGATTAGAAGTTATAACTTTAAAACTTTTTCCAACCTATTAGCAGAGGATTTAATATGTACTAATAGAATGGCTATTTAGGTTTGTTATTATTAAACTTTAGGAACCCACAGGGCTATAGTACAGCAGCTGTGGCTTACAGGAAAAAGTGCGTACTGGTCTAAGCCGTACTACAGTGCCTACGGTACTGTAGGAAGCAAACGAAAGGTCTGAGTTACAAGGGAGTGCTACTGTAAATAATGGTGTCACAGCGAATATTAACGCTAGAAATAAGAGGATCTGGAAGGCAGTGCCTTATGTAATGACTAGAATTAAGTAAAATTATCACGGATCACATATACGGCTCCAGATGGAAGGAACTGACCACATTTGACGCACCTCAGCAGTTAGGGTAGTTTAACTGTTGCTTGAAAAGAATAGAGCGAATTCCTGATAGCTCCTAATAAAAAATAAGCTGTGCTGGCACTATGAAGGCACCGCTCCCTAGAGCGCCACACGGCAGAGATCAGGGAGCGTCTCATCGGGAGAGGGGGTCCCATCAGCCCGCTATTGGTTGACGAGAATCTCCATGGCGCTGGGCTAGCGTGTAATGCTTCAGGTCTCGCGTCTGTTGAAAAGCTGGTTTTCCGTCTATGTTTTCACATTTCTCTCTTGCCAGCTGTTATCAGACGCACTGGAAGTTATATCCTGAGCTATCCTGTGAAGGCTACCATTAACATCCTGACTTCCAGGTTGTTCCATACCCAGGTACCCGATGATGACAAGCTAATGACTAGGATTTTTGTTAGTGAGCGAAAGTGATACTGGTTGGCGCACATAGTCTGTCTTACTTTTCTTCCTCTTACCTGCTACGATGCATTATGGCGTATATGGCGGGGGCGCTGGCGGGTCAAAGAAATCAGAAAAAAATGTTTCTTTTCCAGCCTGAGAGACAGATTAGTTCCAAGCCATGCTGCGATACAAATAGCTAGCCGCTTTGAGCGGCAAGACAGTGACAATTTGAAAAAACTTACGAGTCTTCGGCGTCTTGATAGCCACGCCCAGAAGGTTCCCCCAAAAACCAAAATGCCCAGAAAGCTACCTAAGAGCCCGGCGATTAGGCTGACTCTTTCTACGGGGCTGGACTTGTCGTCGGGTTGCGGGGCGGCAACAACCTCGTCGGCGGCGGCCCCACTAGCCCCGGAGGCACCGGTCCCATCCACAGTTGGGTTGTAGATGCAAGTCTGTCGGTAAAAGGAACCAAGCATCTCATCGGCTGCGGCAGGGGTCTCGCGACAGCCGTCGACGAGACATCTCGTCAGGCCCAGAAAAAACTCCTGAAGGCGGCAAAAACACGTTTTGGTGATCTGAGCCTGGCAAAACTGGGGCATGATGGCCTGTCGGATGCAAGACCGGGAGCACTGAGGCAGCTGTTGTAGCGTGACGTTTTGCGGAATACCGCATTGTCCGTTGAACCAATCTTCGACCTCATACCAGCCGCTCCCCGTGCAATTTTTACCGGCGCAGTTGATCGGCGCCAGGGCATTGCAGAAGCAGTTTTTGGTGAGCGAACCGCATCCTATTGCGGAGGAATGGTATGGGAAGCAATCTGACCAAGCGCACGTTGGCAGCCCTTTGAAGTCGATCTCGGCAGCGATGACACCGGGAGCAATAAAAGCGAGGAGAGAAAGGAACAAGATCGGCGCTGGAAGATGTGTGAGTAGCATTGTAAAGGAGCTCAGTTCGAGCTCCGTAGGAAGTGCTGTGGTCTCGGGAAAGCGAAAGGCAAGTCAAGGAGCTGGAAGCCGGCTGTCATCGACTCCGCGCGCTCACCAAAGTGAAAGATTTCATTGAAGAGGGTTGAGAGTGGCGAGCTTGAGCTTCTAGAATGCTCGGTAGGTAGGGAGCTGGTTCGGTGCTCCGAACAATTGCCTCGACAGGATGGCCAGTCAAGTCGAATCAAACAGGCGAGCTTGGGGCAGTGCTCTTTTTTTGGGAAGGGGGGAGGGGGACAAAAAGAAGAGCGAGGCATAATTCTGCAGTGTAACTTCACTTTGGGCGCTCGAGAGCGACATCGTGCCGTGCTCTAGGCTGATTGGGGAGCTTTCCCAGGTTGACCATTGATTTTTTAGCGCTATCGACGCCACCCAAGCAGGCTACCTTGGCATCACGTCCTTTACTCGGGTCCGTAAAGCAGGCCGCCCACTTGACCGAGAGCTGCTCTTGCCTTCTAAACTAGAGTCCCCGGCTCAAGGTTCCTCCGTTTCGACGACCCTCTCCCTGCACATCTCTTGATGCTCTTCGTTTGAGATAGGCATGCGCACTTCCGATATGTCTCCCAAAATGACACAGTCCGCCCTTCTCCTCGCAATAGTACCCCTTTTCGTGTCTTCCTTTCCGCTGGACCTCGCCGAGGCACAGGAAGAACCATTACTACCACGAGCCGAAAACGAAACCAAGTACGGCGAGGTCGACATCACGGCGTTTCCGTCGTGTGCCACAGCGAACTGCATCACATCTCAGCAGTTCTCCCCTTCCCGCCTCGGATGCAACTCGGCGCAGCTCACCAAGGATTGTTTCTGCCACAAAGCACCGGCGCCGCTGTCATGCTCTCCCACAGGGCCTTCGGACGAGAACAACTGCTGGTACCAGCTCGAGGATTGGTTCTCCGGGGCTTGCGACGGGAACGTCACCATGGTTGACTCGGCTACCATTCCCCAGTGCGCACAACAGTGTGTGCTCATCGACCTAAGCGGCCTAGGGTGTCGAAGCCTAACGCGGAACTGCCTGTGCATTCTCGGCCGGCAGCCTGTTGTTGATGCCGTCAGCTCGTGCGTCGGGATGAATTGCGCCAAGAAAATGCAGTCGTCCTTCTCTCCGGCGAACTGGAGGGACGACATCTGCAAGACCGGCAATGCATCTCGTTACGACCAGGGTGTCTATGATCGCTACCTAAAGTCGGTGAGCGACACGCGGATAGCCGTGCCTGTAATTGTGACCTTGGTTGGGGCTTGTGTCATTGTCGGTGTTCGTCTGGCAGGAAACAGAAGCAGTGGGTGGTATACGATTAGCGCGTTGGTGGTGATTCTAGGTCTGGCGATTATACTTCCTATTGAGTTCGCTCTATGAAGGAGAGCACCAATTATATTGGTAGCATAAAGACAAAGATATGAGCCACCGCAGAGGCGACCCTTCCGCATCTCACTCCACTGGATATCTGGGATGTGGTGAAGCCCTTCGAGATCAAGGGCAGGGTGAGAGAAGGCCTGCCAAGGAATAGCATACACAGGGAAAAAGTATAGGGTAGGGTAAAAGCTGCCAGGGATTTGTAATAGGTACCCGGCGTCTTGGAAGCTGGAAACTTGGATTCTGCTACAAAATTACCTCGACTGAAATGCCTCAAAATTGAGTTGACTTCATCCTCTCCGTGCCACGGTGTTAGTGAGACCGTAGTAGAAGAACATGAACACACACAAAAAGGTACATCGTGATTCATAGCGACTGTCCATATCCCAGACACAACCCGTTTGCTTAGCGCAGGTTGGCACGTTGGAGACCGTTGGCCTTCCTCAGTACTTAGGTACAGGTTGTATCAACTCTCAGTTTCCTGCAAGCGCCAGCGCAGACGCTCTCATGCTTTCGGTCGCCTGTTCGACGCTCGGCGCAACTCCTATGCTGACACTTGACCGCAGTTCCCCAAGTCTCCTCTTCCAGAAGCCCCAACGTTCAAGATTGAACCCTAGATGCCCAGGAAAGTGAACTCCCACGCGAGCAGACCTGCGCAAGTCTTCCTCGAGATCCTGAAGGTCCAGCAGGCACAGCTTGAGCAGAGCAGGGCCAGCGTGGATAAGCCATTCGCTGGCAACAGCCACCCTGCTGTCCATGGCCTCGGCCTAGGAACAATCTACCTTTGCCTCGGCCAAGTCGTCCTCGAGGCCTTTGCGTAGCTGCCAGATGGGGAAGTTCTGCCAAGCGAAAATCCCGCTTCCGAACAGACGAGCGACAAAGGAATTCAGATTCAGCCACTGGCCGAGAGTGTAGTTGTCATCTTCTTCCGGGTGCCATGCGAATGTAGGATCTTGTTTGATATCAATGCTATATTCAGTCAAGAAGAATGAAGAGCAAGACACGCACCTATCCATTTGTCTCTCATGATATTTCCCAGACCAGGGAGGTCTTTCCACACCGATGCCTCCCCTCGAAGCACCTAGAGAGTCTTGACGATGACGGTTTGGCTCTGGCTGTCTTGGTGCGGAATGCGTGTGGCGATGTCAAAAAGGGCTGCCAAATCTCTTCGAAATGCCCCGCTCCACCGGGCTTCTCTCCTGCTTCGGCAGATATCTCGAGAGGGATAAGGGCGCATAACTCCGAGGCGGCACGCGCTGCTTCTCCATCCAAAGTCGCCCAAGGTCTGTCTGAAAGGGCTGTGAAGGCGGATTGGAAGATTTTGACCAATCCCTCTTGGGATTCTGAAAAGCCCTCTCCATCAATGAGGAGACCCAAGCTGGCGTTGAGTTGCTCGGTCATTTTCGAGAAAAAAAAGGTAGAACTGCGGGGAAAGAAATTTGCGACAGAATACAGCGCTGCTGAATGAGATTGGGATTTGCTTTCGGATTGATGTTCTGCACAGTTTGTGAAGTGCGGGAAGAAGATATGGAGTAGTTGCCAAAACGTCAAGTTTTGTCGGGTTAATATTGGACGCCGATGTCATGCGCAGAAGGATAAGCACTGCTAGTAAATACCTAGGCTGCCAGTAGCAGGTACAAACGGCCACCAAGCCAGCATTACACCAACCTCAAGTCCTCAACGAAAAGTTGGTCCTAGAAAAGATCCAGAGCAGTATCCGTGCTAGGGCATTACACCTTCCCAAGATCCTTGAGTCGGACGATGCAACTACTCCATCACGATTCTTCCAGCCGCAGACGGGTAGAACCTCACAGAATCGCTAGGAGGACTTAAGAATAAGAATAGGGGCTGGAAGCCACTGGCGGGGGATGACACTCGCTGCCGGAAGGTTAGTATGTCCATTGGTCGCTGCTTGGCCACTCTGAAGTTCTAACAAGAGACAGTTCCCACCAGCACTGAGGAAAATTTGTGGCTCTATGAGTTGCTCAAGGACTCGCCAGCCATATGGGCTGGGGTGTTCCATATCAGCACAACCAGTCTGGGTCTTAGATGCGCATAGCGCGATTACCACAGTACACACCCTGCATGGCTAAAGCGGACGAAGCCGTACCCACGAGACTGGCCGGTCATGGGATCGGTGATGATCTTAGCCGGCTTGCACGAGGGGAAGCGGAACTGAAATTGCGATACGAGAACGAGATTATCAACCTCGGGACCAGTTAGATGCTTCGATGAATAGTGGGAAGATACCAAATAAAGAGCCGAACAGGCTACTTACTCAGGGCTGCGATCACAGATAACCTTGGCCTAAACCTGCTCGCTAATATGGGGGGTCAGATCTTGTTGACAGGGTTTTCAATCATTCATCTTTTAGACGAAATTAAGGTAAGTAACATTCGTCTCGAAAAGGTGCTGTGAAAGCCAAAGGCTTTTAACACGTACTTGAAGCCCTTTACAGCCTCGTTGGCGGCAGACATCGGAGCCTGACCGATGGAGCTTTGTTCGATGGACCCGGTTAGAGATACTCCGTTAGCGGGGGATGAGTACTCGGCCATGGATGCTCAGTCTTGTGCCGCAATGGTAGTGGAGGATAATTGATTTGTTAATTTTGTGATACTCAGGTACGGACACAAACTTATTCTGCCGGCAGAAAATTATGCAGCGTAAACTCTCGTTCCTCCGTATTCTGCACCGTTTCTCGAGCACATATTTGTCCCCGCTACCGTAAGCTATGTACCTTTTCTGCCGGCAGAAAATTTACCGCCCAGTGCCAGCAGCCCAGTTCGCGGCCACGAGCCCATATTTAGTTCCCGCTACCGTGCGCTACGTACCTTTTCTACTGGCAGAAATTCACCGCCCAGTACCAGCGACCCAGTTCTGGTTCGGCCTGTCCTTATCCTTAATGCACTCAGCGCAACGCTAGAACAGGAGCTGGATGTGTTGGTTGTTCTCGTGCGCTTCCAATCATTCTTACTACCGAATGCAGTCCGGGAAGTGGTTGCAGGTGTGGGGCATCTGATGCCGTTTCATGTGTTTTCTGAATACATATTAGAGGGTAATAATACCGGGATGGGGTCGGCTTACCTGAGCTCGCAAGGACGTCTGAACGATTTGCTGCACTCCTTACATTTGGGGACCTCCTTTGTTTGTTTAACATATTTACCGCTTTGAGCGGTCGGCCTTAGTTGGGTCTCCTTCACTTTATCCTTGTAACCTTTGGCTTTCTGATATCCAAACTTTGACACAAGCTTATTGAGTATGCCTTTTTCCATCAGTAACTTAAATAAGGTGCTTAGCTCAGTCTTATTGAAACTTTTGCTCTAAAGTATATGTTACGACCTGTACCTGTCGAGGACTGTCAGCAGGGTCGCAGTGGAGAGAGGGGAGTCAGGAGGCTCAAGTTTGCCTGTGGTCACTGACTGTGGCGGTGGGAACAGGAGGGGCAGTTTAGAAGCAAGTCCTCTCAGACGGGGGTTCACTGAGTCAAAGTCGTATGTCACTATAAGATACAATAGCACAGGGCGATTGCACAGTAGGACACAATTGATGATGATTTAATTGACAAAGCGAATACTTGCGTGAGGAACCAGAAGGGTCCCTCACACCACAACGGGTATGGTGATGGCATCTTATACCGAACAGTATAAGGAAAACTGCTATATAGGATAGTATAACCTAGTGTACCAACGTACCAACTCTGTGGCTTCCCTGGCTCTGGACCGCAGAGCCATCTGACAACAGAGCCCTTGGGCTCCGAGGGGTGCGGAGGCTCTGGCGTCAGATCCATTCCTTGGCACAGAGCCGCTCCGTGCCCACACAGTGTTCGCACCGTATGTGCACTATGGCGCCTGCAGGGACACGTCTGTTCGGTCCGGCCGCAAGGGTGGCCCGCAGGTCGTCACAGTATATCTTTAACTTAAGAAGCCGAAATCTCAGGGCTGAAGTCTAGGCATTTAACTTTAACGTTGTCCATATCATCCTCGTTTGTGGAGTAAAGTTTAACCTCATTGCCGCCCTCTGGCAACCCTTTAGTAATTTTGTCAATAGCATCTTATATATCAGAAATGCCTAGCCTATCTGACCGGCAATAAGGTGTTCGGTGCTTGGCATTAAGTATGGCACTAAGACAGTAACTGTATCAGGAAACATTTACTGGAACATCCGGATCCATTAGTTACTCGGTCCTTCCTCTTATTATCGTCAGCAGCTGTTAATAATACTAATCTGTTAGTTAGGTATGAGATAAAGTTAGTTTCGACACGTAGTAAATCGGCCAGAACAGGAACAGACACATTTACAGTGATCCTTTGAATATTCCCTACAGTAGTTTTATATTAACCCCTATAATAGGTTGTCTTAAGTACGTATAAAGGGATACATATTTGACGTGTCTGAAGTCTGGCGCGCCGTATAAGTATGTCTTTAATAGGCGCGTATGGGGATATCTTCGGATAAACGGATATACTAGCTGAGCAAACGTTCTGGCGTTTGCCTGATACCTAGGCCGTGACTCTGGACCTTGCTGAACGAGTTGGCGCTGGCACTGGGGTTAAGCGTCAAAGGGCTGAGGATTTGCGGCGAATCAATGTGCTTGGCCAAGGGCGTGCTCTTGTCTGGTGCGTGATATTAGGGGACGACCAACAGGACTGCAGCTTTCCACCACCGACAGAGCAGGTTAGCCACCGTTAACGAAACACTCTCGTTCGCCACGGTGTTAGTGCCTCCTTCGCAGCAATCTAATCAAGGGCGTGTCTGACGGGGAGCGGAAGCGTGTGGGCATTACTAAGGCGATGCTGAAGCGGAGGCAAGCAAGGTGTTAAGCCGTTCTTTTTCTTAATAGTGCGTGAGTAATGCGTAACTATAAGGCTGCAAAATTTTGTTTTTCAATTCCATGCCCAACGTTGTGAATTATAAATAAGGGTTCGTTATCCGAAGCTGTGTCGTGCCAGCTAGCCGGGCCATACAGAACCTTACAATTGCTCAAGGGAAGAGAGCTGTTTTCAGGTTTTATCGCTTGCTCAGCCGGCATGCTCACTGCCTTTGTATTCATCGCCTTTATACTACCACCTTCGTACTCACCGCCTCAACAGCCACCTCTTTCGGGCTCTCTAGGTTTACTGCCAGCACACCGCTTTCCTAGCTCAAATGCACACCACCTTCCTACCTCTACCTAATACCATACAAATTGCAACCAACGCAGAGCCGACGTCATCAAAGCAAGCAAGACAGCAGATTTTATCGATCTTACCGACAAGACCTTCCTACCCACCGTAACTAATATCATCAGTGGCGGTGTTGGCAGGACGAAGCTTGATGGCGGTGATAAGTTTACCACACCTGACTCGTTGGAGAAATCGCCAACGAAGAAATTGGGACACTGTTATGCTGGTCGGTTCTGTGGTTGAGATTGGTGTTAGACCTGCCATTGGATATCCTGTTGAGTTTTCTCTAAAGCCTAATAGGAGTATATTTGTCGGAGCATATCGAGAAGTTGGAGATAGAAAGGTATCTATTGGACTTTCTCACGTTAGAACCATGGCTAATAAGCCGTGGCGCAAGTCCACCAGTTGTAATGTTGGACATTAATTGATATACAAAGAGTGAGGTCTCAGGAAGGCTAATCTTCTGGAGTTCATCAAACTGAATAGATGATCTAAGGAACAAGAGGCAGACATATTTGATCCTCCTGGATTATTGTAGAAATGACCTCTCTGATTTCGCAGATCAGCATTGCGCGCATTGCCTCTAACAAATGTAGAAATGCTTAGGTCATCCGGTAGCAAGGCATGCCTGCTACCTTTAGATAAACACAATCTTATGCATTTAACTATATATCTATATACCAGGAGTCTCGTTGAGTAATACTCCGTTTCTCAAGTCCTCCAACATAGTCATTACCTTATCTAACCCGAGGATATATCTGGATATAGTGTGCTTGAGACTATCCACAGCATCTGAGTAGTTTTGCACTTGTGACTGAAGTTGCAGCTTATTAAAGTGAAGCTGACGATTTTCTGCTTCTAAATGCTCTCTTCGCTTTAACTCTGCCTCCGTTTCAATTCTTAGCTCAAGAATTTCCTGATACAGTTTCGAGTTTTCTTCCTTAAGTTTATCGATCGTTGTTCGAAAGCTAGGTTCCGGAAGAGATAACTAACAACGTTAGTCATAGCCGAGGGATAACGATGTAGGTGTAACACAAGGGGACCCCGGGAGATAACGACGACAACCTGACGTCAGAATGGCGAAACGGAACCGAACGCGAGGGTATTACGTCTGCGCACTCGCAGCGAGCTTGCAGAAGGAATCTTCTGCAGGCACTAGTTATTGCACTCAGCCAGTAATTGATTCTGTGGATAATCCGCTTGTCTTCGACCTGCGATCGGTATTATCTTCCTTGGCAGACCCCTTTTACAGTAGGCCAGCCAGCACATACATGAATGAGAGTGTCGGGCACTGAGAACCTCGAACAAGAGGGTACAGCCTCAAAAATTTTTCCAACCTCCCGGCAGAGCATTCGGTATGTGCTAATAGAGTGGTTGCTAAGGTTTTTGGAGAATATACTCAAGAAAAATTCTTCTTTGCCTGGTAGGACCTTCCAAGCATAGGGGTCTTTCGCACAAGGCTTAAGACGAACTTCTTTAGGCATTATTCTAATGCCTAACCTTTGGCCTGACAGATGTTAGCTACTTACTAGAATAACAATCATATATTCATACAGATATGTTCTGAAAGCTTTTCACGGCATTCATCCCTTCCATGCCGTCGTTCCGTGTTACTTCGCCATATCAACATCTTGAAAGGCTATATAAGATTGTGTAAAGAGCACTAATTTGAATGTATATACTATACCGGTTCGCATTTGTACTAATAATCTCGTCCGTTTTAGAGGCTTTTTCGAGCCGCTGTTTGATAGCCTAAAATTGGTCCCTTTCACAACGTGAACCCAGGCGGTTGATGGACCCAGATCTGGGCCCAAGTGTTACTCTCACCGCCTGCCTAATTTAACATATCACTGAGGCCGAGATCTGGGCTCGGATTAAGCGACCGGGTAAATTCGGTTACAACACACCGCCTGCCTAATTCAAGACAGCTCACAGCTTCAGGCTCACCGCTTTCAAATTCACCGCCTACTTAATTAGGCTGTTTCCCGGTCTGGCTCACCTCCTGCTTGACCGCCCACCGCTCACACCGCCCAAACACCACCCACCTGTTCAGCTATGCGAAAGCGGTCTGGAGTTGTACTAACTTCACCATTCGTTCGTTCAGATACCGTTGACCTTGTCTTCCCTGTGGTCTTGCCCAAGGATCCTTTGTTTTCGCATTATTTAACGTGTCGACTGGTCCTCATCTTCCGGACATCTACGCCTCTTCCTTGTGTCAGACTTAGGGGGTGCCATGAGAATCTTCGAGATGATGCTACAAGACTGGCTCCGAATGAAGATTCGCCAAACAACACGGATGCGGGCATAGAATAAACCATTTGTAGTCATTTTCGCAAGGTATTCTGGATACATTTGGAGATTTGTCGCCTCCAGAAGGTAGGATCCTCGAAAGACTGCATTCGTTGTGTGGTTAGGAGGAGATTATTCCCGAGACAGACAGGGCAATACCCAAATCAAGCCATGGAGCGGCGGAAAACGACCGGGTCGCAGCGGAAAGGGATATCTGCGTTCTCAAGGTGGGTTTGACAATGGGTTTTCCAGCCCACGGCATTGGTAATCCAAGTGCTGCAGAATAAGGTCATCCAGGTGCTCATGTCGCGATTGAGTAGATGGTCATACCTTTCAATCGTCCTACTGCAAGAACATGCTGGACAGCAACCTTCTATCGGCCGAAGTACCTTCTGGTATGCGACTTGGGAATCATTTTTAAGAGGGCAATAAGATCCTCAAGAGCAGAGATGCCCTCGGGACTGTGTAGTAGAACTGCTAGTATAAGGGTGTCGGCAAGTCGATCTCGCTCGGGAATCATACACACCATATGGGACGTCTTTACTATTAAGCCACCATCAGGGGAGAAGTGTCAAATCTTAGAATAGGCCGAGAATGTCCTAGGTAACCCAGTCTTCCCCAAGATGTCTGAAAACAGCCCTGTTCTGAATGATTCACCCAGCCCTAAGACCCAAGACAGTCTTATCCTCAAGCACTAAGACAGGCCTGTCCTTAATGATACAGTTTGCCCTAAGATACCTCAAACCAGCCTTTCTTTCAAGGCCAAGAATAAGAATGCTTAAGGCAGCCAGTGTTCGGATTGGGCAAAACGGGCGAATTTTCTTAATGGGGTAGGCTGACATGCCGCCCGTAGGGAAGAACCGGTCAGCTGTTCTCTACCACACTCCGACCGGTGATGTTCTGGCCTCTGGCCAGAACCCCTTTCCTTATGACATAACTCTCTTCAAGCCAAAGATGTCAGAAACTAATCGGAAATAGACAGCGGTTACTCTCTTAGCCAGGTCATGAAGTTTACTGGACATAGAAACTCAAAAACCCTCGTTGGTCACTACTTGGATGATAGTAATGTGAATGGTGCAGCCGCATATCTCGGCCTAGAGCCACGGCACGACATTACTGAGGACTTCCGATCTGCCTCCATGGGGCAGAACCTAGGTCTCCTGCAGTCACCCCTCTCGGCAGAGGACCCGGTACGTGCTGATAGAATGACTGGTTAGATTGGTAGCAAATATCTGAGAGAAAAATTCCTCTTTGCCTTGTAGAACCTATACAAGGCTTAAGACAGACTTAACAGGCCTCATTCTAATACCCAGCCTCTACTAGCTATTTGTCATGGTGCCGACCAAAAGCTAGGGAAATGGACTTGTTATTGCACGAAGGGAGTAAGAGGAACGGTGAAGCCGACCTCTCGGAACCTAAGATATAGCTAGAAGCACGTGCCCCGGACCTAGCCCTGGCCTGGTCGGGTTGCGTGCCGTGACACTATTGTTAGCAAAGTATTGGTGAGTTCCAGTTACGTATCAATTCATACGAATATGTTCTAAAAGTTTCTCACGGCAATCTTCCCTTGCCAGCCGTCTTTCAGCATTGCTTCGTTGCGTTAATATATTATCAATCAAAGTTACCTTGATAAGACTATAGAGACTAACTGGTGGGCGTCAACATTTGAGCTGACAGTGCAAAGTCCAAGTTTCGGGCTACTAAGTTACAATTTTGGAAGACCCAAAACTGTTTCGGTCTTATTCATCCGTCATGACCAAGAAGTCGGCCCAAGAATCAAGCGAGGGCCGTGATCTGGGCTCTGCGGTTGAAGCGACCGGTAAATTGTTCTTACCGCCTGAGATCACAACGCTTTCCAAACTTGTATGGCTTACCGTTTTTATGACCGTTTGCCCAAGCTTGCCGTTTTCTAGCTCACCGCTTGCCTAAAATGTACGGCTTCCTGTTTCTAGCTTACCGCTTTCAGGTGGTATCTAGGCCTCGGATTGCATGACCAAAATTGATGATCAAAACTGAACTTGTACTTGTAACGCTATGATAGTTTGTAGGACTATGTATCATAAGATATCTAGAAGACTCTCGTTGATGAAAAAGCTAAACTGATAGATACTTTCCTGTAATGCTAGGAAACCATACAGTTAGGCGGTGTAAATCTAGTAGTGCGTGCCAAACGTCCTCCTATGGGGAAACTACCACTACCTAGCACCACCCACCGCCAGCGCCACCTAACGCACACCTTGGCCACGCATTGCGTAGCCACCTCACTCTCCACGTTGTATAGACTACAGCCCTCGCCCACCTCTTTGGCTCAAACTAGGTTGAAGTCTTACACCATTGTCAATTCTTGCTCGCCGCACTATTGTGACCACCTTCATCAGGCGTACCTACCTTTCCTTACATATAGAGGCGGTAGCCCATGCTTCGACAATACTCTTTCAAGCAATATATGCTCTGGCTTAGGCCAAAGGTTAACGGACTAGCAGCCATTTGATGTTGTGCGTAACTCACTGATTAATATCCTTTCCTTTACATATTCTTCTTCTAACCTTGAGTTTGAGCTCGGGCTCGCTATGGATTTGTAACCCTTGCCAGAAGCAACGCAATGGCTTGCCACCGTCTCCATCGGGTCTCATCCTTTAGGATAAAGCTATTCCCTCCGTGTAAAACGTCTCTTCTACGTTAAAGTTAGCAAATAGTAAGTAGATTGGCTGGGAATTAGTACTTTTCATGCAGCGGGACCATTAACCTTCCATGCAAACTACGGCCGGCATATCCTCCCGGGAAAGATTTCACCCAGTTTCCAAGAAGGCACAGCTGCTGTATTTGGTCTAGAGAGGTGTCCTGCCAGTATTTCCCCATGGAAAGGAAGGGAGAAGTGGGGGCAGGTAAATAGGGGAGACGGACTTGGAACGGATAGCTACTTTATACGTTTCCGAATATTAGCATCTGGAAATCCTTGTAAGTTCCCGTGACTCTCTATTTAGATCAGAAGAGGTCTTCAACGGCCTATATGAGACTTAACATTGTATCTGACACGTATGCTATGAGGCTGGAGCCGCTGTTCAAGAAAGGAACAAGGGTTATTAAGTGCGCATTGATAACCACCACGTAATCATGCTATGTTATGTGCCATAACTGAGGTGACCTCACAGGCACAGGCAACAAGGCTGTTTTGTACATGTAATAATAGTTTGGGGATGCTGGCCACTGAACCGAGGCATTTAGCCTTGGTGGTGACATTGAAGAATCCCTGTGATCGAAAGTCCAGCCAGCATGAAATCTCAACCACTAAAATATCACTCTATTACTATAACGAGATATTAATTTGAGGTGGGTGACGATAGAGTACACGCGTTCGTAAGAGATTAAACACTTCTTCGGCTTTATTCAAAGCCCAGCTGGATCTGATTATCGGTATCGTGACGTAAACCCAGGTACCAAATTAATCCTGGTGGGAGCAAATTTCACAACCCTCCGTGTTCAAGACAAGGAAATTTCCCAGGCGGAAACGGCATTCTCTAGATTACGTGATGCACCATCTCTGTAGAACCCTATTGGCCGCCTGCGATGTAACGCCCGTTAGCTGAATTATGTCGCTTGATGTAGAGCTAGGTATGGCCGAGAGATGTACATCTAAAGTTCAGATTACTTGGATTAGCTTATAAATGAGCCAATTAACTTGATTATATTGCCTTAGGGCTATAGTTAGTTATACCGGACGGACCGTATTAGCGGAATAAGCTAGCTCTACCAGAAACGGTGATACTGATTTAATGTTTACTACGAGCTTGGGAATCTCTGCCCTAGGCGATGAGATGGCTTTCCAGCTGTTATCCTGACGCGAGAAATATCCTGGAAGAATAAGCGTACGAAACATATTAAATTATGAAGGTCGCTAAAGTACAATGTTGCGAATCCGAGCCCGACACGAACTCGAGCATTCCTAAAAGCTAACCATCTAACGGTAATGCTCGGGTGGAACAAGAAAACGGTACTTACGTGGCGAGGGAAACTGACCGTTATGCGCAATGTACCGGTCCTAAAACTTGGCCCATCCCTACATGTAGTCATTGCAATTCTAGCCGGGACAAGTTTTTGGACTCACTTCGGCTCAGGCGGCCCTCAGTGCGGCTCACCCCTAGCTCAGGATTTGCGACTAATACGGACTCGGACAGAAAAATTGTCGGGTGAGACTATAGAGGTAGGTAGATTGATTCAAGTCATCTCAGAGGATCAGTAATAGCTACCCGACGGGCTGTACCGCTCCGCCTCTAGCATCGATTCGGTATCCGTATCACCCAGCTCAGAGAACTCAAAATCGAGTTCTCGATCCGACGTATCAAAATACAAGTCCGGCTCCCAATTAATTTCTCGGTTCGCTAGGTAGGTTAGTACTCCGGTAGCAGCTTCTCACCCGGTCACATCTCAGCGTCCCCGATCCCACAAAACGACTCGCCGCGCGCATCTAAGGGTCTATAAAGCGTCTATAAAACTCCTGCTGTATGTCGTGAACGACCAAAGAGAACAATACATATCACCACTGAGGATTGGCACCAAAGAGGCCCAGATTCACCACCGACCTAGTACGCTTGCTTCGCAACCGACTTTTTTAACTCTTCTTCCCCAGCAGCGCGTTTTCCCTCACCCCCATGGCTACCACTGGGATGACCATCCAGTGGGCTTTTGGAAGACGGATTGACTAGGTATTGGCCAAAGCGCCGCCCTTGTGATTGCTTTTGCGAAGACTTCTCGAGCATTGTGGGGTTTTGTTTTCAGGGTTTTCAAGCAGCCTGGGGAGTAGAGTTATGTGGGGATGGGGATGGCGCCGGAATATGATGATGTCGTGAGTTATTTTGGGAAAATGCAAGGGGCCTATGTCAGGTACCTGATAGTAAGAGATCTTTGCGAATTGTGGGAAAGCAGGGGAGTGGCAAATGCGAACGTACATTACATCACAGAAGCCGTATCCAATTCCACCACTCGACAGATGCCAACTGTGGAACAATATGGATGTAGTCGCTGTTACTAAATGCTGGTATCAGTGGATTCACTTTTGCAGTGTTTTGGTGCAGCGGTCTAGTTCGACACCAACACACTCAAACCATCCGAATAACTTGATTCTCAGCCCCACAAAGCCACGCCAACCAAGGTGATCCCTGCGTTTCAATCATCGCCGCCCCAATACGCCGACACGTGAGAGGCTCCTGGAGCACAATCCTCACAAGCAGAAACCCCATAAACCACCTGAAATATTCCTTGCGTGTCCCCTCAGAGCAAGTGACTTGTATGCCGTAGAGATGCAAGCAGAGCAAACCCTCGTCGTCATTGTCTCGTGGGTCATCAAGATGATACTGAACATTGGCGCCCTGTTCGCGCGTCGGTAAAGACCTTATTGGGATGAGCGGCCCTTGGATCGTCAGGTCCGCATAGGCCAGGGTTGAAGTCATGGGATGGCCGGACCAGGACTCCTCATAAGCCACCACCTGGGTATGTGTGGTATAATGGAACGCGAGCGGTGTTCCTAAGGTTCGCGCGGCATATATGAGAAAGACAATGCGGCCGGCACGCGAGGTTGGGTCGGGATGCGGGCGGACGGTCAGCCATGACCAGGATGGAATCTGGGGATAGCTGGAGACTCCGTAGGCGGCCAGGGTGTACGGGACTTCCATCTTGGGGTGCCATCTTCTCCAGTGCAGGTCGAAAGCGGCGGTTCTTTTCCAAGCGCCAAGCATTGGTTCGTCGCCCAGATGTGCCTGGAAGTGCTTTGTTATGCCGGCAAAAGCTGCCAGCCTGTCCCGTTCGAATGTCAATACACTGACTATGTAGCGCTCCACCAGGCTGTGCCAATGAGCAAGTTCAAGGAACTCAGGCACGGAGCCGGAAAACCGGGGTGAAGTGTATCTAGCATAGACAGGATTGAGTCCCTCGAGTGTCATGGAGCCATCCTCGGACTCAGAGTGATGCCGGCAATTCCAATAAAACTGCGAGCTGAAGCAGTGAATCGTCCGCCGGGAAAGAACCAATTCCTGGAGCGCCCAGGCCCTTTGACTCAACGCGGAGTTTGAGCTTAGCGAGTGAGATATGAAACCTTGGGCACGATCTATCCACCGCATAGCAAAGCGGACGTGGTGTGACTGAGTACCTCTGTTCTGTGTGTTATGGTTTCTGGGAGGGAGTGGAACCCGAAGGTCATGGTTGGTGATAGTCAGATAACAACCCTCTGAGCTATCCTTGGCTGACGTCGCGGCAATGGTGAGGTGGCTATTCTGGTAGTAGGCGGCCATATCGGCTGCTTCTGATTCCCAACAGGCCGTGTCGTCCTGGATAATGCAAAGGGAGTCAATCCACAAGTATGGAATCGAGAGCTCACTGGCAAGAATGACGGCGTCAAGGAAGGTTTTTGGAAGAGAAGCAAGGGGTATTCCATCCTCGTGTTGCCGTTGTGTTACCCGTGTAGTTTTCAATACGCCTCCTTGGTTATGCTGAGGTGATATTCCCCAGCAGTGGCTGAGAGTCGCATAAGTCGGGCGGCCGTGAATGGTGTTGCTGTTGATGAGCTTGATACCCGAGTTCGGATTGTCGGCAGAACCAGAAAGCTGGAGGTCTAGAAGCCGCTTCGGGTAGCAAGAAGAATACCCCACCAAATTGGCGCAGTCTTTATGGTTGGCGATGCACTCGGCTAGCCAACGCTTTGGCGTAACCAGTCGGTTCGTCAGGGTGAGTAGATGCTCGGACCAAATGCTCCTCCTGGCGGGATTCAATTTGCCTACACGTAACCACACCCCAAAAGGTACCAGTTAGCGCAGCTCGTTCACATTCTTCGATGGAGCATAGGTGAATATTGTACTAGGGATGCAAGGTCAAAGTAGAAAATGCTCACTTTCATACATCTTTTCTTCCCAGCCAGGAAAGTCAATACAGACATATACTTCTTTGCCGTGAAGCTCTTTCCATAGACGGTTCAGAATGAACAACTTCACGATACCAGTATTGGACATGCCAATAACATCACAATATTGGTCAGGCGACGTTATTGTATTTTGGTCGGGCCTAATTCCCAGACTGTGCCTTGGATTCGGGTTGAGGCGATCGTCACATAGTTGACACTGGCCGGCAAGCTCTGTATCATGTTCCTGGGTGTCGACAAAACAGAACCGTTTTCCTGCCAGCTGGGATCGCCGGCCAGCAATCAGACTATTCGCGATCTCGAGGAGCATAGGGCCGCAAAAGCCACAGTAGCCGGGTGGTACTTCTATGATACCGAAGGCGGCTGTCTCGGGATCTGGATCGGCCATCGTGGTGAAGTGAGTGGCAGTGCTGTAAATTCCCGTCAATGACAAAAGCTCGAGGTATTGGGGCCTGAAAAAATGCCCCTAAACGATAAGCGGGGTAAGGGGTTCCAGATGTTTCAACACGCGCCACCAAAGCCATCGTGGCTTGTAATAGGTTGACCATTGGATGGCTGAACTTGCTTCCTGGCAGTGGAAGCAACCGAACCCTGCCTTTCTGAACTCTGGTTGAATCGCGCTCTTTATGCCACTATTGCCAGCCTTCACAAGGCGGAAATGGGTCCTCCATGTCGGTTTCCCATGCTGCGCTAACAACCCACTACCGCCCACAGTATTCCCTTCCATGGCAGGAACCAGCCGACTGTAAGATCTCGGTATAGCCAAAGGTGACTAGCCTAAATCAGGCCCAACAACTGCGCTCGACGTATCAACTTGGACGCTACGCTCGACTTTGCCCTGCAAAACACGCCATCCATGTGTTCTTGACCGCGAGTTCCAGCTCGGCGGCGAGCGCCGAGGAAGTTCGGGACGCGTCGTCACCAGAAGCACCCGAAGCGACTGAGTTTTCGGTCTTCCAATGCGCACGTGGTGATCCCAGCACTCACCGCGGAGAGCCGGGGCTGCAGTTCCCGAACGCTGGAGTTGTATTCTCGGATAACATCGTGGAGCTCCACAACGGGGTCCAAGTCTTTTGTCTGTTAGTTGGACTAAGGTACTTCTAGAGGGGTTACAACTTACCTGGAGGAGGGATGTCCTTCCGTCCATCCCCAGGGAACAAGGCCTGCCACAACCTCAGCCAGTCAAAGTGCTCGGCTCTGCTTCAGAACTTGTCGCGCAGTTCGGAGCTATGCTCCTCTCGGTGGTATTTGATGATGTGTTTTTTATCGGTGTGTTAGTGACAAAGCAGCTGTGCAAGTGCGTACTAGGGCCTACTTCAACTGGGTAATGTTCTTATATGAAGACCTGGCACAATATTAAAATTCCCGGCAATTGAATCTGAGAGGGTATTTGATTCGAAACGGACAGGGGTAGTATTCACCACTCCTGCGAGGCCTCCATCTTGCCTTCCACTCATTCCAATCACTCAGCGCGCGGTTGGTGTTCTCCAATCTCGTAATTTTGTCCTCTTGGACTTCGAGCCCTACGCCTGCAAATCTCGGCAGCCTTTTGCTTATGAAAGCTGCATACATTTCGCCCTGGGCCCCAGCCGGAGGAGGTGAGGGTTTCCAGTCCCATGCCAGCAAAAGTTGGTGAACGGTTGCACCAGATCCGAACTGATCCAGCCAGGCTGTGGTTTTGACCCCGTTACCGGATTCATAAGGTTCACTCGGGTTAACTGAGAGCGCAATCACGGAGAAATAATCGCCGTGTGGCCGAATGATAGTGTGCGTGTTGGAGCCCTGGAAGACGCAGATAAGATCCTTCCTTTGAATGGTCTTTGCGAAAGGTGGAAGGATCCATTGGGCGTTTATCCCTTGTGTGCCAAATGTGACTCTCGGTGAGATGTCGATTGCCTGTCTGTCATCCTTAGTTCGATCACCCACTACGATGGAGACTTGTCCGAAGATGATGCCGCTGCCGCGTATGACAGCAATCTCTTCGTCATCCCACGTTGCCACCGCGACCTCCCCGCCAACCAGTGACCCGACTAGTCGCGTGAGAAGGTCTTTCCACGCAACCGTGTAGTCAGGCGAAAGCTGAGCTCAGGACTGGCGGTCTGAGCTCATGCCATTGACCTCGAGAGCATCGACGTCATCGATGACGTCGATGACGTCGACCGATGACGGCCATGCTATCACTGCTCGCCCGCCCCGAAACGGCCGTCCTCGCGGTGGCACACTGCAGCATGCGTAAGCTGGGCGCAGCAAGCGCTTGGTTCGGGCTCCTCGCGGTCGCGGTTGACCGACAGGGCGAGGAGGTTGGCGGGTAAGTGGTGCAGTGGGCCGAGGACTACGCACAGCGAGAATGGGGAGTGGGGAGGCTCGAGTTTAGTGTGGTGAATACGTGGGGAGAACTGATTCGGTGGTATGAGCGGAGGGGGTATACGTGAATGGGAGAGATGACAGAGTTCTCGTATGAACAGCATGGGGCGTGGAATGGGGTGCTGGAGGAGGATCTAGCGTTTGTGGTTTTGGTAGGGATTTGGGGTGTAGGGTTGATGCCGTGAAAGGGGATGAAGAATGAGGTTTTTTTGGAGTTTTTTTAGTTGGGTGGATGGCGACTTTAGCATATTTGTGTCTCATTAACTGAGTCATTGGTTTTGCGCCTGTTAGTATTGCATTGAAAATGACTGGTACAAATGACTTGAACACTTGAAAAGTAAACTCGAGAGCTGGTAACACGGAGGAAATATTTCCAATAATTAATTGCGCGGAAATGGATGTGCATAACTAACTAGTTGCAGGGCGTGTGCTTCACTGCTTCCCTTCTAGAAACCACCGAGTTACCTCTTTGAGTACTTTCTTTCCCCCAGTTTCAATTGTGTCTCCATGGCAAGGAATAATCCGATCAAACTCCCATGCCAAGATCCTCCTGACCGACTCCCCAAAGCCTGCGCGATCCTTACTCGCAACAACATACCACAGGTTGCGCTTCTGCCAGTTAAGGCTCATCCCCTCTGCGTTGAAGACCTTCGAAGCTGCTTTGCCAAGCAGTCCGGCTCGGGGATCTTGCTCGGTCTTACTGTATTGCTCCGTCGCGGGCAAGTTGAAAAGGATGTCGGCCGCGATCAGGGTCCCGCTCGATTTGTGCACAAATACCAAGTCCTTGTTCTGGGCGGCGTCGACAAATTCGTAATAAAACGCAGCGTCGAACTCGGGGGAGATCGACAGGGTGCGCTTGTTAGCGGCCGTGAAGACATGACCGAAGCGAACCCCCTTCGTCGCTTCGTGTTTCTCGCGCTTCTCGGGCAACCCGTCTACGCCAATAACCACTGCGGCAGGGAACTCGGCTGACCAAGCCGAAATGTTGAGATGGTGTTCGAAGTTGAGAGTGACAATATATGACACCTGACCGCCGAGGGATGCAAGCTTTTCAAGGGTTGCGGGTGTCAATGGAGTAGGGGAGAAAACGACGAGGTTGCCGGATGGAAGCCGGACGATCGTGCCGCGCCCACCGGCTTTGATCGGTCCTAGAGAGTAGGGAATGCTGAAAGTTGTGATGCCAGGAGTTACGTCACGAATGACAAGTGTCGATGGATCAAAAGACATTTCGGGCTCGAAGAATAAGGGAGGTGCTGGGGAATCTGTTTACGAGAAGAAAACACTGCTTTGTGGTGTGATCAATTACACGGTAGTAGAGCTGGTGGCCGAATTTATATTTCTAGGTTGTCTTACCCAGCTTATTCCGTTCTCAACGCTATATCTACAGGGCTGGGGACGCGAGGCGGAGATATGGAGGCCCCGGAGCTATCAATAAGCTCCGGGAGCCAAGACCCGTGCTGTGGGCCCGGGTATACCCGCAGACCCTCGTTAAGCCTAACTCCGTAGCCCGTAACAGCCAGACCTACCAAGATCTGCACTTGAAGCTTCGCATAGCCACAAGCAGCAATCGACTAGTGCCGGTTTACTGAGCGCTGCTCCATTTCCGGACTTGACGACGCGAGCCGCCATTTCCAAGTTCCCGCATGAACTCTGAAATCGTCTAAGCGCCCAATCCTCCGCACGCTATGCCCTCAGCCGCACCATCGAGTTAATCCCGCCAGACGCGGAGGTGGAGATGGCATCTGCAGGCCCGATGTAAGCTCACCTAAGGGTTTGTAATATTGAAGCCATGGTGCACAACTACTTCATTCCCCCACTGCATAGAGTAATTGAACGTTCTGTGCTTTGTAGCGCAGCGATAGTTTGGAACAGAGCCCAGCGTACGTGCGTGACGATAAGACGCAATTCTTCAAGGAGCTGTGGATTCGCAGCCTCGTCCCGCAGCCTCGGCCTACTTTTCGTTTTCTTTCTCAAATTTGGCTTAGAGGAGGGGGAGGGGGGCGGCAGAACAGCATCTATCAAGAATTTAGTAGAGAGCACGCAGTGATATTGCCAATACGAGACTGTAATTCCGCACAATTCGTCTCGTGACTGAGTGCCTATGGGGAACCCACCACCCTGTACATCCTTTCTCTCTTTTCCATTTGCTTATACCCCAGCTACCTGATAGAAAAGCCCGATGCAGGGCAGGGTACACACCGATATCACATGCACCGAATGAATCAAGCGCTGTCCACTTTCGTCGATTTACAACATCCAAACTGATCAGCGGGTTCTTATCGGCAACATCTGACACTGGTAGTAGTCTAGGCCGCCTGCCACGCTCGGGTACTGCGCGGTGACCTCCCACGCCCTCGGCGCCCACTCTTGGAATCGGGGAACAGCGATAAGAATGTCACCTTCGGTTGGGCCGGGAGGCCGAAGGAAGAGAAGGTTGAATCCAAGACGCAGGTCGCCACTAGGAACCACATGCGATGGCTGGAAATACGGCCACCGCGCCATGGGTTCTAACAGATGGTGATTTCTTGGGTACGGGTTGACCGAGGTATGGTACCTCTGCTGGAGGCTCTGGTGACAGGTCCTGGGCTGGGAGGTGGCGTCGTTTCTACCTACTTTTCCAGGATAATGTTCCTGCCCGGTCATCCAGCTTGATTAGAACAATCTTGACCTGGTGGCCCGACACCGAAAACCACCATCCTATATCCATAATATTCCAAGCATCCCTCAGACCCATTAAGAAAATTTCGGCCTAAATTTCTAAGAGAGGTTTTGGTGAAGTCGTTCATGAGGCTTGCCCGGTATGACGGTGATAATGATTCGCTCCTGGGTATCATAACGCCGAAACCCTCCCGAGCAATGTCGTGTACTTTTGGATGATACCGATAACATTGGCCTTGTTTGGAATCTAGGGTTCTGCCCGGACTTCTCGCGCAGCTCGATGGGGTACATGTGTCACAGAATCCAGGCCTCGCGATAGCCTCCAATTGTGGTGATCTAACCACAATTGCTAGCGCCAGCCACCAAAAGAGTGGTGATATCACCACTCCAGCCAGCGATTCAGAAGGCCCACTGCAAGGAATTATATAGAGGCCTTCCACGGCTCAATCCAAGGAATAGAGGAGAGCAATTCACTCCATCATTTTCTGAAGCCTTCGATTACACTACGCGTCACAACATGATCTTGGTGAAAGCCACACCGTCACCCGAGTTCCACGTCTGCCTTGCGCTTTCATGCACGCTCATTCATCATCGCCATCAACTTTGACCGGCACATCCTCAGCCAGATCATCGCCGTCTGCTTCGACTGGCACATCCCCCGCCGACTTATACTGGGCGAGGACATCTAGCATGAGCACTTTCCGGTCGCTGCCGATGACCGGCATCCAGCTGTACTCGGCTGTCCGAAAAATACCCGAACCTGTGGCTCGCATCGCCGGGAAGCTCGCTCCCGTCTGTATGTTTTCAAAGTCGAACGACAGCATACGATCTTTGCGATATCCCTGCCGCAGCCTTACAAACGGGCCAGCTACCAGCCTGATGCGATCGTCCAGCCTGTATTTGCGGAGGCAGTAGGCGCGGAACCCTCGCGATACGATCAGGCAGGTCTTCCACGTCTCGTGGTTGACAGCGTCCAGGATCAGGTGGTAGATCTCCAAGGGAAGACGGCCCTCATGTCTGGATGCTGCGCGGCGGCTCGTGGCGGCGTCAAAGAAGTGGACAAGAGATGGCAGTCCGGGAAACCAATACTGTAGCCTCTGAGCGGACCCCGTGCAGTTGTGGGACCCGATGGCAAGCTCGCCATGCTCCTCCTTGATCTTTATCCCGGGCTTCCGCTCTGGTCGTTTACGCGGATGTGTGCTTACATAATACTCCTCTCTTAAGGGTGAGAGAGATAGGGGTGCACTGACTCTAATGAAAGGCTCTCTCTCATTGTTGTTGTCGTCGCCGCCACCGTTGCCGCCAAGGGACACTTCTGCAAAAGCTACCTCGAAGAGCGATAGGACAACGATCTGAAAGTGAGTGCGTTGTGTCTGTTTGATGCCCCAAGTAACGGCGTTTGTGATAGCCTTGCCGTCGACTATGAGGCTAAGGCTGATGAGTACGTCCTCGTGCTAGTAAATTGTCTCCGTAGGCGATGCGCCTGGAGGCTTTCCCAGCCGATGAGACATGGAGCCAAACAACAGCGGCAGAACGTCTTCGCCAAATCACTCAGATGGGGACTCTGGGAGTCGATTCGCCATGTTGCCCAAGTTTCGAAGATTGCCATGCGGCGGAGCGGGAAGGGGGTGGAACTTGGCATGGCCTGATGCAATGGAGACGAGGGCAAAGGATAGCTCGCGAAAAGGAAACGAGTCAGGACCCCATTCCCTTCCAAATCGAATTATCTCATCCCTGTAGGCGGCGAAAACCTCAGCTAGGACGGATGTAAGGAACGCCGTTCGTATCTCTGTGGTGTCTCGCTTCGGAGTGACGATTTGGAAGTCATAACCGATCGTTGGGCTCCGCTGGGGAAGTTCCAAAGCCAGGGAGGCCATATGATCTTCCGAGCAAATGTCGAGGGAGATGGTGGGCTTCCACCGATAAATGCTGTCTGTCATGGCGTGAAGCCACAAGTCGTCCTGACGGGGGATGTTTCCCAGCTGCCAGTGGATGCTGTGGTTGATCGTAAGGACCTCGCGGTCGAGGTCGATAGTGTAGAAGTATTCGGCACCGTACTTGTTGAACCGCGGCAACTCGGATGGAAGCGCCGAGAGCCCGCCGAGCTGCGACTCGTGGGAACCTTGTTCGAGCTCGTATTCCTTAGCCGCATACTCTGCTCGCATCGATTGGAGCCATCCTGCGAAACTTGTTAGCACACAGCAGAGCACACACACGGGATGCGGCATGCTTTGGTACTCGTCAGGGTCGGAGGGAATGCTGGCGACGATTTGGGCGCCCAGATCCTCCAGGCCACTGTCGTACTGGTGATAGGTAATATAGTAGCGCCTGCGGAAACGCACTATTTCCAGGCCTCGGGTTCCCATCTTTGCGGCCCCGGCTGAAGAATCATGCCAGAAGATGGCAGTGTACTGAAGAGACGTTTTTTTCCTGACACAGATCATTTGCCGAGCACGCAGAGAGAGAAAAGAAGTCTTGCACAAGATTAAATAAAGAAGGTGGAGGTCTGGCTCTTGTAGTCCGACCGGACTCACTCGGCTCGATAAAAGGATTAGGGTGGTGTGGCTTTGTTCGTTAGGCTTTGTTGTCGCCCTCCCGTTTGTTGCATCGGAAGGCCCTGTTAGTTACCCCGCACCTAGTTGATCCAGTCCGTGAAGGTTGGCAATACCAAAATCGGGTGCTAGGTTCAGCTTCTCAGATCACTTGGGGATCCTATGGGGAAAAGGACGAACAACAGTGCGTCCCTCCCAACGTCTCAAAGCAGGAGGATCTAATAATCTGTTTGTGTTTTTTTTTAGACTCCAATAGACGGAGCACATTCTTGCAAGTACGGTTCCACCTGCAAATACTGGGAGACAGTGGCGGCGAGGTGCCGTTAGGATCAGCTTTGTTTCACATCGGATGGGGTGTGGTGCCCCGATGAGCCAGGAGAGCAATGTCACGTGGCCGAGTTACGAAAAGGAAATTTTGTGCGCCCAAAACAGCCGTTTCTGGGCGTTAACTGGACACGCTGGTTGGCCACTCGGTGCAAAATAAATCCGTTCCAGTGAGGTCCCTGGTTTTGTCAGGTGGCTTCACCAAGGGAAACAATATCACTAAAGGATTCAAGTCAAAAGTCACCATGTTCTATTGCCTGAACATTGCAGAAAGAATTCCTTCTGCAGTGCTGAACGTACACCATCATTCTCAATATGCCCAGCTATAAATGGTACATCTACTGCACCGTCTCTCATCCGTACTTCTAACGCCTAGCTAATCGCGTCATCCCTCATTACCTCCACGTCAGCAACGCACCTGGCCCAAAACAAAAACCATCCCTAAGTATCACCGGACCACATCCACACCCAATCACAACCCAACTCACGAAACAACCCCAACAAAGCCGACTAACCCCCACACCGCGGCCCCCTTCACGCTCGCCCCAGAATTTGAATTGTTCTAGCTTTCCAGCAGATGGGGAGATGAACGAAAAGGGGTGAGGAGGGGGGGCAGTTGGTAAGATAATTGGCCACTCTTTAGCAGTATCAGGTGTAATCGAGCTTTCACAGCTATTTCCTTTAGTACCTACACTGGAGTTTCAGCTACATAGTATTTAAAGGGGGGTTCTGGAATTTATCTCCGGTCATTGTAGGTTCCCCGTCTAGTAGGTGGTTCGGATGCCAAGCGCGTGACCTGACTACAGTCGAACCGGCACATAAGAATCAACCTCGTCGCAGGAATATTATTCTTACAGGGAGGTTATTCCTACCACCAAAAAAGGCGCACTGACCTATACCGCCCCTAGACCCATACATAACCCTCAAACCTGGCCATTATTCTTCTGGTAGCCCTGAGAACGCAGGGCTACCCCCAAATCAGTGCAGGTTTGATGTGCTTTCTGCACTGCAATTTTAGCCTCGCATGAGACCTTAACCTGACGCTCGGACCCCAGCCCCAGATTACTGACAAAGATCGGAGGAGTGCGGCTAAGTCAACATGCGAAATGGGCTTCCTGAAGGGAGGCGTGGGTGGCTTTTGAACATTCAGCCACAGCTTCGTCTGTCATTGGCACCAATGGCTTTCACTGATATTGGGCTTCAAGCTATTAAGCGACTTCAGGGATTGAAATGATCAGAGGCTTCTACCATGACTTACGAGGATGAATAAAGATCAATAACACAGATTAAGATTGAGAGAGAGGAATGCAAAATTTGGGCTGAAATATCGGTTCATTGTGGTGGCGCATTGTGGTGGCGGTGTCGGAGCTGTATTGAGACATACTGTGACAGCAGCCCCTGAGGCCTGCATGTCCTGCAATGCCTTGGGGCTGTATTTTTACTGATGTCCCGATGTCGTGACCTTTAGACTATCTCTTTCAACTCAATCGCCATTTTCTGGTTTCTGGCCAATTAAATCTGTAAACATTCTTTCACCCCGCGATTTGGTTTGGTTCTGCCTTTCGGTTTGTTTTTTGGCATCTGATAGGGGGGCACCCCCCAATTCTTAGGGGGGCACCCACGCACTGGCCATTTTACTAGGGGGGCACCCCCCCACATACGGGGTTAGGGTTTTGTATGGGTAGAAAATTGATCTAAGTCCGTTTGCATCATTGGCCGTTTGCAACATTCGACCTTGTGACAATTTTGCCATCTTCAACAAAACTTCGACTTCACTCAGGCACCACAACACCAATAACGGTTTGTCGCATCGCTCCAATATGGTTCCTATAGCTAATAAAATGGCCAGACTATACCCTGAAGCAATTGGAAGCACTAGATTCCCATTTATTATCGCGTAATTGCGGAGTTCTGTAGTTACAATAATATCGACCAGTGCAGGGCGGACCGTGATCCCTGACAGCGATAGCGACGGCGAGCCGTACTATTACAGTGATGTTAACGGCGAGCCTTACTGCTACAGCGATATTAACAAGGTTTATAAGCCTTTGGAGCCTTCTTCGGAGCCTTCTTCGGAGCCTTCTTCACGTAAGGGCTCGGTTCAGCGTTTACGCAGTGCTTTAAACGCTATAAGCGTTATACCGCTTGATAGGGTTAATATAACCTTTGAACTGCCTCCATTTGGTGAATCTGATAGCGATTCTGGTAACGGTTCCGAATCTGAGTAAGGCTCCAGTTGCGATTTTGATCTGGCATCCCACTTTAAATGGAGTGGGTTTGATACCAACGATAATTACCCTACCTTTAAGGATAAGGCTATTCCCAACCCTCCTTTAATAATCATAGCAGTTTTAATTAAAGATCTACAGGCCACTGTTAACACCTGGGTGAAGGATAAGGGCTTTACCATTATAAGGAAGAATAGCTAAGGAAAGAAGAATAGAGCCTATACGCGATATAACCTATTATGTGATAGGTTTAGCTAGCCTAGATTAAGTAAATCCGTTAGATTACGTTAACTAACCTTACGTAAATGTAGCTGTGTGTGGAAGGGGCTAGCAGTTCTATCCTTAACCAGATAGCTGTTTTAAAACCATAACGACCTAATACACTAAACTCATAACCACAGACCCTCTATTAACCCTACAGCTCACCCTTAACACCGTAAAATGCCTAATAACGTACTTAAAGCCATTGCCGACGCCTTAATCCACCTTAGTATCCATGTGAGAGATATAGGTAACCTTATCACGACTTAGTTCCCAGATATAAACTATGTTAATAAGGACATTTATAACACCAGAGCCTTAATTCGTCACTAGAGGCTAAATGGTCGTATAGGCACTGTAACAGTTATTAAAAAGTTTAATAAGCTTAATATACCTTATATTATTAAGTAGGCAGACCTTAATATAAAGGAGGACCTTATTAGTATCGTCTTTTCGTACCCTCTTCTTTTATTAATAACGGTATTATTATAGGAGGTTACATAGGCAGATATAACGTATAGTACGAATATCTTTAATTATCCACTATTTTAAGTTATAAGCTTAACTAGCTGTAACACTACCTTTACGTTAGTATTTAACCTTATTAACGATAAGAAAGAGGAGGCGTTTAAGTTCCTCCTTAACGGTATAAAGTAACTTAGAATTAAGGTAAGCATCCCCAACCCCCTCGTTTTTATAACAAATTACTATATAGAGATAAAGTCAGTTATAAACACCGTCTTCCCTAATACTTAACAGCAACTCTGTATTTACCATATTATTAAAAACGTACTCTGTAACGCTAAAACTAAGTTTAAGAAGAGGGAGGATGTTTATTCTGATGACGAGGAGTACGGGGATAATAAGGCAGATAGACTGTTACTGGTTAAGGAACGCGCCTTAGCTAGTCTTTATAAGGAGGTTAATAATAAGGATAAGGGTATAGAAATAAGATCCTTGGTAATTACCCCTATTCCTTATAACCGCTACAGTATAAAGATAATATTTAAGGTTATAATATATATAGTAAGCGAAGAGGTCTTCTTTAAAGCTTAAGTAGCCTTAAAGGTAAAGTTTATAAACTAACTTATTATAGTACAGTATCTTAAGAAATAGTAGCTTCCACTGTGTGAACAGTGGGCTAGTTGTTTTATTTAGTAGTATTACAATTTCAGAACCTGTGTCACCTCCCCTACAGAGTTAACTAACCTTAACGTTAAAAGCTATCTTATTAACGGTCACGTATTTACTTTTCGGCTTCTTAAGGCTATTAAAGCTTTAGCCCTTTGTTAAATAAAGAAATGGGAGGATAAGTAAGCTGATAAGGGTGTTAGAACTCGCCTAGATTATGTTAGGCGCGATTATCTCAGTTCCTTACTAATAAGGGTATTTTATAAAGCCCTGGAGTTAATTAACCGCGAGTATCGGTATGTAAAGGCAGCGTTTACCATTAGGAGTAGGCTAGCTAAGCCCCTAAACCCCTGTAAGGGGGTATATTTTATATCCTTACAGTACGGTATTCCGTATCGTCATAGCATTTTCATTACTATATAGTATAAGAAGCGGATCCGCCTTTAAACCGTTCTGCCACGATAGCATTTAACACCACATTTTATAAGTAATTATAATCTATATTATTAGCGTTTCTAACAGTCTTAGGATAAGGAGGACCCCTACCTTTAAATTCGCAATCTTAAAGTGGCTAAAAAGCGGTAAGGAAGACCCTGTAACGATTAAGTTATAATGCCCCCTAATATGGGGTTTACAGGTACACAGACCACCACACAGGGCACGCAGGGCACAGCACGGGGTATAATACAGGGCACTTAGGGCTTGTAAAGGGCTACCCCTAAGACTACATGTAAATAGTGACTGAAAAAGACCTTCTCTAGGCCTTTATAAGGTAATGCACCACGTCTACAACCCTCTATACGTTATTAATTATCAGCGTAGGAGATTGAGGCCTCCCCCAGCCCTAAGAGGGAGCCCCGGCGTCGCCGTACTCTGACCCTGGATCCGACCCCTGAGTCTGTTGCGGAGCCTGTGATTAAGGTGGGCCCTGAGTCGGAGCCAGAGCTGGAGCATCAGCCGTGTAGAACAGCTTTACGCAGCTACACACGCCCACGGCCTTCTTTGCTTATAGCTAAGGAGCCAGTTACTACTACTTAGTTAAGGAAGCGGGCTGTAACGGGCGTCCCCATTAACAAACAGGTGGGAGAATTGAGTTTGGTCCCTGCAAGGCCTGTGAAGAAGATTAGGAGCGGCCGCACGGTCAAAGCTACGGAGAAAGTAATGGGCGCAGTGTAATAGTAGCGTGTAGTGAAGTGCGTAATGTAGTGGAAAAACGTGGAGTCTGGCTGGGGTTGTAATAGTAATACTAGAATAGTTTTTGGGCCTCACGGCCTTGCGGCAATGCTGAGAATCATTCGGATCACAGTTTGGTATCAATAATTGGTGTGAGTTACTGCAAAAAAAGATCTTCTACTATTGCAGTAATGGTGGAAGCCACGCAATTTGTGGGGGGGTGCCCCCCCAGTAAAATGGCCTGTGCTTGGATGCCCCCCTAAAATTTGGGGGGTGCCCCCCTATCAGATGCCTTTATTTAATCCACTCATCGCTTCTACGGCCATCAATACTACCCCTCCCATCACAAATCCGACAAATGGATCCGATCTCTGCCTTTTCCCTGGCGGCCAATGTCGTCGGCGTGGTTGACGTGGCCGTCAAAACGAGTAAGACACTGCACGAGCTGTACAAGTCAACTTCCGGCTTCACCAAGGAAACAGAGGAGCTTATCCGGGCTACCAGCCGATTTGAAAAGGCGCTCGAATGTCTGGATTCTGCGCAGAGCCAGCTTGCCACTGCTCAAAGTCCTGGAAGCCACTATACTACCGCTGCAGCTGCTAAGAAATGCAGCGAGACGATTCAGGCTGTCAAAGCCATTCTCGACCAGTGCAGATCCGGCAGGTCGTCCTCAGCCCGCGCCGCCTTGAAGGGTTGGTTCAGATACAGCATCACCCATAGGGGGAAGCTTGAGGAGCTGCAGGCAGCCCTAGAATCTGCAACACGCGAGCTGAAAACTTCACTGGCGATTGCAACGAGGTAAGCTCTGGACTTGATTGGTATCTGTCTAGGTATATATTCTTTCTCGCAGTGTGCTAACTGGGAGCCAGAACCGACATAGCACGAGTAATGCAGCTCCTTGACGCCTCGGACAAAGTCCAGGCGCAGTTGGCCGCCAAGCTGCAAGCAATCGGCGAAGAACTTCCCAGGCTTATCGAAAACCTGAAACTCCTGGAAACGATCGAAGCTGCCATCACCTTATCCGAGGATTCATTCAATGCGATCAATCACGCCGCGATTCTCCGCGCCCTCCGGCCAGCTACGGCCGACAAGCGATTCGAGGAGATCAACGATCCAGCTGCTAGCACATTTTCCTGGATCCTCGATGGGCCTCAGAGTCTCAGTGATGTAAATTCTGAGGCCTCCCAACTCGAATATGCTCTCAAATCCGAAGTGTCATCAAAATTCACGGACTGGCTAAAAGCGGGCTCGGGTGTCTTCCACATCGTAGGAAAACCCGGATGCGGCAAGTCGACTTTGATGAAGTACTTGGTTGCACACGACTCGTCTCGCCACTTTCTGGAACAGTGGGCGAGCAACAGTGGGAAGCAGCTCATTTGCTCAGGCTTTTTCTTCTGGAGACTGGGATCTGATGAGCAAAAGACGATGCGCGGTTTGCGGAGGGGAATCCTCTATGATGTCCTTAGGGGTAATCCCGAAGTAGCAAGGTTGGCTTTTCCAGAGCACAGGGTACCAAAACGACATGCCTCACAACTCTGGGCACAACTACCAGAGCTCAGCATATCTGAAAGCGAGGTCAAGGCTGCCCTTGACAGGTTCCTGGACTCCGCAAAAAGAATTTCCCGCTTCAAGATATGTCTGTTCATCGACGGACTTGATGAGTTTGATGAGCCGGCCGAATCCCTCTGGGGTTTCTCCAGCAAACTGCAGACATGGGCGGAGTGCGATGATGTCAAGCTCTGCGTCTCAAGTCGCGGGGAGACACCTATACTCCGAGCGTTTTCTTCTGCTCACCGCATCACCCTCCACACGCTAACCAGGTCGGATGTCGAAATACTGGTGCACAGCCGGCTCGAATCGAACTCGCATTTTCAGATTCTAGCTCGATCAGATCCCGCTGCCGAAGAAAGCTCAAGATTGAAATCGTCGATCGTCGGTAATGCCGAGGGAGTCTTTCTGTGGGTAGTGCTTCTGTTGAAGTGGATGGAAGAAGAACTCGCAACGGGCGCAGTGTCATTCCAAGCGCTCCAACGGATTGTTGAGACAGCACCACAGGAACTGGATCAGTTTTTCACACAGATCCTGGAGAGTATCCCCAAGCACCATTCTCGAGGAGCCTATTTCATCTTCGCTATGATGTTAAGAACTCGAGGTTATTGCATCAATCACGAGGGCTACAAGGATACTACGAGGCGGAACGGCCATTTCTACGAACTGTCAATATTCAGCCTCTCTTACATCTTTGACGGCTTCGAGAGCGCTGAAATTGGCGATGGAAATAGGCGCATTGCATTCTCTGCTACCACTTGTGCTGACAGGAGCGAATATCGTGATCGGCAACTAAAGACGGTTTCAAGACTACAGAGTTGGTGCAAGAGCCTTGCCGAGGTCAAAGAAATGGGGAATCGGCGATATGCAACGTTTACACATCGCTCCGTGCCCGAATTTCTGTCCAGCACACTGCAGGAAATCGCACCAAAGTGGGGTATCAATGACAACTGGATTGCAGAAGGAATTTTCACAACTTGCTTGGCTGAGTCAAAAGCCCAGTATATCACTAACAACCCCAACACTCACGTAATAACGATGCGGCTAGGTTGGGCGATGGAAATTATTGCGAGAACTGGGTACGCGGTGTCTGGCCCGTCGGAATCACGAATCTTCACCTTGTTGGATGAGATTGAGACCACCAGGCAGGGTTTAAGACACGGGGCACCCGCTGGTGTTGGAAATGTAAGCCCGCCAAGCTTGTTCCTCGGCACACCATACTGGGAGTGTTCCCCGACTCACGGAGCGCTTAGCCCGGTGTTCGCAGTCGCAAGTTCTGCAGCGGTCCCAATGATCAGCTATATCATGTGGAAGCTACAGGATCCTCGAATCCTAAACGACCCTGTCAACCAGTTGATCATGCTCGCGGCATTTCTTTATGGTACCTTCAGCAGACATGTCGAATGCAGGTTTCCGGACGTCTCGGCAATTCTAAGGACTATTCTGGCAAGTGGTATATCTGCAAATGTCGAATACCCACAATTTCCCCAAAGAAAGTACCAGAGTTTCACGTTTGTCGAATGGCACGAATATCTGGCGCCAGGGCAGAAAGACTGGGTGGCTGGTAACAACAAGTCGCCTTGGAGGGATACACTCTCTATCTTTCTATCACTCATCGCATTTTCCGACAAAGGCACGGTTCCCGACTCGATATGGAACGAACTTGAAGTCTGGCTCGAGTACGGCGCGGAAGTACCTGCCGACGTACTTATAATGACGATAGACCATTGGAAAGCTGCAGTCGGATTCCGATTTCCAACCGAGGAGGCAGAGGTGGCTGTCCGTTCCCTCCCAGCCCACGAGAACTTCAACAAAGCAGCGCAAATGGAGTATTTTCAGACCTTCAAAAGCACTACCATGAGCAGCATGATCAGGTGGCATAACCCTCCAAATCTGGAAGTCCTGCTGAGGTACACAGACCAGGCTAGCACCTTGGCAGAAAATCCGCAGGAGTGGAGGCCACCGCCACTTACGAGCCAAAGCTTTAGTGATGGAAGATATAGTCGCGGTTCTTTTAAATACAATTCCCAACTTGGGTATCGTGGCGCAGGACTTGTTTGGAGGTACGGTCTTTCTTGGAGAGCAAGTCTTCATGCATGGGTTCCCAAGGGTTACCAAGCCTGAACAACCAATTCGGTTAAGTTCGAATGAAGACGGCGCTACTGAGGATATTGTCAACTGAAGGCTGTGAATTTATCTCTTAGTATGTCTTAGGTGTTTATTGCTATCTTTTGCACTATACAGAACATAGACTGTTTTAAGAAATAGTCACCCGGTGTTGGAGCTGTGATATTATGTACTATGTCATGGATTAAACTAGAAAACTATCCCCTACACTGCACCAGCCTATAAGGATTAATTTTAAGCTTATTTAGTTAAAGTTAACGTAATTTAATATGCTGTGGTATAACGTGCCGAAAATGGCACTTAACATAAGTAAAGGTGAGTAAGCCTAAGCAAATCCTAAGCTGGGCCTGAGCGGGGGTGAGTAGTGTTATGTAGGTGAAGTATAAAAAAGGAAATTCGGTGTGCCCAGATTCATTTTATATAACAGCCTGGTTATTACCTAGAGAAATACAATCTACATAACCTCCCCACCCCCTTTCTACTTCCCCTCCCCCTTCTCCTCCGCCACATCCCTCACATTCGTCGCCCCCCTAACCCTTAACCCCCCCGCCGCCACCACCGCAGCGACACTACATCCCATCAACACCCAAAACTCTAACCTATACCCCTCGGCAAACGCCAGCTTCACCTTCGCCTCCCGCTCTGGGCCAAGCCTGTTGATGGCCCCGAGCGTCTCGGAAATTTCACCGAACTCGAGGGGGGTGAGGACACCAGTGAGCGAGGCGAGCAGGTTGTTGCGCAGCGTGGCGGAGCAGATTGCGAGGGCGACGGTGCCGCCGAGGATGCGGACTTGGGTTAGGGCGGAGAGGAGGACTCCTGGGGGGGGGGTGGGGAGTTAGTCGTCAGTGGGTTAAGGGGGAGGAGGAGGGGAGAAAAGGCGGAGTAAAGGGGGTAGAAAAGGGGTAGCACCATACCTGCGTCTCTTCTGTCCACGAGGAGTTGGCCCAGCGTGAGGACTGTGCTCAAGGACAGTCCAAAACCGACACCCATCATGGCCTCAAAGCCGTATTGCTTTGCTGAGATGGAGTCGCCTGTCAAAGGGATGGTGATGGCCAGTCCGACGGCGAGGGCGCCGATGGCGGAGCCGATGATGATGAGATAGGCGGGAGGTATGTTGAAGGTGGATGTGAGAACCCCTGAGAAGGCGGTTGCGGCGGGAGATGTCAGGAGGAGGGGGAGGACGGATAAGCTGGCTTGCACTGGAGACACGCCGTAGACGGCTTGGGCGTGTTGCGGGATGAGGAAGAGAATCGTGACGAAGGGGAAGCCGGTGAAGAAGGTGTTGAACATCATGCTTGTTAGCTGGCGGTCTTTCAACAGCCGCATGGGAAAAATAGGCTCCTGGGCTGTGTTAGTCTTTTCGAGGCAGAGTTCCCAGGTGATGAAGAGAATCCATGACAGCCCTGACAAGGTGAATGTTGCGATGATCGGTGCGCTATTCCATGGATATTGGCTACCGCCCGACTCGAGGGCGAACACGAGGAGGACAGATGCCGCGAGGAGGGAGAGGCAGCCTAGTATATCCACCCGCTGGGTTGTCTCCCGCGAGAACTTGGCGCGCAGCCGGGCGGAGAAGGTCAAGTTGGTGTCGACCTTGCTGGCAGGGAGGAAGATGGCAATCATTAGAATTGCGACGACGCCTGGGGGGCCACTGCCGGTAGGTACTTGTCAGCGTCGCAGTCTTATATGCATCCCTGTGGTGCACTCACTTCAGCAGAAACACCCATCTCCAGCTGGTGTTTGTCGCAATAGCACCACCGACAAGCGGCCCTGTGATGCTCGCGAGGGCAAAGACAGATGAGATGATACCAATGTACTTCCCGTACTCAGTCACCGGGACGAGCTTGGGCGCAATCACCAAAACCATCGAGTAAATTCCGGAACCACCGATGCCCTGGAAAGCTCGCAAGATGATCAGCTGTGTCATAGTGTGGGCTGAACCACAGGCAATAGAAAACACGGTGAATATTGTTAGAGCTAGGATGAACATGGTTTTGGTTCCGAAAATGCTAGACAGCTTGGCGTAGATGACGAGAAAGCCGGTGTAAGTCAGAAAGTAAGCCGTGACAACCCAGTTGCGCTCATTGAAGCCGTTCAGGGAGTCGGCGATGGAGACTAGCGAGGTGCTCACGATGGTGGTCTCGAGAGTGGACAGAAACAACGAGATCCATATCCCTGCCGTGAGCGTGTAGAGTCTCCATCCCTTCATGTACTCTGGCTTGGCGTCGGTCTGTTCTGTGCCAGATGGTGATGATGTGGGCGAGATGTCGATTCTGGCATTTTGAGATGCAATTTCTTTCGTGGCGTCCAGTCGAGGGGGTGTTGTCGCGCCGTCGATTCGAGCCACGGCATCTTGGTTGGATGTCGTGTTGGCAACGCCGGGGTTTTCCATGCCAGGCGTTGACGGACTTTGATGTTGCGGAAATGCACCGCAGACTGAACAAGTGAAAAAATCGCAGCCCAAAGGGCAACTCTCGTTGCGCAGTGTCGCGCGCTCAGGAGGTCGACTGGTAACGTGGCCAATGTCGACCGCGAATTGACAATGCGAATTTCATTGGAAACGGTGGCTTTTCGACACGGGATGCCCCCTGCGCGGACGTGGGTAATCAGACAGGGATGCGAATCCTTCGGGGCGAGTAAAGCGGCCGCGTTCCGACAGCATGGCAGAGCCCCGGAGGATCACCACCGGGCCAGGAAATCTAGCAACAACACATCGCCGTTTCCGGCCCAAAATTCGCCCAAAATTCGACGCGGAACTTGGACCGGTGACTTTGGATGCGGGTTGTTTCCAGGCATTTTCTTTCTTCGTACTAGTAGCACCCTCCACACTCACCGTGCTAGTGGTGCCCCCCTGGTCATGATGTTGCCGCCTGGCTCAGGGGCTGCTACTAATCTTCACGTGCTCGGTGTATAATGTATTTTGGAGGGAACTATTTGCCCATTGTATGGCAATCGAGATTTGTTTTCGATACCTAGGTACCTAGCTACTGGAGAGAGAGTGTGTGGAGAGTGGAGAGATCCGGTAAAACAAAAGGGGGGGCAGTCTTCTCTGCCACCAAAATACGGTGCATTCTCAACATTGCCCGAATTATACCCCAGGTTCAATCATGACTCGCAAATCAATGAAGGGAGGGAAACCCTTTGCCAAAACAGTTGAGGTGTGGCATAAGGGAAAATCAAATAATTAAAGGGAATGAGCGGAGAGGCAGCAAAGAGGAAGAAAAAGGCTTGGTAGCGAGTCAAGGCAAGTAGGTGCCAGACGACTGCGCAGACGTGTACTGAATCGGGGTGTACATATAGGTCCGGCCGTCTGGGGCTGACGGCATGTTGCTTGGACTCTGCTTGAAGGAGTAATTAGGGACGTTTGTCGGCGCGGCATACGTCGGACTGTCGAAGAGGCGATCCCGGAGGGTGTCCAAGTGGGTAACGTGCTCAAGGCCGCCCAGGGCGTAAGAGGCAGCGTGCGTCAGCCCTGAGCGTTGGACTGTCGTGGCGAAGACGTCCTGTGCGCCTCTCTTGAACTCTCGCTGGAGTGGGATTCTGGGCTCGGGCAGACCGCGTCGCATCCGCTCGCTCTCGATAACGGCCGCGCGTGCAAAGCTGCTGGCCGCTTTGCCGCTGTGGTTGGCGGCCGATGTGAACTGGAGGAACGCCAACTTGCCGCTCAACCCCCCCGTGTGCAGTGTAAGCGCGGTGGAGACGCCGGCGATGCCTGCGGTGGGCAAGATGGCCCCGGACTCTGCGGGGAACTTCATCTTGGCTCGGCGCTCGGCCTCCATCACATGGAGGTCGTTCGCGTTCTCGTACCTCTGTTTGCGACTGAGGCCGGATATTCCGCGGCTAACCATCGCCTTCTTGAGATCACGGCGCTCGAGCGGGAGGGGTTTCGTCATCTGCGCATTGTCCCACGCGGCCGAGGCGATGTCTCGACCGTTCTCATAAGTGGCATGGGCCTTCTTGCTGACCGTGTTGGTGACCTCGGCCTCTAGCTTGTCCATGGTGCGCTCGAACTTCTGGAACGCCTTTTTGACTGTCTTGAGAGGCATGGTTGAGTTGAGGAATGGCTGGATTGTGAAGATAAGGTGGGTAGCTATACAAGGGTCTGTGTGTGATGTTTGCGTTGATCAGGCAGAGCAAAATATCTGGACAAATCGGCAGAGTTAAAACGAAGAAACCTGCACAACGATAGGGAGTAGAAGAAAAAGAAGCCAGGAAAGGAGAGGGGGGAATTTCCTCGGCTTATATCTACCACGTCCATTCGTTGATGCCTCGCAGCACAATCGAGAGGCCATATCCTCAACTCCGGAATTCCGGATAAGCCTTTTACCAGTGCCAATGCAACAAATCGGCGATAAAACCAAATCTGGAATGGTCGGAGCTGCACGTCAACGCCACATTTCAAGTTTGGACGACACCCAACCATTTCGGCCGCCCTGCAGTACTGTCCGGGCTTGGCATGATGTTGGGGAGTCCAGACCTGTGTGAATTTGTGTAATCCGAAGAGGACAAAGCATCTGGTCACCCTTCCCCATGTCTGCCTAGATAGTTGCGAGGCATTCATTCCGGGTGTGAACTGATATCGGCGCTGAACACATATCTGCCTTGCTTGGTTTTTACACAGCCCGCCAACCGCACCGTCCTCAAACCCTCTCCAAATCTGTCAACCAGTCCAAGTAAAATGGAGGCCTACAAGGGCGAGATCTTCAAGCTTTACATTGTCGACAAAGGGACACAGGAAAATGTGCTAGAGCTCCTGAAAAGCCACGGACTCAAGGTCAAGTAAGTGTTCAGTAGCTAGAGAATCGAGCCCCGCCGAACTACCGCTCACACCGTCGCCCCCAGGCCCGCGGATCTCCAATCGCAACTAACACAGTGGGGGTTCACAAAGAATCTGAAGCGGGGAGAGGTCGTGGAAATCCTGCGGGCCAAGGCCAGTCGCGATACTGCAGGCAAGGAGTCTGTCTTCACCCTCCGAGGACGGCCCGTCAGTCTGGAGCAGGTCGAGAAGCACCGCAAGAAATTCGGAATACCCGCCATCAAACCCGGCTCCCTCAGCGCTTCTCACGACAGTAGCGACACCTCTTCGCAGGACATCGTGTGCCGGACACCGCCTCCTTCGCCCCATGCCTCCCTGCCCGTGGTAGAAGCCTGGCGGGTGCCCGAGAAGCTGCTGTACGACATCGACATCCTCGTAAAGGGCTCCTTCGAGGCCGGGCGCTGGAAGTTCGTCAGCAACGACCTCCTCATCGTCAGCTCCGAGCACCAGACGGCGGAAAAGCTCGCCATCCACGACTTCCTCGGGAATATCATCAACGCATCAGCCGCAGCAAAGCGGCGAGACTACGACCTTGCCTTCGAGCACTGGAGCCAGGCCTGCGTCAAGGTCGACCGCCTCGTAACAGGCCGATGCCACGACATCATCCCCAACCTGATCCAGCAGCTCAACGACCTCAACCGCGAGGACCTCGGGCCCGTAGCCGCCAGCCTCAAAAAATACATCGCCGAAGCCAGCGCCGTGCACGGCGACCCGAACGAGCCAACAACAACCATCCTCTCCCAACTCGGCAAACTCGACATGTCCCTGCTGGCCGCCGCTGAGGAGCGCATCATGGCCCACTTCCACCGCCTCTTCACCCAATACCTCGGCTACCGCTGCTACAACACCTTCGTGATGATGATGGACGGCGCCCGCCGCCGCCTCCTTTACGACAAGTGGGCCACCTTCACCGACTGCCTCCCCTCCCTCGCCCACTTAGACACCTTATTCGGCCCAACCGACCGCCGCCCCCTCGACATGATCGGTCTGCGTCTGGAAATCCTCAAAGACAGAGGCATCCCTGCCCAGGCTGAGAGGGAAGCGGCCGAGTTGATCCGACGCGCAGAGAACATAGAGAATGATGGCTGGCAGCGCGCGTATCACCTCACGCGCGGCTGGTATTTTCGAGGCTGGGCGCAGTATTCGATGCCGGGGAAGCGGGGCCAGGCTGTGGAGAGTTTTGAGACGGCGATGAGGTGTGATGATGAGCTTTGTGCGATTGATGACTTTCATATTTTTGTGCCGGAGCGGGTGGCGATGGTGGGTTATCTCCGGGAGTTGAGAGGAGCTGCCAGTGGTGATTCTTCTGTGGTGGGGGCGGGGGAGTGAGTCTTTGTCTGACCGTGAGATGAAGGAAGGTAGGCCTGTTTGACGGAGTTCTTGGTTTTCTTAGATGGCGCTATTGGTACCGATCCTGATGGTTCGTGAAAGTCTGGTATTCGACATTGACTTGGGGTGTTGGTGTTGGTCTGCGCGCGGAGCCCCTGTTGCAGTAGACCCAGAGCCCCTGAATTGGCATCGTTGCCGTGACGGGAGGGCAACAATTGGTAGGTACGTGCGGTCAGAGGCTATACCACTGTGAAAGGTTTCCTCCACGCGCCTCACACTCTTGAATATCGTCTTTAGATTATCGATTGCCCCTTTGTTTCTGACCCCCATACTGCGGCTTCCGCCGAACTTCATTTTTGTGGTGTGGTCCGTCTATACATCCCCGATGTGACAACTGTTTCTGTGTAGGCTTTACCGGCTATTACCGCCTGCTTGTAGTGCATTAGGGGATGAGAGATTCAGCTTCCATTCAATCACTCGAATGTTTTTACTGCACTAGTACTGCATTGGTACCCTATGCATGTCTTGGGCCTGAATTTCCAACGAATCTGCACGGGACGCGTATTCGGGCCCCTAATTGGCGGTGCAGTGTGGGTGGAAGCGTCGGGCTCTTGAAATATCTTCATCAAACATCCCAGACACGGACCATTTTTTCCTTGACTCGCACACTTGTTAATATACCCCTGACATTCCATTATTGACCGAGCAACTAATCCCCCGCCAGGCCCTGGGTTAAATAAGAGGAACATGACGATGGTCTTCTTCGACTTGGCTGGTATCATGGGCCGGATCGAGCCAAAGCTCCAGGGTCTCAATAAGAGGTATGTAGCTCTTTATAAACTCGGAACGCTAGCTGTATCTGAGCCCCACAGGTCTATGAGCACCCAGAGCTGGCCTTCGACGAAGTCATGGCCCATGACGCGACCTGTGACTTCTTTCGAGAGCTGAACGAAGCTGAGAGGCTTGGTATCGAGGTCTACCGATCTGGGTATACGCTTCCCACATGCTTCATGATCAGGGGAGTTGTGAGTGGATCTTCTGGGCTAGCGAGAACAGTCGTGTTCAACGCCGAGTACGATGCCCTTCCCGGAAAGGGGCAGGCCTGCGGGCAAAATCTCATCCTGTCATCCTCGATTTGGGCCTTCCTCGGTTGTTTGGTACGCCTCAAATCATCGTGTGGTGGAGGAAAACGTTGCGAAAGGTAGAGAGGGTGGGGTGGCGGAAAATTATCCGTTCGCTTATAAAATACGTTAATGAAACATGGTTGGCCAGCTTTCAGCCACCAACACAGCAGGGATAATATTTTCAAGGGCGGAATTGAAGAAGCAGAAAAAGAAAAGAAACTCCCAAAACAATCTTCGTTCCTCGTTCAAATTTTCAAGGGCACCATGCCTTATCACTGAGGGCTATTTTTGTCTTGCACCGATCACATTCGCAACATGAGCCTTTGTGTATCGTGCCAACGTTTTGATATTCAGTTTCTGTCTCAGGTGTCGTACCAATGGAGGAACATTCCATCAGAGGCGGTGTTGAGAGCGGCCGAAGATGGCTGTACCTTTTGCTGCTTGCTGGTTACCTCGCTGGGAGAGGGTTTCCGTGAAAATATGATAAGATCCTCCTGGGTTCGTGTCTACTTTGAGAGACTCAGAGAGACTCGCAGCGAAGAAGCCAACACTATCAAGCGTGAAAGTCCTCTTAGGGTCCTTTGGCTCTGGGTCACGCTCTGTTCCACACTGAGGCCGTTTCCTCTGACCGAGAGAGACCCTGATTTTATACTGCACGTTGCTGCCGACGAGGGTATGTTTGGCATCCTATGTCACTCTGCTATCTTCGTAACTTTTTTCTAACTTTTGGTGTTGCTCAGGTACCCCTGCAGCAACTTCTGGGGATATACAAGGTCGATATGTGGAAGAGTCTCACCCGTTAAGCTGCATTCAAATGATCAAAGATTGGTGGCTCAGCTGTGAAACCAACCGTCAAAACCACCCACGCTGCTCACGATCACTCTCAGGCAGTGATATAATTGATCCCAACCGAACACCGCTTCCAAAACGCTGCGTTCGGGTAACCTCTGTTTTCGCCGATGCTGTCGACCCCAACGAGTTTGACATCAAACTGAGGCTCGAGGAGACTCAAGACAACTATGGACAATACATCTGTTTGTCCCACCGATGGATCCAGCCTGTCACACAGCAGTCGCCGACAACAGAGTCCAACTACAATGATCGCCTTTCCGGAAAGGGATTTGACCAATTGTTCCCTTTATTCGTTCATGCTTTTCGAGCAGCCGTCAAATTCGGGGTCCAGTATGTATGGATCGACAGTCTCTGCATCATCCAGGATAACGCCGAAGACTGGACTCAAGAGTCGGTCAGGATGGGGAGATATTACCAGCTCGCCACCTTTACCATGATGTCGACCTTTTCCCCCGAAGATACGGCGTTATTCGCTGGATACTCACCGCCAACCCCTGACAGGATTGTCCGCCTTCCCTACAGAGACAAGACGGGGGTACAGAGGGGCCACTTCTACGTCTACCCTCGCACTAGACGGTCTCTGTTAGCGAAAAAGTGGGCTAGCCACATCAACAATAGCCAACTCCTCACCCGCGGCTGGATCTTCCAGGAGTGGCTCCTCAGCCGGCGCATCATCTGCCTCACCCCATCGGGCGTATACGTGCAATGCCAGTGTCGCGACCAGACGGCTGCGCAGTACCACTACGGCGAAGATGTCGGCTGGTTTCCGCCTCGTCCGGAATGTCGAGGGTTTCTCTCAATCAAGGCCTCGCTACGTCTAAATTTCGATAATATTCACGACGTGTATTGTAGTTGGGAGGCCGTGGTCGAGCACTACAGCAGCCTCAGATTATCGGAGCCGGAAAAAGACCGCATCGCCGCCCTGACGTGTGTAGCCGGCGAGTTTGCCGCGGCACTAGGATCCCTCGGGAAATGGGCGGCATGGTCTACCTTTGTCGCCGGTTTGTGGACTGACGACATATACCGTGGATTGCTTTGGATTCAGGCATCCCCCGGACGTTACAGGCGTTTGGGCAGCTTCCCGACCTGGTCTTGGGCTTCCATCGATGCTCCTGTGAGATGGCCCTCGCGATCGTGGGAAGAGGTTGAAATTCTCCGAAAGCTGGCAAATTCAGGATTTCTCGGAGGATACCATGAGTGGCTCTGTGAAAGCGCAGTGACAAATATCAGGCTCAAGGCTGCCATTTTCGGCGAACGGCATTGCCTCCCGGCACCTAGCTCTCAGCTATCGACCACCCCAAGAGTCGTTCGCGATGCGGCTGCTACGATTTCTACATCTGATCCCAGCGGCAGTATACCGCCCAGAAGCATTCTTAACCTTCGCGGGCGCCTGCAGCCCGTCTTCATCAGGGATCACTATTGTAAATGGAGTGGGGAGCTGGAAGATGACGCCAGGAGGGCTGAACCAACTACAGGAAAACAAGCAATACCACAAGCACCCGAAATAACTACAGTGGGAACATCAAGCCCAAAACAATGCAAACACCGAATTGCCAGTATCCCCGGCGACCGACCCCTCATCAGCGGCTGGGCCTCGCTCGAGCACCCCGATTTTCAGGATGAGAATCTCTTTATTCCCTTCCCGGCTTCACTCTTACCGTCAAGCTCAATTCTTTCTCCAACTTCCGTCCCAAAAAGCCCCAGCAGTATCAAACCCCAAACGCTACTTTTTGCCCTCCTAATCTCAACACAATCTACGCCCGCATCCGCTTTAGAAAAAGGAAAATACAGACGAGGGCCAAACTTCGCAGCCCCAACCAGAGAAGAGTTTAATGTGTTGTACTTGCGAGGCTGTCCGGAGCGGACTCGGATATTTAATGGGTACGAGAGGGTTGGTGTAGGGATTCTGTACGGAGAACATGTGAAAAAGGGATTCGAGCTTGCGACAGAGAGAAAGGTGCAGCTTGTCTAGTAGTCACCATTTCTAGGTTGTTAAAAAATAATCAGTTCTCAACAGACTCAAAGCTACGTCCATGAGCAGAAGTAATATAATCAATCAGTTGCAGCCCCAATCAATTCTCCCGAACCCAGTTGCAATGTTTCTGACAATTTAGCTACACGCTGAAGAAGAAGTGAATATTTTTATCCGCAGCCCACCCTGACCTCCATTCCCCGCTTAGCTCATGCGGGGCTCACCAAAATCGCGATGTTTCAGCATGTGGGCTGCGCTGTAAACACGCTGAGCTTCTGTTTAGGGTCCGGGTGGAAGGATTGAAGTAATCGACATACGCCAGCTCGCCCACGTCTCTGGCCGCGAGTTCTCCGAAGCGCCGGAAGAGGGTGCCGAGCGTAACGTACAGCTCACACATGGCCAGGTTCTGGCCGATGCAGCTACTCGAACCCCGCGAGAAGTGGACGAGGCATTTGTTGGCTACGGCGAGCATGGGGTTGCTCCCACGACGGTCTAGGGGATTGCTTTAGAACGGAAAGAGGGTAGGCAGGGATAGAGAAGAGAAATTATCCCACGTACCCCTATCAAAAAGAATGGGGGGTTCTGGCCGGAGGCCAGAACACCATGGAAGTGTGGTCATACGAGCTGAGGTGTGACCATGGCAGCTGAACTCAGCTCAGCTAGTGTGGGCCACTATTTGCTACCATTTGCTGCCATCCACATTTATAAGAATTAGCTCTTTGGCAAAGCCAGAGAGCGAGGACAAGCAATACAATCACACTGTTGCAATCTAGAGTGCCGTGCATCTGATGACCCCTTCCGAGAGGTCGAACCCGTTAAATTCGGCGCCGCCGCGGAGCTCTACCCGCGGGAGCCAACCAATAACGCCGTACAGTAGTCGTTATACTGACGTATAGTACTGTTTTGTGAAAATAAGCTAGAAATAATAAGTAAGAGAGGAATAAAAAATGTATTAGTTAAGAAAATATAGGAGAAGAAAAAAGAGAAAAGCGTAAGCGAGTTCTAAATAGTTATTAACCTAAGGTAAATTTAATAAGGTATTATTGACTTGGGGTAGTGACCAGTTCAAGGGACAGTTCGGGGACCAACTGTGGGCCTTGCGCTAGTCTGTGTTTGTACGTAGCCTTCTTTTTTTTGTTTTGTTCTTGCCCGGGCACCCCAAGAAAAGAGTCGTGCGAGGGGGCTTTTCGTAGATTTCTTCTTTTAATCAACCAACCTTTTTGGCGAAAAACACGAAGCCGTACGGCTGTGACGAACCCTCCGCCCCTTCGATCGATTGAAGATACTATCGCCTTGATGGATTGAATCGCAAGACTTGCACGCTGATGTCGTTGTTGTTGTTGTTGTTGTTGTTGTTGACGTTGTCGTTGTTGACGTTGTCGGAGTTGACGTTGTCGGAGCCGCTCTCTGGCAGCAACCCGCTGGGCGTTGGCAGTAACACCCACGTTATTGGTACGTAGCCCCTTTTCCTATGTTTTGAATGACCTTCAATCGATCGGTCGAAAGATCGAGTTTCCGTGGGAGTGGTTTGTTTGCGTGTCACGGTAGCCACGGTACACCTGTTCAACATATTGGCCAAGATGCTACTCTACAGGGGCTGGAAGTACCCTCTTGGCGCCGAACCGGCTGTTGTACGGTTTGCGAAAAGATCTGCCCTGGCGAATCTGCTGACATGAAAAAACTACAAGCCCAAGTCCCAGGGCCACCATCGCCATCTGTTTTCCTTCCCAGATACTCGTCTCGGTGTAAGGAATAAAAAAGCTGCTCTTCTGAACATTCAAGACGCGAAACACCCAACCCCGAAGGACATACCACAAAAGAAAAAAAGGGGAGATACATCAAAAACATGATGGCCATGATCGGGAGCATGACGACCGCCCACGGCACCGCCAGCCAGATCGCGGACGTGAGGAAATATCCTCCAAGGTTACTCTCCTTGCTCTCCAGCCACTCGTCGCCAATCCCGACAAACGCCGCCAGGAGAACGATGACGCAGAATACCATCTCGACGCCGAGGATACCCCAGTACCCGAGCCATAGCTTCCAGAGGGGATTGGGGCAGATGTGTTTCTCAACCCACTTGTGACAGTGCTCAAAGAATTGCTCGTTGAAGCTGAAAAAGGTGAATGCTGTGATGACCAGGCACATTCGGGCTGTGATGGCAATCGAAATAATTAGGAGCGAGTGCATGCTCGCGCCCATACCATCCCAATATACCGCCGGCATATAGTCGGCTGGGATAATGGCGGCCAGCTTCGACTCGACCGTCACTCCCCCCAACCAGATCCACTTATTGAAGGTTAATAGCCCTAATGCTAATGTCGGTAGGACTAGACCGACCCCTTCAACAGCAAGCAGACGCATGTGGTCGGCGATTCTGACATTCTCGCGCTGTTTCTGGGTCTGCTTCTGCGCGGCATCGGGGTAGGATGTGCGCCACGACCGAGTCGGTGTTTCGGGCTTAATCCGTACCAGGCATAAGATTACCCTCCACACGGCCGCCGCAAGCCCCCAAGTTAACATGATGAATGGCGGTCCCATAGCGCCGGCATGGGTAACCCACCCTACGTCTTGGCGGACCAGAAGTCGCTCCATCTTAACATACCCAATGAGAAGATCCCAGGCTGCGCGGTTCATTCCGGCTAGCGTGGTGAGAATGGCAAGATACAACAGTGGGATGCGCAGCAAGGGAAACTTTGCGAAACTCCTCTTGAGTCTGGGGAGGAGGGTGGCGAGTTTTCCCTTGGGGAAAGGTGGGATCTTGGTTGGGATGCGCGTGGTGGTGGCAGTAGTGGTGGTGGTGGTGGTGGCGGTTGGGAGGGCACGTTGGGTGAAGGGGGAACAAATGAAGGGGATATTCGTCTGGGAGTTTCGGGGCTGTGAATGTCGCTGTGATGATCTGAGCTGGGTTGGTGCAGGGCGTTGCGACGAGAACGGTTGTCGGTGGCGGGATTGCCGTCGCTGTGATGGTCACGGTTGCAAAGATGGTGGTGGCCATGTCCCCGAATTGAAGATGCATGTCGAAACATGTTGGGGGAAAATCTGTGAATTGACGTGACATGGTGAGAAGGCTCTGGGCCCCTTTCCCTCAGCCAAAAGGGGCTTGGCGTGCTTAATTTCCACCACAGCACTTCAGCCAAGCTGTGAGGCTCTGATCAGGGGTTTTCAGCCAGCCTGGCCTATGTCCGAAACCTTACAGCAGCCACGCGATTATTAGCAGTCGGGTTTGTGCTCGGTCGAATCAGCGTGGCGACATGCATCTCAACTCTAGGAGGTTCGCCTCTCACTCGGATGACGATGCCACCGCCAATCACAGGCTATGTTCAGGTGCGCGTGGGCTGGAGGTCGCGACTCTGGACTCATGCTCCCGATTTGCCGTGGGCGCTTTCCCTTTTTCGCGCAATGTTACAACGCAGCACGGGCAGAGGGTGTGTTTGAAGAAGCGGTCAATTGTAGCTACTGTCTATCCACGCCGTCCATAGACCTTCGGGAGACGGGCCTAGATATCAAGAGAGGTAAGGCCAGGCATGGGACGGTGGAGCGCCGTCTTGAAAGCCCCGTCGGAGTCGAGAATCGTCGAATCCGCCACAAGCCTCCCATCCTGTCGGGAGAGGCCCATAAGGATCGCAAACCCCAGCGCAGGCAGCTGCCTAGAAGCCAGTGCCCCAATTTTAGAGCTCCGGTCGCTCCGGTACGTAGATCTCGTGGCCAGTCATGACCTCGAAGATGCGCCGGTCCCTATTCCCACTAGTTGGGAAGTCACGCTACAACCACGTCCACGTCCATGGCCATGGGCGCCTCGTCGCTCAGTGGGTCGATGATCAGGCTAGGCTCCGACGTAAGGACCATCCTGTGGGTATCCTGGACACTCGTAGACGTCTTGCTCTAGCTCGCACGCGTGCTCTGCCGGCGAGGAGGAGGCGAACGGCCAGCCTTGTTGAATCGTCGACACTAGAAATCAACTGGTGATGAAGTGGCCGGACACGAGGATGGAAACGGGTCATCGGTATAGCGTTCCCAAAGTCCCCAACCTTGACGAATCCCGATAGTGCAAGGTGACGAAGTACCTTCTGTTGGGAACTCTCATCTCCAGCTGTACAATCAAGAACCCACATGCTGTGCGCCGTTCTAGAGAATGTCGGCGAGACAGAATATGGTCTCCGGCGTGTTTTCCGCCATGGCCACGGCAGTGACGAGAATTTCATCGGACATGCCAACCAAGACCGTTTTGGTCGGCTGAAGGGAATCAAACCCTAGGGTAGCAAACGAATAGATCTCATCATTGGACCGGGCCTCGAGCCCCTGGACGAAGACGCCGAGTTGGGAATCCCACCGTTTGGCGAACTTGGGATAGATGCGAATGTGATACAATATGGTCACCTGGTTGGCCACGTGACTCGCCACCTCCCACCACTATATTACTGGCTCTCTGCCACCCTCTCCTTTTTATCTAGAATAAGCAATTCCTTCCCTCTTTTGCCGAACGGCCAGAAAACCGCTCTGTTTTGTGTTCCACAGCGAACCAACTCCACACCTGCAAGCTATCATATGACAATCACGCAGCATTAAAGTAACCTAAACAGCCATAGAAAATGTATTTAAACGTAATTTTTTTTTTAAATACACCCATGCTCCACTTATGCCGTAATCACCGAAATCAATAATCTCTGCCGGTAGGACACGACTACGTATGTTAATTTTATACTCAGTTATAGCTGTAAAGTGGTGTGAAAGTTCGTCGTACTGCATGTAATTGTTCTATCGCGCAATGTGGTACCTTAAAGAGGGACTTCCTTCCGTAGAAACCTTCGAATGTATTCTCTCTTCCGTGGATGAGGTTTTGGCAATGCAGGCGCTGAATGTCAGGGAGCTGGATGATGCGGACCTGGGGTCCATGACAGCTGTAGACTTTGTGAAAATGATCTCACCGGTTTCACTGCGTGGGATCTTCGACTTCGGGACCACGTATGTGTCAAAGTTGGATGTATTTGGCCCGCTTTCGGCCACACCTCACACAAAAAATTGATAGAAGGGAAACCCCGTTTAACGTTAGCGTTCTATAAGATCTAGAAACCATGAATTTGTGGTCTAGTATCGACTATCCCGTCCGACGAAGCCTTGTCGAAGACGGGGTGCATTACCCACTCCACAGACGCCCAGACGGAGAACTTAAATTCGAGGAAACTACAGTTCATATAGCTTTCCTATACATGGATAAAGACTCAACAGCATGATTAGATTGCTCTTGGGGTAACACCCGGGACGGAGTAGATACCAGCGCGTATGTATCAAAGCATATATTGAAAGTGGCGTGAAGCAACGGATAGTAGACTCGGTCTCGAACAAATTCCGCAAGCAGGTTACAATTTATTAATGATCGTAACTTTGGGGAAGAGCATGGCGAGAGCACTTCGGCAATGGACTTTCTTTTACGATGTGTCCATTTCATTTAGCAGTAATCTTGACATTTTTTTACGGACACTCTTGGATGTCAGAGAAATATCGCTATCGCCATCGATAAAAGCATGGAAATGCTGAGAACCAGTCCGGGCTCAAGTCGAAGTGAGTGGGAATTCACGCTGCTTCCGCCTGTAACCCCAACGTTGCATTCCTGAGCATTAGGGCAGTTGACAACCGTGCCTGGACCATTCGAAATAGTCGTGCTTCCTGGACTGCCACCGGAACCACCACCAGAACCTTCCGGCGTCGCACCTCCCGTATCCGTTGAACCAGGTGATTGGGCTGTGGTTCTTGCCGTCGGCGTTGACTGCGACAGAATTAAGTTTTATGGTTGATGGAAGATCAGAGGATGAACTTACAGCTGGACTGGATGCCGGCAAGATGGCCAGTTGCGCATCACAGAAAGTGTTGAACCAGTCGACGGTAGCCTGCGGCGTAACCGTGTCCTTTATTCCGCACAAGCTCTGAACCCCATCCTTGATCCACTTGGTTCGCTTTTGTCGGTAGTTCTGGTCGCAGAAACATCCCATGGTTTGACAGCCGGATGCGTAGACGACGGCCGTTGTGTACCAGCAGGGCGTGGTTTCTGGAAGTGTGACAATCTTGCAAGATCCGCATGCTTTGAGGTTGTGGAGTGATGAGTCTGCTTTGAGAACCTCTTTGATGTCATCTTGGTCTGCGAGCACTGACTCTATAAGGAGGAGCAAAGTCCAGAAGGGTAGACGATTCATCATCATAGCGAGTACGAGCGGTGCCTTTGCACCGAGAGCGATGCTGAAGACACGCGGTTATGCTAAGACGTGAGAGTGGATTATTACCTTTGTCAGTTCAGCAGGGCTGTTGCTCATCTTTCAATTCCCAAGACCAGTTCCTCACGCTCGAAAACTTGCTGAGACAGCATGCATGCGGCTGAGCCCAAGCCACAGGCGGTCGTCAAATCAGCGATGTTGAAGCCAAGACATGCAAATGCAGTGCTGATCTGGAACACACGCCTTTGCCACCGCTAGCAGGGCATGGTCACTAGCCTCTGCAGTCAAAAGTTGATCATGCGCCTCCAAAAGCGGTTCTCCGCACCTGATATGCTGATAGTGAAAACGCCTCGTAAGGCCTCGCCAACCCTTTTGTGAATCTAGACCCTTTGAAAGCCTTTGCTCGCTAAACAGTGAGCATCAAGAGAGTGCTGAATAAGCCCCCTTCAGGTTTGAAATTTACGCCATCTCTATCAAATGCCGGTCCTAGAACTAGCATACTGCGGCGAGTAACCGAGTGAAGCCTCCAGTTATTTCTCCTACAAGCTTATCAGTTTCTCCCGAGATTCATCCCGACCCTGTGATATTCATAGAAGTCATGCTACACGAAAAGAGCGACAACTGAGATCAATACTGCCGTGCCCATCTGCTTCCCTGCGCTGCTTCCACACCAACTATTGCATACCGTTCGTGACCCATAATTTGCGCTGTTGGCTCGGTCCCTACCGACACCTCTTCCACTGCTCCCTTTGCTTGGGCTTTTTTCTGTCGGTGATTCTTCCACTTGCGGCACGCCAGAATAAGAGTGACAATGCCAGCAATCGCCCCGGGGATAGCGAGTCCAATGGCGATCTTGTTTGCCGTCGTGAGCCCTCCGCTCTCCGTGTCCTTACTGCGGGCCGTCCCACCGCCATTATCGATTGTTACGCCTCCACCACCGACGCTGAGGGTTGAAGTTGCGTCGGAGATAACCACGTCGCGCTTTTTGGTTAGGTTGTCGTCGGTTGTGGGAGTCGGGAGAAAGCGTGCCAGTGTGTGGTTGTCAATGCGATCGAGACTATACCCATTGACTGCTAGATAGTTTTAGCTTGCTCCAGATATATAGCATAACGGGTCGGTAACGCCTACCCCTCTTTCGGGACTGGGTTGTCGTCTTCGAGAGTGGCGATGCTTCAGTCGTCTCCAGCGCGATACAGAGAAGAATCAACAAGATCGTGGCGAGCGAATGGTAGTATCTATTTCGTGCCATAGTTATGGAAAGCTTTTGAGAGCAGCTCCATGTACGAGTGCCAAAAATTGATGAAAGTTGAGAGTTTTGCCAGAGCCTCGGGGTCCTTCTCGGGTTGAAGAACTCCCCCCAGACGCAGATGCCGCCTCTGCACATGTCCGAACATTTGCAGTAAGGCGCCTGTGCGTGACAACAAGAGCCTCTGTTCATTTGCCCATTGAATCCTGCAGAATGGGCTGTGGAACAAAACCAAGGCTACATGTCATTGGGCCAGGATTCAGCCCCGACAGAGAGGTTGACTGTGGCGTCCAATGGCGGCGGGACAGCTTCGCAACCCAAAAACAATCGCCAATCCCGGGGGTCTAGATTCTGCGGACCCTGGACATGCAGCTGCTGTTGTTTGGGTCCAGACCAGGGAATGCTGCAAATACGTGTCACATCTAAAGCGCCTCTTGACGCCACGCCGCGACTTGGGCAAACTGCAAGCACTCGAACAAAGAAGGCTCCAAGTTCTCTTTCTATGACTGGTCAAAGTCCCGGAGATACACGTTGAAGGCCCCTCCGGAAGGCCCCGCAGTTCTTGGCGACGGTGGAAGCAACTGCAAGCGCGTCGACCCGAGGTTGATGGAGCTTTTTCTTCCCCTCTTCCCCCTCCCTAACCCCGACTTTATTTTGTGCGAGTATCCAAAGTCGTGATGTTGGCAGCGTTCCTATCTGTTGCGGCTCTGGCTGCTACGGGAGCAGCGGCTGTACAAAGTCCAAGCCTCCCTCACATCACGACTCCCCCAACCAACTTCCCGACCGTAATGCGGCTTGGTTTCCCGACGCAAACCCCCACAGCCCCTGAAGGCGATCTGAAGAGACGGCAGAATGCGCAAACTTGCGCATTCCTGAACGGCAATCCAGGTGAGTCCCAGGCCGAAACCTGCCAGTACAAGATCAGTCATGTGCCAGTCTCGCCAGTTCTAATGAATGACAAGCTGCCCCCCTCTACTGCACCTCCGGTCTGCAATGCACCGCCAACACCCATCTCGGCCAAGCAGGATGCTGTCCTCAGGGCCAGGCCTGCGCAGTCGCCACGGCATGTGTCCCGTATATGTCCATGGGTCTCTGCGGCAGCAGCTGCTTCGATGACCCAGTCATGATTAAATGGTGGGAGTACCTAACCTCTCAAACATGAATGGTGAGGGTGGTAGTGATGTAGGATCGATCTAACCAGTTCATATTATAGCTTCAACCCAACCTTCCCCGACTGCGTCACCATCACCATGCACGTCGGCGCCGGCACGGCCATGTATTACGACTGCGGAGTTGCTGGCCTGGGCGGAGCATACGCTGCACAGTGGGCCCCTACCCAAGGGGCGGTCCCGGTGAGTCGTGGTGTTCGATGCCGAACCTACCGGATACGTACAGATCAAGGCTGACAATCCTGATCTTGGCAGCAAGCAACAACCCAGGGGGCGACCGCTGGAGGCGTGGGGGGTACGCCGACAGTGACCATGTCTGTGGGGGGTGCGAACAACCAAGGCATCGGGGGCAACGGAGCGAATGTAAACGGGAATGGGAATACCGTGATTTACAATAGTGGCGCGGGTCAAATGGTGGCAGCGTCGAATGTTCTTATGGGCGGTCCCTGGGCGGTGGTGTTGATGGCGCTGTTTCTTTGTTAGCGGGAGTCCTAATTGAAAGTGTGGCAGGTTATTTTGTCAAATATATGCTATCTACAAACGAGACTAGCAAGTGTTGAGTGGAGAGAAAATGAGGGCCTGAATTATTCGGCAGTTGGGCTCTGTGGAAAAAGAAGCAGGCCTGGGAGATTGAACGAGGGGACCTGAATAACGGTATTGTGAGGCTTCTACTCGAGGAAGGCGTGCGGAGGTGAAATTAAAGATCGGTACGGTTGGGGTCTAGTTAAAAGTTTCTAGTCCGCCTCAGTTTCAGCCCCTCAACCACAAAAACGATTCAGTCGCAAGACAAAGACTTATCTGGCCATAACTTTCCACATATAGCGTATAAACGAAATCCAGAAAGAAAAAAAATAAAGCTCCAAAGCAGGGCTTTAATATTTTATATATGTTACGGCCTGCACCTAAGGACGGTTAAGACAAACCGTAGGGCAAGCGTCACGGTTAAACCTAAGGGAAGGAAAAACCTGGAGTTGGCTGTCTTAGTCAGAAAGTGCATTAATTGTGAGAGCTAGTCAAAAGTCCACTCCAGGAGTCTACTCTGATGAGGTGAATGTAGAGGAGCGAGGTGAATTTACAGGCGAAGGAGAGTTCGGGATGTACCGTGGCAGGTCACCCCGAAGCCAGAGACGGCATTGAGGCCTAGGAGGTATCCGCCACGTGTCCCAGGCATGATCAGCATCTTTCTTGCTTCGAGGGTTCAGGCCGTGGACGGCGAAAATGCTAATATTGCAACTCCTTAGAAGTGATCCCTCAGATGGCCTACAACCGGCTTGAATTACTTCTCAAGTTGAAGGAACTTACTCGACTTTCGCCAGCGGAGCGGGGGTTGAGTCACCCAAATGGGTGCCCGGATACAGCTGCCGAAGGGGCTGTGTGTGGTGTAAGTAAGGTGATTATGACTATAACTGACAAAATAATCATATGCGAACCACTAACCATCGAGCCGATCCTACCATGCGGTGCTAATAATTAGAGGGATTACGAGGTTGAGGGGTAACTGTCGTCATGATAAGAGATGGGCATCTCTTCCAATAAGAAATGTCGCTTGGCATAGACGCCTGCCCGAATTTCATGTGTGCCCAAGTTAAAGCACAGCCACAATCACCTCGCTCCTATAATCTGACCGAGTGTGCTCTCCAACTCTACTTTCCATAGGGTCATGAATGCTGGGGAGATGTAGACCGTATACACTATCTGGGCCACAAGTTTGAGCTTCTCATGTACTAGGGCCATCAAGGGTGCTTAGATGCGAGTTGGCCAAGAGTCCGAGAGGACATGACAAATCCGTGGGGCTTGGCATGGCGACCGCCGACCTCACTCGTAGCATAGCATTAACTTACTCAATCGCACGCTGACGCTAGCGCCACCGAGTCATAGCCCAGCAAAACATGCTCTAAGTACCGAAGAGCTTCGGACCTTTTCATCAATAAAGACTTATAAAGCGACCATTCACTCGCCTTGGAATTTACTAATCTATTCCTTCCTCTCACAACCGTGATTCTCGCACAACTCAAACACCACCGCCCAACCAAAATCAGTACCACACTCATTGTTGTGAAATTCATTCCCCAAAATGTCTTCCCCCACCCCCTCCTCCCCCTTCCAACCCTTCCCCCTCTCCAACATCACAATCCCCTACACCCCTCTAACCTCCGAGGCCCTCAACTTCGTCACCGCCAACACCCTCCCCTCCACCCTCCACCACTGCCTCCGCTCCGTCGCCTTCGCCCTCCTCCTCGCCACTCGCCTCCCCCAATTCACCACCACCCCCCTCGACACCGAACTCATCTTCGTCTCCATCCTCCTGCACGACATGGGCTGGGCTACAAACACGACACTACTATCCCCCGATAGACGGTTCGAAGTCGATGGTGCGGATGTGGCGAGAGGGTTTGTTACTAAACAGAGGGAGGGAAAGGGGTGGGATAGGGCACTTGGTAGACGTCGTTGGCGGGGTCCTGGATCTTGGCGTGCAGACGCGAGTTGGTTTCGTATGACACCTCCAGACGCAGCTCGCGCAAGTCGTCACCATAGACGTTGCATGCGGTGCCGGCCAGCGTCAATGTCGCCGTAAGCGACGTGGCAGATGCCTTGACGTTGGACGCCTTATAGCCGGGGCAATTTGCCAATTTTTGGTACTCCGGGTACACAAGGTCCTGGGCCAGGCCCGAGACGGCGAGGAGGCCGAGACTGAAGAAGCGCAGAGCCATGATGCTTGCTCACCCCGCCAATGTCGCCGATGAGGTTGAGGATGAGGAGCAAAGCCAGCATCATTTAGCGAGCGGCTCTCCGCTGCTATTTATCGACTTTTTTTTTTCGTTGGACGCTGTGTCACCGAGGTTCATGACACCCCTGTGCCTAGTGGAGGTGGCCAAGATCATCCGGGCCGAGAGTGAAGCGGTGCCAATTGGGTATATTCCTGCCGATCATCAGCACTTGTTGTGGGGAAAGACAATACATCTGACAGCCTCTGGCAGGTGTCGGTAATACAACATGACGCATACGTTTTTCGCATTCTTGCCATAGAATTTCGTGGTATATCGGAGCGTGCTGTTACATCGCGTCGAGATTGAAGTTGAAGGTAGCAACAGATCAATCCCCACACGCTCACGAACGGACCGAAAGCGGGGGAAGCAAAGCTCCTCATTGTGACGTCGGTCTGCACCTGCCCCTGTTGAAGATGCCTTGGGCATTAGGCCCAATAAGAGTACCAGAAGGAACATTCACGATGATTGCAACGCCAACCTGACGACAGCATCGACCAACAGCACTTGACGACCTACATAGGAAGACGAAGAACCGTTGACACTACAAGACGTTTGACGTCTAGTACATCGCGCGTAGGGTTGTATTCTCTTGGGGTAGACGGAGCGGATAGAAGCGAAGTGGAGGGCGGCGGGTCCTCTCCAACACAAAGGGCCGAAAGATTGGGGAATATGTGGCGACGACCAGCGCTGGGCGTCTCTATCAAGAATCTCGATCCTTTCTATGTTGCAGTTGAGTGTTCCTATCCATTAAGTGATATGGTAGTGTAGCATCCGATGGGGAATACTGGACATCGGTCTTGGAGCGCCTTGGTTGACGGCTGTGTTCGGTGGGTCTACCTACCTACTCAATGCAGGTACCAGCTCAGGCGGTAGTAGCTTGTGGTAACACCGCTGTCGAAGCCGATACCCTCGACGACTCGGCCCGAAAGAGAGGCGCTATCTGCTCTTTGTGAAGGCTGGAAAACAAGTTTACATGGTTATTACAAGGGAAGTAAGGCCTTTCCACGAAACGATAAAGTTAATAGTAGTATTTTAAGCATTGTAATAGGTATCTCTTGAGTCTTTCAATGCCTAAAGTGCATGTCAAAAGGTCAGAAGCCGGGCCGTAAAGGGTTCAGCAATAAGTATCGAGGTGTCCGGGCCTTTCCTCTACTGTCGAAATGCCCCTGTTGTGCTAATCTATTAGGCCTTCGTACAATCTACCGTAAACCAAGCCTACCTAGCTGTCTTTAGTATCATCCTCAACATAAATGCCATATCTCAACTCCTTACTGTCCGGCCTACAAAAAAACCCCAGCCTCAAACGCTTCCCTGTCAACGCCCGACAAAGTTCTTCCCTGGTTAGTAGACCCCCTTCTCCGTCCACACTAAGATAGTCATTCAAATTCGACCCCTCCACTAACCTCGCCATAGCCGCAATCGACCCCGGATCCTCTCTCAAGACATCACCACAGTCTGTAGCTCCACCCACTCTCCTCCAAATCGACAACGAATTCAACACCAACAAACCCGACAAGAGCACCACCAGCATAACCGTCGCCTCCCTGTTCTGCACCACCCTCTGCGTAGTCCAGTCCGTCAAAACACCCACCACCGGCTCAGGCTTCGTCGCATTGAGGGGGCCGCTCGGTAGTCTGGCAATGGTAACGTTATCTTCCTTCCACTCTTCCTCCAGGTACGCGAGCGTAATATCGACTTCGGCCGATTGGTTGTACGTCCTGCGGAGCATCTGGCTGTGCATGGCAGCAAAGTAGCGGGCAGTATAGTCCTTATGCGCAGCGAGGATTTCATGTCGTGGGCGGCATCGGCGAACCAGGAGTCCGGGATGCGGTACCGAGAGGAGGCGAGATTGGGGGTGAGATCAAAATCTCCGATGAAGCCATCCAGGTTTTTGACGGCGGACTGAGTCATGATGGCGACCAGATGCGCAAAGTTGGCTTTACGGTGGACTCTATCGGGATGGGGCGGCCAACGAGTTGTAAGGATGGGTAAGAGAGGGTGACGTCGACTAGGAGCTCGTCGACGTGGTCAAGACACGAGTACACGGCGAGGTGGGGAGAAGCCGTAGCGAGGTTGCGACCCCAAATGAAGTTGATGGAGGAACAGTTGTGTCTTCCCCTCGGAATGGAGGTCCGGTGAATTCTGTCTAGAGGCACGCCTTTCCTGGGCGGTATGTTCTAGTAATCGAAAGTTGAGCCACACTTGGTGAGGTTCTAAACCGATGGAGGGATGGCCGTGTCATTAACCCTGAGAATGAGCGCATCTGTGGTTACCACTGCCGGAATATTGAGCGTATCAATCGAATAATTCACACTGCCCGTAGGGAAGTGCGTGTAATTTAGGGCGGGCCTGATGGTGGGAATACGGACTGAGATGGTCATGTTCTCGCTGAGCGAGGTTTGCGGCGGTGAATCGAGAACGCTGACAGCTGGAAACACCAGTTCCTCATACGTCCAAGGGGCGTAAATTGTCGGGTAGCCTCATCCACGACGACGGAAACGAACAACTCCATGGGGTCAAGCATGGTAGCCGCCAGAGGAGCGAACCACTCTTCCTGTTGGGTCGACACGGAAACGCTGGTGGGTATTGAAGCGGGAGCAAAGAGCGTAGCTGAGAAGACGGTGAGAAATGCAGCCGAAAGCGACGCCGCCGTGGTCAACACAGCGACCAAAGATCGATACCGAATGGCCGACACGAGCGCAAAGGGGGTTGTCCGATCGGCAAGGGAGGACCCGAGGAAGCCATCCTCTTCCTCCACTTTCTCTGCCTTGCGTCGAAGCATAATGAACGGCGCCATGGATCGCGTTTGATGATCTGCCGATGTGAAGTAGATGCTCAGGCCCGCCATCATCAGCGTGGAAGAATGCTCCACAGGAACCGGATGTTGTCAGTGGAAGCGACTCCAAGACCGCTTTCGCGCTCCGACTTCAAAAAGGTGAATACCAGAGCCCCGACGAGTCCAAAGAGTACCATGGAAATCAGCACCCGAGAAACGACTTTCAAGACTGTGGGCTGATACCACGACGAAGCCTCCTCCTTCCCGACCTTCCGGGACGGTGCTTAGGGCACTCCGAGCTCTTTGCTGCCCCCACCACCAAACAGGGCCAGTTTCCCCACTATTGACTCTGGGTTGTACCGTACGAAGCTCGTTCTCGGGACGGAGAAGGCGGCGGCCAACAACACGAGGAGGGCCGATACCCCCAGGCTAGCAGCTACCCCAGCCGCAATATTGGACGAGACCAAGAGCCCTCGCAACCGCTGGCGCCGCGTACCGAGCACCACGGACTGCTCTGCGCGCCGAAGCTGCAGGTGTGCTAACAATGGCGGGTATATGCTGTAGAAGGCCGACAACGCCGCAATGATGGTGTCAGCGGTGAGCTCTTCGATTAGTTCTGGCGCCTCCCAGCCGAGAATTTGGTACCCTGTCCTTATCTCCCCACCAATGGACCCGAGGGTCTCGGTGTATCTGACGAGATAGTCGAGGCCGTCCCTAGAGTACGTCGTTGGGACGTCCAGCGGATCACGCATGCTTGCTATCACTACCTAAGTTATATCTCCCCTAAGAGGGCGACTATCTTCGCTCAACAGAGGCTTTCCGCTGCCCCCTGACACCCGCAGTGTCGATAACATGTATGGTTAAGGTTAGGTAGGCAGTTGAACGAGGCAAGTCTTGTCTGTCGGGTGCTAGCTCCCAGAGCTGGCGCCTCCTCTCCCAGGGGTGGAACAAAATCAAAGATGGGGAATCATCTGAACCCAACCTGGCGTCCAAAAGGCCCCGATGGGTTCTGCCCTCAGACTCACAAAGGACTCCACGACCAAATAAGTCCGTGCGATGACATAGCCGAACAGGATGATCCAGCTGGCTGTCTTGGACAGGCGTTCAATCCACCCCAATGGCAGACTATAACCCCCTATTTCAGCGCCAGGCACGAAATGGGGAATGATCGACACAAATATCATTCCCGGTAGGGCCACCATGGTGTATATCGACGCAGTCTTCCAGCACAACGATTCTGGCCCTGATGGGAAGTCGAAGTTGGCAGCGGCGAGATGGATTCCGCCATAAGCCGCAGGCAGGATGAGACAAATCACCAAGAGAAATTTCGTCGTGATAATGAACCGCGCGAGCTCCAACGGGTCTAGCAACTCTTCATAGAGCTTGCTCGGTTCCTGCACGTGGTAAGGAATCCGCCATTCAGATATTTTCTGACTCTCAACCTGACTGACATTGCCCGGTCGCCTGAAAAATGCCTGATGATAGTGGCTTTCGGGGTAGCGAATAAGTTTCTTGTCTTCTGCAAAACGTTGAACTTCTCGGATAGGGCCTTCTTTTCTTTCGATGGCGGAAACAATACGTTTCCATCGGGTGATGTCTGGTTTCCGGAACGCCTCTTGCTTGGCATCGTCATAAGACCCAGGATCACTTTTCTCGCGTGGGGCAAGCCCAATTCCAAATCCGAAACGCTGATTTACAGCAAGGAAAGTTTGTTCCTGGGTGTCGTCGGGCATGATCACCGACCCATCCTCCGTTGCACGAGCAGAAACCGGATATAGGTGAAGGCGAACCGGGTACTGCATCCACGGTGAATCTGGGTTGCATTTGAGCGGCGACACATGAGATTCATGGTACTGCGAAGCACATTGAATGTCAGCCCTGAATCGGTATCGATTTAATACTTCGGGTTTGAATTCAGGTCAATCTCGCTGGCTTTGTGTGCTCCAGGCAAGCTGCGGTACTGATCTGTAGGAGAAAACCCATACCATTAACGCAATGATATCTTTGAAGTCTGAGATGTCCAATAACTCGGGGTCTTGAACGTCTTTCGGCTTCTGCAAAGCACAGGTCAGGTGAGTTCGTTCGGGAAGAGGGGTTCTAGTGAGTAGTGCTGAGACTTACATCAATCCAGAGGACAAACAGCACCATAGCGCACACAACATGCACCATGGTGTGGACCTCCAGCAATGTCAACGGCAGGCCGTAAGCCTTTCGAGCAATGCACTGCGTCGCCATCCAAGTTACCTGTGTCAGAACGAGCACCTTCTGGAGAATATCTGCTTGCTTTTGTCATCAATTTTTGAACGAGGAATATCCAGAAAATGCCCGTCCATGGCAAGCTGTAGCACGCCTTTGGATGTGAGTCTTTGCCGACCCGAAAATTGCATGCCACGTGTGACCCAAGGCTTCGTCGGTTCGATATCATGGACAGGAACTTCAATGCCGCCCATGACGACGAAGAAGCCGTACTTGAGATCGAACCTCTAGTTGGTAAATTGCTTGTGAGCGATATGGATGGCAAACTTATGTCTAGAGACGCTATCACCTACGGTCTTATCGTCACTCCTCACTCGATTCTTAGCTCTGGTTGCGGGCTCTGACTTTCCAGGATTTCCGTTTTGCGCGGTCAGCACCTCACCTGGGACTGGTGCCCTGGTTGAGGTCGTGGCAGCACCCGCAATGTTACTTCGCTCCCCTTCGAGATCGTTGAGTTGGATTCCAGCCTCAGCATCTCCGGTGCTGGCTCTTTTAATGTTCTCATCAGCGCTTGCTTTTATCAGCTTGTTCAGTTCTTTGACCAGGCTACGAGCCTCGGCAAACTGAGAGATGGCCAGATATAGCACCAATTCAGGGGCGATTAGTCCAATGAAGACCCATTTGCCCTTGTATGCCAGTGTATGCCACAGGCCGCTCTTGACGGGAACATTGAGGTGGAGGGCCGTGTAGATGCATGCGGTGAGTGTGACGATGCAACTGTAGAGGATGCTAGTGGTGCCGCGGAGTTCGGAACTATTGACGAAGCCTGGTGCTCGGATCGTTCGCAGTGCCGTGAAGTTGTCCTTGTATTGGAGGATTTGGGCTTGCAGTGGATCGAGGGCTTGACACGCTGCAGACGTGTTGGCGATAAGTGTTGCCATTCTTGTCGGTCTGTGGTGTTTGATAAAGAGGGGGGGGGGGGGGGAAAAAAAAAAAGAGCAGTGTGAACTGTTTGAGATTTTCATCTGTCACTCGGTGCATGGTGGCGCCAGGCAGCGACCGAGCTGAAATGCAGCCTGGCCAGGCACCTTCAGTCATCGGGCAACCAAAGCAACGAATGCATACTGTTATGTCGTCGCGATTGGCGACGATGCAAGTAAAACTGGTGTTGGGCAACGGTGTGGTTGGAGGTGGAATTGATCCACACAGCTAGGTATCCGGTCGATACTTGGAGCGTTCAGGTTGGATGCGCGAAGATGTGAATGGAGTAGCCAATCCCCCGAAATCAGCTCCGCCCATCTGAGCAGGTTCCTAGAGTCGCTCCTTCCTGACCAAAATGGCTGAAGAAGACCTCACGAGCTGTGCGATGCCAACGTCTCCAGAGACCACCCCAATTCCGACATCTCGCATGATGACATCAACAAACTCAGTTACACAATCCTGCAACCAGGTTCCCGGATTGCGGCCGGTGGTGAGCAGAGACATATGCCGGGTCTCGACAACGTGCACCTGCAGATGACAATCGGCTCGTGGAGAGGGGCTCTTGCTGCCGAGAATATCTGCAGCACCAACAACCCCAACTTCGCTGCAGGGGAGCGTCAGTTGCTTCCCAACGCAGGGTCAGGGGAACCAATCTATCCAAATTGCCGACATTACCAGTTCCTGGCTCAGTTGGAGATAGCTCTCCGCTTTTTCCTCCAATGTGTGCCATCGATGGCGGTATCATAAGGTTAATATCTGTTCGCCAGAGTCTACACCACGACAAGAGCTAAATGCCCTGATTTACCCGGCAACTCGAACCAGGAATCTTAGATGACGTTTCTAAATTTAGCACATCTAGAACTTACACAAGCATTTGAATGCAGCCTCTGGCCCTTTCTCGTTTCCGAAAAGCCTCGAGGACGACCAGGTTTCCGGTTGCTCAAGCTTTGGATGATATACGATGCCATTCGTTCCCATCTATCCGGTAAATCGGAGCACGGAGAGCATGATTCTGTTCCAAAGTACGCTGCAACGTTGGGTTGCGCTATTCGGCCTTATTCACCGGTGTCTCGGTGGCCTTCCCCTCTGGACTCACGTCGGATGCAGGGTCCAAAGCTTGATATGTGGCAGCTATGTGCAGATTTATAGGTAGCTCGCTTCATGCTACTCCTAGCGAATATACCAAAGCGGACTGACTATTGATCTGCATCTTCGACCTGACCCTATTCAGACCCATTCCCACAATGAAGCTCGCTTTCGCCGGCCTCCTCACAGCAGCGCTCTTCGTCGCAAGAGCATTAGCTGAAGGGGAATTCCTCAACACATGCGACGTCAAGTCTGTCAAAGTCAGCGGAAAGACGCTCACAGCAAAATGCAAAAACATCCTGGGGCAAGAGAAATGCAATAAGCTGGACCTCAACAAGTGTCTCAAGAACTTATAAGGCACGCTTGCAATCGATCCAATCGGTGCAGGGTACGTACTGCCACCTCATCGCAATGTCCGCTGTTTGGTGGCTTTGGGCTGACGAGGTGTCCACCAGACCGAGCTTCACCGACCGAAATCAGTGTGTGAGCTGCACAAATGAGAAGCCATCAGGGGTCTCAGGATGCAGTCAAAGTATACTGCGTTGCAAGTGCAACCCGGGGACAGGTGTCTCCGAGGCCAACTGGCCAACATCTAATTTCGACCTGGGTCAGTGATATCCTGCCTCTCACGCCAGACCGACGCTGACATTCTCTTAGATACTCTCGTTTCGAATAACAATGGGCTGCTAGAGTGTTTTACAACCAAGTAGTATTACTACAGTCAACTCAAAACATCCTACTACTATTTGCTGATACTAGGCGTGATGGGTCTCGGATTGATAATATCGCCACAAAACACGCACCGAGGCGGGGGTCCCAAGGGAGGTAGCGTTTAAACGCCAGAGCAACACTACTAGTATCTACTTAGTGGGAAAACACCCGAATGTGCCAGGTTCTCCTAAACAATCTTAAACTTGATCATTTGGCAAGGAAGCTACCTCTAAGCATGGTTAAGAATCAACAGCTCGAGGTGGAATCCTTGACCGCCATATATCCCAACAGAAAAGATCCTAAAGACATCCATGAGACTGCGATCGTAAATCCTCCCTGAATGTCCTCCTTGAAAATCGACCACAGAATAGCAAATAGTAGCGGCGGGAATATGAAAAAGGCCAAGAGAGCCGAAATGACGCCCCAGTCCCAACCTTCTTCAAAATACACCCCCCAACCAAGCTGGGCCTCCTCTGTGGATGCTGTTAGTTGCCCCCTGACTCGTTTTGGCAACTGGTTGTAGATCGATCGTTGAGGTATGTCGAGCTTGTGGGGGTTGAAGAAGTAATGAGTTAACTCGTTAGTCGCAATGGCAGGAGAATAATCTAGTTCAACTTTTGGGGCAGGTTGACATCGATATTCTTCCTGATCTACCCTCTCGACCGGAGGAATACACACGCATTTTGATGCGCAAGAACTCCCATGCCGATGCACGCTAGCAAATCTGTTCATGTTGACTTTGAACTGGTCTTTGTGAGTAGGGTTCCACAAGAATAGAAGAATAGCACTGCTTACCCGGGACAATGATAAAGATTTGACGCCCCGTAATGTAAACCATGATGAAACGGTGTTCATAGTTCCGAGGCTTTCGTACCTATGCGTGTTATACTGTCTTCTCAGGAATTCGAAAAGCTGACGGTCTCCTATGTCTTCCTGAAGTGTGTCTTGGTGCAGCTGCGTCAACCAAAGGCCCCTGTCGATGCACAGGAGAATGTTGGTAGTCTGATTGTTGTTTAAACAGGCGCTCTGAGACCATGGGTCTACTCTGGTGAAAGCCTGCAGAGGCAGGACGGTGGCAGGGTTTGCTGTTCTTCGTGGCTTCAAGTTGCTCAGACCTTGCCAAGTCCAGGATCCGAACTGAGATATCCCCTCAAACAGAGCGTGCAAACCATATAGATTCTCTCGAGTGAAACTATTGCGTTGTTGGATCGAATCATGCATGTTAAGCGCCCGCAGGTGGTTCTGTAGTGTTTGGAGAGCGTCATGTGCACCGGTGTAGTCATCGAAAAGCCATTTCCCACACCGCTTCGTTCGAGATCAGCATGCATGTTGATGAAGTCGGCTCAGTAGTAAAAGAACTGAAAATACGTACACACTTCCATCTAAGGCGTGTGTGCCCTTGAGGGACAGGCGGCTCGAGAAAAGATGGCAGGCTGAGACTGCCAAAGAGTGTATTGATCAACTCGGGCAACGTGCGTGGGCCTTTGACTGAGACATCAGCTTTCACACATGGTAGTGAGGATGCTAAAACAAGGGTGAGCTTAGCTTACCGGGTATGTCGCCGGAGGAAGAATGCTTTCGTATGCTGGGCATATGCAAGCGGTCTTCGTCGTGTAATGAACCCTCATTCGGTTCTGAGGACGTGTCTGATTCTCGGCATATTTGCGTGTAGTCTGGAAATAGACCAACGGGGACGGGGTCTTTCCCAGAGGCCGGTTCATCATTCGTGCGCAGTATAGGGCCAAACATCGTCCCCTGGACATCCATATATGAGTCATGTTCCCCAGGTAGCGGAGCCTGCTTCGGTTCTGAGGATATTTCCCATTCTTGAAACATTTTTAAATCGGTAGGAAGTACCGCGGTGGGGACAGCGAACCTTTCAGAGACCCTGCCATGGTTTGTGCGAGGTATAGGGCCAAGGGTCGTCCCCTGAACTTCCACATAGGAACCATCTTCCCTAAATAGCCCATGCTGGTTCGGTTCTGAGAGTATTTTCGACCCTTCGGGCGTTTCTTGGTGGATAGCAGTTCCAGTGCTGGCGTCCGTGTCATTTTCAGAGGCCCAATCGTCATTCCCACGAGTGATAGGGCCGATGATTAGCCCCTGAACATCCGTGTCAATGTGCTTTACGCTAACAATGTCCCTGAGTCATCATTAGCGACGGTCTGGATGAACAAGTCAGAAGAGGGAGCTGACATATCGTTACGCCCACAATCGTCAAGGTGTTCCAAGTGCTTCTTCCCGTTTGGTTTCTGCCCGAACCGCACAAAATGCAGGCTGACCTGTGTGCGATCAAGCCGTCGACGCCTCAGCTCTTCGATGAGCCGCTTCACCGGCCTCTCCACTCCACATGCATCACCATGGTGTCGTTCATCCCCCCAATCGCCATTTGTGAATATGTAGACGCTAACCTTCTTCCTAGCAAACAGATTCATGTTAATGCCGTATTTTATGTACGGCAGGCGGGGAATGATGACGTGGTCGATCAGTTCCCCCATTCGGCTTTCCATCATGCACCCGTCCCCTCGGTAGCTACAGCGTTCAACCAGTTTTTGGAGTCGCTTCACCCGCCTTGCCTTGTAGACTTTGCGGGGTTGCGATGCAAAGGCCAGCTCAACTTGATCGGGATCCAGTCGCTGGGCGATGCACGCCAGGGCTCGAAACCCTTCTGAGATCACATGGCTCTCAGGGCGCATACTCTCAGAGTCGTCGATGAAGAAAAACTGGTCACGCCCACCAAGATTGTGCTCCAGGTATTCGACAAGATCGGAGGTGGCTGGGGCAACAACTTGCCTACCTTCGTACCCGAAACTCTCATTGATATCGTGAATTGTAGGTGGAGCCGTGGTTACTGGGGATGGGTTACGTGACGTGAGTCCATCGGTACCTGTAGTGGACCATGAACGTGCCTTACCGGGAAAAGGCGGGGACAGCGTTGTGATGTCGGAGGACATGGTGGGTGGGTCCATGTAAGGCAGGGCCAGCGAGCGCGTGCCCGACGATGATAGAAGCGCTAGTTCCGACATCTCGTCCATCAGCTGTTCGAACTTTTCCAGAACTACCCTGGCCCTCAGCCGATCTTTCGGAGCGCGAATGAGCATAAACTCTTCGACCCAGTCCAAAACTTTGGGAGTGACGCCGTCGTTCAGCATTTTGCAGCGATCACGGAACTCGCAGTGAGTTTGCCGGACGATGGGAAGCGGTTGGATGCTGTCGTGGAAACAACCCTCGTAACCGCTACCAATGAAGCGGGGGTGTTTCGTAGCATGACAGGTCTGGCGCGCTCGGAAATAGGCCGTCTGCTCGTCCACGCCGCCGACTACCCATGCAGCAGTATGGCTCAGCACAGCACCCATTGAGAATATATCAGCAGACGTCGTGATCATGTTTGTTCCCTTGTGGCGCTGGGCCGTGTGGCGGCAACACTCAGGCGAGCCTAGATACTTGGTTAGAAGAAGCTAGGTTTGATGGCTGAGGCGACTCACTGAACCGCTGGTTCCCGTAATGATCCAAATCCTCGGATCCGCTGCCCCTCGAATTTACGGTTCTCACACAGCTATACAGTCCAAAATCGCAGATCTTGGGAGAGAAGTCGTAGGGTGACCCCGATGCGCCTTTCATCAGAAGGATATTCTCTGGTCGAACATTTTCGTGTATACCCTTGATCACCTCGTCGCCATTGTAGGAAATAAGTTGATGGATCCTCTCCAGGCCTATGAAGACTTGGAACAGGCTTTTCCAGAAGAGTATCACGTCTTCAGGGGTGGACGGTGGGGCTTGCCCCTGGAAGAACTCTCCCAGGTTGCCGCCGTCCGCATATTCTAGTATCAAGCAGTATGAACCGAGTTGCCTGAAAGAACCGTAGAATTTCACGACGTTATCGGACGGTTGGATGCTGAGTCGACGCAGGGCACGGAGCTCGTTCTCGTAGTATTCTTCGTGTCGCTCGTTGTGGTAGATTTTGAAGACGAAGGTCTTCTTTTTCAGTTGGTCCTGCTCGTTCTGTTTATGTTAGTGCTGGATACTCATGAAGTAATGAGAACGGGAGATCGGAAACATACGCTTTCGAGGTGGTTGAAGTCGTCGTGAATGTCAAAGCGTTGCACCTCAGTGGCATGGCTTAGGGTAATCGAGAGGGGAGAGTCGATGGGCAATATGCATTCGTGATGCACATAAATGTCGTGAAGATGCTCCGGACGGAAGTCGAGTGGGAAAAACTGCCATTGATGGGCCGCGATCTCGTTGAAGAACTCCCTGAAGAACTTTTCGTCGGGCCATGCGCTCGGTCGAACGCGCCATGGCAAGCTGTCATCGGTGAGTTTGTGGCTGATGAACAGCCGCTGCAGGGCTCGAACGGCGTTGTGACCGGTGTATACGAGCGTCGAGAATATCCGCAGGTAATGTCGACTGATGATGCCGACGTCGATGTCAAGACGACCGTCCGGGAATGCGTGCAGCACGTGCGAAATGCGAGCTCGTGTCCAGTACTTGCGCAGGGCGGTCACTGGAACGTAATTCTTCGGGTTACCGGCGATGTCCCGGCCGATGTGCTCGGGCTTCAAATCGGCGACGAACTCGGCGAATTTGCGGAAGGGTTCGGGGTTGATGTCCGGAGCCATCGGCCACGGACACGCTGCGAGCCGGTCGCGACAACGGAAGGGCGATTGTGGGGAAAGTCTCGGCGGCGGTTATGCGGGGCTCAAAGCTTGCTGGAATGAGGGAACCGCAGAGCTCGGGCCGGCCCCATGTCGTGTGCTTGTTCCTGGCGTTTCTGGAGGAGGGATCGAGAAAGCGCAAAGCTTGTACGTTTTACAGCGCAGGACATGTCCGGAGGACGAATTCGTCGGTCGAACTCTTCTCAGAGCCTTGTCTGATCGAGGCCACCGCATCTGAGGAGCTTGGGGGGGCTGGCGGGATTGCGGCCCGTGCACATCAGGCGCTCCGCAGCCGAAAAGGTCGCAGAATTCGCCAAGAATTTTCCCCCTCCATTGCAGACCCACGTCACGCAAAGAGTTCCCTCCCACGTGACTGCTGTGATGTTTTTGCCCCTGAAGTCCCGAGCGACAGGGCGCTCCGCATCACAGTCAGCCAAGAACCAGACCTAACTGAAATCATGACAACTCAAAACTGCGGCGGGTGCGCAGCTAGCGCATCACCTAAATGGACTCGCAAAGACGCAGTGCCGAAGAGAGGAAGCAGATGAAGAAGTCGTTGATCGATCAGCCGAGGACGAGACCTCAAGCCCCCACTCCACCAACCACAACACTCGTTTCCATTTATTTCCCTTTTCATTTGAACTTTCCCACAATCTCTTGTTATGCGCCGCAACCCCTCAAAACGAAACTCGCCCTCCGGACTATTTATTTGTTTAACTTAACTCCAGTACTCAATGCTAGTTGTCATGGTCAAATTATTCTCAGACCGCCTCCGATTTTCCCCCTGCTTGTGGACCAAGAGTGTGCGAAACTGGAGCCAGCGCCTGCTCGCCAGCCTAGAGGTACGGTAGGTAGCGTTTCAATCCCAGCTCTCACGCGTGTCATCTTGCCCACCGTCGGCCCATGCCATACATGAATGCCCGCGCGGCGATGGTAATGACCGTCGTCGGCAAGGCAGTCGACAAGAAGAGGCCAACACCAGCGCCACACACCAAGTAGTAGCTGCCGAGCGTGCCATCTTCGTCCCAGTGCAGCACCCCGCTGCTAAAGAAGGCCTAAACACAAGAATCGCCTGTCAGAACCACGGAGCCCGCGCACGCTGAGGATCATTCGCTTACACTTGCAATGGCAATTTCGTGGATCTTATGCGTCCACTTCATCATCTGGTAGCTCGACGGCTGCGCCAGCAGCTGGAACGCATTGGTGCTGGCGTGCTGGTGCAGGCCCCGAACTGGACATTCGAAGTTCTGTTGGCGCCGTATACACCACGCACGCTCGAAGCGGTGACTTCTTACCATCTGTCTGTCATTCTCCACCGTACGAGAGAGGTCACCAAGCCGACCGGACGCCGATGAGCCTCCAGTTCGCGTAGAATGCTGCGCGCCCGCCGAAAGAAGATCGCGGTATTGGTTTTGCACTTTTCTTCGTTCCTGAGCGTCTTGAATGAGTGGGATGACACCACAGTTTGACATTGCTCCTCGACCTGAGCGATAACGTCTCTGCTCTGGTCCAAGGCCAGAATCAATGGACCGATCGAGTTCGTCGCCTGTCAGACTCAGCCTCTGCAGCTCACCAAAGGAGAACCTCTCCACGAGATCTTCTAGTGCATGGCGGAGCGGCCACTGGTTTCTCTGTTCGGGCATATCGCTCCTCTCTACAGTAAGGAGATTGAACGCATGCTGGACGTGTATTCCGGACCTGCCGAGATGAGGTAACCTGAGCGACGGAACGCCTTCGTCGAGGTAGTTCTCTTGACGGAAAAGCGCATCGGTCAAGGGTCGTTAGGGAGATTTGAAGGTGAAGACCAGGTCTAAGAATAGGGGTGTGGCTTGGTGGTATATCAGAAGGAACGCCAGCTGCTCTTTGGAACAAGAGAGGGGATCAGGAGATGTCTCTGAATGTAGGAAACTATACCAAGATTGGTCAGCATATGCGATGCTCTGGTTGCGAAGAATGATAAACTAACATGAATCTCCACCAGGGGTTCTTCTCCTCTGGACCCAACAGTCTTTCGATGTCCTCCACGCTCTTGAGTGCTCGTCCTCTGTCGAACTCCGTCTCGGCCTCTCGCAGATCACGGACATATAGCGCCTGGTGAGAACTGTGGAAATAGCCTTCCTGGTTAAGACGCGTCAGCAACGACCTGTGCCTGTGGCCGAAGACCTCTGTTCTCAGCAGATTTAAGGGGTAGTCCTGATATTCCTTGCGGCATTTCGAATACTCGGCAGCGATGTCGTCGATTTTCACCATTTTTACGCCCTGAACCAGGCGCTTGGACTGTAGTGCTCGCAGTATAGAAACTCAAGCAGTCGGCGCCTCTCCCCAACTTTTATGGGGCGGTATGTTTTGGCTCGGTGAAAGGGGGTATGATGCTGCGACAGATCTTCGATATTAGGAAGTGGAATGCGCAGTTCACACCCCCCGGCTCAGGAGACCGGCCACTTGGACATCATTACCATCTATAGCTCAAGCGTTGTACGACGCAGGTATTTCTCCTAGTTGGAAATAAAGACTATCAAACCGGTTTTCTCAAGCACCTTTACTCTCAACATGTCTACTTCTCAGCCTGATAGTCGCTCTTTATTAAATCCGCCGCCCTCTCCGCAACCGCATATACAACACTCTGAATATTTCCCAACGGTTCCAACGGGAAACACTTGCATCCACCACACGCAGTCCCTGCGTCCCGTACACCCGCAGATTGCTATCAACCACGCCACCCTACTCACGCGGCAGCATTGCACAGCTCCCGGAGACATGGAAGACCGAGATTTGGGCTTCCCTCACCACCTCCTTAGCAGACTTAATGTCAGTGGTGATGATGGAAGGCGAGCGTTTTCCATCAGGCTTAAGCAGTTTGCCGAAAAGGAGGGCAGGATCAACGATACGTTCGACGAATTAGACGGCGCGGGCGAGAAGCTCGAGGTCGATAGGATTAGAGTTGTACTTAGGGTCCTATTCGGGGAGTGTGGAGATGGAGGGTGAGGTGATGTGCACGTTGCTACGAGAAAAGGGATGGTTTAGAATTGTCATAATGGTAATATAGTTTTCTGGTCGGGAAGGGATAAGGTGTTCTGCAATGGACGTCGGGCGGTCGGGGATGGTGATTTACAAGGGGAAGAGCAGGTACTGGAAGGCGGCTTCCCCGGACTGTAAAAGCGCGCTGACAGCTTCGCTTCCAGCTGAGTTCAGGGAGGACTTATAAGCGTTAAAGAGAGCCTTAGTGTTGTCTTATAACACAATGCCAGAGTTGTCGACCAGAAGTGTGTAGGTAACGCTGATGTTGCTCTGGCCCAGTGGTCCACTGCCTCCTAATTGCTGGTACGCTTACATAAGTATCTGCAGCACCTCTGGATTACGCAGTACATCGGCGGAGGGAACAATATTGTTGACTTCGAAGCTTTAGCAGACGATGGCGTGGTCTTGTATGTTCTCGCCGACGTTCGGGTTGTCGATAAGGACCTCGATGCCGTGTTTCTCGAGGAGGGCCTTACTGCCGATTCCGGATAGCTCCAGAATCTTATAAACGTTAAACGAGTTTCTTAGTAGGGGTTTAGAGCACTCTAGAACATCTTCTAAAACCCTGTAACACATTGTAATACAGAGAGTTTACAGCACTCTCAGATAGAAGAGTGCAAGTAAAGTTACTAGGAGCTGATTGCAGAAAAAGAGGTCGTAGTTTATTGTGCTACTGATAGTATTATGATACAGCGTAAGCAAGGGCTTTGTATAAGCTATGAGTACTTTAGAGTTTTTCTAAGTCTTTTACTACTAATATAAAAATGAAGTAGTACTGGAAAAAGCCACGTTAGCCCTGTAGACCTCCTATGAATCTAAGGTATTCTATACATTTCTATAGCTTACAAATCCAGT